>Ga0111539_10009614_pt1 | contig 12207 bp, 8 predicted proteins | sample RhiMethybrSRZTD1_FD_79667 | JGI IMG/M metagenome (GOLD analysis project Ga0111539, IMG submission 79667) | Populus rhizosphere microbial communities from Tennessee, USA - Rhizosphere MetaG P. TD hybrid SRZTD1 (version 2) (version 2) | ecosystem: Host-associated > Plants > Roots > Rhizosphere >...
GACGAGCGCATGACCGCCACGGGGGAGCCTGTGCTGCCCCTCGACGCGGCAGGCGTGGCGGCCGCCGTCGAAGACCTGTTGCTGCAGGGTTGCGAAAGCCTTCTCATTCACTTCCTCAACGCCTACGCCAACCCGGCCCACGAACTTGCGGCCGGGAGCATCGCGCGTGGGCTTTGGCCCAACCCGTTCGTGACGCTGGGGCATCAACTGCTCTCGGAGTTTCGCGAGTACGAGCGCGGCACCACCGCCTCCGTCAACGCCGCGGTTGAGCCGATCCTCGACCGCTACGTGCGGCGCTTGACAGGCGAGCTCGAAGCGCAGGGTTTCAAGCGCGACCTGCTCTTGATGAACGGCAATGGCGGCACGGTGGCCGCCCGTGTAGCGCCCCGCGAGGCGGCGAAGACGATCATGTCGGGGCCGGCCTCCGGCGTGATGGCGGCGGCCGCAACCCTCGCCCAGACGGGGCTGGCGCACGCCATCACCTACGACATGGGCGGCACCTCGACCGACGTGGCGCTGATCCGCGGCGGTATCCCGGAGGTGTCGGCGGAGTTGACGATCGACTACGGCCTGCCGATCCACGTGCCCATGGTCGACGTGCGCAGCATCGGTGCCGGCGGCGGTTCGATCGCGGCCATCAACAAGGCGGGCATGCTCGAGGTGGGCCCCCGCTCGGCCGGCTCCGAGCCCGGGCCCATCGCCTACGGGCGTGGCGGCGTTGAGCCCACCATCACCGACGCCAATCTCGTGCTGGGCCGGCTCGATCCGGCAGCCCTCACCTCGGTCACCGCGCCGGCGCCCGTTGCGGCCGTGCGCGAGGTTTTTGCCCGGCGGCTGGGGGCGCCCTTGGGGCTTGGCGCGGAGGCCGCCGCCGCGGCCGTCCTGCAGCTTGCCAACACGCACATGTGCGGGGCCATTCGCATGGTCTCGATCGGCCGCGGCCACGATCCGCGCGACTTCATCCTGTTCGCCTTTGGCGGCGCCGGTCCCCTGCACGCCGTGGCGCTCGCGCGCGAGCTTGGCATTCCCGAGGTGCTGGTGCCGGCCCGGCCCGGGCTCACCAACGCGCTTGGCTGCCTGGTCGCGGATCTCAGACAGGATTTCGTCAAGACGCTGAACGTCCCGCTCGACCGGCTTGACATGGCACATGTGGCGGCGACGCTCAAATCCCAGCGCGCCCGCGGCGAGGCGATCAACGCGGCAGAGCAGGGCGAAATCGTCGATGCGATCGTACTCTACGGCGCCGACATGCAGTTTCGCGGCCAGACGCATTTGATCCGCGTTGAGCTGCCGAGCCCAGAGGTGGCGCGTGCCGAGCTGCGCGAGCGCTTCGAGGCCGCCTACTTTGCCCGCTTCCAGGTGCGCTTGCCCGAGATCGAGCCCGTGCTCGTCAACCTCCACACCTCGGTGATCGGCCGGCGGCGGCCCTTCCCGGTCGCAAGCCTGCTTGCGGCGGACGCGCGCGCCGCCACGCTGGACGGCGCCATGATCGGCGAGCGGGCGATCTATGCCGGCGGGCGTTGGCAAGGCGCGGCGATATTCGACCGGCTCAGGCTGCCCATCGGCGCGCCCTTCCAGGGCCCGGCCATCGTGCAGCAGATCGATGCCACCTGCGTGATCGAACCCGGCGCCGCGGCGCGGGTCGATGGCGTCGGTAACCTCCTGATCACGGTGGGGGCGCAACCGTGAGCCTCGACAGCAACCTCGATCCTGTCACCTTGGCCGTCATCCAGGCGGGCCTCGGCCAGGTCTGCAACGAAATGGATATCGCCTTCTCGAGGGCGGCATTCTCGCCCGTGATCGCGGAGGCCGACGACCGCTCGTCCGGTATCTATCACGTTGCCAACGGGGAGCTGATCGCCCAAGGCGAGCTCGGCCTGCCGGTGTTCGTCGGCACCATGCAGTTTTCCACCGCGGAGCTGATCCGGCTGATTAGGGAAGGCCAGGCAGGGGCACCCGAGCCCGGCGACATCTATGCCGTCAACGACCCCTACCTCGGCGGCACGCATTTGATGGACGTGCGCTTCGCGCTGCCCTTCTACTATCGGGGCGAACACTTCTGCTGGCTGCAGAACACGGGGCATTGGCCGGACATCGGCGGCATGGTGCCGGGCGGATTTTCCGCGCACGCCACCGAGGTGGAGCAGGAGGGGCTGCGGCTGCCACCCGTGAAGCTCTTCAAGCGCGGCGTGATGGACGCGGAGATCCACGCCATTATTCGCTGCAACATGCGCATCGCCGACCAGCGCATCGGCGACATCAAGGCCCAGGCCGCTGCCCTCAAGGTCGGCGAGAGCCGATTGACCGAACTGATCGACCGCTATGGTCGCCCCACCATGCTGGCCGCCATGGCCGAAATTAAACGCCGCGCCGCCTTCCTGATGCGGGCCCACATCGCCGCCATCCCCGACGGCGTTTACCGGTCGGAGGCCTTTGTCGATTCCGACGGCGTCGTCAACGAGCCGCTCAAAATCGCGCTGACGGTGGCGAAGGCAGGCGACAGCCTCGACTTCGATTTTGCCGGCTCATCGGCGCCCTGCCTGGGGCCGATGAACTCGGTGCTGGCCACCACCTACTCGGCCGTCTACCTGGCCATGCGCCACATCTTTCCCGACCTTCCCCTCAACGCCGGCGCCTTCGAGCCGCTCAGGATTGCGCGTCCGGCCGGCACCTTCCTCGACGCGCACTACCCAAGACCCGTCTCGGGCTGCGCCGCGGAAGTGTCCCAGCGCATTGCCGAGGCCGTGTTTTTGGCGCTCGTGCAAGCGATCCCCGACAAGGTGACGGCGGCACCGGCGGGCACCTCGGGCAATTTTGCGCTGGGCGGTTTCGATCCCGCCAAGGGCGCGGGCTATGTCATGTATCAGATCTCGGGCGGCGGCTATGGCGGCAATGCCGACCATGATGGCCTGTCGAACGGCTGCTCGACCATCGGCATCTCCAAGAGCCAGCCCGTGGAAGTGCTCGAGCAGTACTATCCGATCCTATTTAGGCGCTTTGCCTTGCGCGAAGGCTCCGGCGGCGCTGGCCAGCAGCGCGGCGGCTTTGGCGTGCACTACGAGGTTGAGCTGTTGCGCGGCACGGCGCGCGCCGCCTTTGTCATGGACCACGGCCGCTTTGGGCCGCCCGGTGTTGCGGGCGGCGGCGAGGGCGGGCGCAATCTCGTGAAGGTGCATCGCGGCCGGCAAACGCTGATCCCTGAGCACCTCTCCAAGGACCAGGATATCCCCTTGGGGGTCGGCGACCGCGTCGAGGTGCTCACCCCCGGCGGCGGCGGCTACGGCAACCCCTTGGCGCGCGATCCCGAGTTGGTGAGCCGCGACGTCGGCCGCGGCTATTACACGCGCGCGGAGGCGCGCGCGCTGTTCGGCGTGGTGCTGAGCCCGGACGGCGCGCTCGATCCCGCCGCCACCGAGGCCCTGCGCGCCTCGCCAGCGCCGCAAAGGTGACAAGCCGATGGTTGCCTACTTCAGCCCCCACAGCCTGGCCGAAGCCCTGGCGCTGCGCGCCAGCCGCGATCTCATCGTGTTGGCCGGCGGCACCGACGTCTATCCGGCCAAGGCGGCGCGGGCCGGTTGGGGCGAGATGCAGCACAAGGACGTGCTCGACCTTTGCGGCCTGGCGGCTTTGCGCGGCATCAGGCAAGAGCCGGCGCAGTGGCGCCTGGGCGCGCTCGCGACCTGGAGCGAGCTCAGCGCGGCGTCGCTGCCGGCGATGTTTGCCGGCTACCAGGCGGCCGCGCGCGAGATCGGCGGCGTGCAAATCCAGAATTGCGGCACGCTGGTCGGCAATATCTGCACGGCGTCACCGGCCGGCGATGGCGCCCCGAACCTGCTGGCGCTCGACGCCTCGATCGAACTCGCCAGTCTGAGCGGTACACGCCGCCTGAGCCTTGAGGCCTTCATCGACGGTTATCGGCACACGGCCTGCCGCGACGACGAGATCGTGACCGGCATCCTGGTGCCCAAACGCGGGCCCGGCGCGCGCGGCTATTTCCGCAAACTCGGCGCGCGCAAATATTTGGTGATCTCGATCGTCATGGTGGCGGGCGTAATCGAGACGGACGCGGCGGGGATCCTCCTCGACGTGCGTCTGGCGGTTGGCTCCTGCTCGGCGGTGCCGCAGCGGCTGCGCGAGCTCGAGGCCGCACTCCTCGGGGTGCCGGTGGCGGCGGCCGCCGAGGTGGTCGGGCCGGAACATGTGCGCCATCTCTCGCCCATCGATGATATCCGCGCCTCGGCGGCCTACCGCCGCGCGGCGGCCTTGGCGCTCACGCGCGATCTGTTGGCGGCGGCGGCCGCGGCGCCGCGCGGCGAGGTGTGCCATGCGCCTTGAGCCCGCCGGCGCCGGCCTAATACGCCTTTCTTGCACGCTCAATGGCGTGCCCACCACGGTGCTCGCGCCGCCCTTCGCCTCGCTCGCCGAGACGCTGCGCGAGCGGCTTGGCGCCACGGGCACCAAGGTCGGCTGCGAGGCGGGGGATTGTGGGGCCTGCACCGTTATCCTCAACGAGCGCCAGGTGTGCGCCTGTCTGATCCCCACGGCGCGGGCTGCCGAGGCGTGCATTTGGACGGTCGAAGGCGACGGCCCCGCCGGCGTCACGGCGCGGCTGCGCACGGCCTTCCTCGAGCATGGCGCGGCCCAGTGCGGCATCTGTACGCCGGGCATGCTGATGGCGGCCAGCGATCTGATCGCCCGGGAGGCGGACCCGAACCGCGCCGCCGTCGAGGCCGCCCTCGGCGGCGTCCTGTGCCGCTGTACCGGCTATCTCAAGATTATCGAGGCGGTTCTCGAGGTCGCCCAGGGCGTGGCCCAGGGCGTGATGGAGAGCTCGGGGGGCCCGCGCGGGCGCAGCGCGCGCGCAGGCATCGGCGAGCGCAGCCCGCGTGTCGACGGCTGGCCCAAGGTCGCGGGCAGCGACCTGTTTGCTGCCGACGCGGCCCCCGCCGACAGCCTGTGGCTCAGGATCGTGCGCGCGCCGCACGCCTCGGCCCGCTTCTATTTGGGCGATTTGGAGGCGGTGCGGCGTGCCACCCCTGGCCTCGCCGCCATTCTCACGCACAAGGACGTGCCGGGCGAGAATGCCTTTGGCATTTTTGCCGGCCTGAAAGATCAGCCCGTGTTGGCGCCGGGTTCCGTGCGCTTCCGCGGTGAAGCCGTCCTCGCGCTCGTCGGCACGCGCGCGGCCATCGAGGCGCTAAGCGACGCAGCCCTACCGATCAGCTGGCAGCCGAGCCCGGCGCTGCAGGGGATTGCCGCCGCGCTGGCGCCGGGCGCGCCGCCGCTGCACGCCAACTTCGCCGATAATGTGCTGGCGCGCGGCCATCTTGCCTGTGGCGATGTCGAGCAAGCCTTGCAGGGCGCCGCCGTCAGTGCCGAGGGGACGTTTGCGACCACCTTTGTCGAGCATGCCTACATTGAACCCGAGGCCGGCTACGCCATACCGCTCGGCGCGGGGCCCGATGCCATCGAGATTGCCGCCTGCACCCAGGCCCCCTACATGGACCTGGAGGAAACCGCGCGCGTCCTCGGCATCGAGCCGCAACGCGTGCGCATTCGGCCGACCGCCTGCGGCGGCGGCTTTGGCGGCAAGCTCGACGTTTCCGTACAACCGCTGCTCGCCGTTGCCGCCTGGGTGACGAAGCGGCCCGTGCGCATCGTCTATACGCGCACCGAATCGATGGCCTCGACCACCAAGCGTCACCCCGCCCTGATCCACGCCGAGGCCGCGGCCGATGCCGAGGGCCGGCTCACGGGCTTTCGCATGCGGGCCGACTTCGATACCGGCGCCTATGCCTCCTGGGGGCCGACGGTCGCCAACCGCGTGCCCGTGCACGGCATGGGGCCCTATCGGGTCGCCAACGTGGAGATTGCAACGCGGGCGGTGTTCACCAACGCGACGCCGGCCGGCGCCTTCCGCGGCTTCGGCGTGCCGCAGGCCGCCATTGCGCATGAGACCTTGCTCGACGACCTCGCCGAAAAGGCTTCGCTCGACCGCTGGACCATACGCTACCGCAACGCGCTGCAAGCGGGCGATCGGACCGCGTCGGGCCAGCACCTCGCCCATTCGGTCGGGCTGCGGCAATGCCTCTGCGCGCTCAAGCCCGATTGGGACGCAGCGCTTGCCCGCGCGGCCGCGCAGAACGCCGCCCAACCGCGCTTACGGCGCGGTGTCGGCCTGGCCGCAATGTGGTATGGCTGCGGCAACACTTCGCTGCCCAATCCCTCCAGCATGCGCATCACGCTGGCGCGCGACGGCCGGCTGACGTTTTGCAATGGCGCCGTCGATATCGGCCAGGGCTCCTCGACCGTCTTGTTGCAAATCGCCGCCGCCAGCTTGGGGCTGCCGCCGGCGGCCTTCCATATGCTGGTCGGCGATACGGCGCTGACGCCGGATGCCGGCAAAACCTCAGCCTCGCGGCAAACCTTCGTCTCGGGCAATGCGGTCCGGCGCGCGGCCACCGCCTTGCGGGGCAAAATCTTGGCCCTTGCCAATGCCGGCCCCGACGCCAGGCTGGAGCTGGTGGGCAGCCGCCTGGGGATTGTGGACGGGGAGGCCTCGCGCAGCATCGAGCTCTCGGCGCTGCCGCCGCTCACGGCCATCGCCGGCGGGCACGGGGCGGCGGGCGCGCCCACCGCCGCCGCGCTCGAGGCCGAGGCGCTGGGCGAGGTGGTGCTGGAGGGCCGCGGCAGCTGGGATCCGCCGACCACGCCGCTTGATGCCAACGGCCAGGGCATTCCCTATGCCACCTATGGTTTTGCCGCGCAGCTGGCCGAGCTGGAGGTCGACATCAGCCTGGGCACGGTCAAGGTTTTGGCCATGGTGGCGGCCCACGACGTCGGCCGCGCCATCAATCCCACGCTGGTCGAGGGCCAGATCCACGGCGGCATTGCCCAGGGCCTCGGACTGGCGCTGATGGAAGAATTCGCGCCGGGCCGCAGCGAAAACCTGCACGACTACCTCATTCCCACTGTGGGCGACATGCCAAGCGTGAAGATCTACCTGGTCGAGGACGAGGAGCCCGAGGGCCCATTCGGCGCCAAGGGGGTCGGCGAACCCGCCCTGATCGCCACCGCGCCCGCCATTCTCGGCGCCATCCGGCACGCCACCGGCGTGCGCCTGGCGCGCGTGCCGGTGTTGCCGCATCGGCTGTGGCAGGCGCTGAACGGGGAGAAAAGGCCATGAGCGGCGATCGGCTCTCGCTTGCGGCGCGCGCCAACAGGCTGGGCGAGGTGGAGGACGGCGGCATCGTGCGCTGCGATGCCTGCCCCGTCTTGTGCCGTATCCGCGAGGGGCGCTTGGGCGCCTGCGCCCGCTACGGCAACGTGGCGGGCAAGCTGGTGCGAACCGACCCCGTCGTGCTGATGGCAAAAACCGTCGATGCCAAGGGCAAGCTGGTGGCTTTTGCCAGCGACGACTGGCAAGGCGCCCCGCTTGATCCCGCGCGCACCTTCCTGACCGGCATCGGCGCCGGCACCACCTATCCCGACTACAAGCCGGCGCCCTTCATCGTGGCGGCCGAGCACGACGGTGTCGATACGGTCACCGTCGTCACCGAGGGCATCTTCAGCTACTGCGGCGTCAAGCTGAAGATCGACACCGACCGGCATCTTGGACCCGAGGCGGCCCCGGTGCGGGTCAAGGGCGAGCAGGTGGGGCACGTGACGACGGCCGAGTATGGCTCGCAAATGCTCTCGATCGGTGGGGTGCGACACTTGACCGGCGGCTCCAAGAAGGAAGGCAACGTCACCTGCGACACCCTGCTCGAGCTGTGCTCGGGCGAGCCGGTGACCATCAGCATCGATGGTGGCCACGCCCTCGTGGTGGCGGCGGGCAAGCCGCCCATCGTCGATGGCAAGCAAGAGGTCAGGATGCGCGTTGGCTGCGGCTCGGCCACGGTTGGCATTTTTGCGCGCCAGTGGTTCGGTCACCTCGACGAGGTGATCGTGGTGGACGACCACATCACCGGCGTCTTGAGCGAGCATCAGTCGGGGCGGGTGCTCAAGATGCCGCCGGCGGGCATTCGCGTGCGTGGGCGCAAGTCGACGCCTGGGCGCTACTTCAAGGTCGCCGAACCCGGGCTTGGCTGGGGCGGCACGGACATCACCGATCCCTTATCGATCATCCAGAAGATCGACCCGCGCCTTGCCTGGCCCGGGCTCAGGCTGCTGATCACGTCGACCACGGGTGAGGATGCGCTTTATTGCGTGCTCGATGACGACCTGCGCCCCGTGCCGGCGCCGCTGCCGGCTCCGGTCCGCGCGGTCATCGATCGCATTGGCGAAAACTGTGAACCGGCGCTGTGCAGCGTCGCCTTCATGGCTGGCGCCGGCGGCTCGCTGCGCGCGGGCGTCACCGAGAACCCGATCCTGCTGACGCGCTCGGTGGCGAGCGGCGAGACCCGGGTGACCATGGGAGGCGCGCCGGTCACGCTGTGGCCCGGCGGTGGGATTACCATTATGGTCGACGTGACGCGGATGCCGAAGCGGGCCTTCGGTTCCGTCCCGACGCCGGCGATCGTGGCGCCGATCGAATTTACCCTGCCGCGCGCGTTCTACGAGCGCCTCGGCGGCCATGCCGCCGACATCGTGTCCATCGAGGAGGTCATCCGCAGCCTTGCGCCCGAAGCGCGCATCGATGCGTGGCCGCAGGACAACCCGTGGCCGTTTCTATCCGGTAAACCGGACCGCCGTGAGCCTTAAAAAGGAGCCCGCTATGGCCCCCGCCCACGCCAAGGGCCACCGCCGCCCGGCGGCAAAGCCGAGCCCGGCCGCCGCGGCCTATGTGTTGGAGCACCAGGTCGGGTTTCTGTTGCGCTGCGCGCATCAGCGCGCCAGCGAGACGTTCAACGCCGTCATGGGCCGCTTCGGGGTGACGCCCCGGCAGTTTGCCGCGCTGGCCAAGCTCGATGATCTGGGTTCGGTGTCCCAGAACCAGCTCGGCCGTCTCACCGCCATGGACCCCGCCACCATCTCGGGCGTGATCGCCCGGCTCGCTGCCCGCGGCTACGTTGCCCAGGCCGCCGATCCCCGCGATGGCCGGCTGCTGGCGCTGGGGCTGACCGCGGCGGGCGCGGCGGCCGTCAGCGCCATGAAGGCGGTGGCCGCCGAGGTCTCGCAGCGCACGCTGGCGGCGCTCAGCGAGGAGGAAGCGGCGGCCTTCCTCAAGGCCTTGCGCAAGATCGGTCAGATGCCATGTTTGCCCCCGCCCACGTCCAGGCCCTGACGGGGGGGCGGCTTCACCTCTCGCATGGGCCGATCGATATCGTGCTCAAGGCCTGGGGCGGGAGCGAAGCGCGGCGGGCGGCCTATGCCCGAGCCGGGACGCGCTTTGCCAGCATCCTCCCCGAGCTCTGCGACGAGCTCGCCCAATTGCGCACACCTCTGAGCGCGCAGCCGGTGCTTGAGGGGCCCGTGGCGCGCCGCATGCTCGAGGCCTGCCTGCCGTTCCGCGGCACGTTCTTGACGCCGATGGCCGCGGTGGCAGGCGCGGTCGCCGATGAGCTCCTGGCACACATGCTCGAGGCGGCAGGCCTGCAACGCGTCTTTGTCAACAATGGCGGCGACATTGCCATTTTTCTGGCACCGGGGCAGGCGCTCGAGGTCGGCATCGCCGGCGAATTCTCGCGCGGCAACGTGCCGGCCCTGAACGGCCGCCTGCGCCTCGTGGCCGGCATGGGTGTGGGCGGCATTGCCACCTCGGGAGCGCGCGGCCGCTCGTTCTCGCTGGGCATCGCCGACAGCGTCACCGTGCTGGGTCGCACCGCGGCCGCCGCCGACGCGGCCGCCACGCTGATCGCCAACGCCGTCAACGTTAAGTCTTCGGCCGTCAGCCGTCGTCCGGCCCGCGCGCTCGATCCCGATAGCGATCTGGGCGACCGCTTGGTGACGGTTGCGGTTGGCGCGCTGAGCGCCGCGGAGATCACAAGCGCACTGGAGGCCGGGCTGGCGCGGGCCTCAAGCTACCGGCGCCAGGGCTTGATCATCGATGCCGCCTTGATGCTGGCGGGCGAGACGCGCCTGTTACCCGCGCCTCAGGGCAGCGCCGGGCCGCGGCAGACGGCGCGCGTCTTGGCTCAGCTTTTGCCGTCGAGGCGCCGCGACCAGTAGGACGGCAGCGCCGAGCCGTCGCGCTCGCCCCAGCCTTGGCCGGCGGCCTCCCCGAAGATGGCAAGCGTTCGCTCGGCCAGCGGCAGCTCGGCGCCGAGCCCCTTGGCTTCGGCCAGCATGGTGTTGAGGTCCTTGCAGATGGAATTGACGTCGAAGGTCGCCGCAATGCCCGGCCCGCCGCCGAGCGCCTCGGCGACGGCGGGGCCGCGCACCTTCAAGACGTTGGGAGCGCCTGAGGTGTCGGCGAACAGCTCCATCAGCGCTTGCGGGCTCAGCCGCAAGTGGCGGCACAACAGGTAGGCCTCGCCCAAGGCCTGATAGGCGACGAGCAGCGGCAGATTGATGGCAAGCTTCATGCTGGAGCCGGCGCCGACGGGCCCCAAATGTTCAAGCCGCCGGCACAGGTCTTTGAGAATGGGCCGGGCGCGTTCAACGTCGGCGGCTGTTCCGCCCGCGAGCCCCAGCAACTTGCCCTGCCGCGCCGGCCCCGTGGTGCCGCCAACCGGGCATTCGACGAACTGGGCGCCCTTTGCCGTCACCTTTGCGGCCAGCGCGCGCTCGTGCTCGGGCTGCACGGTGCTCATATCGATCACGAGCTTGCCGGCAATCATGCCCGCCAGCACGCCCGCCGCGCCCTCGTAAACGCCCAGCTGTGCCTCGGCGTTGCTGAGGATGGTGATGATCACCTCCACCTCATCGGCGAGCGCCGCGGCGCTGGCGGCAAGGCCGGCGCCGGCGCGCGCGAGGGGTTCGACCTTGCCCGCGCTGCGGTTCCACACCGTGACGGCGTGGCCGACCTCGAGCAGCCGCAGCGCGATCGCGCTCCCCATTTTGCCGACGCCGGCAACGCCAATCCGCATCGCATTTGTCCTTCTCGATTTATCTAGGGAATGTGCGGGCTCTGCGTGGGCTCCCTAACACGCAGCAACAGAGCCTGTCGATCGAGACAGGCCAAACCCTGGCTCAGAGCTTGGGCAGCACGCGCTCGGCCATCAGCACCATGGAGCGGCGCCCCAGGTCGTAGTCCAGCCAGTCCTTGCCCGCATAGAGCAGGGTGCCGAACGGGCCGACCTCGGCGCGGAATTTCTGGATCTCATCGACAACCCTGTCGACCGATCCCCATAGCACCAGCTGGTCGCAAATGAAATCGAGCGTGACGTCGGCATCGGGCATGTCGCGACTCCTCTTGAAGAGCTCGAGGCGCCCACCCTTGGCCAGTTTGCTGGCGAGCGACTGGTAATATTGGCGGTAGGGACTGTTGGGCGCCATCACGTAGTCGCGCGCCGTTCTGTCGTCATCGGCGACAAAGATGCTTTTGGCCACGCGCCAATTGGCGGGATCGGGGCTGCGGCCGGCGCGCTCACAGCCTTCCACGTAGCGCGGCCAATGGCTCTTGACCCAGACCGGCATCAGGAAGTTGGCCGAGATCGGGTCCCAGCCGCGCGCGGCGGCCTCCGTCACGCCCTTGGAGAAGGGCGCCACGGCCGTGACGACGATGGGCGGGTGCGGCTGCTGCAAGGGTTTGCCGATGTAGCCTTGGCCGATGTCGGGCATCAGCGTGCGCGCCGTCGAGATGCTCCAATATTTACCCGCCAGATCGTAAGGGGCTTCGCCCGCCCAAACGGCCAACACCTGATTGATCAGCTCAAGGAACATCTCATTGCGATTGGCATCGAGGTTGCCGAAGGCTTCCGCATCCGACATCAGGCCGCCCGGACTGATGCCGAGATTGAAGCGTCCCTCCAGGAGATGATCGAGCATGGCGATCTGCGAGGCGACGGCGACCGGGTGCGCGTTGGGTAGATTGAGCGTGCCTGTGCCGAGCCGCATGCGCTTGACGCGATCGACCAGCGTCGCCAGGAACATGGCCGAGGAGGTGATGTTTTCGCAGCGATCGGTGGCATGCTCGCCGGCATAGGCCTCCACGAAGCCGAGCTCGTCGGCAAGCACGAAGGCCTCGCGATCCTCCTTGAGCGATTGGCGCCAATCCTTCGCCGGCGGGTGGATGGGCATCGTGAAAAAGCCGAGTTGCATGACACGACCTTTGCGGGGCAGCTTGCAGGCCTGGACGCCGCAGTCCTATCCGGTTAGCGGCGC
>Ga0111539_10009615_pt1 | contig 12204 bp, 10 predicted proteins | sample RhiMethybrSRZTD1_FD_79667 | JGI IMG/M metagenome (GOLD analysis project Ga0111539, IMG submission 79667) | Populus rhizosphere microbial communities from Tennessee, USA - Rhizosphere MetaG P. TD hybrid SRZTD1 (version 2) (version 2) | ecosystem: Host-associated > Plants > Roots > Rhizosphere >...
CGAGCAGCTCGTGCATGTCGATCGGATCCATCAGCGATTCCTTGGCGAGGAGCATGGCCTTTTCGGCCGTCCCGCCCACACCGATCCCGAGGATCCCCGGCGGGCACCAGCCTGCGCCCATCGCAGGCACGGTCTTCAGCACCCAGTCGGTGAGCGAGTCGCTCGGGTTCAGCATCACGAACTTCGACTTGTTCTCCGAGCCGCCGCCCTTGGCCGCAACCGTCACATCGACCTTGTCGCCGGGCACCAGTTCGACATGCAGCACCGCTGGCGTGTTGTCGCGGGTGTTGCGGCGCGCGAAGAGCGGATCGTCGACGATCGAGGCACGCAGGCGATTGTCGGGATGGGCGTAGGCGCGGCGCACGCCTTCGTCGGTGAGGTCGGCGAGGCTCAAGGGCGTGTCGAAGCGCACGTTCATCCCGACCTTGAGGAACACGTTGACGATCCCGGTGTCCTGGCAGATCGGTCGGCGGCCCTCGGCGCACATCCGTGAGTTGGTCAGGATCTGCGCGATCGCATCCTTGGCCGCGGGCGACTGTTCGCGCTCCCAGGCGCGACCGAGATGCTCGATGTAGTCGACCGGGTGGTAGTACGAGATGTACTGCAGAGCGTCGGCGACGCTCTGGATGAAATCGTCCTCGCGAATCGTGGTCATGGCCTTCTCGATCGCCGCCCTCGCAGCGGCCAGGCGCGAGCCAGGCGGATCAGGCGCCGCCGAGTTTGCGCTTCAGGAGCTCGTTGAGCTGGGCCGGGTTCGCCTTGCCCTGGGTAGCCTTCATCACCTGCCCGACGAAAAACCCGAAGAGCTTGTCCTTGCCGCTGCGATACTCGGCAAGCTGCTTCGGATTGGCCGCCATGATGGCGTCGATCGCCTGCTCGATCGCCCCGGTGTCCGTGATCTGCCTGAGACCACGCGCGTCGATGATTTCGTCGGCGCCGCGGCCCTCGGACCACATCGCCTCGAAGACTTCCTTGGCGAGCTTGCCCGAGATCGTGTCGTCGCCGATCCGCGCCAGGAGTCCGGCGAGCGCCGTGGCGGGCACGCGGCTCGCGTCGACCTCGAGGCCATCGCGGTTGAGCGCGCCCGAAAGCTCGCCCATCACCCAGTTGGCAGCGAGCTTGGGCTGACCGCCGAGCTTTTCCACGACAGCCTCGAAGTACATCGCCAGGTCGCGACTCGCGCTGAGCACGCCCGCATCGTACGCGGAGAGCTCGAAATCCCGGCAGTACCGCGCGGCCTTTTCGTCCGGCAGCTCGGGAAGCGTGCCCCGGACCTCCTCGACCAGCGCATCGTCGATGACGAGCGGCAGCAGATCCGGGTCGGGGAAGTAGCGGTAGTCGTTTGCTTCCTCCTTGGAGCGCATCGCACGCGTCTCGTTACGATCCGGATCATAAAGCCGGGTCTCCTGCACGACGCTGCCACCGGATTCGAGCACCCCGACCTGGCGCACGACCTCGTGGTTGATCGCGCGTTCGACGAAGCGGAAGGAGTTCAGGTTCTTGATCTCCGCGCGTGTGCCGAGCGCCGCCTGTCCCTGCGGGCGCACCGATACGTTGGCGTCGCAGCGAAACGAGCCTTCCTGCATGTTGCCGTCGCAGATGCCGAGATAGCGCACCAGCGTGTGCACCTTCTTCATGTACGCGATGGCTTCCTTTGCCGAGCGCATGTCGGGCTCGGACACGATCTCGAGCAGCGGCGTGCCGGCGCGGTTGAGGTCGATGCCGGAAATGCCCTGGAAGCCCTCGTGCAGGGATTTGCCGGCATCCTCCTCTAGATGCGCGCGGGTGATGCCGATGCTCTTGCGGCTGCCGTCCTCGAGCAGGATGTCGAGCGAACCGTCCTCGACGATGGGCAGCTCATATTGGCTGATCTGGTAGCCCTTCGGCAGATCCGGGTAGAAGTAGTTCTTTCGCGCAAAGATGGAGCGTCGCCGCACCGTCGCGCCCGTCGCGAGGCCGAAGCGCACCGCCATGCGCACCGCCGCGCTGTTCAGCACTGGCAGCACGCCCGGGTAGCCGAGATCGACCAGGTTCGCCTGCGTGTTGGGCGCGGCGCCGTACGCGGTCGAGGACTCCGAGAAGATCTTGCTCCGCGTGGCGAGCTGGGCGTGGATCTCGAGCCCGATGACGGTTTCCCATTCCATGCCGTTACTCGTAGCCCGGCGGCATGCGCCGGTGCCAGTCGGTCATGAGCTGGTACTGGTGCGCGATGCCGAGCAGCCGGGCCTCGCCGAAGTGCGGGCCGATGAGTTGCAGTCCGGCCGGCAGCTCGCGATCGCCCTCGCGGACGAAGCCGCAAGGGACCGACACCGCCGGGAGCCCGGCCAGGTTCGCGCCGATCGTGTAGATGTCGTTCAGGTACATCGTGATCGGGTCGCTGGTCTTGGCGCCGAGCTCGAAGGCGGCGGTCGGCGTGGTCGGACCGATCACGACGTCCACCTCGGCAAAGGCCCGGGCAAAATCACCCGCGATCAGCTGCCGCACCTTCTGCGCCTTGAGGTAATACGCGTCGTAGTACCCAGCGGAAAGCACGTAGGTGCCGGTCATGATCCGGCGCTTGACCTCGTCGCCGAAGCCCTCGCCGCGCGAGCGCTCGTACATGTCGAGCAGGTCACGCGGCTTCTCGCAACGATGACCGAACCGTACGCCGTCAAACCGCGAAAGGTTGGAGGAACACTCCGCCGGAGCCACGACGTAATAGGTCGGCACCGACAGCGGCAGGTGCGGAAGGCTCACCTCTCGCACGGAGGCGCCCCGCTCCTCGAGCGCGCTGATCGCCGCCCGCACGAGCCTACCCACGCGCGGGTCGAGACCTTTGTCGAAGAACTCGCGGAGCACCCCGATCCGCAGACCCTCGAGCGGTACGGCGAGCGCGCCGTGGTAGTCCGGCACCGGCGAATCGACGCAGGTCGAATCGTGCGGATCGAACCCCGCCATCGCCCCCAGGAGCCGGGCGGCATCCTCGGCCGAGCGCGCGAGCACGCCGGCCTGGTCGAGGCTCGACGCGAAGGCGATCATCCCGTAGCGCGACACGCGACCGTAGGTCGGCTTCAGCCCGGTGAGATTGGTCAGGGCTGCCGGCTGGCGGATCGATCCGCCGGTGTCGGTCCCGCTTGCCGCCGGTGCCAGGCGCGCGGCGACCGCGGCGGCCGAGCCACCCGAGGAACCGCCCGGCACGCGCGCGGGATCCCAGGGGTTGCGGACCGGGCCGAAGAAGCTCGTCTCGTTGGACGAGCCCATGGCGAACTCATCCATGTTGGTCTTGCCGAGCAGCACCGTGCCCGCCGACCGCCAGCGCGCGACCACGGTCGCGTCGTACGGTGCGACGAAGGTGTCGAGCATGCGCGACCCGCAGGTCGTGAGAATGCCGTCGGTGCAGAAGATGTCCTTGTGCGCGATCGGCACGCCGGTCAACGGCCCGCCCTCGCCGCGCGCAAGGCGCGCATCCGCCTCGCGCGCATCCTGAAGCGCGCGCTCGGCGGTGACGGTCACGAAGGCGTTCAGACCCGCGCCCAGCCGCTCGATACGCCCGAGCAGATGACGCGTGATTTCGACGCTCGAAAAGCGGCGCGCCGCGAGACCGGCCGCGATTTCGCCGACGGTGAGGGTGTGCACTACTCGATGACCTTGGGCACGAGATAAAGACCCGCCGCGACGCTCGCCGCGTTGCGCTGGTACTTCTCGTGCTGGTCCGTTTCCCGGACTTCGTCCGCTCGCAGGCGCTGCACCTGGCCGGCGAGAGGATGCGCCATAGGCTCCACGTCGTCCGTCTTCGCCGCTGAGAGCTGCTCGACGAAATCGATGATCCGCGACAGTCTGTCGACGTAGACCGGCAGCTGCTCCTCCGTGATCTGGAGCCGGGCGAGCCTGGCGATTCCCTCGACCTGAGCGCGCGTGAGCGACATTCTGAAAACGCGAAATGGGGCAAGAAAAGCAGCAAAAGATGATACCAGTCGCCTTGTTTAATGTCCTGTCGTTGGTTAAATTGCCGCCCGACTCGCCGCAGCCCGCGCGCCCACGTCCCCTTCGCCGATGCTAAGAAAACTCCGGGGTTACTTTTCGAACGATCTTTCGATCGACCTTGGCACGGCCAACACGTTGATCTATGTCCGCGGGAAGGGCATCGTGCTCAACGAGCCGTCCGTGGTGGCCATACGCGAGGAACCCTCGCGCGGCGGCAAGAAGATCGAGGCGGTGGGTACCGAGGCGAAGAACATGCTCGGACGCACGCCGGGCAACATCACCGCCATCCGGCCCATGAAGGACGGCGTCATCGCCGACTTCACGGTCACCGAAAAGATGCTGCAGTACTTCATCGAGAAGGTGCACGGCAACCGGATGGTGCGACCGAGTCCGCGCGTGCTGGTGTGTGTGCCGTATGGGTCCACCCAGGTGGAACGCCGGGCCATCCAGGAGTCGGCAGAAGGCGCAGGCGCGCGCTGGGTGCGCCTGATCGAGGAGCCGATGGCCGCGGCGGTGGGCGCCGGCATGCCCGTGCACGAGGCGCGCGGCTCCATGGTGCTCGACGTCGGCGGGGGCACCTCCGAGGTCGCCGTCATCTCATTGAACGGCATCGTCTATGCCGCGTCGGTGCGCATCGGCGGCGACCGGTTCGACGAGGCGATCATCAACTACGTGCGCCGCAACTACGGCATCCTGATCGGCGACGCCACCGCGGAGCGGATCAAGATCGACATCGGCTCGGCGTATCCTGGACAGCAGGTGCGCGAGATCTCGGTCAAGGGCCGCAACCTGTCCGAGGGCGTGCCGCGGAGCTTTACTCTGAATTCGAACGAGATTCTCGAGGCGTTGCAGGAACCGTTGCAGGGGATCGTCGGCGCGGTCAAGGCGGCACTCGAGCAGACGCCGCCCGAGCTCGGCTCGGACGTCGCGGAGCGCGGGATCGTGCTCACGGGCGGCGGTGCGCTGCTGCGCGACATCGACAAGCTGCTGATGGAAGAAACCGGCCTCCCAGTCGTGGTCGCCGAAGATCCGCTCACCTGCGTGGCGCGTGGCGGCGGGAAGATGCTGGAGTTGATCGACGAGCACGGTCCGGGCCTGTTCGGCCTCGATTGAGGCCGTGGTCGAGCTGAGCCACGACTTCCGTCCGATCATCGGCCGAGGGCCGCCGCTGGGCGCGGCATTCATCACCCTCGCGATCCTCTCCATCGGCCTGATGGTCGCCGATCACCGGTACGGGCAGCTCGAGCGCGTGCGGACCTGGCTCGCGACCGCCGTGTTTCCCGTGCAGGCTGTCGTCGACATCCCCTTCCGCGCATGGGACTGGATGGGACAATCGCTTGCCGACCGGGAAAGCCTGCGCGCCGAGAACCTGGAGCTCACCGCGCGGCTGCGCATGGCGAACCTGCAGCTGCAGCGCTTCGCGGCGCTGGAGGACGAGAACCGACGCCTGCGCGACATGCGCGAGAACTCGGCGGGCATTGCCGACCGCGTGGTGGTCTCGTCGATCCTGAACGTCGATCTCGATCCCTATCGGCATCGGGTGCTGCTCGACAAGGGCGCGGCTGACGAAGTGTTCAAGGGCCAGGCGATCCTCGACGCCGAGGGAATCGTGGGACAGGTTTTCCGCGTCAACCCGCACACCGCCGAGGCGATTCTGATCAGCGACGCCGAGCACGCGATCCCCGTGCAATCGAATCGCAGCGGCGTGCGCACGATCGCGGTCGGAACCGGGGACCCCGACAAGTTGTCGCTGCCGTTCGTGACGGTTGAGGCCGATTTGCGCGCCGGCGACCTGCTCCTGTCGACCGGCATGGGGGGTGTGTTCCCGCCCGGTTATCCCGTCGCCGAAGTCACCAAGGTCGAACGCGCGGCGACGGCGACCTTCGCCAAGGTGGAAGCGAGGCCCACCGCGCATCTCGATCGGGCGCGCGAGGTATTGCTGGTGTGGTTCCGGCCACCGGTTCCCGACGCGCCGACCGCCCCGGCGGCGGCCGAATCCCCACCCGCGACCACGGAGCCCGGCCAATGAGAGCCGACTCGATGACGCGGCGGCTTGTCTACTGGGCCAGCGTCGCCGCGGGGCTGGTGTTTGCGATCGTGCCGCTGCCGGGCTGGGTCGATACCGCCCGGCCCGACCTGGCGCTGCTCGCGATCATCTACTGGATCCTGACCAGCCCGCGGATCGCCGGGCTGGGATATGCATGGCTCGCCGGGCTGATCCTCGACGCGCTGCGCGGACTGGTGCTCGGGCAGCACGCGTTCGCGTTCCTCGTGGTGGCCTTTCTCGCACACAAGCTGCAGTTGCGGATCCGGATGTTCCCGCTGCTGCACCAGGCCGGGGCGGTCGCCCTCCTGCTCGGCCTCTACCACTTCATCATCTTCTGGACCGACGGGCTCACGGGACACGGCTACACGGGGTGGGACCGCTGGTTGCCGATCCTCTCCGGCGCGTTGATCTGGCCGCTGATCGTGGCAGCCGGCGATACGATGTCGCGCCGGTCACGCTGATCCACGCGGGGGCCAAAGTCGCTCGTGTCGCGCTCTGTACGTCTGAAGGACCAGCGAGCCGAGCAGCGCCTGTTCGGGCGGCGCCTGATCGCCATGACGCTGATCGTGGCGTTCTGCGCCGTCGCCCTGGTGGTCCGTCTCTTCTACCTGCAGGTGTTGCGCTTCGATCACTTCAGCGAGCTGTCGCAGGGCAACCGCATCCGCATCGATCCCGTTCCGCCCGCGCGAGGGCTGATCTACGACCGCAACGGCGAGGCGATCGCGCTCAACCGACCGGCCTATCAGCTCGAGTTGATTCGCGAGCAGACGCCCGATCTCGATGCGACGCTGCAGCGCCTCGCCGAGCTCGGGCTGCTCGCTCCGGCGGAGGTCGGCCGCCTGCGCCAGACGATCGATGCGCGGCGCAGCTTCGACGTGGTGCCGATACGGTTGCAGCTCACCGACGAGGAGCTTGCTACGTTTGCCGTGCACCGGCCCGATCTGCCGGGGGTCGAGGTCCGCCCGCGCCTCACGCGCTTCTACCCGGGCAATGGCAGCGCAGTGCACGCGCTCGGCTACGTGGGCGCCATCAGCGAGCAGGATCAGTCGCGCATCGATGTTGCGAATTACGCCGGTACGACACTGATCGGCAAGCTCGGCATCGAGCGCGCCTACGAGGACGAGCTGCACGGCGACACCGGCCACCAGCAGCTGCTGGTCAACGCGCAGGGCCGCCTGGTGGAGCGCGTCGGTCTGTCGGCCTCCGACCTGAAGCGTCAGGAGCCGATGGCGGGCAACGACCTGATCCTCGCGCTCGACATGCGCGTGCAGCGTGCCGCCGAGCAGGCGCTCGCGGGCAAGCGCGCAGCCGTCGTCGCCATCGACCCGAACAACGGCGACGTGATCGCGTTCGTGAGCGTGCCGACGTTCGATCCGAACGGTTTCGCGCGGGGCCTCTCCGTGAGCGAGTTCGCAGCACTGCAGAACGACCTCGACAAGCCGCTGTACGATCGGGCGATGCGCGGCGTGTACCCGCCGGGCTCGACGATCAAGCCGCTGGTGGCGCTGGCCGCCCTCGAGTACGGCACGACCGATCCGAAGACGACACGGATCTGCCGCGGTGTGTTCCAGCTTCCGGGCTCCAGCCACCGCTACCGCGACTGGAAGAAGGGCGGTCACGGCACGGTCAGCATGCACAAGGCGATCGCCGAGTCCTGTGATACATATTTCTACGACGTCGCCAACCACCTCGGGATCGACCGGATGCACGACTTCCTGTCCGCGTTCGGCCTGGGCGGCGAGACCGGCATCGACATCGCGGGCGAGCGATCGGGGCTCGTGCCCTCGAAGGCCTGGAAGAAGGGCGCCTTCAAGCGTCGCGACCTGCAGACGTGGTTCCCCGGCGAGACGGTGATCGCGGGCATCGGCCAGGGTTACATGCTCGCGACACCGCTGCAGCTCGCGCAGATGGCGGCGACCATCGCAACCCGTGGCAAGCGCTTTTCGCCGCGGCTCGTCAAGCGCATCCGCAACGTGAGCACGGGTGAGACCCGCGAGCTGCCGCCGGAGCCCCTGTCCTCGATCGAGGTCAAGGACCCGGCGCACTGGGACGTGATCATCGGCGGGATGATCGGCGTGACCAACGATCCGACCGGAACCGCGCGGCGCAGCCAGGCCGGCGCGCCGTACAAGATCGCCGGCAAGACGGGAACCGCCCAGGTTTTCAGCGTCGGCCAGCATGAGCAGTACAAGGAATCCGAAGTCGAGGAACGCCTGCGCGACCATGCGCTCTTCGTCGCTTTTGCGCCCGCAGAAGCGCCGAAACTCGCGGTTGCGGTGCTGGTCGAAAACGGACGCAGCGGCAGCGGGACGGCGGCCCCGATCGCGCGCGCGGTGTTCGATGCCTATCTGCTGCCGCCCGAGGAAGCCCGCAAAGAGGAGGCCGCCACGGTTCCCGCACCGGCCGCCGGGGGTGAGGAATGAGGACCGAGATCGCAGGACCGGGGTATTCGAGCCGCGCGCAGCGCACCCTCACGTTCACGGGGCGGATGCTCGAGGCGCTGCACCTCGACGGGACGCTGTTGCTTTCGGTATGCGCGGTGTGCGCCGCGGGGCTGATCGTGTTGTTCAGCGCCGCGGGCGAGGACCTGGGGGTGTTCCTGCGCCAGGCCGCGCGGGTGGGCGTCGGGATCGGCGTGATCGTAGTCGTCGCGCAGATCCCGCCGCGGGTGCTGCGCATCGTCGCACCCTTCCTGTACACGATTGGCGTGCTGCTTCTCGTCGCGGTCGCACTGACCGGCGACATCGCGATGGGCGCGCAGCGCTGGCTCGATCTCGGCGTGGTTCGGTTCCAGCCCTCGGAGATCATGAAGATCGCCGTGCCGCTCGCCTGCGCCTGGTACCTGCACGACCGGCCGCTACCGCCGAGTTTTCTGTCGCTCGTCGTGCTGGCAGCGGCGATCCTGGTGCCGACGCTGCTCATCGCGGAGCAACCCGACCTCGGCACGGCCTTGCTGGTGGCGACCGGCGGCGCACTGGTAGTCCTGCTCGCCGGGCTGCAGGCCCGCTACATGGTCGGGCTAGGCGCGCTCGTCGTGGGCGCGGTGCCCGTGGTCTGGCACTTCCTGCACGACTACCAGAGACAGCGCGTGCTCACCTTTCTGAATCCGCAGACCGATCCGCTGGGGGCGGGCTATCACACGATCCAGTCGCAGATCGCGATCGGCTCGGGAGGGCTCTTCGGCAAGGGCTACATGAACGGCAGTCAGGCTCAGCTCGAGTTCCTTCCCGAGCGCTCGACCGATTTCATCTTCGCCGTGGTCGGCGAGGAGTGGGGGCTGGTCGGACTGCTGGTCATGCTCATCCTGTACCTGTTCGTCATTGCACGCGGGCTCTACATCGCGGCGCAGGCGCAGGACACCTTCTCACGGTTGATCGCTGGCAGCCTCACGCTCACCTTCTGCGTGTACGTGTTCGTCAACAGCGGCATGGTCGCGGGCCTGCTGCCGGTGGTCGGTGTGCCGTTGCCGCTCGTGAGCTACGGCGGCACGTCGATGGTGACCCTCATGGCGGGCTTCGGTATCCTCATGTCCATCCATTCCCGCCGGAAACTGGTATCCACGTGACGCACGGATCGCTGCGGCCCCACCGGCCGCCTCTGCTGCTTTGCGCGCTTCTGAGCGCGGGCGTGGCCGCGTCACCGGCGCAGGCGCTGGATGGACAACGCGCGGAAGTCGCCGACTTCGTCGCCGAGATGGCCGACCGCCACGGCTTCGACCGGGAGGCGCTCGGCACTCTGTTCACGCAGGTGGAGACTCGCCCCGCGATCATCGAAGCGATGTCGCGGCCAGCCGAGAAGATCATGCCCTGGCACGAGTACCGGGCGCGCTTCATGACGGAGCGGCGCATCCGGCGCGGCGGCGAGGTCCGGCGCGAACAGTCGGCGGCGCTCGAGACAGCCTCGCGCGCAAGCGGTGTGCCCTGTTCGGTGCTGCTGGCGATCACCGGCGTCGAGACTTTCTATGGCGAGATGACCGGCTCGCACCGCGTGATCGACGCACTCGCCACCCTCGCCTTCGACTACCCCGCGCGCAGCAGCTACTTCCGTGGCGAGCTCGAGCAGTTCCTGCTGATGGCGCGCGAGGAATCGCTCGACCCGCTGGCGCCGCTCGGCTCGTACGCGGGGGCGATGGGTGTGCCCCAGTTCATGCCGACCAGCTTCCGCAGCTACGCCGTCGACGGCGGCGGCGACGGTCACCGCGATCTCTGGCGCGACTGGAACGACGTGTTCGCGAGCGTCGGCAACTATCTCAAGCTGCACGGCTGGCGCGCGGGCGAGCCTGTCATGGTTGCCGCGGACGTCAGCGACGCGCGTCTCGACGGCGTCGAACTGACGAACCTCGATCTCACCGAGACGGTCGGCTCGCTGCGCGAGCACGGCGTGCGCTTCGACACCGGCCTGCCCGCGGATGCACGCGCGGTCCTGATCGAGCTCGCGGGAAGCGCGGGCCCGGAGTACCGCGTCGGCTTCGCGAATTTCCATGCGATTACCCGCTACAACCGCAGCGCGCTGTATGCGAGCGCGGTGAACGATCTGGCCGAGGCACTCGAGGCGACGCCGGCTCCGGCACAGCCTCCGGATGCGGCGACTGCTCCCACACCCGCCTCGACCGAACCGGAGCAGACCGCACCTCCCGGATCCGACGGGCCCTGACCCGAAACTTCCGACCACACGTCCCACAAGGTGTTCATGAGACCTCAATCGCTTCTCCCCCGCGCCACGCTGCTGGCGCTCTTCGCCACCGTAGCCGGCTGCGCCGGTTCCGACGAGCCGGCAACGACCCCGCCCGCCGCGGCAGAAGCAGCCCAAGCTGCCGGCCCGGCGATCCCGCTGCCTCCGCCACCGGAGCTCAAGGCGCGCAGTTTCATCGTTATCGATCACGACAGCGGCCGCGTGCTCGCGGCGCTCGACCCTGACTCGCGGCAGGAACCCGCCAGCCTGACCAAGCTGATGACCGCCTATGTCGTGTTCCACGCCCTCAAGGAAGGCCGCATCAAGCTCGATGACCTGGTCACGGTCAGCGAAAACGCCTGGCGCCAGGCGGCGCCCAAGCTCGGCGGCTCGGCGATGTACATCGAGGTCGGCAAGCAGGTCTCGGTCGAAAACCTGCTCCAGGGAATGATTGTCCAGTCCGGCAACGACGCCACGCTTGCGCTCGCCGAGCACGTCGCCGGAACCGAGTCCACGTTCGTGCAGATGATGAACAGTTTCGCAAAGCAGCTCGGTCTCACCGGAACGCACTTCACCGATGCCGCCGGGATGCCGCACCCCGAGCAGTACATAACGGCGCGCGATGCGGCGATGCTTGCGAGCGCGGTTATCCGCAACTACCCCGAGTATTACCGCTGGTACTCGCAGAAGGAGTTCACCTGGAACGGCATCACCCAGCAGAACCGCAACGGACTTCTGTGGCGCGACCCATCGGTCGATGGAGTCAAGACCGGTCATACCAAGTCGGCCGGCTATTGCCTGGTCGTGTCCGCCAAGCGCGGCGACATGCGGCTCGTCTCGGCAGTGATGGGCACGGACTCGATGCGGGCACGGGAGGATGCCAACGCCGCCCTCCTCAACTATGGCTACAACTTCTTCGAGACCAAGCGGATCTTCGCGGCCGGGCAGCCGCTGACCTCGGTGCGCGTCTGGAAGGGTGCCGAGCCCGAGGTCGCGCTCACGTTGAAGCGCGATCTCTACGTGACCGGGCAGCGTGGCCGCATGGGCAGCGTCCAGGCGGAGTTCGAGCTCCCCGAGCACTTGATCGCGCCGCTCTCCGCGGAGACCGCGCTTGGCAAGGCGCGTATCGTGGTCGAGGGCTCGACCATCGCCGCGCACGATTTATACGCGGTGCAGGACGTGGAGCGTGGTGGGATCTTCCGGCGCGCAACGGACAGCGTGAAGCTCTGGTTCGATTGAGATGGCCGAGCCGTTCCCAACCGGTTACCTGAACGGCGAGTACCTGCCGCTCGCCGCGGTGCGTATTTCGCCCTTCGATCGGGGCTTCCTGTTCGGGGACGGCGTATATGAGGTGGTGCCGGTGCATCGCGGCCGGCCGTTTCTCCTGCGCGAGCACCTCGACCGGCTGGCACGCAGCCTCGCGGCCATCCGGGTCGCGAATCCGCACACGCACGAGCAATGGGCTGGGATCGTGGGTCAGCTCGCCTCGCGTGCCGGCGTGCCCGAACAACTCGTCTACCTTC
>Ga0111539_10009616_pt1 | contig 12204 bp, 6 predicted proteins | sample RhiMethybrSRZTD1_FD_79667 | JGI IMG/M metagenome (GOLD analysis project Ga0111539, IMG submission 79667) | Populus rhizosphere microbial communities from Tennessee, USA - Rhizosphere MetaG P. TD hybrid SRZTD1 (version 2) (version 2) | ecosystem: Host-associated > Plants > Roots > Rhizosphere >...
CGGTCAGTCCGTGGCGGTACGCGAGCGCGTACAGATGGCCCGGCGGCTTGCCCGCCTTGAGGCGAAGGAGCGTGATCCAGAGGCCGAGTCCCGTCCCCACGGCGAGGACGCCGTCCGCGAGGAACAGCAGGACGATGGCGGCCAACCCGACGCCGACGAGGTCTTCAGGCTCGAGCCCGAACACCTGGATGGGCCGGTCAAGCGTTCGGGGGCACGGGCGGCGGTAGCGGGTTGCGGCCAAGCATCACCTCTACCCGGTGTGCGCGGGGAGGCCGCCGAGCCGCAGACTTTTTTCAGGAGGGTTTCGCGCCTGGCCTCCGTATATTGTCGGGCACTACGAATCCAACCGTCTGGAGGTCCGCCATGAGACTGACGATCATCGCCCTCGCCGTCGCGTTCGCCCTTCCCGGCGTCGCCCAGGAACCGGGGAAGAAGGAGAAGAAGTCGCATCCGGGCTTCGAACAGCTGAAGAAGCTCGTCGGCAGCTGGCAGGCCGAGACCAAGGAGATGGGGAAGGTCAATGTCACCTATCGAATCACGTCCGGCGGCTCGACGGTCATGGAGACCATCATGCCCGGGCAGCCCCACGAGATGATCACGATGTACCACCTCGACGACGACGAGCTCGTGCTCACGCACTACTGCGCGATCGGCAACCAGCCGCGCATGAAGGCGCAGAAGGACTCCAAGGAGGGCACCCTCGATTTCCGCTGCGTCGGCGGCTCGAACCTGAAGTGCCCGACCGACGCCCACATGCACTCCGCGTTCTTCACGTTCAAGGACGCGGACAATTTCACGGCGGAATGGTCGATGATGAAGGACGGCAAATCGGACCACTCGATGAAGTTCGAGTACGTCCGGCAGAAGAAGGAAGCGGCGAAGTAATTCAACTCCCCACGTACTTCGCGTAGATCGCGCGCGCGCGGGAGGGATCGTCCGTCCCCTTCACGATGGCGCGGCCGTCCGGAAAGACGGTGACCTCGAACCCGTCCGCATCCAACTTGAGCAGGTACTCGTTTCGCTTCACGGTCCCGACTCCCGCCAGCCGTTTCTCAAGCCCCTCCAGGTCGACCTTGGCTTCTCCCGCGGGCGTGACTTGAACCGCGTTCCGTCCGCACAGGGTCGTGGCCGCTCCGGCGGCGGTCCCGCTGAGAAAGTCGTAGCGCCCTTGTCCGCACGCGGGACATGAATCGAGCCGCGCCATCCGGAAGATGTGCTGGCGATTCCCCCACACATCGACCGTGATGAGTCCGTCCGCGAGCGCCTCCGGATGCCCCGTGAGCAGCTTGAGCGCCTCCGCGGACTGCAGCGACGCCACCACCCCGACCGCCGGACCCAGCACGCCGGCCGTGTCGCAGGTCGCCACGCTCCCCGGCTCCGGCGCGTCGGGCACGAAGCACCGGAAGCACGGCGTCTTTCCCGGCAGGACCGCGAGCACCATCCCGTCCGCGCCGACGCATCCTCCGTACACCCAGGGCTTCTTCAGTTTCAGGCACGCGTCGTTGAGCAGGAAGCGCGTCTCGAAGTTGTCCGTTCCGTCCAGGACCAGATCCGCGTCGGCGATCAGCGCCTCGACGTTGGAGGGATTCACGTCGACGATGCGGGGCTCGACCGACACCTCGCCGTTGACGCGGGCCAGCTTCGCCGCGGCGGCGGCCGCCTTGGGGAGATTCCGCCGGACGTCGTCCTCGTCGAAGAGCACCTGCCGCTGGAGGTTGTTCAGCTCGACGAAGTCCCGGTCGCAGATCCTCAGGCGCCCCACGCCCGCCCTCACGAGGTGCTGGGCGAGGTGCGTGCCGAGGGCGCCGCAGCCGATCAGCGTCACGCGCGCCGCCGCCAGTTTCGCCTGGCCGCCACCGCCGAACGGCGCGAAGAGCCTCTGCCGCGCGTACCGGTCGGGGGGGGTCATGGCGCGCGCATTATGGGGCACGCGCGGACCCGGCTCAATCCCGGAGGCGCGTCCCGGGCGCGGTTGGAGATTTTTATTGGCTTTGGCTGGAATAAAGGTGGGATAATTCCCGCCTCGGCGCAAGGTGCGCCGAGCACAGGTTGCAGTAGTCACACTAGCGGGGCCGGGAATGTACACGGACAAGCAGTTGACGTGCGTGGAGTGCGGCGCGGCGTTCACGTTTACGGCGGCGGAGCAGGAGCGGCACGCCCAGCTCGGGTTCACGAACGAGCCGAAGCGGTGCGCCCCGTGCCGGGCGGCCAAGAAGGCCGCGACGGGCGGCGGCGGGGGCGGCGGCCGCGGGGGCGGCGGCGGCGGAGGCGGCGGCGGGATGGGCGGGGGTCGCGGCGGCCCTCGGGAAATGTTCCCGGCCGTGTGCGCCCAGTGCGGAAAGCAGACCCAGGTCCCTTTCAAGCCGCGCGGCGACCGGCCCGTCTACTGCAGCGACTGCTTCAGTTCCCGGCGTTAGGCTCCCGCCTTTCACCATCACGGGAAGCCCGAGCCCGGAGTCCGGCCCGGGGACTGTGTTTGTCTGCCCATGAATCCGGAGCCCCTTTCATGCGCGACGCGCTGATCCTCGCGATCCTGCTCCTGACCGCCGCCTGCGGGCGCCAGGAGGCCAAGCCCGAGTCCGGCGTCTCCGAAAGCTGGAGCCTGATCCACTTGGACGGGCAGCGCGCCGGACACGTCCATTCCGTCCGGACGGTCAAGGCCGGCGAGGTGGAGACGTCCGTGCAATCCCGGATGAAGATGAGAAGGATGGGGCAGGACATCGTCATCAACTCGAACCTCAACCAGGTCGAGACCGTCGACGGGAAACCCCTTCGCTTCAGCTCGCTGATGGAGATGTCCGCGCAGCCCACCGTGAGGGAGGGCGTCATCGAGAACGGAAAACTCCGGCTCACGACGACGTCGGGCGGCAACACCACGGTCAAGGAAATGGACTGGGATCCGGAGTGGCTCCTCTCGGAAGGGACCCGCCTCATGTCCCGGAAGAAGGGGTTCGCCCCGGGCACCAAGTACAAGTACAAGTCCTTCAACGCGGATTACGGCGCGGCCGAGGAGGTCGACGTCGAAGTGGTCGATGTCGAAACGAAGAAAGTCCTGGGCGAGGATCGGAAACTCGCGCGCGTTCGGGCCAAGTTCTCCATACAAAAGGGCGTCGTCAGCACCACCTGGGTCGACAACAAAGGCGAAGAGCAGATCACGGAAGTCGCGGCCATGGGCCTCAAGATCCTGATGGAGGCCTGCACCAAGGAAGAGGCGCTGAAGGACGCGGGCGGGGAGCTTCCCGAGGTCTTCTTTCAAACCATGCCGCGGTCCAACCTGGCGCTTCCCCGACCTCGGGAAATTACGACGCTCACGGTCCGCCTTGAGCGGCCGGAAGCCGGGATCGCCGAATGGAAGCCGCCCGAATCGACGCAGGAAGTGCGCGCGCGGGACGCCAAGTCGGTCACGCTGGCCATCCATCCCGAGACGCTCAAGTCCGGCGGGCTCGCCGAGAACCGCGCGGTTTTCCTCAAGCCGTCGCCCGGCGTCCAGTGTGACGACGCCGAAATCGTCCAGGCGGCCAAGGAGGTCGCCGGCGACGAGAAGGATCCCGCCCGTCTCGCCGGAAAGCTGGCCGGGTGGGTCCATGAGCGCATCGACAAGAAGAGCATGGACATCGGGGCCGCGAGCGCCAAGGAGGTCTTCAAGAACCGGAGCGGGGACTGCTCCGAGCACGCCGTCCTGCTCGCGGCGATGCTCCGGGCCGCCGGGATTCCCGCGAAGGTCTGCTGCGGCTATCTCTACTTCCGCGGCTCCTGGGGCGGGCACGCGTGGACCAGCGCCTGGGTGGGCCGCTGGGTGGACTATGACGCCACGCTCGGCGCCGGCCCGGCCGACGCGGCTCGGATCAAGTTCAGCGAAACGGACGCGGAGGATGCCGGGGCGATCATGGAAGGCATGCGGGGGGCCGGATACATGCACGGGGGCATGAAGATCGCCGTCCTGGAGTACGTGATCGACGGCCGCGCCGTGAAGGCGGCGCCCTTCGCGCCTCCCGCGGGAAACCGTTTCGAGGCGCCGCTGCTCGGCGTCTCTTTCGAGAAGCCCGAGGGGTGGACGTTCCGCGACGCGAAAGACCTGCCGCCGTTCACGCTGGCCGTGATCGGCGCGCCCGAAGGGGACAGCCGGGCCGTCGTGAGCTACATCGACCTCTCGTACGATGCCGTCAAGCTCGACACCAAAAAGGCCGCACGAAAGCTGGGCGCCTCGTCGTCTGGAGAAGTGGGGAAGCTCGAGGGGCGCGAGACGTACGAGACCGACTCCCGCCTCTACGTCCGGCTGAGCCCCGGCGAAGTCCTGGAAGTCGTCCTGAAGGGGGATGAGGCCGTCGCCCGTCCGGCCCTGGACCAGATCAAGAAGACGATGAAGATCACGCGATGACCCGAATTGTCGCCGTCGAAGGGCCCTTGCGCGGCCGGACGTTCGAAATCGACGACGGCGCCACCGTGGGCCGGGCCGTTTCCTGCGCCGTCCGCATCGAAGGCAACCATATCTCGCGAGTGCACGCCCGGTTCGTCCGACGCTCCGCCGGTTTCGCTATCCAGGACGCCGGAAGCCGCAACGGGATCTTCGTGAACGGGCAGAAGGTGGCGGAAAAGGACCTCACGCGGGACGACGAGATCGAGATCGGGGAGCACCTGCTCGTCTTCGATCCGACCGCCGAGCGCGAGGGGACGTCGCGCGCGCGGCCCGGCGGCGCGACCCTGGTCACCGAGACGCTCGAGGATCCGTTCTCCGAACCGCTGGACGGGGCGCGGACGGCCGCCACGCTCGACGCGGCGCGCGCCTTTCACGGCGCGGAGCCGGAGGACGCCGCGGTCCGGTTGCTCCTCGACCGGCTGGTGACGGATCTGAAGGCGCGGCGAGGATTCGTCATGCTGGCGTCCGACGGCGGCCGGCTTCAGCCCGCGGCCCGGCGCGCCCCTCCGGGGGACGACGAAATCCAATTGTCGAACGTGCTCTTCCACAAGGTGTGGAAGGAGAGGAAGTCGGTGCTGGCCTCGGACGCCGCCAGGGGCGGCACGTGGGCCGGCCGTCCCGTCGAAGTCCTGGCGACGCCGCTCGCGTTCGGCGGGGACATTCTCGGGTTCGTCTACCTGGACTCGCCGCCGCCGGCGTTCACCCGGGCCGACTTGCGCTATGCCGCGTGGATCGCGTCGTTCGGCGCGGGGGCGATTGCAACCGCCCGCCGCATGCGCCGCGCCCGCGAGGCCGTGGCCGCGGCGGCGGGCCGTCTCGCCGAGGGTTGCGAACTGGTCACCTCGGGCCCCTTGATCGGCGCGATCTCGAAGATCGAGCGCGCGGCCTCTTCGGACATCGCGGTTCTCTTCGTGGGCGAACCGGGGGCGGGCAAGGAGCGCGCGGCCCGGCGGCTGCACGCCCTCGGGCCCCGCGCGGTCGGCCCCTTCGTCGCCGTCCGGAGCGGTTCCGTGGCGCCGGCCTTGCTTGACGCCACCCTGTTCGGGGCCGGAGGCCGCGTGGCCGAGGCGCGGGGCGGAACGCTTTTCGTCGACGGCCTCGACTCGCTCTCGCCGCCGATCCGCGAACGGTTGCTCGTCCTCGTCGAAGAACCCTCCGTGGAGGAGGACGTGCGGGTGGTGGCGGGCGCCTCCAAGGCGGCGGGGCTCCAGGAGCATTTTGGCGACATCGTCGAGCTGCCGCCGCTGCGCGAGCGGAAGGGCGATCTCCCGGCGCTCATTCATCACTTTCTCAGGACCCTGGGCGGCCGGAGTGTCGGATCGTTGGACGACCATCTCGATCCGGCGGCGCGACGCCGGCTCGAAGCCCATGCGTGGCCCGGCAACGTGCGCGAATTGCGGCTGGTCGTGGACCGGATGCTCGCGGCGGCGGGAGGGGCGCGCCTCGAAGAGAAGCACCTTCCGGCCGAATTCAGCTGATCCGGCCCCTCCCACCTTCCGATGTCTGAAGCCTGAAGTCTTTCTCCAAATCGTGTATTATCTATGCAGCCCCCGCTGAGCCGGGGGTCTCTATGAGCATCCCCCCACCGCCCGGACCCGCCTCTTCGGCGGCCCTGCCCACGGCTCTCTCCGCGCCTCCGCGGGGGGACATCGGGCAGATTTTGCTCCGGCAGGGGTCGGTGACGGCCCCCCAGCTTGAAGAGTGCCTCAAGATCCAGCAGTCCATGGCGGGCCAGTCCCACGTGCCCCGCATCGGCGAGCTGCTCCTCAACAAGGGCTACACGACCAAGGAGGCGATCAAGAACGCCCTCGCGGAGCAGAACAAGAAGGTCCTGCTCTGCACCCGCTGCAACATCATGGTGACGGTCACGATGCGGCCGGACGCCATCGGGTACAAGTGCGGGAAGTGCGAGACGATCCTCATCGAGCCGTCGCCCGACCGCGCGGACGACAGCATCGACTCGATGATCATCGTCGCCAGCAGCGCCCCGGTCCCGCCCGACGTGATCGAGGCGCGCAAGGATCCCGCGAAGCGCTTCGGCAAGTACGTCATCCTCGGCGAGATCGGGCGCGGGGGCATCGGCGCCATCTATCGCGCGTGGGACGGCTACCTGAACCAGCTGGTCGCCCTCAAGCGCATCAAGCCGCCGCCGCAGGGTTCCGGTCGCGCGGTCCGGCACACCCGGATCGCGAGCCTTCTCAACGAGGCGCACAACGCGATCAAGCTGCGCCATCCGAACATCGTGTCGATCTACGACATCGGCCGGATCGAGGACGAGTACTACATCAGCATGGAGTTCCTCGACGGGCGCACGATGCTCGACGAGATCCAGGAGTGCAAGAGGGCCGGCAAGGTCTCGCCCTTCCATGAAAACCCGCGGAAGTGGCTCGGCGTGCTGTACGAGGTGGCGCAGGCGCTCCACTACGCGCACACGCGGCCGACGCCGCTGCTGCACTGCGACCTCAAGCCCGCGAACATCATGGTCACGGCCGACGGCCGCGCGTGCATCCTGGACTTCGGCCTCGCGCGCCAGCTCGGCGAGTTCAAGACCGAGCAGGGCGTGGTCAGCGGCACGCCCTCGTACATGGCGCCGGAGCAGGCCGCGGGGCGCAATGACCTGGTCGATCCGCGCACGGACGTCTACGGGCTGGGGTCGATCCTCTACGAGATGCTCGCGGGACAGCCCCCGTTCGTGGGCGAAGTGATGGACGTCCTGAAGCGGGTCCAAGAGGAGAAGCCGAAGGCGCCGAGCGACATGGCGTGGGGCCGGGACCCGGCCGCGGCCTCCTCGCGCCGGATGCTCATCGTGCCTCCGGAGCTCGAGGCGCTCTGCATGAGGGCCTTGTCGAAGGATCCGACGAAGCGGCCGCCGAACGCCCTCGCGTTCGCCGAGGAGCTGGCCAACGTCGCGGGCGGCGGCAAGCGCTCCATGCCGAAAATGGCCGCCGGCTCGACCCTCCAGATCCAGGACATCGCCGATTCCCTGGGCGCGAAGCGCGGCAAGCTGGTGCCGATCCTGCTCATGGCTTTCATGATGCTGCTCGCGGCGTCGGCGACGCTCATCTTCTACCCGAGAATCCGGGGCTGGTTCGACAGCGGATCGTCCACCGAAAAGGCGCTGGGCTACCTGGGGGAATTCCGCCCCGATCTCGTCGACGCGCTCGGGCCCGCAGTCCTCAACCGGCCCGACTTCGTGGAAAGCCTGCGGCGCCGCGACGCCATCGCCTCCTTCAAGCAGCAGCTGATCGAGCGCATCGTGGCGACGAATCCTTACCTCACGAAGCTGACCATCGGGTCCATCCAGGCGAAGAACGTGACCCTCGTGAAAGCGCAGACGGACGGCGTCATGTACGTGATCGGCCAGCAGGCGCCCGATTTTGCCGCGTGGTCGAAGTTCGGCCCGACGGGAATCCGCGAGATGGCGGCGACGCGCACGCCGAAAATGGCGGCCCTGCTCGATTCGCCCGCGAACCGGTTCGGTCTCGCGCTCTACGCGCTCTCGGCGAACTACTCGCCCATGGCGCGGGAGCTGTTCGAAGACCTCGGCGGTTCCCAGTTCGAAGCGCAGGCGACCGAGTACCTTCGCCGGCTCAACGAAGGAAATTGACCCCTCCCGTTTCCGTTTCTGTCGGTCCGATGCTGTCTCGGCGGCGGGGGGCAGGCCAAATTCCAGATTCCACCTTCCAGATTCGCACTCGGCCCGATTCCCTCGTCGTATAATCCGGTTTTCATGGTCGACCCCTCACTTCAAGATATCGCGACCGGCCTCGGCAACCGTCGCGGTCTGCTCGCCGTGCTTCGGGAGCGGATGCCCACCCAGAGCGGCGCGCTCATCTTGGTCGATCTCGACGGCTTCGATCGCGCCTCGGAGGGGCTCGAGCGCAAGCAGATCGACGGGATCCTCCACGAAACGGCCGGGCGGCTGAGAGAGGCCGCCGGCGAGGGAACCCTGCTGTTCCGGTACGGCGGCGACTCCTTCTGCCTGCTCGCGCCCGACGCCGACCGCGACAAGGGCGCCGCGGCGGCCGAGAGCCTTCGGGCCGCCGTGGACCGCAAGCCCTTCATGGTGGAGTCGCGCGCCATTCCCCTGACGGCGGGCGCCTCCGTCGCCAGTTATCCCATGGACGGGAAGTCGCCGGCGGCGGTGATCGAGGCGGCGGAGCGCGCGCTCCTCGTCGCGAAACACCAGGGCCAAAACAAGATCGCCGTCGCGGGGCGGCTGGACCCGGTCGCCCTCGCCGAGATCGGGATCTTCCGCGGCCTTCCGTGCCCGATCCTGGTCGGCCGAGTCGCGGAACAGTCCCGCCTTCGGCAGCTCGCCACGGACGTCCGGAACGTCGGACCCGCCGTCGCGATGGTCACCGGCTCCCCCGGCGTCGGCAAATCCCGGCTTCTGAATGAACTGGCCGTCTGGGCCCGGGCCGAGAAGTTCATCGTGCTGGCGACGACGAGCCAGGAGTCGCGCTCCACCGCCCCGTACTCGACCCTGGCGGACCAGATTGAGACCCTGATGGTTCATGACCGCGCCACGGTCCTCAAGGCCATGGAGCGCGTCAGCCCCGCCCACCGCATGTCGCTGGCGGTCGTCCTGCGGGACCTTCCCCCCGACTGGGGCAAGTCCCAGCAGACGGCCGGCGACCTGGGACGCCTGATCTTCGAGGCGTTCGTCGCGGTCTTCGAGGAACTGTCCCGAGTCGGGCCGATCCTGGCGGTCGTGGACGAAGTCGAGTACGCGGACGCCGCGACTTTCGAGGTGTACCGCGCGGCGATCAACCGGAAGGTGCCGATTCTCGTCACGGCGGGCACGAACCGTCCTCCCACGGACATCGAGACCATGCCGGCGGGGGCCTTTTGGAAGGACCTCTCTTCCGGCGCCACGCGCATCAACCTCCTGCCGCTGCCGGCCGAAGACCTTCGCCAGATGATCCGCGGCATCCTGCCGGACGCGGAGATCAGCAACGAATCGGTGGCGCGGCTCATCGTCGCCTCGCAGGGCAACCCGCTTTACCTGGAGGAGACCGTCCGGTCGCTTCTCTTGCGGGGCCGGATGAAGCAGTCGGGCGGGCGATGGGCGCTGCCGGAGCTGGGGCCGTCGGACCTGTCACGAGACCTCTCGGGGGCCATCCGGGCGGTCGCGGAGGCCCTCCCCACCGGGGCCAACAGTCTTCTGACGCGCGCCGCGGTGATCGGCACCAAGTTCGACCCCGAGCTGCTGCAGGAAATCCTGGGCGAGGGGGACACGGAAATGCTGGACCTCATCGACGAGGTCCGGCGCACCCGCCTGCTGGTGCCGTCCGAGACGGGGCAGGACCTTCTCTCCTTCTCGGCGGCCCATGCGCGCCGCGTCCGGCTTCAGACGACGGATGCGACCGAGCAGAAGGAGATCCACAACCGCGTCGGCGTGGTCCAAGAGGCGCGCCACGGCGGCGACATCGAGCACATCGCGGACGAGATCGCCTTCCACTACAGCCGCTCGGGCCAGGACGCGAAGGCGCGCCAATTCGACCTGGTAGCCCAGCGGCGCGCCGCGATGATCCAGCCGCCCGTCAAGCCGGGCACCCGGAGGCCCCGCCTCCCCGCGGTCACGACGGCGCTGGCGGCCTCGGCCACGGATCAGTCCCTGGCCCTGATGCGCCACTTCATGGCGGCGGTCAAGATCGGAAGGCTCTATCCGCAGTGGAGCCAGGTCGGGACGACCTTCCTCGCGCAGCTTCGCGGGTCGCTCGAGGCGCTCCTGACCGGCGGCCCCGGCTTGACGTTCTCCGTCACGACGAACGGGCCCTCGATCAACGGCGTGCTGACCGACATGCCGGTCGCGGCGGATTTCGCGCGCCTCCTCGACGACCGGCTCATCGAATCGGTCACCGTCCTTCCCTCGTTCGAGCCCCAGAGGATCGAGACGCTCGTCCGGACCTTCACCGAGCCCTTCGACCGCGCGCGCGCGACCTCGGACTTCTGGGAGCGGTTTCTCGCCCGCGAGTCCATGGAGTCCATCGACGTCGTCCAAAAGGCCTACCAGGCGCGGGAGTCCATGCGCCGCGTTCGGATGGATCCCTCGGACAAGCCCGTGCCGCCCGAGGAATTGACGACGGTCCGGGACGCGATGCGGTTCCTCAAGGCGGCGGTGGACAACCTGAAGCGCTATCCGCCGGGGCACTCGCTCGTCGAGGACACCACGGCCCACAGCGTCCGGTCGTTCCTCGAGCTCCTGCGCAAGGTCCCCGCGGTCACCTGGGGGACGGCGGAGGGCGAGCTCGTCCTCAACGGCCAGACGACCGACGCGAAGTTCTTCAGCGACGCGGGCGCCTGGCTGACGAAGGAGATCGACCAGCGCAAGATCATGAGCGTGAGCGTGGGCCGCGGACTGATGGAGGACGAGATCCGGGCGCTCATCAGCTACTTCTCGCTCTCCGCGGAAGAGGCGCTGCAGCCCGGCGCCGGCGAGCGGCTCATCACGCAGTTCACGCACATCTCGTTCGGCGCGCGCGTGTACGAGCGCGCGACCGACGAAGAGGCCGGCGGGGGCGTGGCGACCCATCCGCCGCCGAAGCCCGTGCGATCGGAGATCCGGGCGCGGGAGCACCTCGCGCGGGTCAACGAGGAGTTCCTGACGCCCGACCTCGAGCGCCAGTTTCCGCTGCTGGTCGAGGCGCTGGCCTACGGCGCCGGCCGGGCGGTCGCGGAGCAGCTCGTGGACCGCCTGGGGACCCACTTCCACCATCCGAGCCTGTCGCACCGGACGCGGGCGTTCAACCTGCTCACCCGGTCGATCGCCTTCGCCTCTCCCGGGACGCGCAAGCTCGCGGTCATGCGCTCCGCGTCCTCGCTGAAGATGCGCCTGTCGGAGGACACGGAGCCGCTGCACGTGCGCGCCGCGGTGAACCTGCTGCCGGTGTGGATTCCGGCGGCGGCCGCGTCCGGTTGCCTGGGGGAGCTGGCGGAAATCGCCGGGCGGACCCTGCGCCGCCGGGCGGACTCGCCCGCCACGCCCCCGGAAGTGGCGGCCGTGTGCGAGTCGGCGCTCATGCTGATCCCGCAGTCGACGGCCTTCGACGCGATCTGCGCGGCCGTGCGGAAGCCCTCGGAGGACGACCGCAACGCCGCCATCACGATCCTGCTCGCCGTCGGGGGTCCGACCGTGGAGAAGCTGGTGGACATCCTGGCGGAGGAGCCGGACATTCGCATCCGGCGGGCCATCGCCCTGTCCCTGTCCGCGTCGGCGGAACGGCTGTCCGTCGAGATCGTGCGGCTGATCCCCCCGGACGCGCCGCTGGAGCGAACGGTGCGGGTGCTCCAGGTCATCGAGCCCTTGCTGACGGCACCCGTATCGGGCCACCTCGCGCTCCTCGCGGAGAAGGGGAGCGCGGACTTGCGCGGCGTCATTCTCAAGTCGGCCGAGGTGTGGCCGCGGTCGGTCGTGACCGGCATCGTGCGGCGCCTTCTGGCGAGCGGTGACCCGGCCCTGAGGGACTCCGGCCTCGAGGCCGCCGCCCAGATGAAGATCGAGGCGGTCAAGGCGGACGTCGGCCGCATCCTCGAGTTGGCGACCGAAGAGCGGCTCATGATCCTGTGCGCGGGATACTTCCGGCAGGTGCCCAATCCCGCCGTCATATCGCTGCTGACCCGGATTTCCCAGACCCGGCCCAAGTTCTTCGGCCTCGTGAAGGGGTTCGCGGAGGAGACCCGCGCCGCCGCGGTCCTGGCCCTGGCGGCGCAGGGGACAAAGCAGGCCGAGGAGGCCGTGTCGCAGGCGGTGAACGACCCCCGAATCCGGGACATCACCCGCA
>Ga0111539_10009621_pt1 | contig 12202 bp, 8 predicted proteins | sample RhiMethybrSRZTD1_FD_79667 | JGI IMG/M metagenome (GOLD analysis project Ga0111539, IMG submission 79667) | Populus rhizosphere microbial communities from Tennessee, USA - Rhizosphere MetaG P. TD hybrid SRZTD1 (version 2) (version 2) | ecosystem: Host-associated > Plants > Roots > Rhizosphere >...
AGCGACCGGGCGGTACGCACGCCTCTGGCGTGCTTTTTAAAAAAAGCGATGAATGTCACCGCGAGCACGCCGGAGGCGTGCGTACCGCCCGGTCGCTGCCGCTCCCGGATCTGACACGATCATTAAAAGCAAAAAGGAGATTTGAAATGTCAGTTAAACCAATTCCCGAAGGCTATCACTCGGTGACACCTTACTTGATCATTGGAGGCGCGACCGAAGCGATCGAGTTCTACAAAAAGGCTTTTGGCGCAACAGAATTGTTTCGCTTTCCCGCTCCGGGAGGAAAGATTGGTCACGCGGAAATAAAGATTGGCGATTCGCCGATCATGCTGGCCGATGAACACCCGGATATGGGGTACAAAGGACCGCAGACGCTGAACGGTTCACCGGTAAGCATTATGATCTACGTGGAAGACGTGGACGCCACTTTCGATCAGGCGATCGGCGCCGGTGCCACCGTCCAGCATGCGGTTACGGACAAATTCTACGGCGATCGCATGGGCACCGTCGTCGATCCTTTCGGCCATGTCTGGCATGTAGCTACCCACAAGGAAGATGTGTCCGTCGAAGAGATGCAACGCCGCGCGAAAGCTGCGCACGGCGGCGGCGGGTAACGTTCGGTACGCACGCTTCCAGCGTGCTATGGCGAGCCCTGCCAGAGGCGTGCGTACCGTTGCCGAAGTCCGACTGCACGGTGTAGAGTCTCCGCGGAGATTCTGCACTAATGAAAACAAAATTTATGCTGGCGGCAATCCCTCTGGTTGCTGCATTAGCCTGCCCTGCCTGCCAGGGACAGGGATCCACCACGACCGGCGGTCCGCAAACCAACTCGGCGCAAACCAATACGACCGGTGAGTTGCGTTTCAAGGCCCCGGAAGGTTGGGTGACGGAGAAGACTTCTTCGTCAATGCGCGTGGCCCAATACAAACTGCCCAGGGTTGAAGGCGACAAGGACGACGGCAGCCTGGTGCTCTATTACTTCGGAGCGAGTCAGGGCGGCACGGCCCAAGCCAACATCGATCGGTGGATCGGTCAGATGCAGCAGCCCGACGGCAGCTCGTCGAAAGACAAAGCGAAAACCGAAACGTTAACCGTCAACGGGTTGAAGGTGACTACGGTTGATGTGACCGGAACCTATACCGCCGAGATGGCGCCCGGCAGTGGGTCGTTTCATAACGATGAGAATTACCGTTTGCGAGCGGCAGTAATCGAGACGCCAAAAGGGAATTACTTCGTCAAACTGGCCGGGCCGGCGAAGACGATTACCCGCTGGGACCAGGCGTATGCGGATTACTTGAAGTCGTTTGAGTTCAAGTAGGTGGGACATGATCGAGCGGTGGAGTCAGTACCGGGAGCGATAGCGACCGGGTCGATGGTTCGGTGCCGACCCCGTCGCTATCGCTCCGGTACTGACTCCAGCTCGTTATCCGCATACGGCGCAAAAAGATAGAGACGTTAGGAGATTTATGACCGCCACCGGTGAAGCAAAAGCTGAGATCCGAAGTTTGGTCTCCTCTCAAGAATGGCAGACGCGTGTCGATCTGGCAGCCGCGTACCGGCTCGTCGCGCTTTACGGTTGGGATGATTTGATCTTCACGCACCTCTCCGCGCGCGTCCCCGGCGCCGATCATCATTTCCTGCTCAACCCGTATGGAATGATGTTCGAAGAAGTCACAGCTTCGAGCCTAGTTAAAATCGATCTGGCTGGCAACAAAATGATGGATTCGCCCTACTTCATCAACCCTGCCGGCTTCACGATTCACAGTGCGGTACATGCAGCGCGCGAAGACGCGCTTTGCGTAATGCACCTGCATACCGTTTACGGCATCGCGGTTTCGGCCCAGAAAGATGGATTACTGCCGATTTCACAGCAGGCGATGTTTCCTCTGGCTTCACTCGCGTATCACGATTACGAAGGGCTCGCCTTAAATGAAGAAGAAAAGCCACGGCTGGTCGCGGACCTGGGCGACAAGCATTACCTGATTTTGCGAAACCATGGACTTCTGACTACAGGAAAGAGCGCCGCTGAAGCTTTTCTCGGGATGTACCTACTCGAGCGCGCCTGCAAGATTCAGATTCTCGCTCAGTCGGGTGGCGGCGAACTCCATCCGGTTGCTGATCCCATCATCGATCTCACAGCGAAACAGCTGAGCGCGGTTACGGTTGGTCAGGGTTCGGCGCTGACCTGGCCCGGACTGCTGCGCAAGCTCGATCGCATCGATTCGTCTTATCGAGAGTAATGCGCTCTGACGAAGATCTCGTTAATCCTGTAAATCCTGTCTAATTGTTTTCGCGCTACGCAACTTCCCGCGATTGATTACTCAACTGGTAGATAGCTTCCATCACGGCGGTGTGAACCTCAGGCGGCAGCGTATCTCGCGACGCTAAGGTGCGCAGTCCTGGCAGGATCTGTTGTTGATTGCTAAGCGAGAGCAATTTCACCGAGGTTAATCGAACTTCGATATTTGGATGCTTGGCGATGGCTTGCATCAACGGCTGCACTTCTCCGGCTTTGGCCATCAGAAACAGGATTGAAAAAGCACTGTAGGTTCGATCGCGGCCTTCGCCGCTCAGGCTGTTGATTGCGTTGGCGGCCAGGCCCGAAGCGGCGATCGCTGCGCCAATCTTGCGCCGGCGCTCGGCAGTAGCCTCACGCAGGGCCCGGGTGAACGAAGCGGCCAGATCAGGTTGCAGGCTATGGAGTGCGCGCGCGGCCGCATTGCGGACTTCCACGCTGGGATCATCAAACGATTTGGTAATCAAAATAAACGATTCGTCTCCGCCGGCCTCGGCCAGATCAACCAGCGCGGCCGCGCGTTGAGAAGAATTTGGGCTTTGCAGACGCTCGGCGATGTCGGCCGGGATGGCGTCGTCCGCAACCTTGATCGGTTCGGGTTCCGCCAGGATGTTTTCGAGACTGAGCAGGTCGGCGGTTGAATCGACCGCAACGATGTCGCGGACTTCCTCGACAACCTCTTTCTTTGGATCACAATCGATGGTTAACCAGGGTTCCTCCGTTGATTCTTCGTACGGCGTTATCGAGGTAGCATTCTCTTCGATTGGCAACTCGACCGTTTCGACTTCCGCTTCGACGACGACTTCGAAGCTGTCGATCACCGGCGATGAGCTTTTGATTGATTCCAGCTTCTCGTTGAAAAGTCGTTCAGGTACCGAGTGCTGCTCGGACTCGGCCTGTGCTTTTTCATTAACGGCTTCGAGTTGGCTGAGGACTTCATTATCAGCTGATTGCTGAGCCTGCTCCTCGGCCTGCCGCATTGCTTCCTGATGAGCCGAGAGTCGAGCTTCATTTTCCTTAATTCGCCTCAAGTACTCTTCTTCGGATTTGCGCAGCGCTTCGAGTTCCTCAATTACGCGCTGTTCCTCTTCCGCCAGTTTCTGAACGCGGGCCCTGGCCATTTGACGGACCTCTTGCTGCTCGCGCAGACGAGTTTCGGCGTCGGTTCCCTGCGAATGATCTTCTTCTGCCGTCCTCAGCAACGGGTTTTGGATAGCTTCGAGCTTGTCGATGACTTCTTCTTCGCGCGACGCACGCTCTGCCGCTTCGGCCCGGGCCTTTTCGTAAAAGGCTTCGAGTTGGCTGAGTCTCTGAACTTCTTCGTCAGCTTTCCGCTGGGCCTGTGCCTCAGCTTGTCGCAGGGCTTCCTGATGAGCCGGCAACCGAGCTTCAGTCTCCTTAATCCGATTCAGATACTCGACTTCGGATTTGCGCAGCACTTCAACTTCGTCAATTATGCGTTGTTCCTCTTCGGCTAGTTCCTTGACGCGGGATTTGGCCGATTGACGCGCCTCCTGCTGTTCGCGCAAACGGATTTCGGCTGCTTCGAGTCGCTTGATCTGTTCTTCTTCAGCCTTCCTTAGCGCTTCAATCTCGGTATTGAGTTGCTGCTCTTTTTCGGTCCGGCGCTGAGTACTAACCTGGCTGCCGTGACGACTTTCTTCCAGTATGCGCAGGCGATTCTCAGCCTCTTCGACGCGCCTAACGTAGTCCTCTTTGTTTTTGACGATACTTTTGTACTCGACATTTACCTGCACGGCCCGTTCGGCGTGTCCCTGTGCTTCAGCTTCAGCGACGTAGCAAGCTTTCACCTGGGCCGCGAGGTGTGCCTGAATATCTTCAATTCGTCTGACCTGCTCATCTTCCTGCTCACGCAGGACGCCTATCGTGAGCCGCAATTGTTCTTCCTGCTCAGCCCGAACCTGGAAGTCTTCTTCAACCAGACGGCGGGTCTCTTCCAGTTGCGGAATTCGTACCTTAATTGCCTCGATGCGCGCCAGTGTCTCCTGCTCGGCCCGGCTCAGTGCTTCGAGTTCTTCTTTTAGTTTGTCTTCTTTTTCCTGTTGCTGCTTGGCTTGGGCGAGCGTCAGTTGATGCGTCTTGCGCTGCTCGACAAAGAGACCTTCGACTTCAACGATCCGTTTCAGCAGGTCGTGCTCAGACTTACGCAGCAATTCAGTCTCAACCTTAACGGACTGTTCTTTACCGCGCAGCTCTTCGACTTTGGCCCGCTGATCATTCAAGGTCGTTTCGGCATTAGCGAGTTGGGCCTGGGCGTCTGCGATTTGAGCTTTGATCGTCTCTTCAGTCCCGTGCAGCTGCTGAGCTTCCGAGCCGAATCGCTTCCCGGCTTCTCTGAGCTCGGCGAGTCTCGCTTCCTGTTCTCGCGCAAACTGAAGCGCCTCGGCCTCGGCCCGTCGATGGGCCTCTTCCTGCGATTTCAGAGCGGCGCGTGCGTCTTCGATTTGCTTCGCCTTTCCCTGAATATCGGCTTCGGTTTCCTCGATTTGTTTGGCTGACGCAACGGCCGCCGACGCGAGCTGGTCGAGTTCGGCTGCCAGGACCCTCTGCTGTTCGACCAGAGTTTGCAGCTTGGCTTCAGCCGCCCGCCTGGCTTCCTGCTGAACGTTGAGTGCGCTTTCAGCTTCCGAAATGCGGGCCATCTGTTCCGCCTCGGCGGCTCGCAGGGCCTCGGTCTCGGCTTCGACGGCGGCGAGCTTCTCAACTCGCTGTTGCCCCGTGGCCTGCAATTCGGTCCGCAGCACAGTCAGCTCACTCTGACGCTGCTCCTCGTGTTGGGCGCGCAGTTCGGCCTCGACTTTTGCTCTCAGGTGATCCTGTTCCGCGATGCGTGAGGCTTCTTCGACTTCAGCGATTCGGGCACGCAGTTGTTGTTCTTCCGCGTGCAGAGTCTTAATCGAAGCCTCGATCTGTTCCAGCTTGCCGGCCAGTTCGGATACGCTGGCAGCCGCGATATCGCGCGTTTCGCCTTGCTCCTGGAGTTGAACCTTCAACTCCTCGAGGCGTTGGCGATGCGCGACTTCCTCAGCCTGAAGCGTCTCAATGCCGCTGTTAATTCGTTGTTGTTCTGCGACCAGAGCGGAAGTCTGCTGGGCCAGCTGATTGCGCGTTCGATTCAGTTCCGCTATCCAGGCAGTAGCCTGTTTGATTTTCTCAGCGGCTGCCTCGCCATCTGTTTTTAACGTGGCGATTTGGGATTGTAGTTCCGATATCTTTTCAGCCTTCTGTTGCAGAGCCACCTCTGCGGTTCGCACTGTTTCGCTAAGCGCTTGAACGCGGGCTTCTGCCTCTTTGACGCGAGCGAGGGCATCGTTTTCAGCCTTCGTCAGTGCTTGAACTTCCTGGTTGAGGTGCTGTTCCGTTTCGCTGTGCCGTTTTGCTTCTGTCTCAGCCTGATGACGCGCCTCAAGTTGGGTCAGAATCCGGGCTTCGGTTTGCTCGATTAGTTTGACCTGTGCCTGCTCGGCTTTTTTCAGGTTTTCAATTTCTGCTAACAGCCATTGCGATCGCTCTGAACGTTGCTGCGCTTCCACTTCAAACTGATGGCAGACCTGTTGCTGTTCATGAATTTCGGTTTCCGTGTCGGCAATCTGCCTTCGTAAATCCTGTTCGTCGTTACGAAGCCGATCCAGCGAAGCGCTGAGTTCTTCGGCGTCTCGAGCGCGACGGCGGGCGGATTCCCGCGCACGATCGCGGAGGGCCTGCAGCTCAGCCAGTTGGTGTTCTTCCTCTTCGGCACGGAGTTGCGCTTCAATTTCCAATTGACGCCGCGACTCTTCAAAGACGCGTCGTTTCGCTTCCTCTTCGGCTCTTTTTCGAGCAGCTTCAACTTCAAACCGCCGGCGTTCGAGTTCGGCTTCAGCTCGTTTTAGTTCTTCCTCTTCTCTGCGGAGTTCATCAACCGGAGCGAGGGAATGCCCAGGACTTCGCGGTGTGGTTCGATGATCGCGCAACGATCCGAGATCCGGTGCGGCTTCGCGGACAACTTCTTTCCTGGTTTCGAGTACGCGTTCTTTTACCGGTCTTGGTTTTGCCGGGGGAGGTTCTTTCTTTCTTGGGGCCGGGGCTTCCTTCAGAAAAGCCTCACGCGCCTGCGCCAGGTGATCTAAATTACCGTTGGCCAGGGCCGCCAGCAGACGGTCTGCTATCAAACGCTGACTGGCCGGATCCTTGGATTTAGCCGAGTCGCCGTTCTTTCCTGATAAATTGCGCTTCCGGTCGGGGTCGGAATTTGGCGGGTAAGAAGAGGAATGCTCCATGTTGTTCTCCGCTCCAGTGATTGGGGCTCTGGAGCACGGCCATGGGCCGTGATCTGTAAACTTAGAAGTCTAACTGATGTTGTTTCGACCTTCGAAACGTTTGGGGTAATTCTACGACTTTGGTGTCGTCTGAGCGAGGGAGACGATTAACTCGTCTGGCAGTAGGTTCGGTAGCGCTGCCACCCCGAGCCTTGCCGATTCTCGCAAATCGGAGGGTTTCAGGTCAATCGGTTTATTTGCGCACTAGAAAGTAAAGCGAATTTGGGCCTCAATCAGGCGATTAAACGGAGCCGACCCGCCGCCGCCTCGTCCGCCGAAACCGCCAAATCCTCCGGAACTACTATTGGATTGGCCAAAAATCGAGGAACTCAGGTTACCCACCGGGCGGCCCAGATTTGCGTGATTCAGAACGTTTTGGAAGTTGAAGCTCACGGTCAAATTGTAGCGTTTGCCGGCCTCGCCACCGCCAAAGCCGCCACCACCGCCGCGGCCACCACCACCGCCGCGGCCACCGCCGCCGCGGCCACCACCGCCACCACCACCGCCACCACCACCTCTGCCTCCGGCACCTCTGGTTGCGGCGGCGCCAAAGCCTCCGCGCTCACCTTCGGCGGTACCCTGGCGATTCTGCTGACTGCGGTTTTGCGCTGCGGATTGTCGCTCAGTGCCAAAACCAAAGGTCTTGCTAATCCGAAGGTTCGAAATGATTGCTCCCGGGCCGTCTCCGTAGTTACGGGGAATGATCACCGCACCAGTAGCAGGATTCATATCAAAGGCGCCGAACTTTGTTATTACAACGCCCGGTTTACTCAAATCAGTTGCGAGTGCCGGACGATCTGTGAACAGCACGTCGCCGTTCAAGTCTCTCCCGATGGTGATGTTGAATGGTTGGCCGGAGGAAACGGTTAACGTTGGGACCAGGCTGATTCCCCACGGTGCTCTGAAGTTACCGAACAGAGTAAAGCGATGCCGAACATCGTTGGAGGTGCGGCCATACTCGTATGAGAAATCATACGGATTCGATGCAAAGGTTCCGGACCCGTCGGTGTCGCTGTTTGCCTTACCATAAGCGTAGTTGGCATTGAAGGTGACGTTGCGATTGAGGGTTCCCGCCAACGTTACAATCAGCATATTCTGATCGAAGACTCCCGTCGAGTCGTATTCAAAATAGCGGTTGACGCCCAGCGGATACACCCCACTGCCCGGCACATTGGGAATGAAAGTTCCGGGCAAAGGCGCGTTGATGGCGCGAGCGCGCAACATGTGAAGCGTCCGCGTGTGGCTGAAAGTCACACTGGCTCTAAGGTTACGCGGCAGCGCGCGTTCAACGCTGACAATTGACTGCATTGAATATGGCGCCTCGAGATCATCGGCCATTGAATAGATCGAAACCGGAGTCTTAAAAGCTTCCAAAGCGTCGAGCGATGGCACGTTCGGATACGTATTCAAAACTGCGAGATTCGTTACGGTGTACTGCTGCTGGTTCAGACCATTAAAACGAATCGTGTTGAGCGTCAGGTTCTCGCCTACGCGATCATAAAAGAATCCGAAACCGGCCCGAATAGTGGTCTTATATGGCTGTGACCCAGGAGCCCAGGCAATTCCAATTCGAGGGGCGAAGTTCAAGTTGCTGTCGATGTTGCTTTGGTTCTCATAACGCAGACCGGCGCTAATCGTAAGATTGGGCCGGAATTTCCAGTCGTCCTGCGCAAAGCCGCCAAAATCAAATTGCTTGACCGTGGCTTCCGGATTGCCCGCGGTAATCGAGAACTGGGTCGCGCCGCCGCCCAGGAGACGGACCTGTTCTCCAGTGAGTCCCTGTTGCAAACCCTGCTGAGTTATTTGATAGGCCTGAATACTGGTCAAGCCGTCGGGGTTAGCCAGATTTCGCGTGCCTGAGAAAGTCCAGGTGCCCCCGAAATTTTGCGGCGAGAAACTGGTAATACTGACCGTGCGCGCTCGGCCTCCGAACTTGACGGTGTGGTTTCCCATCAGCATCGAGGTGATGTTCGTGACTTCAAACCGGTTCTGCTCGTTCGACGTCAATCCAATCTGCGATCCGCCGCCGGTGAAGGCTTCCTGAACGTTTTCGGTCGGAATTGTGTTGTTGGCGGTATCGCCGGTCTTCTGGTGATTAAATTGAACACGAGTCTCGTTGACGGTCGTCTTGTTGAGAACCGCCGTTTCTGTGAAACGGGCAGTTTGTTGAGTCGTGAAAGTTTTGTAAACGCGCGAGGGCAGCGAATAAGGCAAGCCCGGAATTGTCAGGTTATGTGACTTCTCGTATTCGTAACGGGCAACCAAAGTGTTGTTTGCATTGAGCTGATAGTCGAGGCGCGGACTTACGCTCCAATTCCTTCGGGGGATCGGCACCGTCGCCGCGAACGGAACAATATCAAAACTCGGATCCAGAACGGTGGCGTTGATGACCGCCCGATCATCAGTGTCGCGCTTTTCAAAATCGACAAAGAACGAAGCCTTTTTCTTCGTGATTGGTCCGCTGAGGTTGCCGCTTAAATTGCGCGACATGTAGGGGGCGCGCGTTGGCGCAAACGGATTGCGGGAATTCAGAGACTGATTATTGAAGTTAAAGGAGACCTGGCCCCGGTATCGATCTGTTCCCGGTCTGGTCAGAATCTCAATCCGGCCCGATCCCGGGCGATCATATTCAGCAGAAAAGGGATTTGAGTTGATTCGTACTTCACGAATTGAAGAGAGCGGCGGCATTCGCCCGCCGCTGAAGCCGTCGATGTAAATCTGTCCGCCGTTCGGTCCCGCGGCTGGTCCGGCCAATGCCTGGAGCGCGGCGACGAGATCGTCAGGGTCGTCGGGCAACGCTTCGAGGTCGGTACCTTTCAGGACGATTGCTCCGACATTATTTTCCGGATCTGTGTTGACGCCTGCGTTGTCGGCAGAGACTGTTACTTTCTGTTGCTCGATGGTGACTTTCAGGATGACGTTAAGCGGCTCACTTCGAGTACCCGTCAATTCAACTTCGGCGTTTTCATAAGACGCGAATCCCGCTGCGGTTACTTGCAACGAATATTTTCCGGGTGTGAGGCCCGCTATTGAATAATTGCCGTCGCCATTTGTGGTTGCTGTCTTGGCGACACCCTTCGCATCCGTTACGACCACGGCGGCGCCGACGATCACACCGCCAAATTCGTCGCTCACTTGTCCCTTCAGGGTGGCTTTACCCTGCTGACCCATGGCTGCCGCGGTACTTAACAGCAGGGTCAGAATCAAAATCACACGTATCATTACTGAGTTTTTCCTTAGATTATCGTTGCCGAAACGTCCCAAAAGTTAAAGACGAGGTGAATTCGGATTCGGTTACAGGAGATGAGGCAGTTTTGGTGGTTAAAGGCTTCGCGGTCAATCATTTTCCGAGTCAGAAGCCGACCGTCAGGGAGGCCCCGGTTAGTTCATGATCAGTGCGATTGAGAGTGGCCCTCGCTCACGGTCGGGCTTCTGACACAAAAAAACCGGCTCAACGAAAGGCCACGTCTTTCGGGACCGTGTGCCTGTTCGTTGAGCCGATCACCGGAGGCTGCCTCTAACCTCCGATGAATGTGATTAAAGTTATTGTGGCGGTTGGGGCGGCATCGGTGGGCCCATCCGCTGCATCTCCTGGCGCCTGGCTTCGAGTTGAGCTTTCTGTTCACTCGTTAGAATGCCGACCATCTGCGACATCATTCTGGCGTGCGAGATTTCCAGTTCGACCTGGACCCTCGCGCGCGCTTCCGCGGCGGCCCGGACCGCGGCTTCATTGAATTCGCCGTTAATCAACTCACGCTGGTTTTCGCGCAACGTTCGCATTTGCTCGAGCAGCGCCCGGTCACTTTCCCGAAAACTCTCGCCCACCTTTTGGATCGCGGTTCTTTGCTCATCGGTCAGGTTCAGATCCCGGCCGAACGGTCCGAATGGCCCAAAGCCTTCACGTGGTGGGCCGCCGGGCCGTCCCGGTCCTCCCGGTCCGAACCCTTCGCGTGGGGCTCCGGGCCCGCCCGGGCCGCGAAAGCCAAAACCATCGGGCGGAGGGCCTCCAGGTCCGCCCAGTCCCCGAAAACCGCCCGGCGGTGGTCCAGGCGGCGGGCCCTGTGGCTGCTGCGAAAACACAACAGCCGCAGCGGCCAGCAATATCGCCGCGCCAACGGCGCCCACGCTGATCTTGTTCAGATGAAGTTTCACGTTTTTCTCCTTGATGTCCGAAGTATCGATTACGAGCACCGCGCTCAATCCATTTGTGAAATTAGTCGCCAGGGCGAAACTGTTTGTATGACAGTCTTCACGAAAAACTCATTGATAATTTCACGTTCAAGGCCCCACATTGCTGAGTGCCCCCAGACTCTGTTCAGATTTGTATTGCGCCAGAATCACTGCGCGTTGCTCCGGGGTCATGACTTTGTAGAAGTCCGCCTTCGCCCGGGCGATCGTGGCGTTGATCTCAGCCATCACCACCGCTTGTCTCATGGAAAGCTCTCTAAGTTTCGTCTCGTTCAACCCACCGCTGAAAGCCACAATCGACATTTGATCGTCCAATTCATCGAGTTGATCGAAGAGTGGCTGAGTACTGTTCATGCTGGCGCCGGCAATCGTCACAATCGTAAACTTTTGCGCCGGCGTCAGGTTTAGGGCCTTGGTGACGGGATCGAAAAGGGAATGGATCAAATCTTCGTCACTGATGTCACGCTCGGATTGTGGGCCTCGAGAGACGATATTCGGTGTTGTTTGAATCGTCGTCTGGGCCGAAGCTCCCGCGGCGGTCAACATGACGACCGCCACGGCCCACAGAAAGGATCTTCCTATGTTCATTTGGTGAGCATCGACACGCACGTGAGTAATCTGCGGAAAAAGATCGGCCACGAAGTCAACGGCGTGGAGCGAATCAAAACGATTCGCGGAATCGGATACATCTACGCGCCGGAAGAATAAATTTGGAGTGCGCTGACTTGTCAGCGCTTTCGAAAGCGGCGACAAGTCGCCGCACTCCAAAGTTCGTGCTCTCGTTGTTAAGCTCTATGCGAAGTCTCTTTCTCAGAATTCTTCTTTGGTTTGGGCTCACGATGATCGCGGCGGCCGTCGCCTCTTTCGCGGTCGGCCTGATCGCTGAACGCGAAGCACGCGACTTTGCTCCGCCGCATCTGGTCCAGGCGCTGGGCGTCTACTCGCAGACAGCCGCCGACATGATCGAGCGTGATGGCCCCGGCGCGGTCGATGCGTACTTCAATCGAATTGAAAAGCTTTCCGGCCTCCATGCTTTTCTGATCGACGAGAACGGTGCGGAAGTCTCCGGAGAATCGTTGCCGGCGGGGACGGCGGAGCTCGTGCAGCGAGCCAGAAAGAAAGAAGGAAGGTCTGGTTAATGACCTCACTCGCCGCGTCCCGCTAAATGCCGTCGCCGCCAGATCGCCGCGGGGCGTAGTTTACGTACTGGTGGCTGAGGATCCGCAGTTTCGTCGCGGGCGTTTCGGATTTTCCGGGCCCGGGTTTCGCTTCAACCTGTTCGCAATTACACGCAACCTGCTGCCGATCCTGCTGGTCGGCGGTTTTTTCTGTTATTGGCTGGCAAAGTATCTCTCGACTCCGATGGAACAGCTTCGCGTGGTGGCGCAGGAATTGTCAG
>Ga0111539_10009623_pt1 | contig 12200 bp, 10 predicted proteins | sample RhiMethybrSRZTD1_FD_79667 | JGI IMG/M metagenome (GOLD analysis project Ga0111539, IMG submission 79667) | Populus rhizosphere microbial communities from Tennessee, USA - Rhizosphere MetaG P. TD hybrid SRZTD1 (version 2) (version 2) | ecosystem: Host-associated > Plants > Roots > Rhizosphere >...
AACCCGTACATCGGCTACGACAAGGCCACCGAGATCGTGAAGGAAGCAGCGGCGTCGGGTCGTTCGCTGCGAGAGGTCGCGCGGGAGCAGGGCGTCGAGGAGTCCGTCCTCGACCAGGCGCTCGACTACCGCGCCATGGCGAAGCCGCACCAGGCGTAGCTCGCACTCTCCTGAATATCGCGCGATATATCTGCGCAGATATCGGGAAGAATGTTGATTCTCCTCTACTTGGCGTTTTACGCTCGCCCTCGCCCCGGGGACATGCCGTCGAAGGGGTCACCTTCGTTATCGACAATGGGGAGATGAGGGGATTGAGATTGACTCCGGCGCGCATCGCGCGCGTGACAATTCTTGCCGTCGTGCTCGCGGCGTTCGCGCTTGCGCCAGGCGCCGCACGCACCGCGGACACGCTGACAGCCGAGAACACGACGAACCAGTGGCTCGTCGAGCTCTCCGGCAAGGCAGCCGACTTCCGCGGAAACGCCAAGAAGGCAGGGATCAACTACAAGGAGCGCTTCGCATTCAGCGACCTCTGGAACGGCGTCTCGATCGAGACCGCCGCGTCGAACGTCGACGCGATCCGGTCGCTTCCGGGCGTCACGGCCGTGTACCCGAACGAGACGTACTCGCTGCCGGACGAGGTGCCCGACATGAACTTCGCGAAGGCGCTCACCGGGGCCGACCTGGTGCAGAACTCGCTCGGGTACACCGGAGCGGGCATCAAGGTCGCCGTCATGGACACCGGAGTGGACTACAACCATCCGGACCTCGGCGGCTGCTTCGGGGCCGGCTGCCGCGTCGCGACCGGCTGGGACTTCGTCGGCGACGCGTACAACGAGTCAGACCCGTCGGCGCCGATCAATCCCGTGCCGAACCCGGATCCGTTCCCTGACGACTGCAACGGGCACGGCACGCACGTCGCCGGAATCATCGGCGCGAACGGCCGCATCAAGGGCGTCGCGCCGGGCGTGACGTTCGGGGCCTACCGCGTCTTCGGCTGTGAGGGCGACACGAGCAGCGACATCATGATCGCCGCGATGGAGCGGATCGCGAGGGACGGGATGGACGTCCTGAACATGAGCATCGGCTCCGCGAACAACAACTGGCCCGACGCTCCGACGGCGAAGGCCGCAACGGCGCTCGCCAACCGCGGCGTGAAGGTCGTCGCGTCGATCGGGAACAGCGGGCCGATCAACCTCTGGTCGGCCGGGGCTCCCGGCGTCGGCGCGAAGGTGATCGGCGTCGCGGCATTCGACAACACCAACGCCGAGATGTACGCGCTGTCCGTGAACGGCGTCCTCCATCCGTGGGGGCCGGCGTCCGGCACGACCGGCGTCCCCGCGCTCTCCGGCACGGACGACCTCGTCCGCACCGGCACGCAGACGACCGCGAACGACGCATGTGCGACGCCGCCCGCGACGATTGCGACGTTGCCGTCGATGACGGGCAAGGTCGCGCTCATTCGCCGCGGTACGTGCGGCTTCTACAACAAGTCGCTCGCGGCGCAGCGCGCAGGCGCGAAGGCCGTGATCCTCTACAACAACCAGCCGGGCCGGCTCACGCCGACCGTTGCGCCGGTTGCTCCGGATACCGAGCGGGTGACGATCCCCGTGGTCTTCATCTCGCAGGTGAGCGGCAACGCGATCGACACGCTCCTCGCGGGCGGGCCGCGGCAGGTGACGTGGACAAATCAGTTCGCGAACGAAGTGGTCCCGACGGCGGGGACGATGTCGTCCTTCAGCTCGTGGGGCCTCGCCGCCGACCTGTCGGTGAAGCCCGACATCGGCGCACCGGGCGGGAACATCCTCTCGACGTACCCGCTCGAGAAGAACGGCTACGCGAACATCAGCGGCACCTCGATGTCCTCGCCGCACGTCGCCGGAGCGGTCGCGCTGCTCCTGCAGGCGAAGGGCGCCGGCACCGACCCCGACACGGTCCGGACGATCCTTCAGAACAGCGCCGACCCGAAGATGCGGTTCGGCGTGGCGATGGTGGATGCCGTCCAGCGTCAGGGCGCCGGGATGCTCGACATCGACGACGCGATCCAGGCCACGAGCTACATCACGCCGGGGAAGATCTCCCTCGGCGAGGGAATGGGCGGTAGCCAGACGCTGACGATCCAGAACAACGGCTCGTCGACGCGGACCTACACGCTCAGCCACGTGGCCGCGGCTGCGACCGGGCCGAACACGTTCGCCGCCAACCCGTACTTCGGGCCTGCGTCGAGCGCGTCGTTCAGCTCGACGTCGGTGACGATCCCGGCCGGCGGCTCGGCGACGGTCGAGGCGACGATCACGCCGTCGCTCGCCCTGCCGGATCTGTCGATGTACGGCGGCTACCTCGTCGTCGGCGTGTCCGACGGAACGCAGTTCAGCGTCCCGTACGCCGGCTTCAAGGGCGACTACCAGGCGATCCAGATCCTCACCGGGCTCGTGACACTGGCCCGCGAGGTCTCGCCCGGCGGCTTCGCCGGCGCTCCGGCCGGCAGCGTGTTCACGCTGGCCGCCGCGAACCAGATCCCGTACATCGCGGTGCACTTCAACCACCAGGTGCAGAAGCTCGAGGTCGAGATCAAGAACGCCGCGACGGGCCAGCGCGTCCATCCGGTGTTCTCGAACGGCATCGAGGACCAGTTCCTGCCGAGGAACGGAACCGCCACCGGGTTCTTCGTCTTCCCGTGGGACGGGATGCGGAGTCACGACAACGGCGGCGGGAACGGCGACCATCGAAAGGTCGTCCCCGACGGGAGCTACACGATGACGTTGAAGCTGCTGAAGGCGCTCGGCGATCCTGCGAATCCCGCGCACTGGGAGACGTGGACGTCGCCGGCATTCACCATCGACCGGCCGTAGGGTCGAACCGATAGGACAGGAGCAAGGGCCGCCGAAAGGCGGCCCTTCTCTTGCCTCGGAATAGCCGCGTCGATATCGAGAGATGTCCATTGCTCATTGACGCATCACGTTGTACTTTCCTCCGGCTCCGAGGGGTGGGCAACGCGGGGGGCAGACAAAAGGCGCGTCGTCCAGGTCAACTTCGAAAGGGGAGAGCGTGAAGAAGGTCGTTCGGCCGCTCGCGGCGTTGACAGCCGCGGGCGCTGTGCTGCTGCTTCTTGCAGCGGCGACCGCCCCGGCCGGCACACCCGGCGGGAGGCTGTCGAAGGAGGAGCGCGCCGCAGTCGCGAAGGCGCGCGCTGAGGGGAAGGACACCGTGATCCTGCTGTTCGCGACGCAGCCGGGTCAGGCGAAGACCGTCGTCGACGGGCTGGAAGCGCTCGGCGCGAAGGTCGGCTACCGGGACGACCAGCTCGGCTACGTCCGCGCAACGGTCCCCGTCGACAACGCGGACAAGGCTGCTGCGCTCTCGGGCGTCGCCGCCGCAGACGTGGACACGACCGTTCCGTTGCCGGATCCGCGGCCGGAGGGCGCAAGCCCGGTCGAGCCGCAGCCGGCACCAGGTGCGGCGACGCCGCGCGTGAACCCGTACATGCCGACGCAGGACACGAAGGCCGCGCAGTTCGTCAACGCGCACCCGACGTGGGACGGCCGCGGCGTGACGATCGGCATCGTCGATACGGGCATCTCGCTGGATCACCCGAGCCTGACGACGACGAGCACGGGCGAGCGCAAGATCGTCGACTGGGTGACGGGCACCGATCCGATCGGTGACAACGACCCGACCTGGATCAACATGCAGGAGCAGGTCAGCGGCGCCAGCTTCACCTGGAACGGCAACGCCTACTCGGCGCCGGCCGCCGGGAGCTATCGAATCGGCTCGATCAACGAACGCGACACGCGTCTCGGCGGAGAGCTCGGCAACGACCTGAACCGCGACGGAAACCCGGCCGGTTCCAGCGGTGTCTTCGCGATTCTCTGGAACACGAACTCGAATCAGGTCTGGGTCGACACGAACCAGAACCGGTCGTTCGCGGATCAGTCCGCGATGACGGACTACGCGAAGTCGTTCGACGTCGGTTTCTTCGGCACGGACAACCCGGCGACCGCGGTCGCGGAGCGGCTGCCGTTCGTCGTCCAGACCGACGGCAAGAACAAGTACGTCAACATCGGCATCGTGGCCGGGGCGCACGGCTCGCACGTCGCGGGCATCGCGGCCGGGAACAAGCTGTTCGGCGGCCAGATGAGCGGCGCCGCGCCGGGGGCGAAGATCGTCTCGTCCCGCGCGTGTCTCTTCGTCGCAGGCTGCACCGCGCATGCGCTCTTCGAGGGCATGATCTTCGTCGCGAAGCAGAAGAACGTCGACGTGATCAACATGTCGATCGGCGGCCTGCCGGCGCTGAACGCCGGCCAGAACGCGCGCTGCGCGCTCTACGACCGCCTGATCGAGCAGTCGAACGTGCAGATGTTCATCTCGATGGGCAACGACGGGCCCGGCGTGAACACCGCCGGCGACCCGGGGCTGTGCGGGAAGGTGCTCGGACTCGGTGCGTACATCACGTCCGACACGTACCAGCGTGACTACGGCGCCCCGCAGCCGTTCACGGACAACCTGCACTACTTCAGCTCGCGCGGTCCGCGCGAGGACGGCGGCTTCTCGCCCGAGCTCGTCGCGCCCGGCGCGGCGATCTCGTCGACGCCGATGTGGCAGCCCGGCGGCCCGCTCGCGGGCACGTACGCGCTGCCGCCCGGCTACTCGCTCTTCAACGGCACGTCGATGGCCGCGCCTCAGGCGACGGGCGTCGGGGCGCTGCTGGTGAGCGCGGCGAAGCAGGCCGGCGCCCAGCACCAGCCTGCGCAGATCCGGCAGGCCCTGATCTCGTCGGCCCGGTACCTCACCGAAGGCAACCGCTTCAAGGCGTACGACCAGGGCATGGGCCTGATCGACGTCGAGGCTGCCTGGGACCTGCTGAAGACGAACATCAAGACGGTCGACATCACCGGCACGGTCCCGACGAACACGATCCTGAGCGGCTTCCTCTCGCCGCCGGGCGTGGGCACCGGGATCTACGACCGTGAGGGTGTCAACGCCGGCGAGTCGTACACGCGGACGTACACGTTCACGCGGAACGACGGCCCCGGCGGCGCGGTCACCTACAACGTCGGCTGGGTCGGCAACGACGGGACGTTCTCGGCTCCGTCGTCGATCTCGCTCGGCAAGGGCTCGCCGGCCACGCTCGTCGTGACGGTGAACCCGGCAGCCGGCGACCACTCGGCGATCCTGACGCTCGACGATCCGTCGACGACCGGGATCGACTACGCGACCATGAACACGGTCATCGCTCCGATGACGTTCTCTGCGGCGAACAACTACTCGCAGAGCGTCACGAGCACGATCGCGCGCGGACAGACGAAGCACTACTTCTTCCGTGTGCCGGCGGGGGCGCCGGCGTTCAAGGTCGACCTGGCTGGCGGCGGCGACGCCGCAGGCGCGGGCGCGATCCGCTTCCTGCGCTGGCATCCGTTCGGCCAGGGGATCGACTCGAACGCGGTGTCGAACTGCTACAACGGCGCGCCGGGCGGCTGCACGACGGGCAGCCCGACGAGTCGGTCGGTGACGAACCCGCAGGCGGGCGTGTGGGAGGTCTCGGTGGATGCGCGCCGGAACTCCGACAACATGACCGGCGCGAACTTCACGCTGACGGCGTCGATCCTCGGGGCGAGCGTCTCGCCGAACCCCGACGTCATCGCGTCGGCGACGGTCGGGGTGCCGGTCGCTCGGAGCTACACGCTCACGAACCTGTTCGGTGCGTTCACCGGACGGGCGGTCGGAACCGCACTCGGTAGTGCGCGAATCGCCACGCCGACGATCGCTCACCTCGCCCAGCAGCAGTTCACGACGACGATCCCGGCAGGCGCAACGTCGTTCCGCGCCACGATCGGGAGCCCGTCCGATCCTGCTGCCGACCTCGACCTCTTCGTCTTCAACTGCACCTCGGGCACCTGCGTGCTCGCAGGGCAGTCGGCTGACGGAGACTCCGAGGAGTCGGTGACGATCAACAACCCGGCCGCAGGTGCGTGGGTCGTCCTCGTGGACGGGTTCAACGTGCCCGCGGGCTCGACGACGTACAAGTACATCGACGTGTTCCGTACGACGACGGCGCAAGGAACGATCGCCGTCACGGACGCGAACGCGCTCCGGGCAGCCGGCACGAGCTGGACGGTGCCGGCGTCGGTGACGGCGAATGCCGTGCCGGCCTCCGGTCGCGTGCTGTACGGGAACGTCGAGGTCCGGACCGATCAGAACGTGCTGGTCGGCTCCGGTGACGTGATCGTGCAGTCGGTCACGCCGTAAGGACAGAGCTGGAGGCCTCCGCTTCGGCGGGGGCCTCCACTCCCTCTCAGGGCTCGGCGCAGTCGAGCGCGTCGTGCTGGTACGTGGCGCGGCTTCCTCGCGCGCCGATCGCCTGCACGACGGCGGCATCGCAGCGGCCGACCTTGACGCGGAAGACGATGCGGAACCTGCCGCGCGCGTTCGCGCGGAGCCTCGTCGTCTTGACGACCGGGGGCACCGCGACGAGGAGCGTCACGCGCTCGTTCGCGCGGAAGCCTGAGCCGGCGAGCGTCAGCGGGTTCAGGTCGAGCGGACGCAGCGCCGGCCGAGCCGACGCGCCGCTGAGCAGGAGCACTCCCACGAAGGCGAGGACCTTCACCCCGACATAGTAGGAACGGTTATCGGTCGATAAGAGCAGGCCGCGGCGGCGTGACCCGTCTTGATCGTCGGCGTTGCGCAGGGAAGAATGCGGCCTCGGTCCCCCGCCTTGGAGAACACATGAAGCGGCTCCTTCCCGTTCTCGTCCTGACTGCGGCCTCGGCCCTCTCCGGGCTGTTCCAGTTCATCTCCTTCAAGATCGAGGTGCTCTTCTGGTAGTCGAGCGGTCGCTCGCTGGACGATCGGCCTGATCCGATATAGGGTTCTCGACCGCGGCTTCGCGCCGCGACTAGGGGATCGAACTACCAGAGGGGACACATGAAGAAGCTGCTCACGCTGGCCGCTGCCTGCGCGGCGGTCCTCGCACTGCTCGTGCCGTCGGCGACGGCGATCACGGGGAACTACCAGAAGGACTTCGTCCACGACTACGTCGGGCTGCTCGTCTTCTACACGACGCCCGATGCGAACGGCGACATCTTCAGCCACCGCTGCTCGGGGACGCTGATCTCGCCGACGATCGTCGTCACGGCCGGCCACTGCACGACCGGCGTCGACGAGGGTCGCATCTACTGGGCGCAGTCCGCGGCGCCGAACTACGACCCGAACGCGTTCGGCGGCCTCGGCGGCGACCCGACGACCGGGTACCCGTACTTCGACTTCGGGCCGCCCGACACGTCGACGTTCAGCCGCGCCGACAATTTCGGCTTCCTCGCGGGCTTCCCGAACACGGAGGACGTCGGCGTCGTGGTGCTCGACTCGCCGTACACGCCGCCCTCGGGACAGTTCGGCATCCTGCCGAGCGTTGGCGCGATCGACACGTACGCGTCGGCGTCGAAGAAGAAGCAGGACGCGCGGTTCACGTCGAGCGGGTACGGGCTCTCGGATCAGGATCCGGTGCCGGTCTCGTTCCGTGAGCGCCTGATGGCGACGTCGTACCTGATCAACAACGAGGCGCCCATCACGGAGTTCAACCTGAAGACGACGGCAAATCCCTCGCAGGGCAAGGGCGGCACGTGCAACGGCGACTCGGGCGGCCCGCTGTTCTTCCAGGGCACGCGGATCATCGCCGCGGTGACGTCGTTCGGCAGGAACGCGCAGTGCAAGGGCCAGGACTTCTCGTACCGGCTCGACCGGGCGGAAGTCCTCGCCTGGATCACGAACCCGAACCGGCCCGACGCGGGCTAGTTCGGTCTAGCTAGTAGGCGACGGCGCCACGCCCGGTCTCCGCGGCGTGGCGCTGCTCGTCCGCGCGGTAGCTCGAGCGGACGAGCGGGCCCGAGAAGACGGACCCGAAGCCGAGCGCCTCTCCCTGCTCGCGGAACCACCGGAACTCGTCCGGGTGCACCCAGCGGTCGATCGTCGCGTGCTTCGGCGACGGCTGGAGGTACTGGCCGATCGTGACGACGTCGACGCCGTGCTCACGCAGGTCGCGCATCGTGTCGACGACTTCGTCGTTCGTCTCGCCCAGGCCGACGATGATCCCCGACTTCGTCAGCACGGGGTAGTCGGCGAGCTCCTTCGCGCGGCGGAGGAGCCAGAGCGCCTTGTCGTAGCTCGCCTTCCCGCCGCGCATCCTCCGGTGGAGGCGGCGGACGGTCTCGATGTTGTGGTTGAAGACGTCGGGGCGCTCGGCGAGGATCGTCGTCAGCGCCTGCTCCTCGACCCCGAGGAAGTCCGGCGTGAGGATCTCGACGCTCGCAGCGGGGACCGCGCGCTTGAGCGCGCGAATCGTCGCGGCGTAGTGGCCGGCACCGCGATCTTCGACGTCGTCGCGGTCGACCGACGTGACGACGACGTGCTTGAGGCCCATCTGCTTCGCGGCCTGCGCGAGGCGGAGCGGCTCGAGCGGGTCGGGCGGCGCCTCGGGACGGCCCGAGCGGACGTAGCAGTAGCGGCACGCCCGCGTGCAGGTCTCGCCGAGGATCTGGAAGGTCGCGGTGCCGCGGCCCCAGCACTCCGCGATGTTCGGGCAGCGCGCCTCCTCGCAGATCGTGTGCAGGCTCGCGCCGTGGATGAGCTTCTTGACGTCGAAGTACCGCCCGTCGGCACTCGGCGCGCGGACCTTCATCCACTCGGGGCGGCGAGGCCGCTCGGCGACGGGGAGCGAGGTCTCCATCGTCGGCCAGTCTACGGACGGAGGGGCGCGCAGGGCCGCTCGGCCAAGTAACAGACTGTTACTTGGCTCGCGAACAACGGCACGAACTCGGCACAAAGCGGCTGCGCCCTGCGGCCACGCTGTGACGGTGCCCGCGTTCGCCCCGCGTATCGACCGTCGGCTCGTCGAGGCGATCGCGCGCCTCGATCGGCGCGACACGCCGATTGCCGAGACGAACCGCCGCGTTGGTGAGCTCGCATCGAAGCTCGGGCTGACGAAGCCGAGCTACGAGCAGGTGCGCGCGATCGTTCATGCGACGCGAAACGGGTTCCGCGCATACGGCCTGCTCGACGCGTACGTCGAGCTGAATCTCGAACGAAAGGATCCGCGCGTGGTCGTCGAGCGCCTGACCGAACGCGCGCGCGTGCCGAAGAGCAAGTAACAGTCTGTTACTTGGCCCCGGCCAACCGAGCGTGCACGGGTTGCGCCCAGAGGCCGGCGGTCTCGTCCGCCGGCAGCGCCTCCAGCTCGAGCCCGAACACCTGCTCAAGCGCGGCCGCGGCAGCAGGACGGACCTCGTCCACCGTCACCGGCCGGTCGAGCTCGCGCGCGATCGTCGTGAACGCCGCGCCGTCGAGGCCGCATGCGGTGATCCAGTCGGTGAACGGCGCCGGGTCGAGGTCGACGTTCAGCGCGTAGCCGTGCGTCGTGACCCACTTGTGGATGTGGATCCCGATGCTCGCGATCTTCCGCGGCGGCGGGGTCAGCCAGAGGCCGGTCAGCCCCTCGATCGTCTCCGCCGCCAGGCCGAACGGCTCGAGCGTCCCGATCAGCGCCAGCTCCAGGTCGCGGCAGTACTTCTTCACGTCCTGGCCGTGGCGTGCGAGGTCGAGGATCGGGTAGCAGACGAGCTGTCCGGGCGCGTGGTAGGTCGACTTGCCGCCGCGGTCGGTCTCGACGAGCTCGACGTCGACGCCTTCCGGAACGTGCAGCTCGCCCTCGTCGGCCCGCCGTCCGAGCGTGATCACGGGCGGGTGCTCGAGCATGACGACCGTGTCCGGGATCGCGCCCTGCGAGACCGCTGCGGCGAGCGAGCGCTGCAGCTCCCACGCCTCGAGGTACGGCGTCTCGCCGAGGTTCAGCAGGTACGCGCCCCTGCCCACCGAAGCAGCGTACCCGTGGATCTTCTCGCCACGATGCCCTTCGCCGTGGAGCTCGGCGTCGAGCTCGTCGACGCGACGCCGGACGAGGTGCGCGCCAGGCTCGCGTGGGACGAGCGCCGCTGCACGGCCGGCGGGATCCTCCACGGCGGAGCGCTCATGACCCTCGCCGACTCGACGGGCGCGATCTGCGCGTACCTCAACCTGCCCGAGGGTGCGACCGCGACGGCGACGATCGAGTCGAAGACGAACTTCTTCCGGCCCGTCTCGTCGGGCCACGTCGAAGCGACCTCGCGCGTTCTCCACAGGGGGCGCACGACGATCGTCGTCGAGACCGACCTACGCGACGCGGAGGGCAAGCACGTCGCCCGCGTCACGCAGACGCAGGCCGTCACCTAGCCTCCGCGATCTCCCCCTTGGCACCGCCCTCGCACAGCGCGCGCTGATCGACCTGCGCGAGACGACCGCAGAGTGCCGTCGCGCGCTGCAGGTCATGGTCGACGGCGAGCGCCGCGACGATCCCGACGTTGTCGAAGCAGAGCTCGGTCAGCGGCTTCGAGCCCGCGACCGCGCGGCATCCCCTCGCGGAGGCGGCGGCGAACTCCTGCCGGCCCGAGTACCGGAGGCTGTTCTCCATCATCACGCCGGCGCGGCACGACGGGGCGGACAGCCCGTATCGCTGCTCCGCCTCGCCGCACCCCGCGATCGAGGAGCGAAGGTCGTTGCTCGTTCGCAGCATCAACGCGTGTCCGAAGCCGTGCGCGCACGCGCGCTGCTGCACCGGGTTGCGAAAGCGGTCGCACGGTGGGACGGCGACTCCCTCGACGGAGCGCGCCGACGACGTCGCCACGGCGCCGGAGGCCTCGACGGCTCCGTGGAGGTAGCCGAACCGGCACTGGGGGCCGCCGAGCAAGAACGTGCGCTCGACGTCGCCGACGTCGCGGTAGACCGCATGCGCGAGGCGATGCGCCTCGAGGTGGCAGTCGCCGCCGCGCTTCTGGAGCGCGTCGAGCACCTGAACGACGTCGCCGTCCTCGACGGCCGAGTCGTACACGGCGCGGAGGCACGCAGCCCGGTCGCCGCAGCGCTCGATCCGTGTCGCGGCGCTTTCCGTCCCGTCGCCGCGCGTGAACGCCACGACGGCCACGAGCACGACCGCGGCGGCGGCGAGCGCCGCTAGTAGTCCGACTCGCCCCAGCTCTCGAGCTTCTTGCGGAGGTCGCGCAGGAAGCGACCGGCCAACGCACCGTCGATCAGACGGTGGTCGTACGTGAGCGTGAGGTTCATGATCGGCCGGATCGCGATCACGTCGTTGCCCAGCTCGTCCTGGACGACCCACGGCCGCTTGACGAGCGCGTACGTGCCGAGGATCGCCGCCTGCGGCTGGCTGATCACCGGCGTGCCGTGGAACGTGCCGTAGCCGCCGGGGTTCGTGATCGTGAACGTGCCGCCCTGCACCTCGTCGGGGTTCAGCTTCTTGTCACGTGCGCGCTGCGCGATGTCCGCGACGCCCTTCGCGATCCCGAGCAGGTTGAGCGTCTCGGCGTTCTTCAGCACCGGCACGATCAGCCCCTTGCCGTCCGCGAGCTCGACCGCGAAGCCGAGGTTGACGTACGGGCGCGTGACGATCTGGTCGCCGCGGATCTCGCCGTTCACCCACGGGTACTCGCGGAGCGTGTCGACGACGGCGCGCGCGACGAACGCGAGGTACGTCGGGTTGACGCCGTAGTCGCGCTGGAGCTCCTTCTTCAGCTTCTCGCGGATCGGGACGACGCGCGACATGTCGACCTCGATCGCGCTCGTGACGTGCGCCGACGTGTCGAGCGAGCGGCGCATGTGCTCGGCGATGCCGCGGCGCATCGCGCTCATCGGCTCGAGCTGCTCGCCGACCTGCGCCGTCACCGGAGCCGGTGCGGCTGCAGGAGCGGGCGCCTTCGCGGCGGGCGCCGGTGCGGGCGCCGCGGGCTCGGGCGCCGGGGGCGGAGCCGGGGCGGCCGGCGCCTCGGGAGCCGCCGGAGCGGGCGCCGCCTCTGCGGGGACGCCGCGCTCGATGAAGTCGAGGATGTCCTTCTTCGTCACGCGACCGCCGCGGCCGGTGCCCTCCACCTGGCCGGGGTCGACGTTGTGCTCCGATGCGATCCGCGCAACCACCGGCGAGACGAAGCTCTTCCCGTTGCCGCTCGCGTCGGTCGTCGTCTCGGACGCGGCGGCCGGCGCGGGCCGCGCCTCCTCGACCGACTCGGCGGTGGGCGGTGTCGCGGGCGTGTCGCTGACGGCTGCGACCTCCGCCGCTGCCTGAGGGTTGCGGGCTCGGGCACGTCGCCGTCCCCACCGCCGTCGCT
>Ga0111539_10009624_pt1 | contig 12200 bp, 7 predicted proteins | sample RhiMethybrSRZTD1_FD_79667 | JGI IMG/M metagenome (GOLD analysis project Ga0111539, IMG submission 79667) | Populus rhizosphere microbial communities from Tennessee, USA - Rhizosphere MetaG P. TD hybrid SRZTD1 (version 2) (version 2) | ecosystem: Host-associated > Plants > Roots > Rhizosphere >...
ATTCAGCTGTCATGGAACATCCGTCCCCTGCAGTTCTACGCGACGATTCACGGCACGAAGGGATCGATCCGAGTCGATTTCGCGCAGATGTATATAACACGACGCCACAGTACCTTCCTGCCCTCTGCGATAGAACGTATCGTAAACGCGCTGGCGGAGTCCCTTCCGTTGCTTGGGCAGGTGTCGGTGAATGTCGCACAGTTTGTCACCGGTCGATTGAAGCCGTATCAAGGACTCCACAACTTTGTGCAGCAGTTTTACGAATGCCTTGGGGCCGATATTCCACTACCGGCCACACTGGAGGATGGACGCGAAGTCGTTCGCTGGAACGAGGAAGTCGCTCGTCCGGCAGACAACGGCAAAATGACTCGATCGAACCGTTTTCGTGGCGGAGCCGAACCCGTGGTGTTGGTAACTGGCGGACGTGGCTTCGTGGGCCGTCATTTGGTCAGACGTCTGCTCCAGGAACATAAGCACATCCGACTCTTTCTACGCCGCGCGCCGGACCCTGAATTTCTTGAAAATCCGCGAGTCGAAATTGTGCTGGGAGATCTCGGTGATCCAGATGCCGTCGACTGCGCGGTTCGAGGCGCGACCCTGGTCTACCATCTGGGAGCCGCAATGGGCGGAGGATGGTCGGAGCATGAATCCGCGACGATCGCCGGCACGCAAAACATCGTCGACAGTTGCGTCAAACACAATGTTCCGAAGCTCGTTCACATGAGCTCTCTCTCGGTCATTGATTGGGCCGGCTCAAAAGAGGGCTCGCCTTGTACTGAAGATTGTCCCCTTGAGCCACGTCCCGAGGTGCGAGGGTTCTACACACAAGCCAAGCTCGCCGCCGAATTGGTTGTGTTGCGGGCTGTGCGGGAACGGAAACTGCCGGCCGTCATTGTACGACCCGGCTTGATCTTCGGTCCGGATGGCCCGATTGCGGCGGCATCTGGAGCACTAGTCGCGGGCGGCAAGCTCCTGGTCCTTGGCGCAGGCAACGCGAGGCTGCCGCTGGTTTATGTCGAGGACGTGATTGACGCTCTCATCCTCGCTGCGCGGAGCAATCGCTTTGACGGCTCCATATTCCACGTGGTGGACGATGCGGCCATCACGCAGAAAGACATGGCGAAAATGGTTGGAAAAGCTCGCGGTATGCAAGTGCTGCGTGTTCCTCAGCCCCTCGTGTTTTCGCTTGCGCTCGCCCTGGAAATAGTGGGAAGGCTGCTGGGAAGGAATGTGCCACTCACACGTTATCGCCTGAGATCCTCTCAGGCAGACATCGCCTTCGATTGCACGAAGATTCGCCAGGAACTCGGGTGGAACCCGAAAGTGGGCGTCAATAACGGTCTGCGCCTGGTGCTGGAGCGATAACAAACTTATGAACTGTAGATTTGATCCTAGAAGGACCAGTGCGCCCGTCCTTGAATCGCGTGAGACTGGTGGGAACCCGTGAACGTCGCGTCATATGTGAATGCCGCGGCAAATGGTCCTTTTATTAGGAAATTGACGCCGGCGCCGAGGCTCGCGGCATCGCCGTCCAGTTGCTGTCCCGGTGTGATGAAGTCGGTGCCGCCGGCAAGGAATGTAGACGTCGTGTCCCGTCCTCCATTCTCATAATCATGGTTCCAGAAGGCGCGCACGTAGGGAAGCAAACTGGCGCCTCCCGTTCCGAAGTCCAGTTGCCCACCGAGAGCGGTGCGAACCCTCTTCTCGGACTTGGCTGCCACCTGCAGCCCAAACACTCCGCTGCTAGTTTCGGAATAGGCGTCTTGCTTGACGTCGTTCCAGTTCACGCGAACCTGCGGCGTGAAGGAGATCGCAGACGATAATGAGAATGGCGCACCGGCGTTGATGCGGAATCCCGACTGATTCCCGTCGTAGGACGAGGTCGCCGCGCCGGTGGAGCCGGTGTCGCGCGAGTTCTCGTATTGCTGCCATCCGTAGGAGAACATCCCCTGAACGTAGAATCTGCCGGCGTCATGGCTCGCATAGAACGAAATCTGTCTGGTGTCGATGTCATCGTTGCTTCCGGCAGATTGATCCCGATAGTCGATGGAAGAGTCGGCATATCCCAGTCCGCCGCCGATAAACGTACCGGACTGAAGCTCACGGTCATATCCTCCCGCAAGGCCCCACCCGTCACTCTTGTAACCAGCGAAATCGTCATCCAGATCCTGACGGTCTGCCACACCGCCACCGTTGAACCAAAGACCGTTGCGGCTTTCGAGAGCGTTGTTTCTCTTAGCCCGGCGGAGAACGTCGAGGCGGTTACTGATCTGATCGAAATTGGTGTCCGCATGACCCGTGGTCACCACGAGTCTGCCCCGTGACGAAATCGGCGCGAGCTTCTCGACGGCAGCGGCCTGTGGCGCTGCGGCCAGAAATGCCATGCCGACCAGGGCATCGGACAGCTTGCCGGTGCCTGCGCCGAGGCTGTCGAGCGCAGTCGCCACTCCTATGCTGCCGGATTTAAGGGAGGAGTTTCCGGCAAACCGGAAGAGTTCGAGGTTGCCGCGAATCTCGCCTCCGGGGAACGTAGTCGAATGGATGTTGAGATAACTCTGTCCCGCCGCGACACCCGCGAGGAATGCGGACTCCGCACCTGCGTTGGTTCCCCCGTTGCCGGTGATGAATGGAGCGTTCCATGTTGTGGTCTGAGACATGTCGTAGATGCGATCCCATGAACCGCTGCTCACACCGAGCGGGAATCCCACAAACGTCGGACTCGTCGTCGCCACGCCCGCATTTGCAGGCTGCACGACGCAGCAGTGGATGTGAGAAGCGGTTGTCAACCCGACGAGCCCCGAGAAGTTCGCGCTCACGCGCATCTCGTGAGTCGTTCTGTTCAGCGTGACAATCCCAAAACCCGAACCCTGCGTGGCCGCTGCGGGAATTTCGTTCTGGCCGCTTAGAACTGCCCTATAGATCTGAGCTTCAGCCGGCGTGCCGACCAACAACGCGGCCGCAACTGCAAGAACACGGAGCTTACCTTTCATCGTGATTTCCCCCGAATTGGAATCGTTTGAAACGCCTTTGCCTTTAAGACTACTCGCGCCGGCATGGCGACTTTTTCTCGGGCAGGCCCTCGACACGCACTCTTACCGTTCGACGGTCTGTCCGGATTTCGCCGGTCATCTTCGGTGATGTTCTCTATGAATGTCCAGTTTTCGTTACGGGGATCTGCCAATTCGGCTCGAGCCCGCCCATAAAGTTATTAGCCTAAAAGGATGTGGAATATATACTGGCGCGTCTGTCAGGAGGAGCAGTGAGAAACCAATTTGCGGTAGTGCTGTGTCTGTTCTCGCTAATGATCTGGGCGCCGGTTGCCGCTCTGGCACAGTCCACATCAACACCGAAAGGTCCTTCGTTTGAGATCGCCGACGTCCATACGAGCCCGAGAGGAATCAGCACAGCGAAGAAGGCCCCGACGTTTCGGTCTGGCCGATATGAAGCGCAGCGCAACACAATGATGGATCTTATCTCCTCCGCGTACAGCATCGACGCTGCGAAGGTGGCAGGTGGACCGAGTTGGCTTGATCTCGACCGATTCAACATCATCGCCAAAGCTCCGCCGGATACGAAACCCGACGTGCTCAACCTGATGCTCCAAGCCTTACTAGCGGACCGGTTTCAGTTGGCCGTGCACATGGACAATCGACCACAACCGGCATATGCGCTCACATTAGGCAAAGGCAAGCTGCAACTGAAGCAGTCGGATGGGTCCGCTCCCGGGTGCAGGCCTGTGCCGCAAACACAGCCCACCACGCTTGTCGTCCAGGAGACGGCCTGCCAAAACATTACGATGGAGAGGTTCGCGGCGACGCTCACGTCGCTTGCTCTCAGCAGAGGTATCCCGGGAAATTACCTGGAAGGACCGGTTGTAGACTTCACGGGATTGACGGGAACCTGGGACGTGGACATCAAGTTCTCACCGCCTTCGGCGCGAGCGGCTACAGGCGAGGGCGACACCATCTTCGAAGCCGTGGAGAAGCTTGGTCTGAAGCTGGAACGCCGGGATACCCCCGCGTCCGTTCTGGCTGTCGATCGTGTAAATCAACAGCCGACTCCAACTCCAAAGGACGTTGCGGCGGCCCTGGCACCGGAGAAACCCGTCGGGTTTGAACTGGCGACTATCAGACCCGTCGCGCCAGGAACAAACGCGTTCGGAAATAACAGCATCTCTCAGAGCGGTCTCGTATCGCTTCGCAGCCGGACACTGCGAGAACTGATCACACTTGCGTGGGATACGAGCAATGACGCCGTGATAGGACTGCCGAAGTTTGGCGAGTCGGATCGGTTTGACGTCACCGCCCAGGTCCCGGCCAGCGTCGCGCGGCCATTGAACATTGAGGTAATCCGGCCAATGCTGCGTGTACTGCTTGCAGACCGTTTCGGCCTGAAAGTTCACGAAGCCGAGCAACCCGTGGATGTTTATGTGCTAGATGCGCCAAAGTCGGAGGTCAAGATGGATCGTGGAAATAACAGCGAACGCGGCTCCTGCAAATCGACGCCTGAAAAGCTAAAAGCAAACGTGGGATTGTCTGCGGCGATCACCTGTACGAATACGACAATGGCGGAGCTTGCCGACAGGGCGCGTACCATGGCTCCCGCCTACGTTGATCACGCAGTGATCGATGAAACAGGTTTGAGCGGAGGCTGGGATTTTGTCGTTATGTGGACGGGACTGTCTAACGTCAACGGTCGTGTCAACGCGGGTGCGCCTGGAGACAAGGCCGACGCACTCTCCCCTGTCGGAAGTCTCACCTTCTTCGAGGCCATTGAAAAACTTGGACTCAAGCTGACCTTGCAGAAGCGTCCGATGCCCGTGCTGGTGATCGATCACGTGGAACAGAATCCGACGGAGAACTGATAGAAAGCACCAAATTTCTCATGAATGTCGCTCTGATGCAGTGGACTGACGTTCCAAACTTCGGGAAGACAACACTTTCCTTTTCGGGCCTGATCGGAGATCTGCATCAGCAGCCTCTGGGTTTCGATTACACAGTTCCTTTGCCGAGTGATCCCACGCAGTCGGTTAAGGTAGACCTGTCAGGAAGCATTCGCGCCTTCAATGCCAAGCTCGAGTTTCCGACGGCGAACAAGAGCGTGACGATTCCGGTTTCGTTTACCTATACCAACCGAACAGATCTCCAGAAGGAAGCGGACGTGAAAGGTTCGATTGGTCTGACGTTGCGTTTCGATTCATTCTTTCCGGAGAAGGCTGCTCCTCGTTAGGGGAGATAAAAAGCGCAACCGTTTTGATTGAGATGCCAAGGAAGACACCCGAGATGTTGTCTCCCTCCCGAGAGAATCAGTCGCGATTAGAACGTCTCTTCGTCGGTTAGGCCCTCACTCTTAACCGTTCAATGCTCCACGACTATCGCGTTCTCGGCTTCCTCGTGCCCTCGATTAGCACGCCGTCCGCGAGCGGAATGGTAAGGGCGATACGGTCCTCTGGTCCGAAGTTTCTCGTCACGTGGCCTTTCCCCGTCGTGTCTTCGATCAGGTTGATGTGTCCAGGTCCAGCCAGAACATGGATGCCGCCGGATACTTCGACCTCCGAACTTCCCGACAGCGTGATCACGAACTGCCTCGCCGGCCCGGTGTGCCAGTCCGGCGAGTTCGGGTCAGTCGCGCCTGTTTTGCCGGGATTCGCGCCGGCTGTCGGCGGCCGCACGCTGAATTCCGCCCCAGTGGCCTTGAACATGTCGGACACTCCGCGTGCGTTCAAATTCAATTCGATGTCTTCGGCGTGCGACAACCCGTCCGGGCCAGTAAAGATGCGCGTGATTACGACTGCTTTCCGTCCCTGGGCAGCGGCAACGGCACGATGGGTCGTCTCGGGCCGGAAGAGGATGAAACAACCGACAAGGACAACGAAGGCCAGCTTGATCCGAAATCTCATGACGATCCTCCTGGTTCGGAATACAAACTGATTCGGGTCTCCCCTCCATGCGAAGGTGACAACATACTTGGCTGACGTCCTCTTCGTTGTCCAATGTGAGATGTGCTGCTGTGCGATGAATAATAACGTTAGCTAAACGACCAAATGGCCAGACTCCAAATTTCATTCGTCGGGACAAATTTGAGTCCGGCCATCGGGCCAATTCCTAAGCCAATTATTCATCGCACAGCAGCACATCTCACATTGGACAACGAAGAGGGCGTCAGCCAACAACATACTCGAAGAATCCCGCGATCCTGCGAGTCCCCCTTATTTCGCCGGCGCTGCCGCGGGCATGATACTTCCCGGCAGGGGCCAGTTGCCGTCGTAGGGCGGCCAATTGGGAACCGCTAGATCGGGCGGTGGATAGAACATGGCCGCGTAGACGATCCGGATCTTCTCTTCGTCGATGATGAACCACTCGGCGAAGACATTCCGCGGCGTTGCCACTCCGGGCCGCCGGACAAAGACGGCATATGCCAATACCATCTGGGCTTCTTCGTCGACCAACGGCAACCGCCGGGCGGCGGCCATCTGCCCGCTGAAATTCTGCAGGCCGCTGACGCAATCGTTCCCTCCGCTGGTTGCTGGTGCCCCACCGCGCTGCCCGCCCGCAGGGGGTTGCGCCGCATTGGCCGGCGGGAGGAACCGTCCTGCAGGCGCCGGTGATCCGTTTTCTACCCGTCCACAACCGGGATGCGTCACGGCCACGGAACCGTCGTGGGAAGTAATCGCATCGAAGTAGCTTTCGACGATGCGCATCAACGTGGCGCGATCCGTCCGGGCATTGGATGGCACGGTTCGCTCCGGGGGCGGGTTCTGCGCAAGGTAATCCTTGTTGAAGGCATTGGCCGGCCCCCTTCCCGGCTGCCGCGGTCCGCTCAACCCGGGATCGTTCTCGCGGGCCACATGCCACTCCGCCTCCGTCAGCTTCCGATTCTCGACACGCACCCGGACGTTCACGATAGCCGTGCTGTCCCCTTCTTCGACCGTCCCGAAGTACGCTGCCTGCCCGCTCACCGCATCGAAGTACCGCCGCTGCACCTTACCCAGTCCGGTAACCGACTTCCAGAGGCCGTTGCCCGGCCGCACATTGATCGCGTTCTCCGTCTGCCGGAACCCGACTACCAGGGGCGCCGCCGTCGGATCGTGCTTCACGACAGCGTTCAGGTACTGATCCAGCATCCCCCGCAAACACGCCCGATCGCAGGCTGCCTGCCCGAACGCAGGCACTGTTCCGCCAGCAATCGCCACACACACGCATACGACACCAAGTATTCTTTTGAACATCCAGACCTCCGCGTTCGTGCGCTGATCATGGCACAAATTCGAGGCGGCAGGACCTACTCTCCTTCGTATGGGAAGCGATAAACCTCACTGACGCATTCGCTGAGAGCCTGAAGTAACGTCTGTCCCCAGCCGCACGGCGTAAATGGCGCTGTCTTTTGATTCGTTTGCTGTTCCGCCCGGGCAAAAAAACGCATCGATAAGTGGTTCTTCGTGGCGTACTCGTAGACTGCGATGCGGAACTCGATCGCACGATCGCCCTGGAGCTTCTGCATCGAGAACAAGTGGAGTTGCGCAAGTTCGTCGGACGGTTGCTTTTCCGCAAAGATCCATTCCGTCATGGTGTTTGACCTCTCTGGAAATCGTGATCGTGCGAAGGAGTCTATCGCAACTCCCCTCCCATCGATTCGCTACAGGTAGTGTCTCAGTTCGAATCTTGGAGGAAAGCGCCTGAGATATTCTCCTGCCTGCAGGATGCGCGTATACTCTCCACGTCCTTGCAGTGCTTATCAACGCTTCTCCAGGGTTTATCTTTATGTGCGATCAGAAATGCCACGCTTCGTTACCGTCGTAGTCGATCCACCACCTGCACATCTGGGTGTCTATAAGTCGGTATTGGAACAGATGGATATCGAATGTGCTTGTGTCTCCGCGCAAGGGCTGCGGAACTTCGATGAACAACAGCGCTGCATCGGCATACTGTACGACCTGTCTGCTCGGGCGATGGGCGGAGTTGAAACGGTCGAACGGATACGTAAGATTCCCGGGTTCGAGCGTACGCCGATCGTTCTGATCACGGATGCTCCAGTAGAGTTCACGGAGCTCGGCCTGGCGGACTGCCTCCTCCTTCCCCTGGTTCCCGATCTCTTGCGCAACAAAATCAGGATGTTTCTCGAGGTACGGGCAAGAGAAGAGGGTTACCGCGCCATGGTCGACCACCCGACAGAATTCATCTTCCTGCTCGCAGCCGTACGCAATGCGGCAGGAGAGATCGAAGACTGGCGCTATGTCGATGCCAACAGGAACGGACTCAGGCTTCTGGGTGCGACACGCGAAACTCTCCTTGGCAGAACGGTCAGCCAGGTTCTGCCGGATCGCGCTCAGCGAGTGATTGCGCTGTGTTCGAAAGTTCTCCAAACCGGTTCGGCTCATCAGTACGAGTCAGGATTCGGTTCCGCAGAGTTTGTGGCCTGTGTATTTCCCATTGGGCCCGACTCCGTCGCCGCATTCAGTGCCGATGTCACCAGCCGAAATCATGCTGAGCGCGAGGTTCAACGTTTGGTGAAAGCCCTCTACGCGGAAAAGGAATGGCTCTTCGCGGCTCTGAACAGCATCCATGACGAGGTCTACTTCACGGATCCGCAGGGTCGATATACGTATGCCAACCCGGCAGCGCTGCGCGCGTTCGGTCATGGTTCTGTCGAGGGCGTTCCCGTCGAGAAGATCGTCTCCGGTCTTGCGGTGTTGCGCCTCGACGGCACGCCTCGCCCCCTTGAAGAGGCGCCTCCGTTGCGAGCGCTGAAAGGCGAAGTCGTCAACGACGAGGGGCAGATTGTTCGCATTCCGCGAACCGGCGAGTTCCGATACAGGCAAGTTAGCTCTGCTCCTGTGCGAAGTGCCGAGGGCGATGTCATCGGATCGGTGTCGGTTGCCCGCGACGTAACAGAGAGCAAGCACGCGGAAGTGCGGCTGCGGGAGGCCGTGGAACAGGCCCAGGCCGCCGAGGCCGAGAGTCGCGCAGCACTGGCGGCAGAACTGGCGGCGATGAAGCGTTTGCATGACCTCAGCACGACGGCGATCAAGGTGGGTGATCTGCAGGTGCTTCTGGAAGAAATCCTTGATGCCACAATGGAACTCCACGCAGCAGACTTCGGTAGTGTGCGACTGTTCGACGCGCAGTCGAACACGTTACGTATCGCTGCGCAGCGTGGTTTCGACCAGGAGTTTCTGGATCGCTTCGGCGAAGTCGATTGTCGCGACGCTCCGATGTGGGCTTCGGCGATCGCTCGGCACGAGCGAGTGATTGTCGACAATGTCGACTCGCCTTCCGATAAATTCCTTCAGGCTGGAGCGCGGCAAATAGATGGGCGTGCGATGCAATCTACGCCGTTATTCACGGCCGAAGACGCGCCACTCGGAATGCTGACGACAGGATTTGTTTCTCCGCGCAGTTTCTCGCAGAACGAGTTGCGGCTCACGGATCTCTATGCACGCCAGGCAGGGATTGCCATCGAGCGGAAGCGGGCCGAAGCCGCTTTAGTAATGGCACGCGACACCGCGGATCGTGCGAACAAGGCGAAGAGCCACTTTCTCAGAGCCGCAAGTCATGATTTGCGCCAACCCGTTCAGACGTTAGCCATGCTTAATGGAGTTCTGCGCAATGTTGAGATCGATGCATCAATACAGACGATCGTGCAACGCCAGGGCGAGGCCATCGACACCATGGCACATCTGCTCGATGCGCTTCTCAACATCAGTAAGCTCGAGTCCGGAGCGGTTAAACCACAGATCTCAGATTTTCCGGTGGCGCCTTTGCTGATGAAGTTGCGCACGGAGTTCTCCAGTCTGGTGGCCGGCAAAGGGCTTGAGCTGAACATCGATTCCGAGGGATCTCCGTCGATCCACAGCGATCCCACACTCGTTGGCGAAATCCTGCGCAATCTGCTTTCGAATGCCGTCAAATTCACTCCGCTGGGTTCGATCACATTGCGTTGCGCGCAAGATCGGGAAACTGTGAAACTCGAGGTTATCGATACCGGTATCGGCATCCCCCGCGACGAATTGCCGCTCATATTTAATGAGTTCTATCAGGTCGGCGTGGGAGCAGGCGAAAGTCGTCAAGGTTATGGATTAGGCCTGGGTATTGTTCAACGCATGGCGTCCATGCTGCACGCCGGCATCGAGGTCGAGTCCGGGACTGGTCAGGGATCGCGGTTCTCACTCACTGTGCCCGCAAGCAGTCCCCAGGCTGCGGACCAAAGTACAGCCCCGCGGACGGCGAGGAATATCACTCCGGCTGCCGGCACGACGACCATCCTGCTCGTTGAAGACCATGCCAAGGTTCGCAAGGCCATGGAGCTCCTCCTTGGGACGAATGGCTATAGGGTCATTAGTGCGGGCTCCCTGGATGAATGCCTCGCGGCTATCGGAAAGGCACCGCGCCCTGATTTGCTCATCACCGATTTTCACCTGCCGGGCGGGATGTCGGGCTTTGACGTAATCAAGTCTGTCCGCAAAGTACTCGGAGAGAAGTTTCCCGCGATTATGATCAGCGGGGATACTTCAGCCGAACTGTCGGATCTGGCCCATGATAGCCAGGTGAGGTTCGCCACCAAACCGAGCAAGCCTGACGTTCTCTTTGACCTGGTTCGGGAACTGCTCAGCGGGCAACAAGTGGAGTGAGCATTGATCGTAACGACAGATGATGGTCGTGTTGGAGGCATGGCTTTCTGCAGCTGGAGATCGACTTCAGGTAGATCCTCTTCAGCGCCCGATTTCGTTCTTGATAACGTTTCCGCCTTTCATCACGAACTTTACGCGTTGCAACTCGCTGATGCCGCTCAGAGGATTTCCGGTGACCGCAATCGTTCTGTTCCTGCGAGGTCAGGCTCTTGCCAGGCGCTTGCGATCAGTTCTCTTCCAAAACGAAATAGCGGAGTCGACCGTCCCGCTCAACCTGCATAACGAGAGGGGGCCCCGCCTTCTGCTTCCTCAGGGCCGTCCTCAAATCGTCGAGCGTTACCAGCAATTGACCATTCAAAGAGTGGATGATGTCACCCGGTTCCAATTCATCTCCGATGTATTCCGAAGGTCCCGAGCGCGCTGCGACCAGAATCCCGTCATTCAGGCGGAGATCTCCGAGGATGTTTCTTACGGTGTCATTGAGCTCCATCCCCAGGACACCCAACCGAGGAACCGCATTCTTCTGGGGATCCACCAGATCCGCGAGGCGCTCGGGGTCATCCTCCGGTTCCGTGATGGTTACGGAGAGAGAAATCAGCTTGCCGTCTCGGAGGACGTTCAGTTCGGCAGTGTCACCGATCGAGTAACGATAGGTTTCCAACGAAAAGTCCCGCGCATTGCGTATGTGCCTGTTTCCGATCGAGAGGATCACGTCACCGATACAAAGTCCCGCCGTTGCGGCTGCACTGTTGGGATTGATGTCCTCGATCAATGCGCCATCGTAGGGCTGCAGTCCAAGACCGTCGGCTAGAGGTTCCGTGATCGTTCGCAGAACCACACCGATCTGTCCGCGGTGAACATGACCGTCCTTCTTGAGTTGATGGTAGGCGTAGGCCACGACGTTGCTCGGAACGGCAAACCCCAATCCCTCACTGCCACCGGACTGAGTCAGAATGAATGTATTGAGACCCACAAGCCGCCCGTTCACGTCTACCAAAGGTCCGCCGCTGTTCCCCGGGTTGATTGGGGCGTCCGTCTGCACATAGATACGCGGATCGTCGGAGCTGATCTGGCGCGCAACGGAACTGACCACGCCCATGCTCATGGAATTGTCGAGTCCCCGAGGAGATCCGAACGCGAGGACAAGTTGTCCCTGATGAATGGCGTCGGAGTCCGTGAATTCCAAGGGTGTAAGCCCCTCGGCAGAGATGGATAGCAGAGCGAGATCCAGAGCGCGGTCAAGGCCGACCAACGTCGCATCAAGCGACATGGTTCGTTGAGACCCGCCGTTGAGTTGCACCGCGATGTGGCGAGCGCCATCCACAACGTGAGCGTTCGTCATGATCAGGCCGTCCGTGGATAGGATGACTCCGGAACCGGAGGAACGTTGACGGATCAGCACATTGGTTCCAGTCTGGCTTTGATCGTTCATCAACCCATAGCCTGTCGCCACAACTTGTACGACAGATTTGGATACGCGCTCCGTCAGGTCGCGAAGCTGATCGCTGAACTCCAGCAAGGACGTCTTCTTATCTTGAGACTGCGCCTCCGCGTGCATCTGCTGGACTGCGAA
>Ga0111539_10009625_pt1 | contig 12200 bp, 9 predicted proteins | sample RhiMethybrSRZTD1_FD_79667 | JGI IMG/M metagenome (GOLD analysis project Ga0111539, IMG submission 79667) | Populus rhizosphere microbial communities from Tennessee, USA - Rhizosphere MetaG P. TD hybrid SRZTD1 (version 2) (version 2) | ecosystem: Host-associated > Plants > Roots > Rhizosphere >...
AGTCAGTGGCAAGCTCGGCTGCCAGAATCGTTGAACGGTGTCGAGGGATCCGCTTTGTAGGCCCATTTGTAACCGCCGTCTCGAAGAGTCAACTGAAGCACGCCGAAGACTTGCGACTTACCAACAAGACTGTTGGGTGCGGGTGTGGACAAGCCGGTGAAGTGTGCGCCTCCGGTTCCCACGACGATTTGGGTTATGCCACGGGTTTTGTCGACCGTACTGGACGGGGTTTGCGGGGCGAAGCGTTCATAGCTGTGGGAGTCTCCGCTGAGGAGAAGGTCGACGCCGTTGCGATGCATGGTTGTGACCAGCGCGTTCAGCCGTGGGGCCTGCCAATGGCTATTGCTCCATCGAGGTTCGTGCATGATCACGGCAGTGCAGGCAGTAGTCTTGCTCACCGACTTGAGGTCCCGCTCCAGCCATCGGTTCTGTGCCGATCGACGGCCACAGCCGTCACCGTGCGGCAGCTCCCGACAGTTGGCGTTCAATGCGACAACGTGCCAGGCTCCCAGATCGATGCTGTAATAGCCTCGACACTTCGCCGTACAGTCAGGCTCCTGCGGCGTGGCCCGGGATCCGAAGTAGGTAAAGTAACCCTCTGCCCCAGGGCTGCCGTATTCATGGTTTCCCGGCACTGGGTATGTGATGTTCTTGAAACGTCCCCAGGTCGGGTCGTAGGACTCCTGAAAGTTCGACAGCGAGCCGGCTTGATACTGCAAATCTCCCAGTGCGAAGACGGCGTCCGGCTTCATTTTCTTGATCAGATCGGAGGTCACCGCCTGGTGGCAGTGACCGTCCACGCCGCGTCCATTGTTGTAGTCAGGGTTATTGGGGTCGCAGGCGATGTCTCCAGCCGCCGCCGCGGTAACCGCTCCGCCGGTTAGGCGCCCACGGATTGGACAGTCAGTCTGTTCAGCGGAAAAGCCGATCGACAGAGTAACGGCCAGTGAGGTTACCCGGCCATCGGAACGGAGGTGCAGGCGCTCATCGCCAGTCGCGAGCAGGGGACGCTGACTGGTTTGCAACGGACCGGCGTACACGCCTGGTGACGTCGATTGCCAGGACACTCGTCCGGGTCCACTCTTTACCGGGTGGCTAGCCGCTAAGTGTCCATCGACGGCAACGTACACACCCCGACTGCTCTTGTTCCGAACAGATATGACCGCCCAGATGTCACGACCGGTAGGCGTTGCAACGCTTCGCGGCTCATAGGTTGCGCTCAATTTCGAACTGATCTCTGCGCATGTCATCGGCAAGTCGAGTAGGCGCTTGTCAAATTCAACGGGCGACACCTGCAGCGTTTTCCTGAGCTCCCCAAGGAGCCCACCGAGGCTACGGGCCTGATCGACGCTTATCTGACCAGGATTCTTGTTGAGGTCCGTGGTTAACGCTGTGACCGGTTCCAATTCCCGCGGCGGGTCTGGGCAACCCCCCTTCGCCATCTTGGCGCGCGCTTTTGTGAGCGCACTCGTCCACGGCTCCAGGATCGCCGGTTCAGCGACATTCTGCCCAGCGGTAACTGCAATGGCCAACGTGCGCCAGCCGTGAACCAGCCCCGGAAACTCGCCTCGCTGGGCATCCAAGCAGACAGCGTTAGACGGCGGCTGATTGCTACCGCTGTCCGGGTTCTTCCGGGCATCACAGCTCGACAGGAGAAGGAGCAGGGCAACGCATATGCCGGCAACAATGCGCAGGCGCCGCACCGACGGTCGACCCAGCAAGCAAGCCAAAGGCATCAGCTCCGGGCCATCCTTTCCGATGCCCTGACCAACCAGCCAGTCTTTGCGTGACATGAAGGACGGTAGCTTAGCCGTTTTCGCCAGACCGAGTCTCGCTGGCTTACTACGTGACACCACCGCGACGACGTTGGATCGGCACACCTTGGCTTGAGGTCTTCGGTGTGGCCGACGCCAATGAATTGTCGACGCGAGCGCTGGCGACACCCGCAGCTACCAATCGCAGAAGTCACCCGATCCAGCCAGACGATGGCGTTGTACTCGTTCTTCGGCTTGTTGATCTAGAAGGCGTGTACCAGTACAAGGCCGTCGGTGGTGCGTGCCAGACCAGCCGGGCCCGCACCTTGTTGGGCGGGCCCGACTAGCCGCGTACCACTCCCGCCCAGCCAGGCTCTTGTCGCCGTAGTAATGGGGCCGTACTGCGCCATTTGCAACCGAAGACGTATGGCCCGGCAGCAAGGACAGGGAGCGGCGGCTGACGCCCGACGGCGAGGGCAATGCCCGCGAGGTGGGCGCACCTCTACGCAGGGGGCGGTTGGTGCGATCAAAAGTCGGTTTCCGGCCGCGCCCTGGCCCAGCTGGAGTTCGATGGTGCGTGGTATTGCCTCGACACAGGCTCGCCTGTCCCTGTCCGAATTCCCGGCCATCCCGTCCCGTTGACTTACACTCGCCGTCCCATCCCTGCAAGCCTGGTCCTGACCATCTCACGAGACACGCCGAAAGTGACAAGTTAATAACGTTGCGATGACAGCTTCGCAATCGAGACGTGAACGGAAGACGTCAAATCACCCGCCTTGGCCATCGAAGGTGATCTTGTAACTGCACCACGGTGGCTGTCCGCGGCTTGTTGTTTTCCTTTATGAGCAACGAGTTCCTCAGCCCAGCGGACAACGTCATGCCGTGTCACTCTATCCGCGACAAGCCGGAGGAGAACCCTGGGTCGGCTATCAAACTCACTCCGACAACCGGTTCGATCATCTCGGAAGTCTTCGCGATCGGGTGTTAATCAAGATCACGATCGAATATCTGGCCTGATTTCGCTGTGACGGCACGATACGCTCCCTGTGCTTGACCGAGCTTGGGGTGTTTTCGGCAAAGAAGCCGCTTCCCACTGTCAATCACTCCAAGCGATCTGGCGTAGTTAGCGTGAGGTCGCTTCTCGTTCAGGCACGTCCATTCGTTTGGGGGCAGGCGAGCATCGAAGCGGAGTTGTTTGAAAAATGCCGGGCCGAAAAGTCCTGCGCAGCAGCGCTTCTGGGGGAGGCGCTGCATTGGCGCCTGCATTTGCAGGCTCTGGACTCCCCAATGGCCGATTCTGCTCTGAGCTGCCCAGACGCGTGATTTGCGGAATTCCGGTACCCCGGGGTCCCTGCCGGGCGCGTGAGGTCGTGCGCGCCAGGACCTGCAAAGCCTTCACGGTGACCAGCGCGGACGGGCTTGCGCATGCGGACCAAGAATTTGCCATCCGAACACGGTGATCCACAGGAATAACTGAATCCTGAACAGGAGTCCCCCATGTTTAAATCCCACCTTTCCAAAACCAAAGTTGCTTTCGGCTTCGGCCTGGTCGGACTCTCTGGCATGTTCGTGAACCAGGCTCTTTTCTGGTTCTTTCATGACGTCATGTCCTTCTGGATCTCCTGGGCGGCGATCGCGGCCACACAGGGATCGACGATCTGGAACTTCGTCCTCACTGACAAGGTCGTCTATCGCCGGCAGGACTCGGGGTCACAGTGGTACCAACGGTTCGCCAAGAGCTGGGTCACAAACACAGCCTCGCTCCTGCTGAGGGTGCCCTTGCTCCTGGTGATGGCCCACGCGGGCATGAACCCCTACTGGGCCAACTTTACAACCCTGCTCGCGCTCTTCGCACTCCGGTTCTGGATCAGTGATCGCTACATCTGGGGATCGAAGAAGATGGTCGCCGACCTGACAGGCGAGCCGGTCGAGCCGCACAGCAAGGCGGACGTCCTCATCGAAATGAAGAGTTACGAGTTGGGACCGCATCTTGCTCTGAACCTACGGGTCCCACGCCAAGGCCGGCAGTATCACTACGACATCCATGGGCTCGTTGCCATCCGCTCGGAGGTTCGACTTCCCGAGCTGGGCTACTTCGAGGTAGAGCCCTTCAGCCGGCAGGCGGATATTACGGTGCGGCGCGGCTATGTGGGTGCCCGCCGATTGATTTTCAAGGTACAGGCCACTATGAGCCCTGGCCTCTTCGTCTACCGCGAGCACCTCGGCTCGGTCGGCTGCAACTTCCGAGTGGACTTAGACAACCGGATTAACGTCACAGTGAGCCCGTTACTGGCGCGCTCGAAGCACGTCGTCTACACCAACATCGTGGAGGCGCTCCTGCGCTTCGTCCTGGTCAACAAGGGTTATATGCTGCTGCACTCGGCGACCGTCAGACTGGGTGAGGAGACGATCATGCTCTCCGCACAGACCGACACGGGCAAGACCGGCACCATACTGCGGCTCCTTCAGGAGCACCCCGACAGCGCATGCTTCTTGTCTGACGACATGACCATCGTCAGCGGAGACGGCGAGGCTCGGTCCTTCCCGAAACCGCTGACCATCAGCTCGCACACCATGCGCGCTGTGAACAAGAAGGTGCTGAGCCTGCCTCGCCGGCTCGTGCTCGGTTTCCAGAGTCGCATCCACTCCAGGGAGGGCCGGCAGTTCGCGTTGCTCTTGGCCAGGCTGAACATTCCGATCATTGCCATCAACGCGATCACCCAGATCCTGGTCCCGCCGCCGAAGTACATGATCGACCGGCTGGTACCCACCGCACGTTATTGCGACACCGGGACCGTGCGACGGATCTTCATCATCGGCCGCGGACCGGAGGCCGAGGAACCACTGTCGCGTGACGAAACCATGACTTCGCTACTTGCTAACACTGAGGACGCATACGGCTTCCCGCCATTCTCGATCATGGAACGGGCTATCACACTGCGTTCTCGGAATCTCCGCAAGGGCAAGAAACAAGACATCTCAGAACTGCGTTCTCTGGAGCGAGGCATTCTGGATGACTTCTTGCGCAACATCTCAGCGACCCGGCTGGTCTCACCGAACTTCGGCTGGGCCGACGTGATCCCACAGCTAGCCCTGGAGCCCTCCGCTCGGAGAGCAATGTTCGAGGCTGATACGACAGGTGCGGGCTTGTCTGCTCGTTCGGCCGGCGGGATGAACGGCAGGTCCAGGGTGCCTGCTGAGATCGAGGACGGCGCGGCAGACGGAAATGGTGAGCATGGGAGGTCTGCAGACCTGCAACGTGAAGAGGCAGTGCGGTGACGACGGGTAGCACAGTGCCGCTGCTTACGATTTTGGTGCCAACGCGGAATGAGGCCCAGAACGTGGAGCCACTGCTCAAGCGGCTGTCGGCCAGTGTTGAGCTGGGCTCCGTCGTGTTGTTCGTCGATGACAGCGAGGACGAGACACCGCTGGTGATCCACGCTGCACGGAAACGCGGGTTCGGTTCGTTGGATATCGGCTTGCTGCACCGCTCCGTGGGACAGCGGAGCGGTGGACTGGGGGGAGCGGTGCTGGCCGGCCTCGAGCAGACGAGCACCCCATGGGTATGCGTCATGGACGGCGACCTCCAGCACCCCCCGGAGGTTGTGCCCCGCTTGCTGGACGCAGCCCGTGTGTACCATGCCGATCTGGTGGTTGCGAGCCGATACGTGCGGGGTGGTCGGAACGAGGGTCTGGGTGCCGTCCGCACCGCCGTCTCCTGGGCGTCCACGGTGCTTGCGAAGGCGATATTCCCGCACCGATTGCGGGGCATCCGTGACCCCATGAGCGGTTTTTTCCTGTTTCGCCGTGAGGCGCTGACTGAGCCCATGGCACCGCGGGGCTTCAAGATCTTGTTGGAGATCGCAGTTCGCCATCCCGATCTGGTTCGTCGCGAAGTGCCGTTCGTGTTCGTCGAGCGGTCGATGGGCGCATCCAAAGGGACGTTTCGTGAGGGTTTCCGCTACTTGCGGCTGCTCGCCGAAATGCGTTGGAGTCTGTGGCGGCGGCAACCGGCCCCAGGGCAAGGCGAGCCTGAAACCACCCAGATGGCCGCTTGAGGTATTGGAACCTGCCTGTGCGACTTCTGACGACGAGGACGAGAGGTTCCTTGCCGAGGGCGAGGTGATGTGATGACGTCGGTGAAATTGACCGTGGCGGACGGCGCTGAATCCTCCGCCACCCTCACCGTACCCGAGGCCGTGAGCCGAGCTCGGGTGCCTCCGTGGTTTAGGCTCTGGCGTTCTCGGATCGGGCGCCACGCTTTCACGCTTGCGCTCGCTGTCGGGGTTTTTCTGCGCTACTGGCGGCTCAACGCCCTCGGTTTCAATAGCGACGAGGCAGTCTACGCAGGACAAGCGGCAAGCATCGCCGGGCAGGACGCGTACCTCCCATATTTCCCGATTTTCCGCGCCCACCCGCTGCTGTTCCAGGCACTCCTCTCGCTGCCATACCGCTTCGGGGTCACCGACATCGTAGGCCGGATTCTCGCCGCAGGCTTCGGCGTGGCCACACTTGTCGTCGTCTACCACCTCGGCAAGCTCCTCTACGGGCGCCGCGCAGGGATCGTGGCTATGACGCTACTGGCGGTCATGCCATACCACGTGACAGTGTCCAGGCAGGTGCTGCTCGACGCTCCGATGGTCTTCTTCGCCACGGCAGCGCTGTACGCATTAGTGCGCTACTGCTACGGCCAGGGCGCGCGCTGGGTTGTGGTGGCTGGCGCGCTGATGGGTTTGGCCATGCTCACCAAGGAGACGGCCGTCGTATTGTTCGGCGGCGTCTATTGCTTCTTCGTGCTCAGCCAGACGGTCAAGCTCCGCATCAAACGCGCCGCCATAGCACTGGGTGTAGCGGGCGTCATCGCGTTCGCGTTCCCGCTCACACTCCGTCTTGCCGGCGCAACCCGCAGCGGCGGCAACTACCTGGCCTGGCAGCTTTTTCGCCGCGCCAACCATCCCATGGACTTCTACCTGACCTCTGTACCTATGGTGATCGGCCCCCTGGTGTTGGCGCTAGCAGTCCTCGGCCTGCTACTCGAGCGCAAGCAGCTGGATTGGCGTGAGGGATTGCTCGTGAGCTGGTGTGCGGTCCCGATTGTGTTCTTCACACTGATGCCGATCAAAGGCTTCCAGTATCTGCTGCCGCTGGCGCCGCCAGTCGCCGTGTTGGCGGCGCGTGCCTTGACGTCTGCCAACATCTGGTCAAGGCTCACTCAGCGAATCCCGCGCTGGCGTACCACCGTGCAGAACGGCGCATTGGTCCTGGCAGTTCTTACGCTGATTGTCCCCGCCTGGCTTTCGGTCCAGCCGTCTCGGGATCGGGCATTCCTGGCCGGCACAGGTGGGCTGTCCGGTGGTCGGGAAGCCGGCATCTGGATCGGCAACAACGTCCCACAAGGCTCGACACTACTGACCGTTGGACCATCTATGGCCAATGTCATAGCCTTCTACGGTCACCGGCAGGCGTACGGGTTGTCGGTTAGCCCCAACCCGCTGAACCGCAATCCGTCCTACACAGCGGTCGACAACGCGGATGTGAAGCTGCGAAACGGCGCCATTCAGTACATCGTCTGGGACACCTTTTCGGCCGCCCGCTCGCCAAACTTCTCCGAGCGGCTGCTTGGTTACGCGACGAAGTACAACGGCATCGTCGTCCATTCCGAGACGGTCCAGGTCAACGACGACGGCGGATCAATAAGCACCCGGCCTCTGATCATCGTTTACGAGTTACGACCATGAAGAAGCTATTTCTGCTGGCTGCCGCGCTGATCCTGGCTGCCCTCCCCACTCTGCCCGCCGCAGCGACGCCGGTCGAGGACGCCCCGACCACAACTCCGATCAAGCACGTCGTGTGGATGATGCAGGACAACCATTCCTTCGACAACTACTTCGGCACGTATCCGGGCGCCGACGGCATCCCGCGTGGAGTGTGTCAGCGCGTGAGCCTGAACCGTCCCTCGACCAAGGGGTGCGTGCAGCCGTTCCACATCGGAGACACGCCCGTCGAGGATCTCGGCCAAGGTCCCGGAGTACAGCGCCGGCAGTACAACGGCGGGCGCATGGATGGCTTTGTCGCCGCCTACCGCAGGCTTGGCCAAGATGGCACCTCTGCAATGGGGTACTACGACGGCAGCGATATCCCATTCCACTGGAATGTTGCGAACCAATACGTGCTGTTTGACCGGTTTTTTGCCTCAACCAAGGTCGGTAGGCGCGAGCCCTACCTCTACTGGGTTGCCGGCAACGCCCCGGTAGGGCAAACGCCGCTGCGAGACGGCGCTACGTACGATGCCGTGCCGACTATCTTCGACCGGCTTGCCGAGCATGACATTTCGGCCCGGTTTTACGTCGAGAACCTCGACAAGCAGGCCACCGGCGGCGGGGCAGGCGCCAGCCGCAAGAGTGAGTCGATCAAGGTGCCGCTGCTGAACATGAAGCGGTTCCAGGACGGCGGCCGGCTCGCCGGTCGTGTCGCCGACCTGAGCCAGTACTACATCGATCTCCGCAACGGCACGCTTCCAGCCGTCTCATACATCGTCACCACCAGCTCGAGCGAGAACCCGCCAGCGAGTCCTGATGCCGGCTCCCGCACCCTACGCAAGGTCACCAGCGAGCTGATGAGGAGCTCCGCCTGGCCGACATCGGCGTTGATGTGGACCTACGACGGATGGGGCGGCTGGTACGACCACGTCCCGCCCCCGAAGGTCGACGGCCGCGGCTACGGCTTCCGGGTTCCCGCCCTGCTCGTTAGCCCGTACGCCAAGCGAGGTGCGGTCGACCACACGCTGCTCGATTACACCGCGATGCTTCACTTCATTGAGTCGAACTGGAAGCTCGCGCCATTAAGCACCCGCGACAAACGATCCGCGGGCCTGGCATCGGCCTTTGACTTCAGCGCCGTTCCCCGCACGGCAGCCTTGCTGCCGTGGGCCTGGCCTGCGCCGCAGGCGGCGCCGTCCACCAGCAACCCAGCGCCGGTGATCTATAGCGTTTATGGCGTCGCCGCCGCCCTTGCGATCGCAATGGTGAGCTTGGCCGCCTTCCGCCGGCGCCCGATTACAGTCCCAGTTCCAGTAGCTCGCGCGGCGGTCCTTGTGCGGACGAGGCTTGAATCTATCCGCGACCGGCTGGATCGCTTCCTCTGGGGCAGCCAGTACTCGCCAACTCCGGCTACTTCCTTGGCGGCTGCTGGATATCGAAGGAACGGTTCCGAGCGTCCAGCACGCGACTCGGACTCTAGCCCCGCCTTCCTAACTGTGCCGCGTTGGCCACGACCGGCGGCGACCAACGGGCAAGATAACTGGGCTGACTGGTACCTGACGACCAAAGTAGCCCCGACGGGGAGCTCAGGGGGGCAGGCAATCGCATCCGTCACAACAGACGCTGTCGATCGGGAGCACGTCGATCTGAGCGATGCGACTCCGGACCCGAACGCGAGTGGCGGACAGGTCAGCGTACGGCAGCTCGCAGCTGAGGCGAACGCCGAAATCGAAACGCAAGCAGCGGCAACTGGCCAAGCCGCAATCGTCGCCGATGCAGAGGTTGCAACCAAGGAGGCCGAAGCCCAAGCAGAATCCACAACCGCAGCCGAAGCCGACACCCAAGCCGAACCCACAACCGCAGCCGAAGCCGAAGGCTGCCCGTACTGCGGAGGCGAGGTCGCCGCTCGGGAGACGTTCTGTGAGGCTTGCGGCGGCCTTCTCACGCCAACGATCGACGCCGATACTCAGGCCGACGCCGATCTTGCAAACGGAGCCGAGGTCCCAGCCGCAACCGGAGCGGCAATGGCGCGCACCGAGGTCCAAACCGCCGCCGCAACCCCAACCGAACCCGCCGTCGGCCGCCAAGGCGAAGCTGAAGCCGAAAGGTAGGCAAAAGATGCAAGCGACTGGGCCACCCATTCGGGCGGCGGCACGCCGAGCGACGCTTGGCGTGCTGTTCGTCACGCTACTTTGGATAGTGGTAGGTGTTGCCTATCCGAACGTCTCAGAGGCCGTGCCGACAGGGGTTGCCGCGGAGCAAACAGGGGTACTCGAGATTGTCACAGTGCCCGCGGTTCAGGGTGCACGCTTCACCATTGATGGGCGAACTCATCGAGCGGACAGCCAGGGAGTGGTGCGGGTCAAGGTCAGCACCAACAGTCGGCACAAGATTTCAGCCATCGACCCGAAGATCGCCGATCACGGTAGGACTCTCACGTTCAAACGGTGGTACCACGGAAACCACGACAAAGACCACCTGACCGAGCTGAGCGGCTTGACCGTTAAGCGCAATCTACGAATCAAGGTGGGATACCAGGCCAATTACACGCTGGAGTACTCCTTCGTGGATAAGGCCCACTATCCGGTGGACCGGGAGCGTGTCTCGCGAGTCGAGTTCCGCGGTGATAACGGTGCGACCGTAACCGGAAACGGAAGCGGGCGGCTCAGTGTGGTCGGCGTCAGGCCAGTCGTGACCGGCGGGACGTTAATCGCCAAGAAGGTTAGCTACTCGGTGCAGCGCGTTGATGTCGACGGATCCAACGTCGTGCAGGTGAATAATCAGCGGTTCATACCCAGCCGCCAGACGACCGTGGTAATACCGCTGCAGTTGCACACTGTGCACTTCAGCGCCCACGACCTGCTTTTCGGTCAGCCCGTGGGGCAGGCGGTGTGGCTGAAGTACCCGGACGGCCATCAAGTCAGAGTGCCCTTGGACTCGGACGGCAAGGCCACTGTGGAGCGTCTGGCCAAGGGGAGCTATACAGTCCGGGTGGATGCGTCCGGCCTGTCCGTCCCGCGACCGCTAGTTCTGTCGCGTAATCAGTACGTCGAGCTCCCGCACGTGAGCCGCCTCGACATATCGGTGGTGGTCGCGGCGGTCACCGCTCTGATGCTGAGCCTCTACCTGGTCCGCAAGCGGGGTCGTTCGGTTTATCTGCGCACGACTCGGCTTCGTTCAGAACGTACGTGGGCGGCCGGACGTCGGTGAAGCGGTCTCTGGCGGCCTGGTGTGTCGCCATCATGTTGTCGCTTTGCTGCCTGACGCAGACCGCAACCGCACAGCCAGTGGAGGCGCCCGGTAGCCTTCCGGTCCTCGCGTACTACTACCAGTGGTTCTCCCCCAACTCGTGGAATCGCGCCAAGATCGACTATCCGCTGGCCGGGCGGTACTCCAGCGACGACACGACGATCATGAAGAAACAAATTGATCAAGCCAAGTCGGCTGGCATCGGAGGCTTCATTGTCTCCTGGAAGAGCACCAGCACGAACAACCGGCGCCTTGAGGCGCTGATGAAAGTTGCCCGGGCCGCCGACTTCAAGCTCGCCATCATCTACCAAGGGCTCGACTTTTCCCGGAAGCCTCTTCCGGTGCAGCGAATCGCAGACGATTTCGACCTCTTCAAGCAGCGCTATGCGTCGGACCCTGTCTTTGATCTCTTCGCCAAACCCATGCTGATCTGGTCGGGCACGTGGATGTTCTCCACGTCCGACATCGAGCGTGCGACGACTTCACTGCGGGATTCTGCGCTCGTACTGGCCACTGAAAAGAGTCCGGAGGGCTACCAGCGAGTAGCGCGGTATTTCGACGGCAACGCCTACTACTGGTCCTCGGTCGACCCACAGACAAACAGCCGTTACGAAGAGCGACTGAACGCCATGGCGTCGACCGTGCATAAATCCGGAGGTCTCTGGATTGCACCCTTCGCGCCAGGCTTCGACGCCCGACTAGTAGGCGGTGCCCAGGAGGTGCAGCGACGCGCCGGCCAGACGTTGCGGATGGAGTACAACGCCGCCGTCTCCTCCTCTCCTGATGCGCTGGGCCTGATCTCGTGGAACGAGTTCAGCGAGAACACACACGTGGAGCCCAGTGAGCGATACGGGAGCAGCGCCTTGACGGAATTAACTAGCCTCATTCGAGGGCCTTCCGTCCCTACGTCCCCGATGACCGATAACTCTGACGATCCGGGAAAGGGTGGAATCTTGACTGTTGGAGCAGCGCTTTTGATCCTGCTCCTCCTGGCGGCTGCCGTACCGATCTACAGCCGGGTCCGGCAGCCACGCGACCCGGCCTCGCCCCGACCGCGGCACCGCGCCCGGCGGTCCCCATGGCGGATCGTGGCTGTAGTTATTGTGCTGGCCGTGCTGGTTTCACTCACCGCTGCTGGTGTGGTCTATGCCCGTCGCCCCCGCGACGCAGGCGCCACTCCGCTTTACAGCGGGGCCCAGCCGGCGCGTGATCCGGCATCGGTGGTCATTGGCGCGGCCGGTGACATTGCCTGCCCGCCAAGCCGCAAGCGTAATGACGAAGAGTTCGGCATGCCCAATGCCTGCGGCATGAATGACACCGCCAGGCTGCTAGGAACTATCCAGCCCGATGCGGTGCTCGCCCTCGGTGACAACCAGTACCCGAGCGGTTCCTTGGCCGACTTCGAGGCTATGTACGCCGACAGCTGGGGTGCGTACCG
>Ga0111539_10009626_pt1 | contig 12200 bp, 13 predicted proteins | sample RhiMethybrSRZTD1_FD_79667 | JGI IMG/M metagenome (GOLD analysis project Ga0111539, IMG submission 79667) | Populus rhizosphere microbial communities from Tennessee, USA - Rhizosphere MetaG P. TD hybrid SRZTD1 (version 2) (version 2) | ecosystem: Host-associated > Plants > Roots > Rhizosphere >...
CGTCGTGGCCACCAGCAGTCCGCCGTTGCTGCCGCCCCGCACGGCGAGGTGGTCGCGACCGGTGCGGCCCTCGGCGACGAGCCAGTCACCGGCGGCCGCGAAGTCGTCGAACACCCGCTGCTTGTGCTCGCGCATGCCTGCCCGGTGCCAGTCCTCGCCCTCCTCGGCCCCGCCCCGGATGCAGGCCACCGCGAACACGCCGCCGTCGTCGGCGACGGCGACCGCGGTGGGACTGTAGGCCGGGCTCATCGTCACCGCGAAGCCCCCGTACCCGGTGAGCAGCGTCGGGGTGGCGGGTCCCGGGATCGTGCCGGCGCGCCGGACGGTGAACAGCGTGATCTCGGTGCCGTCGGTGGAGGGGTAGCGCTCGACCCCCACCGCGTAGTCGGCAGGATCGACGGGTGAGGGCAGGCCGCTCCAGCGGACGAGTCCCTCGTCGGGCTCGTCGGGCAGGGCGGCGGGCCCGGGGGTCCATCGCCACAGCTCGGTCGGCCGGGCCCACGAGGTGAACGCCACGACCGCCGTCTCGCTGTCGCGGTCGCCGGCCACGCCGGCGAGCGACCCCGGCTCGGGAAGGGCGATCACGGTGGCCGGAGGATCGGGCGGGTCGGTGGTGGCCGTGGCCGCGGCGAGGGGCAGGCGGGTGAGGCGGGCCAGGGCCGACCGGGTCGACGCCACCAGCAGCGACGAGCGGGTGACCGCCACGCCCTCGACCACGTCGCCCGACTCGGCCAGGACCGTCGACCAGTCGTCGGGGGTGGGGGAGGCGAGGGGGGCCGACACGACCCGCCCCCGCGGCGCGTCGAGGGTGGTGGTGCCGACGAGGTGGTCGGCGACGATCGTGAAGGACGAGATCGCCTCGACGCCCTCGATCACCGTGGTGCGGGCGCCGGTGGTGCGGTCGACGAGGTGCACGTCGACCCGCGTCCATCCCAGCGACACCTCGATCAGCAGCCAGCGCCCGTCGCGCGACATCTCGACCGAGGGCCACGCCGTGCGGTCGGGCAGGTCGCCGAACACCAGCTCGTCGTGGCCGGGGTGGTCGCCGAGCACGTGCCACCAGACGGTGCGGTCGTACTGGGCGGCCTCGTCGCCGACCGCGGCGGGATCGGGGTAGCGGGTGTACGCGAACGCGGTGCCGTCGGGCAGCCACGCCACCGACGCGGCCCGGGTCTGCGGGATCGAGTCGCCCAGCAGGTCTCCGGTGGCGACCTCGACCACCCGCAGCGTGCTGCGCTCGTCGCCGCCGGTCGACGTGCCGAAGGCGACGAGGCGGCCGTCGACCGCCGGGGCGTACCAGTCGATGCTGGCCGTGGCGTCGCCGGTGAGGGCGTGGGGGTCGACGAGGGTGCGGGCCGCGGGAACCCGGTCGCCGTGCACGTCGCGCACCGCCAGCACCGCCTGCTCGAGGTCGCCCCACCGGTCGAGCGAGAAGAGCCGCCCGCCCCGGATCGACGGCGCTCCTGCCGCCCCCGCGCCGAACAGCTCGGTGTAGCGGCGCACGAGCTCGGGCCGGCGGGGGTCGTCGTCGAGCGCGGCCCGGGTGCGGGCGTTGCTGGCCTCGACCCAGGCGACGGTGTCGGGGTGGTCGGCGTCCTCGAGCCAGCGGTACGGGTCCGGCACGCTGACGCCGTGGACGACGTCGGCCGTGCGCTCGCGGGGGGCGGGCGGGGGCGGTGTCAGTCCCATGGGTGTTCCCGGTCGGCGGTGGTGGGGACGGCGGCGACGCGCCGGCTGGGTTCGCCGGCCGTGCGTTGGGGTGGGGCGGGCGGTGTCCGTCCGATGGGTGTTCCCGGTCCGCGATGGTCGGGATGGGCTCGCCGGTCGTGCGTTGGGGTGGGGCGGGCGGTGCGCACGCCGGCCTCGCCGGCCGTGCGTTGGGGTGGAGCGGGCGGTGTCAGTCCCATACCTCTCCCAGGTCGGCGACGGTCGGGACGGGGGCGACGCGCACGCCGGCCTCGCCGGCCAGCCGGCGGAGCAGCTGCTCGCCCACCTGCTGGCGGCGCCCCCGGGGCCAGCGCCGCTCGCCCGCAGCCCCGAAGAGAGCCAGTGCCCGGGAGCCCGCAGGATCGTGCCGCACGCGGTAGCGCACGCCCTCGTGGCCGGCGGCCGCGAACGCCGACGCCCACTGCTGGGGGACGGCGTAGGGCGTCATGCTCGCGAGCTCGGCGGTGACGCCGAAGCCCCGGGCCGCCCGCACGGTCGTGTCGGCCGCCGAGCACTGCTGGGGGAGGCCGAGGTGCCACATGCTGAGGCGGGCCGCCCACCGGGGGCTGACGACGGTCACCGGCCCGAGCACCTCGAGCAGGGCCGCGACCTCGTCGTCGGCGAGGTAGCAGGTGCCCCGCGGCGGGGGGAGGTCGAAGCGCCCGCGGGCGTCGCTCGAGAACCACCACGGACCGAACCCCGACGTCGTGACGCGGCACAGCACCGTGCCGGCGTAGACGTGCCACACGGGGAACCCCACGAGATCGTCCGACTCGGGAGGCGGCCCGATGCTGGGCCGCTGCCGATCGTCGGGGTGCCGCCGGACGTCGTCGGTCATGCCCTCGCGGCCGCCCCGGCGCGCAACGGGAGCGAGGTGGGAGCCAGCACGGCCGACATCCTAGGGAGCCGGCACGACCGCACGCGGCGACCTCGCGCGACCACGCAACGCGAGGTCGGTGGCGCGGGCCTCCGGCCGAGCGGGTGAGCGACCGGCCGCCGAGCGGGCCGCCACCGTGTTCCCTGCCGTGTTCCCTGTGACGTTGTGGTTGCTGGGCAACCACCACGTGACGGAGATGGCCAGGGGAGGCGCTGTTGTCGACCCCCGCCCCCGGCCCGCCGCCGCCCGCTGGCGCTCGCCTCCGCTGCCCGCCCCCCCGACGCTCGCCGCCGACCGTCCGCCGTGGGCCCGGTGGGCGGCGGTGCCAGGTCGGTGCCGTCTCGGTGCGGGGTGCCGGGGCATCTCTGTGTCGTTGTGGTTGCTGGGCAACCACAACGTGACGGAGATGGCCGGGGGAGCCGCTGCTTGTGGTGGAACCCGCCGCCTGCCCGCCCCGCCCGACGCTCGCCGCAGGCGGGCCGCCCTGGGCTCGGTGGGGCGTCCTTGCCGTGTCGGTGTCCGGACGTGCCGGGGCTTCTGTGTGACGTTGTGGTTGCTGGGCAACCACAACGCGACGGAGATCGCCCGGACGGGCGCTGTCGTGGGTGGAACCCCGCCCGCCGCCCGCCCAGCCTGTCCGCCGGGCCGGCCGCCGCCGGTGCGGCGACGGCCGGGCAGCCTCAGGCGGCCCCGGCCCAGCGCTCGGCGCGCTCGTCGGCCAGGGCCACGACGTCGGCCAGCGCACCGCCGTCACGGAGGTGCTCGGCGATGGTGCGGCCGCCGAGGGCGGGCTGGGGGGCGGCCACGAAGGCCGCCACCATCCACTCGTCGTCGGGGCCGTCGGGGCGGAACCGGGCCAGGACGTCGGCCAGCCCCGCGACCACGCGGTTGCGCCCGTCGAGCTGGAAGGCCGGGTAGACCCACACCCCGTCGGCCGTGCGCAGGGCGAGGATCGTGCGCCGCCGGCGCCTCTCCTCGACCGCCTGCCGGCTGACGCCCCCGAGCACCCGGGCGATGCCGGTGGTGGAGTAGAAGGGTCCGAGCTCCGCCCAGGGCGAGGGCTCGGGCACCGAGGCGAGCATGCGGTCGGCCAGCGCATCGGCGTCACCCAGCGCCTCGGCCTCGTGGCCGTGCGCCCGCAGGGCGTCGACCCGGCGAGCCAGCTCCGCGCTCACCCGGGCCGAGACGCGCTCGACGTAGGGATCGACGGCGGTCGCCGAGGCGGCGTTCGTGGCCTGCGGACGGCGCGGCTGTGACGTCATGGGTGCAGCCTACGGCCGCAAGGGCGTCAAGGCAAGGGTGTCAAGGTGCGGCTGCTCGAGAACAGGTCGTCGTCCGGCGACGGCAGCCCGCCCTCGGGCCATCGCCCGACCTCGGGACCGTCGCCGCCCCTCCTCGGGACCGCCGCCCGCCCCTCCTCGGGACCGCCGCCCGCCGCCCGTCCTCGCGGCCGCGGCCGTCCTGAGGGCCGCCACCGTCCTCGGGACCGCCGCTGCCGTCCTCGGGACCGCCGCTGCGGTCCTCGGGAACCGCCCGCCCGCGCACGTCGCCGCCCGCCGCCGGACGTCGGCAACCGCCGCCCGTCCTCGGGACCGAGCGTCAGCGCGCGTGCGAGCCGGCCCAGGCCACGAGCTCGTCGGCGGCCATCGTGTTCACGATGCGGTCGGCGTCGATGCCGTGGCGGGCGGCCTTGTCGCACCCGTAGGGCTGCCACTCGAGCTGCCCCGGGGCGTGTGCGTCGGTGTCGATCGCGAACCGCAGGCCCCAGTCGACCGCGAGCTCGAGCAGGTCGTCGGGCGGATCCTGGCGCTCGGGCCGGCAGTTGATCTCGAGCGCGGTGTCGAACTGAGCGCACGCCGCGAACACGATCTCGGCGTCGAACACCGACGGCGGGCGGCCGCGCCCGACGAGCTTGCGGCCGGTGCAGTGGCCGAGGATGTCGACATGGGGGCTGGCGACGGCCGCCACCATGCGGCGGGTCATCTCGCGCCGCTCCATCCGCAGCTTCGAGTGGACGCTGGCCACGACCACGTCGAGGCGGGCCAGCAGCTCCTCGGTCTGGTCGAGGGCGCCGTCCTCGAGGATGTCGACCTCGATGCCGGTGAGGATGCGGAACGGCGCCAGCTGCTCGTTGAGGGCCTCGACCTCGACGAGCTGCTCCTTGAGGCGCTTGGGGTTGAGCCCGTGGGCGATCGTGAGGCGGGGCGAGTGGTCGGTCAGGACCATGTAGTCGTGCCCGAGGGCGATCGCCGACCGGGCCATCTTCTCGATGGGGGCGCCGCCGTCGGACCACGTCGAGTGGGTGTGGCAGTCGCCGCGCAGGGCGGCCCGCAGGTCGCCGCCCTCGCCGACCGGGATCACCGTCTCGTCCTCGAGTCGGGCCAGGTAGCCCGGGACCTCGCCGGCCAGCGCCTCGGCGATGACCTTGCCCGTGCTCGGCCCGATGCCGGGGAGGTCGGTGAGCTGGCCCGAGGCGTGGAGGCGCTCGATCTCGTCGTCGCCGACCTCGACGACCACGTCACGCGCCCGGGCGAAGGCCCGGACCTTCGTCGTCTCGGCCAGGTCGCGGTCGAGCAGGTAGACGATGCGGTCGAGGGCGTCTTCGGGGCGCACGGGGGGATGATCGCGGATCGGCGCCGTGCCGATCAGATGATTGCGAACCCGACCTCGACCGAGACCTCGACGGTCATCTCGGACGGCGTGAGGTCCTCGACCGGCTCGGGATCGGCCGCGCCGCCGTCCGGTGCGCTGGCCCGCAGCATCATCGGGGCCGGGGCGCCCGCCGACGGGCCGCGCATGCCGGGCTCGGCCACCCACGCGACCTCGCCGAGCGTCAGGCCGAGCGACTCGGAGTAGGCGATCGCCCGGTGGCGGGCATCCTCGGCCGCCGCCCGGCGGGCCAGGTCGTAGGCGATGTTGGTCGACGCCATCGACCAGTTCGGCCCGGTGACGGACGCACCGGCGGACACGACCTCGGACATGATCACGCCGAGGGCGTCGAGCACGACGACGTCGACGAAGGTGGTGCGGCTGGCCCGCCAGCCCGTGCGGATGTCCTCGCCGCGGTGCCAGCGGGTGCGGGGCTGCACCCACAGCGACGCCACGGTGGTGCGGGCGATGGCGTTGGCGTGCTGCGAGAACACGAAGTCGACCTTGGCCGCGATGTCGGCCCGGGCGTCGTAGGCCTCGTCCTGGGTCTTGCGGTCGGCCGTCACCTCGACGCGCAGGCTCGCCAGATCGGGCAGCGCCCGCGCTTCACCGGTTCCCCGCACAACGATCTCCCGCTCCATCGACAGAACGCTATCGGTCCGAGGCTCACGCCACGTGACACTGACGACAACATGACGTGACGGACCGGTCGCCGGGGAGCGGGCGCCATCGCCGGTGGGGGACGGGTCGCCGTCGCTCGTTAGCCTCGCGGGGTGGAACGGTTCGGGTTCGTCGGTCTCCCCAACGCCGGCAAGTCGTCGCTGTACAACGCGCTCGCCGGCGGAGGTGCGCTGGCCGCGCCCTACGCCTTCGCCACGCGCGACCCCAACGTCGGCGTGGCCAAGGTGCTCGACGCCCGCCTCGACGCCCTGGCCACCATGTCGGCCAGCCGCAACGTGGTGCCGGCGGCGGTGCAGTTCGTCGACATCGGCGGGCTCGTCGAGGGCGCCAGCAAGGGCGAGGGCCTGGGCAACCGGTTCCTGGCCAACATCCGCGAGGCCGACGCCGTGGTCTACGTGCTGCGGGCGTTCGAGGACGACGACGTCCCCGGTCCGTCCGACCCCCTCGAGCACCTGCGCGTCGTCGAGCTCGAGCTCACGCTCGCCGACCTCGAGGCGGTCGAGAACCAGATCGCCAAGCGCCGCAAGGCGGCCAAGGCCGACCGCTCGCTCGCCGACGAGGTGGCCGCCCTCGACGCCGCCGAGGCGGTGCTGTCCGAGGGCACCCCGCTGTACCGCAGCGACCTCGACGCCGACGTGCGGGCCCTGCTGCGGCCCTACTTCCTGCTGACGAACCGCCCGGTGCTCGCCGTCGTCAACATCGGCGAGGACCAGCTCGACCAGGTCGACTCGGTGATCAAGCCCGTGCAGGACGAGCTGGCCGGTCGGGCCGAGGTGCTGGGCATGTGCGTGCAGCTCGAGGCCGAGGCCGCCCAGCTCACGCTCGAGGAGCGCGCCGAGATGCTCGAGGCGCTCGGCCTGGGCGAGGGCGCGCTGGTCGAGTTCGTGCACGCCGCCTACCACCTGCTGGGCCTGCGCACGTTCTTCACGACCGGCGAGAAGGAGTCCCGGGCGTGGACCTTCCGGGCCGGCTGGAAGGCCCCGCAGTGCGCGGGGGTGATCCACACCGACTTCGAGAAGGGCTTCATCCGGGCCGAGGTCATCCACTGGGACGAGCTGATCGAGCTCGGTTCGTGGTCGAAGGCCCGCGACGTCGGCAAGCTGCGGGTCGAGGGCAAGGACTACGAGGTGGCGGACGGCGACGTGATGGAGATCCGCTTCAACGTGTGACATCGCGGTCGGCACCCGCGCTGAACAGCACTCTTGTCAGGATCCGGGTCTTGATGGTTCCCCACGGGACGACGTCCCGGGACATGGCCGACGAGAAGTCCCGCGGCGTCTGCGTCCCCGGTGGGCCGGACTCGCACGGGCCACTCCCCTCCTGTGCCGACGCGCCTGATCGAACGGGTGGAAGGGCGATGTGATGGCCACGGCGTCGGGGCCCGGTGCGGCGGCCTACGGCCACCATCGGGCGAGTCGGTCGGTGTAGTCGGCCTGCCAGTCGGCGAAGGATGCCTTGATGGTGGGTGGGCCGGAGTCGAGGAGGGCGTTGACGGTCTCGGGGTCGAGGTCGTCGGTGGTCCAGGGCAGCACGAAGGCGAGGGGGTCGTCCTCGGGCTGTTGCCGGCCCTCGTGTGTTTCGGCCGGTTCGTCGTGGTGGGGCTCGAACCCGGTCGCCCGCAGCACCGGTACGAGGCGCTCCTCTTCCAGGTCGAGGTGGGCCCCGAGCGCCGCGGCGAGGTCCTCGCAGGCCAGGGCGGCCGGGCCCGCCGCCGCGGCGGAGGGCAGCAGGCCCAGCAGCTCCTCGACCCCGGCGATGGTGGCGTCGAGGTCGCGGTGTTGGGCGAGCAGGGTGTCGATCACGTCGCCCAGGGCACCGTCGAGCTCGCGGAGGGCGGGGAACATCTGCTCGTCCTCCATGTGGTGGTGGTAGGTCAGGGCGGCGTTGTAGCCGGTCCAGTGTCGGCGCAGGGCGTTGGTGTCGGGGACCTGGTCGGTGCCGATGCGGTGCAGTGCGATCGGGAAGCGGGCCGCGTCGCGCCGGAAGGCGCGGTGGGAGGCCAGGAAGTGGGTGAGGAACGTGGCCCGCCCGTCGGGGTCGAGGAGGCGGTGGTCGGGGTGTCGGGTGGTGGGCATGGGTGGTCCTCTCAGCGTTTCCGGGTGAACCGGGCGACGGCGGTGGCGGCGAAGGCGGCGAGGAGTCCTGCGCACCAGATGAGGCTGAGCGTGACCCAGTAGGTGGTGCTGTGGTCGATGCCGGCGGCGTCGGTGCCGCCCAGCAGGAGGCTGCGGACGGCGTTGACGACGGCGGTGACGGGCTGGTTCGCGGCGAGGGCCTGCAGCCAGCCGGGCATGGAGTCGATGGGCACGTAGGCGCTCGACAGGAACGTGAGGGGCACCACGACCAGGCTCGCCATGCCTTGTGCCGCCTGGGCGTTGCTGGCTGTCAGTCCGAGGGCGATGAACACCCAGCTGAACGTGTAGGTGGCGGTGAGCAGCACGGCCGCGGCGGCCAGGACGCTGCCGGCGCCGCCCTGGGCTCGGAAGCCGACGGTGACGCCGAGCGCGGCGGTCGTGGACAGCGTCCAGCAACCCAGCGCAGTGTCGGCGAGGGACCGCCCGGCCATGGCCGCGCCGCGCGGGATCGGCAGCGAGCGGAGCCGGTCGTGCACCCCGGATGCGGCGTCCTGGGCGACGCCGGCGGGGGCGTTCATGCCGGTCCACAGGATGGTGGTGACGATGAAGCCGGGGACGAGGTAGTGGACGTAGTCGACGGAGCTGCCGGTGGTGATCGCTCCGCCGAAGACGTACCGGTAGATGAACAGGAACAGCGTCACCATGACGGTCGGCAGGACGAGCATCTGCGGCGTGCGCAGGTACTGCAGCGCGGTGCGGCGGCCTGTCTGCCGGGACGCCGCCCAGAACGTGGCCCCGGCGGCGCGGGGGAGAGGGCGGCCGTCTGCGGCGATGGCCGTCGGGGCGATGGCGGTCATCGGGGTCTCCCGGCGGTGGAGGGTGGTCCGGTCAGGGTGAGGAAGACCTCGTCGAGCGTGGGGCGGCGCAGCCCGATGTCGTCGATCGGGATCGTCTGCTCGTCGAGCAGGCGGAGCAGGCGTGCCATCTGGTCGGCGCCGCTGTCGACCGGGGCCGAGGCTCGGCCGGTGTCGAGGTCGGAACGGGGTGGCTCGGCGGCGACCGCGGCGAGGACCGCCTCGACCGCGGGCAGGTCGCCGGCGGTGCGGGGGCGGACCTCGATGACGTCGCGGCCGGCGAGGTCCTTGAGCTCGTCGGGGGTGCCGGAGGCGATGACGTGGCCGTGGTCGATGATCACGACGTGGCGGGCCAGCTGGTCGGCCTCTTCCAGGTACTGGGTGGTGAGCAGCACGTCTGTCCCGTCGGCGACCAGGTCGCGGATGGCATCCCAGAGCTCGGCGCGGCTGCGGGGGTCGAGGCCGGTGGTGGGCTCGTCGAGCAGCAGCAGCTGCGGGTGGCCGACCAGGCTGGCGCCGAGGTCGAGGCGCCGGCGCATGCCGCCGGAGTAGGTGCGGACGAGGCGGCCGGCGGCGTCGGTGAGGCCCATGCGTTCGAGCACCTCGCCTGCTGCGGCCTGCGCCGCCCGCTTGGAGAGCCCGTAGAGGCGGGCGACCCACTCGATGTTCTCGCGCCCGGTCATGGCCGGTTCCACCGATGCCGCCTGGCCGGCCAGGCCGATGACCTGGCGGGCTCGGCGGGGCTCGGCGAGGACGTCGATGCCGCCGATTCGCAGGTGGCCTTCGTCGGGCTCGATCAGCGTCGCCAACGCGCCGACGAAGGTGGTCTTGCCGGCGCCGTTGGGCCCGAGCAGCGCGGTGACCCGGCCGGACTCGGCGACGAGGTCGAGGCCGTCGAGGGCCTGCACGTCACCGAAGCGCTTGCGTACGCCGTGGGCTTCGATGACGGGTGCCGTCACGGGTTCCCCGGCGGGTCTGCGGCGGGTTGGAACAGTTCGACGACGTTGCCGGAGGGGTCCTGGATGAGGATCTGCGAGCCGCCCGGGCCGGTCACGACGTCGTTGCGGAAGGGCACGCCCTCGCCTCGGAGGCGGTCGACCTCGGCGGCGAGGTCGTCCACGACGAGGTGGATGCGGTTCCATCCCCCGGGGCCGGGGGTGGCGCCGTCGGGCATGGAGCGCCCGGCCGAGCTCTTCGGACCGCTGAGCAGCAGCCGCAGGTTGCCCCGGGTGACGTCGGCGAAGGCGGGGCCGGCGTTCAGCCGGACCTCGAAGCCGAGGTGCTCGGTGTAGAAGTCGACGGCGGCGCCCACGTCGTGGACCATGTAGCGGACGCTCACCAGTTCGGTCGGCTGGGTCATGGCTTCTCCTCTGTCGTCATGGCGACAGCGGGGGGTCGGGCGAGGGTGGCGAGCAGGAACCCGACACGGTCCTCCAGCTCGGTGGCCGTGTCCTGGAAAGCGGGGTAGCTCGCCTCGTCGTCGCCGCTGTCGGGGTTGGGGATGCTCCAGTGGCTCGCCTCCGGGCCACCGGGAAACGGTGGGCAGACCTCGCGCACCCGGTCACAGAGGCTGATCACCCGGTCGAAGCGCTGGCCTGCGAACTCGCTGAGGTGCTTCGGGGTGTGGCCGGACAGGTCGATGCCGTGCTCGTCGCGCATCACCCGCACCGCGTTGGGGTGCAGCGCCTTGGGCTGGCTGCCAGCGCTGTAGGCCTCGACCTGGCCACCCGATCGGGCACGCGTGAGGGCCTCGGCCATCTGGGAGCGGGCGCTGTTGCCCGTGCACAGGAACAGGACCCGTGCCCCTGCCGACCCGGCGCCGTCGGTGACGGGTGTGGTGAGGCGAAGCCCGGGGTGCAGCGCGGCCCCGACGGCGGACAGCATGTCGCCGAGTCGCGTGAGGTCGGCCGTGTAGTAGGCGTCGCGGCGATCGGCAGAGCTGCGCCGAGCCGAGACCAGGCGGGCATCGCGCAGCTTCCCCAGGTGGTACGAGACGAGGTTCTGAGGTTGGCCCACCAGGCCGGTCAGCTCGCTCACCATCCGGTCGCTGCGAGCCAGCTCGCCCAGCAGCCCCCAGCGCACTGGGTGTCCCGCCAGCTGGAGGAAACCCCGCGGGGACAGATCTCGATCTACCCGTGGTTCGCTCACGCCCTCGTTTTACATCAAGCCAGTTCGATACATCAACCCAAATTGTTGGATTTGGCCGCCGAACGCTCGTGACCCGCCGAGGGGGCTGTCGGTGTCGGCCGGCTCGACCCGGCGGGCGAGGAACCGGTGGAGAGCGGCGGCGTGGCGGTCGAAGATCGCCGCGAAGGCGGCGGGGTCGCACATCGACTCCTCGATCGCGATCGCGTCCGGCGGGGTCGTCGTCGGGTCGTTCCCGCGGGAGCAGGCCCGGTTCGCGAACCCGCGACGACGACCGGGGAACAACCCTCCGACAGGCGAGCGGGCCGTCGAACCGAGGAGACGACATGACCACGACGCACGAGGTACGACCAGGTCGACGCCTCGACCTGACGCGCGAGGTGGTCGGCTTCGGTCGGGCAGACGGCCGGGCCCGGCTGGTGGACCAGGTCGCCGGGCGGCCGCCCCGGCGCATCGACGGGCTCACGATCGGCGCACCGTGGATCGCGGGCGACCCGCCCCACGGGGGCGAGGTGCACCCCGACGGCGACGAACTGCTCTACCTGGTCTCCGGCGCCGTCACGGTGACCCTCGAGCTCTCCGGTGGCAGCACCTCGGTCGAGCTCGGCGCAGGCGATGCGATCGTCGTGCCGCAGGGGGTGTGGCACCAGATCACGACGCGCGAGCCGGGCCGGCTCGTCCACATCACGCCCGGGCCGAACGGCGACGCCCGCCCCCGTCGCACCGAGGGACGACCGTGAGCGGCACCCCCCGCCCGCCCGATCCGATCGGTGGTGAGTCGGGCGACCGCTCGGCACCGCCGGCCGAGCGTGGACGTCCGACGACGGAGTGGCCCCGTGCAGTTCAGCCCTGACCTTCGCGATCGAGTGGCGGACGGGACCATCACCGTCTCCTACCGCCTCTGGTCGAGACCGAAGGTCAAGGTGGGGGGCGTCTACCGGAGCGGCTCCGTCCAGATCGAGGTCGACGAGGTCGAGCTGCTGCCGTTCTCGTCGATCACCGACGACGACCTCGCTCGCACCGGGGAGCCCGACGTCGAGGCGCTCCGCCGACGCGCGGCACACGCCGGGCCCGTCCACGACCACACCGTCGTGTACCGGGTCGAGTTCCACGTCGTCGAGGCTGCGGACGACGCGGGCCGCTGACCGAGTCCGCCCGACCTCCGCGCCTCGGCGCCACGGCGGGCGCTCTCATCCCGGCCACCGAGCGCCC
>Ga0111539_10009627_pt1 | contig 12200 bp, 12 predicted proteins | sample RhiMethybrSRZTD1_FD_79667 | JGI IMG/M metagenome (GOLD analysis project Ga0111539, IMG submission 79667) | Populus rhizosphere microbial communities from Tennessee, USA - Rhizosphere MetaG P. TD hybrid SRZTD1 (version 2) (version 2) | ecosystem: Host-associated > Plants > Roots > Rhizosphere >...
CGGAGCAGGAGAGCAAGCCCAGGCCTGAAGCGCGCCGAGGAGTCGTGCCGCAAGACCCGCTGGGTCTCCCGGGGCAAAGTCCGCGCAAGCGGCGCGAAACCACCGAGAATCCAGCGGCAGTAGAAGGCGAAACGGCGCGACCCTTGTCACGTAGCAATAGGCATGGGCACCGCGCCGGGCGCCTTCGTAGGTTTCGGATCCATCGCCTGGCCGGTGGTGGTAGGACGCCCCTTCGGGTGCACCTTGGCGCGGGAGGAATCTCTGGACGAGGCGATGAATCGCTATGCGCAGGGAGAACAGGCTGCGTTCGCGATTCTCTACCAAGGCCTCGAACAGAAACTGCGCGCCTTTCTGACGCGCCTCACAGGGGCTCCCGCCGTCGCCGACGATCTCTTGCAAGAGACGTTCATGCGCATTCATCGCGCGCGCGGTAGCTTCGATTCGAGCGCCGCCGTCGTCCCGTGGGCGTACGCGATCGCACGCAACGCGTGGCTCGACCACGTCCGCGCCGCCAAAGTTCGCGGCGGCGCGCAGCGCAAAAAGAAGAACGACGACGGGCCCCCCTCGTCGAACGACGCGCCCACCGGCCCCGACGCGGACTCCGAGCAGCTCGCGATCGCGCGCCAGACGGCGGAGCTCGTAGAATCGGTCTTGAGCCGCCTTGCGCCGGCCCAGCGCGAAGCGTTCATTCTGCTGCGTTACGAAGGCATGAGCGTCGACGATGCGGCTGCCGTGCTCGGCTCGACGCCTACCGCCGTCAAGCTCCGCGCGTTTCGCGCTTACGAAGCGCTCCGCGCGGCGCTCGGGCAATCCCGCGCTGCGTCGGACGCCCAAGGTCGCGCCGGCGATCGAGGAGGCAGCGATGGCCGCTGATCGCAAAGATTGGCGCCCGGACGACGCCTGGAGCGACATCCCCGATCCGCTCGCCGGGATGCCTCGCTCTCCCGCGCCTGATCTCAAGGCCCCCGCAACGCCGTCAGCGACGCGCAGCCAGGTGAAGCTACAGCGCCTTCTGTTCATTGGCTCGGCCGTGCTCTGGCCCGTCGGAGTCTTCCTCTATTACGGCGGCGGCTGGCGCGGTCACGGCATCGATTTCGTAGCCGCGCAGTTCACGCTTTGGGCGGCGTTTCTCCTGTTCGCCGGCTGGGTCGCTCTCTCGGCGGGCGCGCGCGGCGTCGGGCGCCCCGTGCCGTGGCTGCGCATGGCGGCGGTCGGAGCGCCGATCGGGTTCGTTTTGCTCGCGCTCTTCTGGCTCCCGCCGAACGGCAAAGCGTTCGGCGCGCTCGGGCCCCCCGCCATGCTCGAAGGGTGCTTTCAGATCGGACTCACCGTCGCCGTTCCGATGCTCGTGCTCGCGGTGTTGGCGATGCGCCGTTCTTTCCCGAGCGGCGCGGCGTGGCGCGGCGCCGCCTTGGGGGCCGCGTGCGGGCTCGGCGGCGTCCTCGTGCTCGTGCTCCTCTGCGGCAGCCCGTTTGGCGGGCACATCGCCGTCGCGCACGGCCTCCCCCTCGTCATCGCCACGCTGGTCGGCGCGTGGGGTGGCCGCACGATTGGCCGGCCTTAGCCGACGGCACGAGGGGGCGCGACGACACGTCGCGCACCGCTTAACGCTGCAGCGCGCTCGGTTTGACGCGGGCCAAAGGTCTCGGTGCGAGAACGCGCGCTTTGCCGTGGGCGCGGATGGTCGCTCTCACGAGGGGGGGCAGGTAAATGGCGTCGAGATCGAAGGTGCCGAGCGCCTGCGCCAGGGTCGCCACGTGATCGCGCGGTCCGAGGTTGGCATCGAGCACGATGATCGGTTGGCCACGCAATCGACAGAGCCCGCCGCAGATGCGGCCCTTGGACAGCCCGCGATCGAATGCGTCGTAGCGGACGGGTACGCCGAGCCTCGCGGCGAGCGCCTCGAGAGCGGAGACGAGCTCGGAAGCCTCCATTACGTACCTTTCCTGACGTCGTTCAGGTTCGCACCGTTTTGGGCGCCGGGCGAGGGGAGATGAACCGCGTTTTGGTGGGCGGGCCAGGCGGCCAACCGGGGCGCGAACCGAAGGTGAACTCACGGTGCCGGCCGAGACCGGCAGTTGACCGGGCGAGATCCGAGTGGTAGAGGATTTTTCGACGCGGAAGCGACTTGTCGGTGTGGGAGCGATTCGGTTTCCCCGGTGAACGTTTTCGGTCGAGTTGGGGGCACGGGCCAGGGGCCCGGTTGAACCAAGCCAAGAGCTACCCGAGCCGGGCGTGAAAAGGCCCGAAGGACTGAGAAAAAACAATGACTTTTACTGAAGCCGCGGCGGAGGTCCTCCGCCTCGTGGGCAGGCCACTTCACTACAAAGAGATCACCGACCTCGCCATCGAGAAAAACCTCCTCAGTCACGTCGGCAAAAGCCCCGAGGTGACGATGGGAGCGCGCCTTGCCGCGCTGCTCAAGAAGAGCGCCAAGGAAAACCCGTTGGTCCGCGTCAAGCCGGGCGTGTTCGCGCTCCGCGAGTGGGACGACGCGACGATCAAGGCGGGCATGAGCGAGAAGGCGTCCAAGGCCGGCGAAGCCGCCGCCGGAGAAGAAGAAGAGCCGGCCGTCGAAAAAGTACCCGAAGATCGCAGCTCCGCCGCCGGTTCCCCGGAAGAGGAAGGGGAAGGAGGCGACTGGGACGAAGAGGAAGAAGCGGCCGAACGGACTCCCGACGAGCTGATGCGCGCCGAGATCGCGGCGGCGGGGGCCGAGCTGTTCGGCGAAGAGGACGACGACGATCGCCCCATTCTCGGCGGAGAAGACCCGACCGCGTCGGGCCCGGCGTCGGGTGAAGGCGCCGGCGGTCAACGACGACGGCGTCGCCGACGGCGCGGACGCGGACGCGGTGCAACCGACGGTTCCTTTTCTTCATCGGGTGGAGGTTTGCCCTCGTACACCGTCACCCCCGCATTCGGCGAAGGGCGCGAGCCCCGTCCCTCCAACGGCGAAGCCGAGGGCTCCTTCGGCGGCGCCCCCCGCGAGGGGGCTCGTGAGGGCGCGCGCGAGGGTGGCCGCGAGCGGCCGATGCCCGCCGATTTCGGTGGCAGCTCCGACGGTCCTGCGCTCGACGATCTCGCCGGCCGCGATCTCGCCGATGCCGTCGCGTTCTGGCTCAACACGCTGGACCGCAACGGTGGCCAAGTATCGCTTCGCCAAGTCGCGGAGACCGCGCAACGCCGCGGCCGTCTCAGCGGCGATCTGCAGCTCGCGCAGTCGCAAATCGCCGCCGCGATTCGCGCCGACAGCGCGCGCCGTCTCGCCAACGGACAGCGCGTGCGCTTTCGCTTTTCCAGCGGCCGCGTCGCGCTCACCGATTGGCTGCTCGGCGGCGAGCTTTCGCGACTCGAAGCGGAAGCCTACGCCGCCGTCGAGCGCTACCGCGAGGCCAGCCGCCGCACGCTCTTGCGCAAACTGCAAGAGCTGCCGGGGCACGCCTTGGTCGAGCTGGTCCTCTTGAGTCTCGAGCGTGCGGGGATGGGGCAGATTCGCGCCGTGCGCCGGCCCGGCATGCCCGCAGGCGAGGCGCACTTCAGCGCCGTGCAGCGAACGAGCTACGGCGAAGTGAAAACGGCGATCGTCGTTCGTCGCGACGGGCGCGAGATCGGCCGCGAGCGCGTGGCGGATCTGCGCGGCTCGCTCCACCACTACGGACCGGCTGCCGCGGGGTGGATGATGACGACGGGGCAGGTGCTCTCGGGGGCGCGCGAAGAGTGCGCTACGCCCAACGCTGCTCCCATCTCGCTCTGCGACGGCATCGGTTTCGCGCGGCTCTGCGAAGACAACGAAGTCGCCGTGGTGCGCGCGCGTATGCCGATCGCGCTGCCCGACGTGGATCTCCTCGAGGCGCTCCGCGCGTCATAGCTCGGCGAGGCCGGGACCGTGGACGCCACCGGCGCCGGCACGACGAAGCTCACCCCGGTCGTGGCCGTGGGGGGCGTCGTGCTGGCACCCGGTCCGCGCCTCTTGCTCATCAAGCGCGGCGCTCCGCCTCTCGTCGGACAATGGACCTTGCCCGGGGGGCGTCTGCGCGGCGGTGAGACCATCGCCGCGGCCATCGAGCGCGAGGTCCTCGAAGAAACCGGCATCCGCGTCGCGGCCGGAGGTCTCATCGAGGTCGTCGAGATCGTGACCGAGGGATACCACTACGTGGTCCACGATCACCTGTGCACGCCCGTGGACCCCTCGGAGGAACCAAAAGCCGGGGACGACGCAGCCGAAGCTCGCTACGTTCGGCCGAGCGATTTGACGGCCTTCGGGGTGACGGAAGCCGTCGCGCGCGTCGTGCGGAAAGGTCTAGCCATGCGCCAGCTACGGGATGAGGACGAATGAGACGCGCATCGCTTTTGGCGCTCCTGGGTCTCGCTCTCGGCTGTCAGAGCGTCGCACCCCCGCCGTCGCGCTTTCCGACCGCCGCCGCGGCGCTCGATCGCATCAAAGCGGGCTTTGCGTGCCAGCGCGGGGTCAAAGGGGAGGCGCGCATCGACCAATTTTCCGAGCGAGGCCGCCTGCGCGGCAAGATCTTGCTCTTCGCATCGCGCCCCGACCGGCTGCGCTTCGACGTGATGAGCCCACCGCCGTTCAACTCCGTCATCTCCACGCTCACCACCGAAAATGGGCGCTTTTCGCTGTCCGATCTGCGCGAGCGTAAGTTTTTCGAAGGTCCCGCCACGGCGTGCAACGTCGCCCGCCTCACCGAGGTCCCGCTCGAGCCGCACGTCCTCGTGACGCTGCTCGGTGGGCGCGCCCCCGTGCTCGTCCACCGCGACGCGGAGCTCGGCATGGATTGGAACACCAACGGCTATTACGTGATCCGCATCCCGAGCACGCGCGGCGCTGAAGAGGTGCTGCACGTGGCCCCGACGCCCGCGGATTTTCAGCGCCCTTGGAACGCCCAGCGCCTGCGCATTCTCGATGTCCGCGTCGCGCAGCAGGGGATCGAGCTTTACCATGCCAGCATGGACGAGCATCAATCGGCACAGGCCGCGCCACCGCAGGTCGACCCCGACGGGCTCGAGCCCCCCTTGATGCCGAGCGGACCCCCGTGCGCCGTCGAGGTTCCGCGCAAGATCCACATCGAGGTGCCGGAGGCGGATCAAGACGTTCGATTCCGCTACGACGACGTCAAGTTGAACCCGCCGCTCCCCCCCGGTGTCTTCAAGCAACCCGTCGCAGACGGCATGCAGCGCCTTCGCGTCGAGTGCGAGTGATTAGACCCAAGCTCGCTTGGGATTAGTCCCCGGGGTCGCCGCGAGCTAGGGTCTAAACGAGCTCGCCGCGCATCACCGTCACGGCTTGACCGCCCAGCTTGACGCGATCGCCGGCGACCCTGACGCGCACGTCGCCGCCACGCGCGGACGCTTGGTGCGCGAGGAAGGTGTCCTTGCCGAGCCGAGCGCGCCAGTACGGACCGAGCGCGCAATGGGCCGAGCCGGTCACCGGATCTTCGGGCACCCCCGACTGCGGTCCGAAGAATCGAGACACGAAATCGTAAGGGGCCGTACCGCTGCGCGCCGTCACGATGATGCCGCGCGTATCGATGCGCCCGAGCAGCGTCATGTCGGGGCGCAGTGCGCGCACGACGTCCTCCGAGCCGACCTCCACGAGGTAATCGAACGGCGTCGTGCCGACGAAGTCGAGCTTGACCGCGAGACCCTCCGCGAGCTCGGCGGGGGCGGGAGCGGCCGTGGTGGGGCCGGCTGGAAAATCGAGCTCGATGAGCCCACCGTGAAGATCCGCCGTCAACGTGCCGCTCTTCGATGCGAAGCGCGCCTGCTCGTCGCGCGGTAAAAGCCCCTCTTCCCAGAGCACGTGCGCGCTGGCGAGCGTGGCATGTCCGCAGAGATCGACTTCGACCGCCGGGGTGAACCAGCGCAGACGATAGCCGGCGCCCTCACGGTGAAGAAACGCAGTCTCCGACAGGTTCATCTCCGCGGCGACCGATTGCATCCACTGCTCGTCGGCAGGTGCGGAGAGCACGCAGACGGCTGCGGGATTGCCGCGAAACGGCGTGCTGGTGAATGCGTCGACCTGGAAAATGCGTAGCCCCATGACGCCGAAGGCTACACCAGCGCCGCCCGGGGGAAAGGCACCGCCGTGCGAATTTGCACTAGGCCCCGCGCGGCGGCCTGTGGTCCAAGCGCTACGTTTCTGGGAAAAAACAGGCGACTTCGTGCCCCGAGCCGGAAACGAGCTCTTCGAGCGGCGGCATTTCCTTGTCGCACTTACCCTTCTCGGCGCGCGGACATCGGGGGTGAAAAGGGCACCCCGGCGGGGGATCGAGTGGGCTCGGCGCTTCACCTTCCAGCACCATGCGCAGCCGGCGCCGCCCCGGTTGGTGCGACGGTACGGCCGAAAGCAGGGCGCGCGTATATGGATGATGGCGCCGTTCGAAGAGGTCGGCGGTCTTGGCCGTTTCCACGATCTTGCCGAGGTACATGACCGCCACCCGATGGCTCATGTACTCGACGGCCCTCAGATCGTGCGAGATGAACAGGTACGCGATTCCCAGGTCCGATTGCAGGTCCTTGAACAGGTTGATCATCTGGGCCTGGATGGAAACGTCGAGCGCGCTGAGCGGCTCGTCGCAGACGATGAAGTCGGGGCTCGTGGACAGAGCGCGCGCGATGCCGATGCGCTGCCTTTGACCGGCCGAGAACTCGTGCGGGTAGCGTGATGCGGCGTCGGCTCGGAGGCCCACGCGCTCGAGGAGCTCTTCGACGCGCGCCTTCTCTGCAGCAGCGCTGGCGGCGAGCTTGTGAATGCGCAGCCCCTCGGCCACCGTGGAGCCGACGCGCATCTTCGGATTGAGGGAGCCGTAGGGGTCTTGAAAGACGATCTGCATCCTCCTGCGGAGCGCGCGAAGGTCTTTGGCCTTCATCGGCACGAGCTCTTTGCCGTCGAACACGATCCGGCCGTACGTCGGCTCGAACAGCCGGAGGATGGTGCGTCCGAGCGTGCTCTTGCCGCATCCGGACTCGCCGACCAGCCCCAAGGTCTCGGCGCGCCGAACGTGCAGGCTCACGCCGTCGACGGCGTGCAGGAACGACGTGCGCGCGAAAAATCCGCGCTGGATTGGAAAGTACTTGGCCAGGTTCTCGACGCGCACGAGGGGCCGCGCTCGGATCGTCGGTCCGTCGCCGCGGCGGGGACGATCGAGATCGACGACGGCAACGTCGCTCACGATGCCCTCATTTTATCGACGAAGAAGCAACGCGAGCGCTGGCGATCGGAGCGGGGGATGATGCTCGCATCGACCTCGTCGAGCGAGGGCTCGCTTTCGCTGCACTTCGCTTCCGCATACGAGCAGCGCGGCGCGAAGCGGCAACCACGGAGAAGATACGCCAATTCCGGCACCGCGCCGGGCAGGGTCGGCAGCCGCGCGCGGCGATCATCCGCCCCCTTGGAGCGGCCCATGTCGAGCGCGGCGACGCTGCGCAAGAGCCCTTCGGTGTAAGGGTGACGAGGGCGTGCCATGACGTCCTTCACTGCTCCCTCCTCGACGACGCGACCCGCGTACATCACGACGAGCTGCTGCGCAAACTCGGCCACGACGCCGAGATCGTGGGTGATGAAGATGATGCTCATCTTCATCTTGTCCTGCAGATTGCGCAAAAGGTCGAGAATCTGCGCCTGGATGGTGACGTCGAGCGCCGTCGTCGGCTCGTCGGCAATGAGCAGCTCCGGTTCGCACGCCAACGCCATGGCGATCATGACGCGCTGGCGCATCCCCGCCGACAGCTCGTGCGGGAAGGCATCGAAACGCGCCTCGGGCGATGCAATGCCGACCGTGCGCAGCATCTCGATCGTCCGCTTTTTGGCCTCTGCCGCCGACGCCTTTTGGTGAAGGCGAATCACCTCGGCGATCTGGTGGCCGGCGGTGTAGACGGGATTGAGCGACGTCATCGGCTCCTGGAAGACCATCGAGATCTTGCGGCCGCGAATGGCGCGCATCTCACGCTCGTCGAGCGTGACCAAGTTCTTCCCGTCGTAGAGGATCTCCCCCGATTCGATTTGAGCCGGTGGGCTCGGCAAAAGCCGCAGGATGGATAGGGCCGACACGGTCTTGCCACAACCGGATTCTCCGACGATCCCCAACGTAGTGCCCCGATCCACATCGAAGGAGACGCCATCCAGGACGCGAACGACGCCGTCGTCCGTGCGGAAGGAGGTGACGAGGTTGCGAACCGACAGTAGCGCCGACAAAAGCCCTCTCGACGAGGTCTACCACGATCCTTCGAGCGGAATCTCGCCGTCCGGCGCTTCAGCCGGGCGGGAGGCGCGGCCCAAGGCGATCGTCATCGCAAATAGACGTCGAGCCGGGGTCCCGTCCCCCCCGCGACCCCCGTGGCGAAGCTGGGACCGAGCGGGGCGTCAGAAGACGCCGTCAGCGCGAGCCCCTGATCGCTGCCGCGCCCGAGCGCCCACCTTTGCACGATGGCGGTGACGTCGATGCGCAGCGCTCGAGCGGGACCGATGCCCGTGTAGCCATTCGCTTCGAACGCCGACATGCGCGGCATGCGCCCCCATGATGCCTCGGATGGCGACCATGCCTCGAGCACGCGCGCGACCGAGACGAGCACGGGGCGCGTTTCCGCGATCGCGCCCGGAGCCGGCTCGAGCGTGAGAAAAGCGCGCGCGATGCGCACCCGTTTGCCCCACGGAGTCGGGAATCGGAGCAACACGACGGTCGACGCGCGCGTGGTGCCTCCCAGCGGAATCTCTCCAGGCAGCGCGTTGTCTCCGTTGCCTCGCGCGACAATCGCCATTTCCTGTGGGGCGACGACGATGCGCTGGGCGTCCATCGGCACGAGCTCGGTTCCGGACCGGATGCAGCGCCCGGCCGCGCAGCTCAACCCGCGCTCGCAAGTTTGCGGCCCGGCGCAAGGGGCGGCGCGGCTCGCGCAACCGAGCGCCGACAACGCGACAAGAACGAACCAGCGACACACGAGCACGCTTCGACGTTAGCGCACCCGACGCGCCCAGTCTCACCGACGTCGGACAGGTCGCGTCAGGTTTCGCTCGTCGCCGCTTCGCTCGGGGGCAGGGGAGGGGCGGAGTGGGGAGGAGCGGAGGAGAGCTCGTCGGCGATGCGCGCCGCCAGGTGCGCCTCGTCGGTGCGGCGAGCCGCCACCGCTTTGGTAGCCCGGCGTGCGCCCAACGAAAAAAGCGTTAGCCCCAGCGACGCCCACCCGAGCGAGCATCCAAGGCCTGCCGTGAGCGGAAGATGAGGCTCTCCGCGCTCGACGGCGCGAACCATCGCCAGACTGTATAGAGGTGAGGGGGCGGCGAGGAGCATCGCATCGAATCCGCGTTTGCCGGCGGGATAAGCAAAAACGATGAAGAGCGCCCAAGGCGCGGCCGTCGCGATCATAGCGACCATGGCCGTAAGTAGGCGCGCCCCTCCGGCGGAATCGGAGCGTGCGCGCGACCACAGCAGGAACCCGACGATGAAGAGGAGAAACGCGCCCCACACTTCCGCGCAGATGAGGAGACTCACCGCGGGGACCGGTGGCAATCCCGGAAAGAGGCCCCTCGAGAGAATGGCGGCGCCACCCAGTGCAAAAGCCGACAGCGCGGTCAGCGCAGCAACCAGTTGAAGGGTGCATGTCTGAACCAGGCCTGGCCCGAGCACGCGCGCGATCCGGCTGACGCCGTCCCGTTGCCACCGGAACTCGGTGCGCGGGGACGGTGCGAGAACGTCCCCCGACAAGAGGAAGGCGCCGAACAGGGTAAACGCGAAAAGCGCCGAAAACCCGACGATCCACGCCGTCGTGCTCGCCACGCCGCGGGTCATGAGACCGGGGATGGCCGCCATGACGACGACGATCGGCAGCGAAGCGAGGTACCAGCGCTTGATCCCGGTCGTGCGGTCGTCCGACGTCGACGCCAAGAGCAAGACCGAGAGCTCATAGAAGAACCAAAGCGCGAGGGAGCCCAAGGCAACAGGGAGCGCAACGAGCAAGAGCAGATAGAGCCCGTCGAAATGCGCGCGCGTGTATGCGAGCGGCAGCCACACTGGCATCGCGCTCGGAATCTCGGGCCAAGTGGCGTGCGCCAAGAACGAGGTGCCGAGCCCTGCTCCGAAGTAGAGCGCTGGGGTGCCGAGGAGCGTCGCACTGAGCGCGGTGAGCGTCGCCGATCCCGTGCTTCGCGCCCACGCGCCCACCGCGACGCCGAAACCGACGCCGATCGACGCGATGACCATGAGCAGGGCGAAGGCCAAGCCGAGCTCGATGATCGATACGCCGCCGAGCAGAATGCAGAGGAGCGAAGCGGGGGCGATCATGCACAGAAACGCGGCCATGGCAGTGGTCGCCGTCCAAAACTTCCCCCGTGCCACCGCGCGGCCATCCATGCCGGCGAGCAAGAGCGCTTCCCAGGTGCGACCGTCCTTCTCCGAGGCGACCCCGACCGCCGCCATGGTCGGCCCCACCACCAGCACGATGAAGAACGCGAGCGAGAAGAACACCTGAAAAAGGACCGGTCCCAGGTTGACCTGGCCCTTGCCCATTCCGAATGCGCCGGCGATGGAGACGACCAAGAGCCCCACGAGCACGGCGAGGATCAAGAGCACGACGATGATCCGCCCCGTTCGCACCGCTTGCCGCAGCTCGCGCGCGAGAATCGGATTTCGCCACAGCCACTTTTGCCAAAACGGGCCCAGGGTCACGGCGGCCCCTTTCGTGTGAGCTCGAGAAAGACGGCCTCGAGCTCGTCGCGCTCCGGCTCGAGCCCGACCACGCCGATGCCCGACGATACGAGCAGGCGCACGATTTCGGCGACCAAGTGGTCACCGCCGTCGACCCGCACACAAAGGTATCCAGAAGCGATATGGACGCCGAGCACACCGCTCGTTCGCTGAAGAAGCTGCAAGGCCGGCTCGATGGGTCCGAGCGTGCGAAGCTTGATGCTCTTGCCCGGCAGTCGACCGCGCGCGCGAACCTGTTCGTCGCGCCCGGGACCCTGCGCGGATGGCGAGGGCTGGGACGCTCCGACGTGCCGCGTGATCTCGGCGAGGGGGCCGTGCGCGAGAAGCCGCCCCTTTTCGATGATGCCCACCGACGTGCAGACGTCGGAAAGCTCGGTGAGAATGTGCGACGAAAGAAAGATCGTCTTGCGCGAGGCGCTCAAATACAAAAGCAGGTCGCGCATCGCAATGCGCGCGCGGGGGTCGAGATCGCTCGCGGGCTCGTCGAGGATGAGCACTGCGGGGTCGTGCAAGAGCGTCTTGGCGAGCTGCAGTCGCTGGCGCATCCCTTTGGAGAGCGTGCCCGAAAGCTCGTGCCGCATTTCGGTGAGCCCGGTGAGCTCGAGCGCGCCGTCCACCGCGCTCGGCGACAATCGATGAGCGGCCGCGAAGAAGGCCAGATATTCGTCGATCGTCAGCTTGGAATAAAGCCCCGCCTGGTCGGCCATGTACCCGATCTTGGGTCGCACGCGCTCCGGCTCGAGCATGACGTCGATGCCGCCTATTTCGATGCGCCCCGCCGACGGCTCGAGCAGGGTCGCCATGGCCCGAATGGTCGTCGTCTTGCCCGCGCCGTTGGGGCCGATGAAGCCGAAGATCTCCCCCTCGCCGACCTCGAAACCGATGTCGTGCAACACCTCGTTCGCGCCGAAGCGGTGCGACAGGTGCTGCACGCGAATCGCCGTCGTCGCGTGCAGCACTATTGCCTCGTCGGTAAGACCGACGCCCGCGCTATTGGTCGAAGGAGAGGGGTGCGTCGACCGGTTCCGGTCCGACGCAGCTCGTCCCGCACGTGCCGTACACGCACTGGACGGCGTCGACCGCGACGAGGATTTGACGCACGTCGTTGTTGAAGCACTTGGTCAGGCAGTCGAACCCCGCGCCTCCCGGGAGGCACGTCAAGGAACACGCGACGCCACCGACGCAGCTCATGCTCGCGGAGCACGTAGTCACGCTAGCGCAACTCTGGTTCACACACTGCAGGCATTGAGGCGTTTGCCGGACGCCGGGGAGGATGCTGAGCAGGGGGTTGTTGCCGGTGCCGCCCGTGCCGCCCGTGCCACCCTTTCCGCCGCTGCCGCCGACTCCACCGCTGCCCCCGACTCCTCCGAAGCCGCCCTTGCCGCCGATTCCACCGCCGCCGCCCCCGCCGCCGCCGCCACCTGCGCCCCCCCCGCCTCCGCCGCCCCCTATGCCCCCGCCTCCGCCGCCGCCCCCGACGCCGCC
>Ga0111539_10009630_pt1 | contig 12198 bp, 7 predicted proteins | sample RhiMethybrSRZTD1_FD_79667 | JGI IMG/M metagenome (GOLD analysis project Ga0111539, IMG submission 79667) | Populus rhizosphere microbial communities from Tennessee, USA - Rhizosphere MetaG P. TD hybrid SRZTD1 (version 2) (version 2) | ecosystem: Host-associated > Plants > Roots > Rhizosphere >...
CGGCTGGTCGAAGGGGCGCTACCGCTTCGTCAACAACACCATCATCACGGCGGCGGGCTCCGGCGCCGTGTTCAGGCTGTTCGATCTGCTCGAGAGCGTCGAGATGCACAACAACATCATCGTCACCAGCGGCACCGGCGCGCCCAACGTGATGCGAGCCGATGCGAGCGAGTTCATGTGGGTGAACGGGACCAATATCGCCGGATCGAACAACTGGGTGATGAGCGGCGCGACGAACATTCCCGCGCAGTGGACCGGAACAATCACGGGCGCGTCACCTGGGCTCTCGAACCTGACCAGTGACCCGCGACCGGCCGCGGGCAGCCCGGTCGCCGGCGCCGGAAACGCCAGCCTGACGGGGCCCGCCGGGTTTCCGTTTCCGGGCCCGCTGTGGCCGCCGGGTTTTCATCCGCCGCTAAGATCGTTGATCGCGGTGGGCAGCGCGATGGCGCGGCCGTCAGACGGCACGATCGACGTCGGGGCATTCGAGCTGGTCCCGGCGACGACGGGCACGGGCGGTGGCGGCGGCGCGGGCGGCGCCGGCGGTCGCGGAGGAACGGGCGGTGGCAGCGGCGCCGGCGGTCGTGGGGGCGGTGCCGGTGGTGGCGGCGGCGGTCGCGGGGGGGCGGGCGGAAGCGGCGCCGCCGGAACAACGGGCGCCGCAGGAACAACGGGCGCTGCAGGAACGACCGGCGCCGCAGGAACGACCGGCGCCGCAGGAACGACCGGCGCCGCAGGAACGACCGGCGCCGCAGGAACGACGGGCGCCGCAGGGACGACGGGCGCCGCAGGAACGACGGGCGCAGGCGGTCGTGGCGGCGTCGCGGGCGCGGGCGGCACCGGCCCGGCCGCGGAGAGCGGATGCTCGTGCAACGCCGCCGCCGACAGTTCGTCATCGCTGGCGCTGGTCGTGTGCGCGCTGGCGCTGGCCGGCGCGCTCCGGCGTTCGCGTCCACGTCGGCACCGGCGCGGACTTCGCTAGAACCACCGGGGGAAACAACCTTCACTCGCCGCGCGACACGCTCCGAGACCACGACGACCGGAGCGACGTGCGGCGGCGAGGAACATCAATTCATCGCGACGATGTTTGCTAGCGCCGCGCGATGAGCGCGGGAGCCGACGTCCCCGGCTGCGCGTGCCACAGCAGCTGGATCTGGCGCTCGCCCGTGCTCGCGACGCAGGCGACCTGCCCGGCGGCCACGGTGACGATCTCGACCTGATCCGCCGGCAACGTCGTGCCCGTCGCACGACCGGCGGCCGCGCAGTCGGCGTCCGTGCCCGACGAGGCCGCGGCGACGAACACCTGCGCGCCCGAGAACCCCGAGTACATCTTCACGACCGCCGGCCCGGCGACGACCGCCTTGGCGGCGGCGGCCTGAACGTTCACCTGGCCGCGGCGGGCCGCGCCCTCGCCCGCATGGGCGACGCCGGCGAACGAGAGAGAGAGGAAAGAAACGAGGGACAGAATCTTCATCGTGGTCTTCATTGTTGGCTCCTTGTCTGCCTTACAAAGCAACAGGAATGCCAGCCACGGAGGCCAGCAAATCAAGCCACTTACGACGCTCGCCGGCGGCCATCAGACAATCCGTACGACGGACCGACGGCTAGTCGACCGACCCGTCGCTACAACCGGCCTGGAACCTCGAACGCCTCGGAGGAGTCAGCAAGGGGGATGCGCACGTACAAGACGGCGCACCGACCCGCCATTGAGCGCGGGTGGCGTTCGAGAGCAGCGGTCAAATGCGACGGCGGCCCGGATCGCTTCGGCGCCGAATACAACGTCGCCCGCCGGCAGTTCACGCGAATCGATTTCAATTCTTCGTTCTAGCGTCGTCCCCTTCGCCACAGGGAGGGTGGAGTTTTCGGAATCGTCGCTATTGGGCCAGTCGCTCCTCGACCTCCGGGAGTTCCCTGAGCCGATGCGAAGGCCTCGTGACATCAGGGCAGCCGATCAATCGCGAAGTGAGCGGGAATTGCCGGCGTGCTTCGCGGATCAGCGGATGTCTTGACGAGGGGAACAGGAGCGACGATGACGACGAAATTACTGCAGGTGATCGGGGTTCTCGCGGTTGGTGGTCTGGTGGTGGGTGCGTGTTCGGGCTCGGATGGCGGCTCGACGGGCACCGCCGGAACGACGGGTAGCGCCGGCCGCGGCGGAACGACCGGCACCGCCGGCGCGACCGGCACCGCCGGAGCGACCGGCGTGGGCGGCAGCGCCACCGCCGGAACGACCGGCACCGCCGGAACGACCGGCGCGGGTGGCAGCGCCACCGCTGGAACGACCGGCACCGCCGGCGCGACCGGCGCGGGCGGCACCGCGGGGACGACCGGCGCGGGCGGCACCGCCGGATCGACCGTGGTTTGCACGACGGGCACTGGCGGCGCGGCTGGCGGCGCCGGCGCGACAGGCACCGGCGGTGGCGCCGGCGCGGGCGGCGCCGCCGGACGCGGCGGCACGGGCGGCAACGCCGGCGCGACAGGCAGCGGCGGCGCGGCTGGCGGCGCCGGCGCGACAGGCAGCGGCGGCGCGGCTGGCACGACAGCCACCGGCGGCGCGGCTGGCGGCGCGGCAGGCAGCGGCGGCGCGGCTGGCACCGGCGGCGCGGCTGGCGGCGGCGGCGCCACCGGCACTGGCGGCGCGGCTGGCGCACCGCCGACCTGCCAGGAAATTCCGTCTCTCGCGACGGGGAGCACGACGTTCACCGCCACGAGCAGCGAGTTCGCGTCGTGCGCGGCGATCCCCGCCGAGCGCACCTGCGATGCGAAGCCGTTTCCCCAGGGCAGCTCGCCCGCTCTCACGTGGACCGCGGGTCCGACCGGGACGATGAGCTACGCGGTCGTCTTCAAGGACCTGTCGGTCCTGGCCCGTACCGCGTCGACCGATCCCAACTACAACCGGGGCTACCACTACGTCATCTGGGACATCCCGGCCGACAAGCGCGGTTTGCCCGCGAACATGATGGGCGGCCACCTGTCGATGGAGATCACCGGCGCGCGCCAGTGGTCGAACTTCAACAACTATGGCTGGTTCGGTCCGTGCCCGAACTTCGATCCCGCGATGCCCACCACGTTCAACGACAGCTATGCGCTGGTCGTCTACGCGCTGCCGACGGCGAAGACCGTCGTCCCCGCGGCGATGATGGGCATCAGCAACGTGCGGCTCCTGGACAACGTGTTCAAGGCCGCGGCGCTGGCGACGGCGGAGTACCGGGGCACGTCGAGCGCCGCATCATCGGGGATTCCGGCGGGCACGCTGCCGCCGATGCCGAAGCCGATCTGTCCGACGGACGGCTCGCCCATGCCGTGCGGTTGTCTCGCCGGCCCGTAGTCACCGGCCGCGGAACCAATATCGCCCGAGGCCGAGCTCGCGCTCGGTCTCGGGTTTTTTTTGCTCAACGGTCGCGTCGCATCGCGCGGCCCGTCGAGGTTGACTGGCGCGATGTCACATCTACCTTCGTCGTGGGAGGGACGGTCATGCGCATCTTCCTCACCGGCGCGACCGGGGTGATCGGCAGCCGGGTCGTGCCGCTGCTGCTTCAGCGGGGGCACGCGGTCACGGCGGTGGCGCGCTCGGCCGCCAAGCGGTCCGCCCTGGAGCACGCCGGCGCCGCGCCGCTCGATGTGAGCTTGTTCGACCGCGCCGCGCTGGAGAAGGCCGTCGACGGACACGACGCGATCGTGAACCTCGCCACGCACGTGCCGCACTCGACGTTGCAGCAGATGAGGCGCAGCGCCTGGCGCGAGAACGACCACATCCGGCGCGACGGCTCCGCCGCGCTGGCCGACGCCGCGCTGGCCAGCGGCGCGCGCCGCTTCATCCAGGAATCGTTCGCGCCCATCTACGGCGATCACGGCGCCGACTGGATTGACGAGGGCGCGCCGCTCCAGCCCATCCGCTACAACCGCACCTTGCTCGACGCCGAGCGCTCCGCCCGGCGCTTCGCGAGCGGCGGCGGGATCGGCGTGGTGCTGCGCTTCGGAGGCTTCTACGGCCCGGACGCCGTGCAGCTGCGCGCGCTGCTGTCCGCCGTCCGGCGCGGCTGGGCGCCCCTCCCCGGGCGCGCCGACAGCTATCTGTCGTCGCTATCACACGACGACGCCGCCAGCGCCGTGGTCGCCGCCCTCGCGCTGCCGACCGGCGTGTACAACGTCGTCGACGATCAGCCCGTCACGCACCGCGATCTCGTCGACACGCTGGCCGACGCCGCGGGCGCGCCGCACCCGCGGCTGCTGCCCGCGTGGGCCACCGTCCTGACCGGATCGATCGGGCGCCTGATGGCCCGCTCGCAGCGGATCTCGAACCGCAAGCTGCGCGGCGCCTGCGACTGGGCGCCGCGCTACCCGAGCGTGCGCGAGGGCTACCCGCCCGCCGTGGCGGCGATCGACGCGCCCCGCCCGGTCACAGCCGCCTGACCGTCGCCCCGGTCCGGACGCGAGTCAGGATTTCACTGCTTCGCGACCCGCGAGGCCGGGTCGGTCGCGGCAGGCTCCAGCTTTCAGGGGTGCGCCCAGCGGCGGTATCCGAGCAGGTGGTGGGTCACTTCGTTCGCGGGAAGGAGAGCCCGCGCGGCGTGGTCTGGTTCGGGGCGGGGTCGTTCTGGGGACATCTGCGACACCTCGTCTCCGCCGCGATCGCCTCCGAGAGCGTCGACTCGCGCGACTGGATGACGCCCGACGAACCGGCGGCCCTGTGCGCGCGAATCGCGGAGCTGCTGGGCGGCGATCCCGCCGCCGCGAGCCTGACCGAAGGGTTGGGGCGCGACGTCTATGTAGATTTCGTGGCGGACACGGGTGACGACGTGGCGGTGAGCCGCGCGGTGGCGCGGCTGGTGTTCGCAGCGTACGAGCTGCCCGATCCGGATCGTCCGGGCCAGTTCTTATCGGCGCCGCGCGGCGACATCCTCTTCTTCGGCGGCGACACGGCGTACCCCGTCGCCACGGTCCAGCAGATCTTGAACCGCGTCATCGTCCCCTGGAACCAGGTGCTGGAGGCGCTGCCCGACGAGCTGCGAAATGACGGGCGGCAGCGGGTCTTGCTTGGCATCCCGGGAAACCACGACTGGTACGATGGCCTGGACGGGTTCGCACGCATGTTTCGGCGCCGCCTGCCCGGAATGGAACCGCGGGCGCGCCTGGTCGGCGTATCGCCGGTGATGCTGCTGCAGTACGCGGCCTGGGCGCGCGAGTTCCTGCGCGGCGGCGCCGTCGCCAAACCCGAGGCGCTGGCCCTGTCGGGCTACACGCCGGTGCAGAGCGCGAGCCACTTCGCTTTTCCGCTCGCCCCCCGCATCGACCTCATCGCGGTCGATCGACAGCTCACCGCGCTCGATCCCCGGCAGCGCGCTTTCCTGCGGGCGGCCCACGGGCCCCCGGGCGAATCGGCGACGCTGGCCGTGATGCCCGATCCAGTCCATCTGTTCGGCGATCCGAGCCCGACCGGGACCGAGATGGCCGCGCACCTGCGCCTCGACACGAAGGCACGAGAGACCTTCGTCCTGAGCGGCGACATCCACCATTACGAGCGGGCCGAGCGCGGCGAATCCGTGCACGTCATCGCGGGCGGCGGCGGCGCTTTCCTTCACCCGGCGCGGCTCGCCGCCGGGGGCCTGCCGCTCAAGGTCTGCTGGCCGGGCGTCGCGCAGTCGCGGCGCTTGCTCCGCGGCGTCCCCTGGAAGCTCGCCTGCGGGCGCTCCGGCCTGCTGCCGCACATCGCGCTGCTGCTGATCTTCGCGCCGGCGGTGCTGTTCGGCGGGCGCCTGTTCGCGCGGACGGCGGTGGCGGTCGCGGGATCAGTCGTCACCACGATCGTCGTCGGCGTCGCCTTCGCGCTGCTGGGCGGCGGCGCGCGCCGAAAGGCGGTGCTGCCGCTGGCGCTCGCCGCCGCCATCGTCACCGCATCGATTCCGATCGGCGCTTCGTCGCTCGTCCGCGCGGCGCTCGCGAATCTCTGGCAGCCGGCGTTCGCCGTCGCCGTGCCGTGCCTGACCCTGGTGCTGGCCGTGTTCGCCGGGACGTTCGTGTTCGGCGGCTACCTCGCGCTGCTGACCCTGCTCGGCTACGAGCACATGCAGGCGCTCACCGCGCTCGATCACCCGGGCTTCAAGCACTTCGTGCGGCTGCGCGTGCGCGCCGACGGCAGCGGCATCGACGCCTGGTGCATCGGCGCGACCGACCCGCTCCGCCCGGGGCAGCCGCCGGAGCTGGTCGATCACTTCGTCTGGCGGCCGTTCACATGACACTCACCGCGCGACCCGCTCCGAGACCACGACGACCGGAGCGGCGCGGCGCGCGGCGGCTGTTAGCGCTTCGCGATGAGCGCGGAAGCCGACGTGCCCGGCTGCGTGTGCCACAGCAGCTCGATCTTGCGCGCGCCGGTGCTCGCGACGCAGGCGACCTGACCGGCCGCCACGGTGACGGTCTCGACATGATCCGCCGGCAACGTCGTGCCCGCGGTACGACCGGCGGCCGCGCAGTCGGCGTCCGTGCCCGACGCCGCCGCGGCGACGAACACCTGGGCGCCCGAGAACCCCGAGTACATCTTCACGACCGCCGGCCCGGCGACGACCGCCTTGGCGGCGGCCGCCTGCACGTTCACCTGGCCGCGGCGGGCCGCGCCCTCACCCGCATGGGCGACGCCGGCGAACGAGAGAGAGAGGAAAGAAACGAGGGAGAGAATCTTCATCGTGGTCTTCATTGTGTTGGCTCCTGCCTGCTCTCTAAAGCAACGGGAATGCCAGGCAAGGAAACAAGTAAATCCAATGGCTTATACGGCCGACCGACCGGCGATCAGACAAGTCGTTCGATTGGCCGACGGCTAGTCGACTGACTCGTCGTACAACCGGCGGACCTCGAGCCCGTGGCACACTCATCGCCGATGGTCGACCGCCCGGAAATCGCCGCCCCAATTTTTTCGAGGGCGGCTTGAGGGTCTACCTCCCCGGCGAGACACGCCCGCCCGCTGCCGGCCCCGTGCTGATCGCCCGCCTGCTGCTGCTGGCGCTGGCGGCCGGCGCGCTGGCCGTTGCGCTGACGGTCGGCCTGACCCGCGCGCCCGTCGCCGCATACGCCTGCCCGATGCACCCCGCAGTGGTCTCGCCGACGCCCGCGCGCTGCTCCCTGTGCGGCATGGCGCTGCAGGCGGCGCACGGCGGCGACCGGCCGGACACCGCGCCGATCTCGCCCAGGCGCGGCGGCGCCAGCGATCGTCGCCCCTACGGCATCGAGGCGGCGAAGCGCGGCACGTTCTCGCTGGAGGTGGCCGCCCCCGCCTGGGTCGAGGCCGACGGCGCCGTCGCGGCGCTGCTCTACCGGGACGAGCTTGCGACGCTCGCGGACGGCGAAGAGGGAGTCTTCATCGCGGGTGACGGTCTCGATCGCCGCGTCGAGGTCCGCCACGCCGCCGTGCCGCCCCGACCCTGGGACGACGCGACCGTGCTCGCTCGCTTCGAGCCGATCGCGGCGGCGTCCGCGCGGCGCGCGCGCGTGGCCGCCGCCGCGCCCCGCCCCGGCGTGGTGGGTTGGGTGGTGCTGCCCCAGAAACCGCGCGACATGCTGGTCCTCACCTATGCCGGCGTGGTCCAGGCGCCCGACGGTCACGCCGTATTCGTGGCATCCAGCGACGGCAGTTCGTTCACGCGCCGGCGCGTGGAGCTCGGGCGCGTGTTCCACAATCTCGCCGCGATCCTCGACGGCCTCGCCGCCGGCGAGCGGATCGCCATCGGCAATCCTTTTTTCCTCGAAGCGGAGTGGCGTCTCCGTCGTAGCAGCGGCGGGCTGCAGCGGTGATCGCCGCCCGGCTGGTCGCCTTCGCGACCCGCCACCGTCGCGCGATGCTGGCGGCGGCGGTGCTGGTCGCCGTGGCGGGGGAGCTCGGCCGACGCCGGCTCGGGCGCGACGTGCTCCCCGATCTCTCGGATCCGCAAGTCGTGCTGGTGGCTGACTGGATGGGCCACGACGCGACCGAGGTGGCCGCCTCGGTCACCAGCGTGCTGACGGCGGCGCTGGCGGATGTGCCGGGGGCGACGGCGGTGCGCGGCTCCTCGATGGCCGGGATGGCCTACGTCGACGTGGTGTTCGGATCCGAGTCCGGCCTCCCCGCGGGCCGCCGGGCGATCCTGGACCGGGTGGCGCGCGCGCGCCCGAGGCTGCCGCCGACGGTGCGGATCGACGTCGGCCCGGAGGCCTCCAGCACCGGCTGGGTTTTCCAGTACGCTCTCTACGATCCGACGCACGGTCAGCCGCCGCTGGCGCTGCGCCGACTGCAGGAGGACGTGGTCCGCCCGATGCTGGCGTCGATCCCGGGCGTCGTCGAGGTGGCCTCGGTCGGTGGCGCCACCGAGGAGGCGCTGGTGGAGGTGCTGGCCGCCGAGCTGCGCGCGCGCGGCCTCGCGTTCTCAGACGTCCTCGCCGCGGTCCGTCCCCTCCTCGCCGCCCGCCCGGCCGCGAGCCTCGCGGAGCTGGGGGCGCTGCGCCTGCCGGCGGCGCCGACGGCGCCGGGCGCGCCGGCGACGGCGGGCGAACCCGTGCTGGTGCGCGACGTGGCGCGCGTGCGAAAGGCCATCGTCATGCCCAGCGGCCTCAGCGACTTCGCCGGCACCTGGCCCGCCGTCGGCGGAATCGTGATCGCGAAGCGGCACGCCGATCTCGGGCCGCTCATCCGCGGGGTGCGCCTGGCCCTCGAGAGCGTGCGCGCGCGGCTCCCGGCCGGGGTGCGCCTGGTGACGGTGTACGACCGCCTCGACCTGGCCACCCGCGCCGAGCGCACGCTGCTGGGCGCGCTCGCCGAGGAAGTGGCGGTGGTGGTGCTGGTGATCCTGATCTTCCTGCTCCATCCCAAGAGCGCGCTCCTGCCGCTGCTGACGCTGCCCCTGGTGCTGCTGGGGACCTTCGCGGCGATGGCCGTGCTGGGGACGGCGGCGACCATCATGAGCCTGGCCGGCATCGGCATCGCGCTCGGCATGGCGGTCGACGCCGACGTGGTAGCGCTGGAGGCGTGCCACCGGCGGCTGGAGCAGCTTCCGCCCGGCGCGCCCGCGGACGAGCGACGGCGCGCGATCGTCGCCGCCGCGAGCTCGGTCGCGCCCGCGATCCTGACGTCGCTGGTCATCGCCGCGCTGTCGTTCCTGCCCGTGTTCGCCTTTTCGGGCGAAGCGGGCCGGTTGCTGCGGCCGCTGGTGCTGACCAAGACGCTGGTGGTCGCCGTCGCGGCGGTGGTGGCGCTGACCATCGCGCCGGCGCTGCGCGCGCTGCTGCTCGGCGGCGGCAGGCGCCAGGTGCCCGCCGAGATGGCGAACCCGCTCGTCCGCCGGTTGGTGGCGATCTACCGCCCGTTCGTCCGCTTCGCTCTCGACCGCCCGATGCTGACGCTGGGGACGGCGACGCTGGCGGTGCTGTCGTGTCTCCCGATCGCGTCGCGCCTCGGCGGTGAGTTCCTGCCCCAGATCGATGAAGGCGACCTCCTTTACATGCCGACCACGATGGCCGGCGCCACCGCCGAGCAGGCGGAGCTGGAGATGCGCCGGCAGGACCAGGCCATCAGCGCCTTCGGCGCGGTGGCGACGGTGTTCGGCAAGGTGGGCCGGGCCGACACCGCCACCGATCCGGCGCCCCTGTCGATGGCGGAGACGACGGTCCGGCTGCTGCCGCGATCGCAATGGCCGAAGCTGGCCCGTACGCGCTGGTACAGCGGCTGGGCGCCGCGCCCGCTGCGTCGTGCGCTGGGTCTGATCTGGCCCGAGGAGACGCCGCCCACCCTCGCCGAGCTGATCGAAAGCCTCGACCGCGCCGCGAAGCTGCCCGGCTGGAGCGGCGGCTGGACGGCGCCGATCCGCGCGCGCATGGACATGATGGCCACCGGCGTGCGCACGCCGCTCGGGATCCGGATCGTGGCGGCGGATCCCGAGCGCCTCGACGCGCTGGGCGCGGCGGTGCGGGCGGTGGTCGAGGACGTGCCCGACACGCGCAGCGCGGTGGTCGAATCGCTGGGCGGCGAGACCCGCCTCGAGTTCTTCACCGACGCGCAGGCGCTGGCCCGGCACGGCGTCGATGCCGGGGCGGTACAGGAGGTGGCGCACCTGGTGCTGGCGGGTGGCCAGATCGGCGATCTGGATCAGGCGGGACGGCGCCTGCGGGTGCGCATCCTCCCCGAGCAGAGCCTGCGTGGCGTCTCCGACCAGATCCGGGCGGTCACGGTGCGCGCCAGCCGCAACCGCTCGGGCGACGATCACCCACCGCCGCCGGTCGCGCTCGGGCTGCTGGGGCGGCCCAAGGCCGTGAGCCGACCGGCGACCATCCGCTCGGAAGGCGGCGAGCTCGCGGCGTACGTCCACGTCGACGTCGCGCCCGGCACCGACCTGCGGGGGTACGTCCAGCGCGCGCAGGCCGCCCTCGACGGCGACGCCGCCGGCAAGGATCTGGCGCTCGCGCCCGGGGAGCGGATCGAATGGACCGGGCAATACCGCCTGCTCGCCGCCGGCCAGCGCCGGCTGATCTGGATCGTCCCCGCCGTGGTGCTGTCGATGCTGGCCTTGCTGTTCCTCCAGTTCCGCAGCCTGACCGAGGCGCTGATCGTTCTCGCCTCGGTGCCGTTCGCGCTGGTGGGGAGCATCTGGACGTTGTTCGCGCTCGGGTACCAGATGTCCGCGCCGGTCTGGGTCGGCCTGCTGTCGACGATCGGTCTGGCGATGCAGACCGGCGTGGTCATGGTCGTCTACATCGACGAGGCGTTTCACCGCCGCGTGCGCGAGGGGAAGCTCGCCAGCCGCGACGACATCGTCGCCGCGCACGCCGAGGGGACCGTGCAGCGCCTGCGACCCAAGCTCATGACGGTCACCACCATGGCCGCGGGCCTCTTGCCCCTCTTGTGGGCCGACGGACCGGGCGCGGAGATCGCGCGAAGGGTGGCCGCGCCCATGATCGGTGGCCTGGCCAGCAGCGCCTTCTTGACGCTGGAGGTGCTGCCGGTGCTGTACACGATCTGGCGCCACCGGCAGCTGCGCCGCGCGCTGCGTCTGGGCGTGCCGATTCAGGCCGTGATCGGAAGAATCCCGCCCTGGGCTCGTTGATGAGGAGTGGGGGCGCGGCGAACTAGCAAAGTGCGCGTAAAAACACTGTCGGAATTACGTAATCCGATAGACACGGTTGAGGTACATGTCGTACCCTGTGGTTCGCTCGGGGGGGCAGCCTACGTGATTGTGAAGCCTTGTTCGTCTAAGTATCTGAAACTACAAGGAACTGGCTTCGGTCGTTCGCTGGGGGTGCTGGCGGCCGTGGCTGCGCTCGCGGCTGGCAGCTGCGGTGGCGAACGGGAGGACGATACCATCCAGACCGTACGCGGCGCCGCGACGGCGACCCCGGCCTTCGTGCGCGGCGCCTACGCGGTCCCGCAGTCGCCGCAGACCTCGGTGACGGTGGCGTACCCGGCGGCGCAGGCGGCGGCGAACCTGAACGTCGTGATCGTCGGCTGGGGCGACAGCGTGGCGCACACGATCGCGATCAGCGATTCGCGCGGCAACACGTACCAGCTGGCGGTGGGACCCACGCTGAGCACCGCCGGCGGCTCGCCCGCGGCGCAGTCGATCTACTACGCGAAGAACATCGCCGCCGGCGCGAACAGCGTCACCGTCACCTTCAGCCTGGCGGCCCAGTGGGTCGACCTCCGGGTGCTGGAGTACAGCGGGATCGACACGGTCAACCCGCTCGATGTCACGGTGGCGGGCGCCGGCGTCAGCGCCTCGTCCTCGAGCGGCGCGGTCACGACCACGTTCGCGACCGACCTCCTCGTCGCCGGTAACGACGTCGCGACCGGCACCACCGCGGCGGGCTCCGGATTCACCAAGCGCTTCATCACCAATCCCAACAGCGACATCGCCCAGGACCGGGTGGTCACCGCCGTCGGCTCGTACACCGCCACCGCGCCGCTGTCTTCGTCGGGTGATTGGGTCATGCAGATGGTAGCCTTCCGCGCCGCGACGTTGTCCGGCGACACGACGCCACCCACCGCGCCCTCGGGCTTGTGCGCCACCGCGACGTCGTCCAGCCAGGTGAACCTGGCCTGGACAGCCGCCACCGATGCCGTCGGTGTCACGGGCTACCTCGTCGAGCGCTGCACCGGCGTCGGCTGCACCAGCTTCGCCCAGATCGGTACACCGACCGGCACGACCTTCAACAGCACCGGCCTCTCGCCCACCACCAGCTACA
>Ga0111539_10009631_pt1 | contig 12197 bp, 10 predicted proteins | sample RhiMethybrSRZTD1_FD_79667 | JGI IMG/M metagenome (GOLD analysis project Ga0111539, IMG submission 79667) | Populus rhizosphere microbial communities from Tennessee, USA - Rhizosphere MetaG P. TD hybrid SRZTD1 (version 2) (version 2) | ecosystem: Host-associated > Plants > Roots > Rhizosphere >...
GAGCCGTCGGGCCCGATCGTCCAGTGCGGATTGTGCGCGACCTCCCACGGGTGGCCGTCGGGGTCGAGGAAGACGCCCGAATAGCCGCCCCAGAACGTCTTCGCGCCCGTACGTGGGATCTCCGCCCCGGCGGCCCGTGCCTCCTCGATCACCGCGTCCACCTCCTCCGGCGAGCGGCAGTTGTAGGCGAGCGTGATGCCGCCCCAGCCGCCGGAATCCTCGACGCCGCTGTCCTTCGCAAGCTCGTCGCGGCTCCAGAGCGCAACGATCATGCCGCCTGCCTGGAAGAAGACGACGTCGTCCGCAGGCGCCGCGCCCGACTTCCAGCCGAGCGCCTCGTAGAACGCGCGCGAGCGGGCGAGGTCGGAGACGCCGAGCGTGACGAGGCTGAGGCGCTGCTCCATTAGGCGGAGCTCTGCCGGCGGGCGAGGTATTCGAGGAGGTCGGCGCGCGTGAGGACTCCCACCGGCCGGCCGCCGCTCGCGACGACGACTGCCGGGTTCCCGGCGGAGAGGTCGGCGAAGACCGTATCGACGGAGGCGCCGATCTCGACCGCGGGGAGCGGCGGCTCCATCGCGGCCGCGATGTCCTCGGAGAGCGCGTTCTGGTCGCGGAAGACCCGGTCGAGGAGCCCGCTCTCCCGAATCGAGCCGACGACGTCGGCGAGCGACGTGGGCTCGTCGCCGTTTCGCACGACCGGGATCTGCGAGATCCCGTAGCGCTGCATGAGGTCGATGGCCTCGCCGACCTTCTGGTGCGTCGCGACCGTGACGAGCTCGGGCATCTCGGGCTCCTCGTCCTGCTTGGAGGAGAGGACGGCCTGGATCGTCGCGGCCGGTGCGCGCTCGAGGAAGCCGTGCTCGAGAAGCCAGTTGTCGTCGTAGACCTTGGAGAGGTAGCCGCGCCCGGAGTCCGGGACGATGGTGACGACGGTCGCGTCGGGCCCGAAGCGCTGGGCCACCTGCAGCATCGCCCAGACGGCCGTACCGCCGGACCCGCCGACGAGGATGCCCTCATCGCGCGCGAGACGGCGCGCTGTCCGGAAGGAGTCGCGGTCGGAGACGGTGATGAACTCGTCCACGAGCGACGGGTCGAAGGTCGTCGGCCAGAAGTCCTCGCCGATGCCTTCGACGAGGTAGGGATGGACGTTGTCGGGCTGCGAGAAGATCGAGCCCTCGGGGTCGGCGCCGACGACGAGGAGATCGGGTCTCTGCTCCTTCAGGTAGCGCGCGGTGCCGGTGACCGTGCCGCCCGTGCCGATGGAGAGGACAAGTGCGTCGATCTTCCCGCCGGTCTGCTCCCAGAGCTCGGGCCCCGTTGTCTCGTAATGGGCCAGCGGATTCGCCGGATTCGAGTACTGGTCGGGCTTGAAGGCGCCGGGAATCTCCTCGGCGAGGCGGTTCGAGACCGAGTAGTAGCTCTCGGGCGACTCGGGCGGAACCGCGGTCGGGCAGATGACGACCTCGGCGCCGTAGGCACGCAGAAGCGCACGCTTCTCCTCGGCGATCTTGTCGGGCATGACGAAGACGCAGCGGTAGCCCCTGAGCGCGGCCGCGATGGCGAGGCCGACGCCGGTGTTCCCGCTCGTGGGCTCGACGATCGTCCCGCCCGGCGCGAGCTTTCCTTCCCGCTCGGCCTGCTCGATCATCTTGAGGCCGATCCGGTCCTTCACGCTCCCGCCCGGGTTCAGGAACTCGAGCTTGGCGAGGAGCGTCGGCTCGACATCCCGCGAGAGCCGCTGCAGCCGGACGAGCGGCGTGTTCCCGACGAGGTCGAGGACGGTTGGGTAGTCGCCGGCCATCGCCGTAACGATACGGCCTGTGGTTAGTGCCTGAAGTGGCGCCTGGGCGCGAAGACGATCGTGCCGCCGGCCTTGGCGACCGCGGCGACCACCTCGTCGTCCCGCTTCGAGCCGCCGGGCTGGACGATCGCCTTGACGCCTGCCTCGAGGGCGAGCTGCGGCCCGTCCGGGAAGGGGAAGAAGGCGTCGGAGGCGAGCACCGCTCCCTCGACGGAATGTCCCTGTTCACGGGCCTTGTCGAGCGCGATCTTCACGGACTCGACGCGGCTCATCTGGCCCGCTCCGACGCCGAAGGTCTGCAGATCCTTGGCGATGACGATCGCATTCGAGTTGACGTGCTTGCAGATGCGCCAGGCGAAGAGAAGGTCGCCCCAGAGCTGCTCATCGGGTTGCTCGCCGGCGCGAACCTCCATCCCCTCGCGGTCGTCCACCTCCGCGTCGGCGTCCTGCACGAGGAAGCCGCCGATCACGCGGCGGAAGTCGCGCTCGCCGAGAGTCGCGCGCCTGCGCTCGCGGTCCTCGAGGATCCTCGTATTCGGCTTCTGCTTGAGGATCTCGACGGCGTCGGCAGTGTACTCGGGCGCGATCAGCACCTCGACGAACTCCTCGGCCAGGCGCTTCGCGAGCGGCGGGTCGACGCGGCGGTTCACGGCCACGACGCCGCCGTAGGCGGAGACGGGATCGGCGGCGTAGGCCTTCGCGGCGGCGTCCTCCAGGGCCGAGGCGACCCCGACGCCGCACGGGTTTCCGTGCTTCACGACGACGCAGGTGGGGAGCTCGAACTCGCCCAGAACGCCGCGGGCCGCGTCCAGGTCGGCCAAGTTGTTGAAGGAGAGCTCCTTGCCGGAGAGCTGCTCGACACGCGAGAGGAGGTCGCGGCGGGCGCCGGCCTCGACGTAGTACGCGGCTCGCTGGTGCGGGTTCTCGCCGTATGAGAGCTCGCGCTGGCGCTCGAGCGCGACGATCAGCTTGGGCGGGAAGGTCTCGCGGTCGCCGAACCAGGTGGCGATCGAAGCCTCGTACGCGGCCATGTGCCCGAAGGCCTCGGCGGCGAGCTCGCGTCGCGTCTCGGCGTCGATTTCGCCGGTCGCCTGGATCTCGAGGAGCAGCGCGTCGTAGCGGTCGATCGAGCAGACCGGCGCGACGTGCTCGAAGTTCTTCGCTGCGGCGCGCAGCATCGCCGGCCCTCCGATGTCGATCATCTCGACGGCCTCCTCCTCGCGCACGTCCTTCCGGCCGGCGACCTGCGCGAAGGGATACAGGTTGACGCACACGAGGTCGAACGGCTCGATCCCGTGCTCCTCGAGTGCCTCCATGTCCGCCTTCACGCTGCGCCGCGCGAGGATTGCGCCGTGGATCCTCGGATGCAGCGTCTTGACGCGGCCGCCGAGCATCTCGGGCACGTCGGTGAGCGCATCGACCGGCGTGACCGAGAGGCCGAGCTCGGAGATGTACGCGGCGGTTCCGCCGCTCGCGACGAGCTCGACGCCAAGCTCTGCCAGGCCGGTGGCGAACCGGTCTAGGCCCGTCTTGTCGAAGACGGAGATGAGCGCTCGCCTAACGGCCATCAGGGCGGAGACACTATTGCGCCTGCCAGATAGAGCCTGACCGCGTCGGGCAGCAGGCGGTGCTCTATTTCCCGGATCCGCGCGTAGAGCGTTTCGGCCGTGTCGCCCGGCTCGATCGCGACCCGCTCCTGCGCGATGACGCAGCCGGTGTCCACGCCCTCGTCCAGGAAATGGACGGTGACGCCGGTCTCCTTTGCGCCGGCCACGAGCGCCTGGCCGACCGCGTCGAGGCCGGGGAAGGCCGGCAGGAGCGACGGGTGGACGTTGATGCACGGGAAGCGGGCGAGGAAGCCGGGCGTGAGGAGCTGCATGTAACCCGCGCAGACCACGAGCTCGACGCCGTGGTCGGCGAGCCACTCTGCCATCGCGTCGTCTCGGTCATCTCGGCCGGCAAAGTGCTCCAGTGGGAACGCGGCGGCCGGTACGGACGCCCGCTCGGCGCGTTCGAGCGCCTGCACTCCCGCCGTGTTCGAGGCGACCGCAGAAACCGGCAGCCCGGCGTCGAGTAGCGCCTGCAGGTTCGTGCCCGTGCCCGAAACGAGGACGCCGATCACGCGAGCCGGCCGATGACGAGCCCTACGCCCGCGTCGGCCTCCGGGACGACGGCGCACATCCCGATGCCGAGGTTGAAGACCCGGCGCTGCTCCTCTTCGGGGACGCCCTGCTCGTCGAGCCAGGCGTAGACGGACGGACGCTCCCACGAGCTCCAGTCGATCTCGGCGCGGGTGCCTGCCGGAAGCACGCGGGGGAGGTTGCCCATGATCCCGCCGCCGGTGATGTGGGCGAGGGCGCGGACGTCGGCCTGGGCGCGCAGCCGGCGCACGTCCTCCAGGTAGAGCCGCGTCGGCGGCAGCATCAGGTCGGCGTCGAAGTCCCCGTCCCCGATCAGGCTGCGGACGAGGGTGAAACCGTTCGCGTGCAGGCCCGAGGACGGAAGCCCGAGGACGACGTCACCGGCCTCGCAGCGCGAGCCGTCGACGAGGTCGGCGCGCCTCACGAGCCCGATGCAGGCGCCGGCGAAGTCGAGCTCGGCGTCGCGGTAGATCCCGGGCAGCTCCGCGCTCTCGCCGCCGAGGATCGCGCACCCCGCCTCGCTGCAGACCGATGCTGCGCCCTCGACGAGCTCGGCGACTTCCTCGAGGTCGAGGGACCCCGAGGCGACATAGTCCAGGAAGAAGAGCGGATCGGCGCCGGTCGTGATGACGTCGTTGACACAGTGGGCGGCCAGGTCGACGCCCGCGTCGAAGAGCCGGCCGGCGCGGCGGGAGAGGATGAGCTTCGTCCCGACGCCATCCATCGTGGCGGCCAGGAGGCGCTCGTCGTCCAGTGGATAGAGGCCCGCGAACCCGCCCAGGGATCCGCCGGTCGAGGCAACCGCGGCGCGGAGGCGCTGGACGACCGCCTCTGCTTTTCCGAGCGACACCCCGGCGGCCTCGTACGAGCTCACGCCAGCACCTCCGCCACGAGCTCGGGGCGGCCCTCCGGCCCCGCGGGGAGGAAGCGGACGATGCTCTCGCCGAGGTGCACGCTCGTGCCCTCGCGTTCAAGGAGGAGGATCTCGGACAACGCGACCGCTTTTTCCTCGGGGTCGTGGGCGCGCAGATGGAGCTCGCCGATCTGGAGCTCGTCCGCCTGCGCGAGCGCATCGTCGACCCAGTCGCGTGGCGGATGCACCTCGAGCCTATAGCCGGCCTCCGTGGTGATGAAGGTGCGCTTCCCCGGGTGATCCTGGATCTTCAGGCCGAGATCGCGGGCGCGATCGAGGACGGTCTCGTAGTCGTCCTCGGCGAGAGCGACGCCGAGGTGGTCCACGCGCGGCACGTCCCAGTGACCGGGTTGGAGTACGACGTTGACGGCCCCGCGCCCGATCTCCACGAGCCGCAGGCGAAAGCCGATCTTGTCGAGGTCCTCCCAGGACGTTCCCGCCTCGAACCATTGCGAGCTCTCGCCTCGCCAGCCGTAGCGGCCGATGAGCTCGAAGCCGAGCTTGCCGAGATACCGGGCCTCGAGCAGCCGGACCTTGCTCGTCACGAGGTGGTAGTGGAACAGGTACACCGGCCGCCCCATCGTACTCGGCGCGGAGGAATCAGCCTCCTCGCGGGGAACGGGGCGACCATGACGCAAAGCACTCCGCCACTGCCGCCTCCGACTCAGGGTTACGGGCAGCCGTACTACGGGATGCCGTCGATGCCGGCCCCGAACGGCGAGCTCGTCGTCTTCCTGCTCGTCTGGGCCGTGGTCTTCATCGTCACCGTCGCGGCCGACGCGGTCGACTGGCCGCAGTTCACGATCGCGACGGTCCTGCTGGCCGCCGCGTACATGATCTCCCGCGGCATCGCCAAGGCCGGCAAGGTCTACGAAGGCCGCTACACCTCCTAGGACATCCCTGGGCCGGTCCCCGCGGCCGGCCCCCTCTCCCTCTGGCCCGCGCGTCCAAGAGATGCGCGTTCATGGTTGCTCCAATGCGCCGAACGGCGTACCGTCTTGGCCCGTGCGTCGAAAGATCGCAAGGATCGCGTGCTGACGGTTCAGGAGATCGCGGAGCTCCCCGAGCTCGGCCTGGCCGTGGTCGCGGGCGCGGAAGGGCTCCGGAACGAGGTCAGCTGGCTGCACGTCTCCGAGCTGGCCGATCCGACCCAGTTCCTCGAAGGCGGCGAGTTCCTTCTCACGACCGGGCTCGGGGTGGGCGAGATGGCGACGACGCAGCGCGCCTACGTGCGCCGGCTCGCCAAGCACGGGCTCGCGGGACTCGGCTTTGGCGTGGGCTTCGGCTTCCCGGACGTGCCCGCGCCGATCGTCGAGGAGGCAAACAAGCTCTCGTTCCCGGTCCTTGCGGTCCCGTACGAGATCCCGTTCGTCGCCATCACGAAGGCCGCGGTGACGCACCTCGCGAGCGAACAGCTCGAGCAGATGACACGGGCGCTCGAGGTGCACGAGCGGCTGGCCGCCGCGGTCCTCGAGGGCCGTGGACTGCAGGCCCTCCTCGCCGTCGTCTGCAATCACCTCGGTTGCAGCCTCGCGCTCGTCGACGAGAACGGCCGCGTGGTCGCCGAGCGTCATGCGCGGAACCGGCTCGGCTTCGAGAACGCCCTCGAGCTGCCGGTCGTCTCGCCCGGCGAGATGGTCACCCTCAAGGCAGCCCGCGAGGGAGGTGACTTCGGCGAGTACGACCGCCTCGTCCTCCACCACGGACAGTCGGCGCTCGCCTTCGAGCTCTCGCGCAGGCGCGCGGTGAGCGCGGCCGAGCTGCGCCTGGCCGGCGACCTCCTCGAGGACCTCGAGGACGACCGCCTCGACGACCGCGAGGCGGCACGCAGGATGGCCGCCTTCGGGCTCGAGTCCGATCGCGAGTACGCGGCGCTCCTCGCCGTCCCGCGCAACGGCCTCTCCAGCGAGCGCCTGCGCGACGAGGTAGCAGAGGAGCTCGAGCGTGGGAGCGTGCCGTATCTCTCTACCGCGCGCCGGGACCGCGCGGCCTTCCTGGTCGGCGCCGACAGCGAGCAGGACGTCATGAGCCTCGCCCGCCGCGTCGTCGAGGCAGAGCCGATGGCGAGGGTCGGCGTGGGCCGCCCGTCCCAGGGACGTGGCCTCGGCCGGAGCCTTCTCGAGGCGCGCGCGGCGCTCGACGCCGGGACCGGCGAGGTCGCCTCCTACCAGGACCTCGGCTCCCTCGAGCTTCTGCTCAGCCTTCCCGACGCCGCGCTCGAGGCCTTCGTCGACCGCGTGCTCGGCCCGGCCGCGTCGAACGCCTGGCTGGTCGAGTCCCTCACTGCGCTTCTCGACGCCGGCTGCCGGTGGAGCGACGCCGCCGACGAGCTCGGCGTCCACCGTCACACCCTTCGCTACCGGATGGACCGCCTGCGGGAGCAGACCGGCCGCCATCCCGACGACCCTCAGCAGCGCATGGAGCTCTGGCTGGCCGTGAAGGCCCAGCAGGCCCTCGCCGCCCGCAACGGAAGGAGCACGAATTGACGACAGCGTCGACGGACCACCTCTGGCGGCACTTCACCGCGGCAGGCGCACCGCAGCTCGTGATCGAGCGCGGCGAGGGGTGCTACATCTGGGACAACGAGGGCAACCGCTACCTCGACGCCCTCTCGGCGCTCTACTGCGTCAACATCGGCTACGGGCCCTGGCCGGGGATCACGGAGGCGGCGCAGAAGCAGCTCGACACGCTTCCGTTCTTCACGAACTGGGTCGGGTTCGCGACGCCGCCCGCGGTCGAGCTCGCCGAGAGGATCACCGAGCTCGTCCCGATCGACGTCGGCCGCATCTTCTTCGTCGGCGGCGGCTCGGAGGCGATCGAGACCGCGCTCAAGGTCGCGCGCCAGTACCACCGGCTGCGCGGCGAGCCGACGCGCTACAAGTTCGTGACGCGCCGCAGCGCCTACCACGGGACGACCATGGGCGCGCTCTCCATCAACGGGAGCCCGGCGCTCCGCTCCCAGTTCGAGCCCCTCCTGCCCGGCTGCCTGCGCGCGCCGATGCCGTACCGCTACCGCTGCCCGTACTGCTCGGAGGAGTCGAGCTGCAACCTGCAGTGCGCCGACGAGATCGATGGCATCGTGCAGAACGAGGGACCGGAGACTGTCGCGGCGGTCATCCTCGAGCCGGTCCAGAACTCGGCCGGCTCGATCACCCCGCCCGAGGGCTACTTCGAGCGCGTGCGCGAGATCTGCGATGAGCACGGGCTCCTGCTCGTGGCCGACGAGGTCATCTGTGGCTTCGGCCGCGTCGGCGACTGGTTCGGGTCGACCCGCTACGGGATCGAGCCCGACATGATGACCGTGGCCAAGGGGATCACCTCGGCATACGCGCCCCTCGGCGCCCTCATCGCCAACGAGCGCACGATCGAGCCGTTCTTCGCGGAGAAGAAGACCGCGTTCACCCACGGGATCACCTTCGGCGGCCATCCGCTCTCCTGTGCGATCGCGCTCGCGAACCTCGAGGTCTTCGAGCAGGAGGATCTGATCGGACGCTCGCAGACTCTCGGCCCGGAGCTACGCGAACGCTGCGAGGTGCTCCTCGAGGAGCACCCGATGGTCGGCGATGTGCGCGGTGACGGCTACTTCTACTCACTCGAGCTCGTGAAGGACAAAGAGACGAAGGAGACCTTCACGCCCGCCGAGCGCGACGACCTCATCAAGACGTTCCTGCTTCCGCGCACGCGCGAGCTCGGCGTCTACATGCGCTTCGACGACCGCGGCGAGACGTGCGCGCAGTTCGCGCCGCCGCTCGTGGCCGGGCCGGAGGAGTTCGATGAGATGGTGGGCGTTCTGCGCCAGGTACTGGACGAGGCGTGGGACCGGGTCAACACGAAGGCAGGAGTGTGAGATGGCAACAGCTGTGAAGACGCTGCAGAACTTCGTCGCCGGCGACTGGGTCGAGGCGACGGGTGACGAGGCGCGGGAGATCGTCTCCCCCGTGACGGGCGAGAAGCTCGCCGACGCGCCGAACGCGAGCGAGGAGGACATCAAGCGGGCCGCGAAGGCGGCGCGCGATGCCCAGCCGAAGTGGGCGGCGCTCTCGGCATGGGACCGCGCGAAGGTCTGCCACGCCATCGCCGACCTGATCGAGGAGCGCAAGGAGGACTTCGCGCGCGAGCTCTCGCTCGAGCAGGGCAAGCCCTACATGGCCGAGGCGATCCCGGACATCGAGGAGACCGCGGAAAACTTCCGCATCGCCGCCGAGGACGTGAAGCGGATGGAGACCGCCGTCATCCCCTCGCAGGACGTGAACAAGCGCATCCTCACGTTTCGCAAGCCGAACGGCGTCTACGCGGGCATCACACCGTGGAACTTCCCCACGCTCATCCCGGTCGAGCTGATCGCGCCCGGGATCGCCGCGGGGAACGCGATCGTGATGAAGCCGTCCGAGTGGACGCCGATCGCGATGGCCAACTTCATGCAGATCATGGCCGACGCCGGGCTGCCCGAAGGCGTCGTGAACGTGGTCTACGGCGACGGCAAGGTGGGGGAGCGACTCATCCAGGACGAGAACGTCGACTGCGTCGGCTTCGTCGGCTCGCACACGACAGCGGAGAAGATCGTCCGCGCGGCAGGACTCAAGCGCTCTCTGATCGAGGCGAGCGGGAACGGGCCCGTGGTCGTCTGCGTCGACGCCGACCTCGAGGCAGCCGCGAGAGGCGCCGTCTTCGGCGGCTTCTTCTGTGCCGGCCAGGTCTGCTGCGCGACGGAGCGCGTCCTCGTCGACAAGCGCGTCCACGAGGACTTCCTCGCCGCGGTCGTGAAAGAGGCCGAAGGCTGGAAGCTCGGCGATCCCTTCGACGACGAGACTCTCGTCGGACCCATGAACAACGAGCCGACCGCGCAGAAGATGGACGCCCATCTCGAGGACGCAGTCGCCAAGGGCGCCGAGGTGGTCGTCGGCGGCTCCCGGGACGATGGCCGGCCGACGAGCCTCTACTACCAACCGACCGTGATCGACCGCGTCGGCACCGACACGCTCATCAACCGCGATGAGACGTTCGGGCCGATCGTCCCGCTCATCAGTGTCGCCGACGACGACGAAGCGCTGGCCGTTGCGAACGACTCGCACCTCGGCCTCCAGGCGGCCGTCTACACCTCGAGCCTCCAGCGCGCGTTCCGCTACCTCGACAACCTGCGCGTCGGCAACGTCGTCGTCAACGACTCGACGGACTACTGGGAGGCGCACGAGCCGTTCGGCGGCGCCGCCGGCACTCGCACCGGCTGGGGGCGCATCGGCGGCCGCTACACGATGCTCGACATGACTGACCTGAAGACGGCCGTGCTCGACGTCGGCTCCCTCGAGTAGCACGTGCTCCACTAGTTGGCGTTCGCCGTCCTCTTCGCGCTCGCGGCACTCGACTCCGCGGGCTACAGCATCATTGCGCCCGTCGTCCCGGAGATCGGGGATGCGACCGGCGCCGGGCCGGGGCTCATGGGCGCGTTGGTCGCCTCGTTCGCCGTCGGCCAGATGATCGGCTACCCGCTCGCCGCCCGGGTCCTGCAGCGGCGGCATGCCCTCGCAGTCCTGTTCGTCTCGCTCGCCCTTGTCATCGTCGGCGACCTCGGCTTCATCTTCGGCGAGAGCCTCGGCGTCTACTTTCCCGCCAGGCTCGTGCAGGGGATCGGCGCGGGCGGACTCTGGATCGGAACGGCATTTGCGATCATCGAGCGGTTTCCCGGCGAGGAGTACAAGCGGCTGACGGGCATCCTCGCCGCCTACGGGCTCGGAGCGATCGCGGGCCCGGCGATCGGCGGAATCGGAGGGATCAGCACGCCGTTCGCCATCCACCTCGTGCTCGTGACGGTGCTGACCCTGGCGCTCGTGGGGATCGGCGCCCCCAAGAACGCGGCCAAGTTCGGCTCGGACCGGGCCGCGCTCAGGACTCCGGGCTTCTGGCTTGCCTCGGCCGGGATCCTCATGGTGGCACTGACCCTCGGGACGTTCGACGGCCCGATGCCGCTCCACTTCGCCGAGCACCTGAGCCAGGCCGAGATCGCCGCGCTCTACGTCCTCGCCGCCCTCATCTCGTCCGGAGCGGCTGCGTTGGCGGGCCGCCAGGCGCCGAGGCCCGTGCTCGCCGTCGCGACGGTGCTCATGACGCTATCGGTCGCGCTCGGAGGCGCGACCGAGATGATCGGCCTCTGGGTGGTCGTCGCGGTTCTCTTCGGGCTGGGCGTCGGGGCGGGCGAGGCGGGCTCCCTCGGCGTCCTTCTCGAATCGATCGGAGTCGACCGCATCGTCCTGGCGATGGTCGTGTGGTCGCAGATCTGGGCGATCGGCTACCTCGTGGGGCCGGCGATCGGAGGCGGGGTTGCCGAGGCGCTGGGCTACGGGGCCTTGGGACTCGTGCCGCTGGTCGCGAGCATGTTCGTCTTCGTCGGGTTCGCCAGGCTCCGCTCGGAGCCCTCGGCGGCCTGACCCTCGAAGCGAAGCTTTGCCAGCTTCAGGTCCTCCGGGATCTCCGTCGGGTAGTCCCTGGTTAGGCAGGCGCGGCAGAACGTGCCCTCGGGCCTCCGCGTCGAGTCCTGCAGGCCTTCGAGCGAGAGGTAGGCGAGGCTCGTCGCGCCCAGCTGCTCTCGCACCGCCTCGACCGAGCGGCCGCCGGCGATCAGCTCGTCCTCGTCGGCCATGTCGATCCCGTAGAAGCACGGGGAGACGATGGGCGGGGAGGAGATGCGCAGGTGTACCTCGAGGGCGCCCTCCTCGAAGAGCATCGCCACGATCTTTCGGGTCGTCGTACCGCGGACGATCGAGTCGTCCACGACCACGACGCGCTTCCCCGAGACCTCACCGAGCGGGTTGAACTTCGTCTTGATCCCGTGCTCGCGGAGCGCCTGGTCGGGCTGGATGAACGTGCGCCCGACGTAGCGGTTCTTGATCAGGCCCTCGGCGAAGGGGATCCCGCTTGCGCGCGCGAAGCCGATCGCAGCCGGCGTGCCCGAGTCAGGCACGGCCATGACGAGGTCGGCCTCGACCGGCGCCTCGGCGGCCAGCTGCTCGCCCATGCGCACTCGGGCCCCGTGGAGCTCGACGCCGCGGAGCTTCGAGTCGGGCCGGGCGAAGTAGATGAACTCGAAGATGCAAAGTGAGCCCGCGCCGTCGGGCGCGACTGCCTGGTGCGCCTCGTACCCGTTGTCGTCCACGACCACCATCTCGCCCGGGGCGAGTTCACGCTCGACCTCGTCGCCGAGGAGGTCGAGCGCGCAGGTCTCTGACGCGAGCAGCCAGTCGTTCTCGAGCCGACCGAGGACGAGCGGCCGGATCCCCAGCGGGTCGCGGAAGCCCACGAGCTTCCCCTCGGCGAGGAGAACCGCGGAGAACGCGCCCTGGATCCTGCC
>Ga0111539_10009633_pt1 | contig 12195 bp, 10 predicted proteins | sample RhiMethybrSRZTD1_FD_79667 | JGI IMG/M metagenome (GOLD analysis project Ga0111539, IMG submission 79667) | Populus rhizosphere microbial communities from Tennessee, USA - Rhizosphere MetaG P. TD hybrid SRZTD1 (version 2) (version 2) | ecosystem: Host-associated > Plants > Roots > Rhizosphere >...
CCGGCCTCGAGGCCGCCGGCGCGGTTCGTGCGCCGCACCAGCGCACCGTCCGGGCCGGGCTCGATCTCGTCGTGGGCGGAGGACCCCGGACCCGTCGAGGCTTCGATCGCCGTGCCCAGCTCCACCGCCTTGACCGCCGGCACCGACAGGAGCGCCTGGCCGATCCGGCCGTCGAGCTTCCGGTCCCAGGATGCGAAGCTGCCGAGCCCCGCCGGGACGCCCCGGGCTCCGACGAGGATCGCGCCGCCGAGCGTCTCCCCGTCTTTCTTCGCCGCGTCGATGGCGGCGATCATCGCCGTCTCGAGCGACGCGTCGATCGCACGCAGCGGCGAATCCTCGCGGACGCGCGTGAGCGCCGCGAAGCTCCGTGGCGAGCGGGTATCGACGACCGAACCGAGGGCGAGGACTCCGCTGCGGATCTCGATGCCGCCGGCGGCGAGGAGGAGCTTGCAGACCGCTCCCGCGGCGACCCGCGCCGCCGACTCGCGCGCCGAGGCGCGCTCGAGGACGTCGCGGAGGTCCGAGGCGCCGTATTTCATTCCGCCGGCGAGGTCCGCGTGGCCCGGCCGGGGGCGGGTGAGGCGCTTGCCGGCCGCGGCCGCCGGATCGACCGAGAGCGGCCCCATCACCGCTTCCCAGTTCGCGTAGTCCCGGTTCTCGATGCCGATGGCGATCGGGGAGCCGAGCGTCACGCCTCCGCGAACTCCGCCTTCGAAGCGTGCCTCGTCCTTCTCGATCTTCATGCGGCCGCCGCGCCCGTATCCGTGCTGGCGGCGCGCGAGCTCGGAGGCCACGAAATCCGGATCGACCGCGAGCCCCGAGGGGATTCCCTCGAGGATCGCGGTCAGACGGGGCCCGTGCGACTCTCCGGCGGTCAGAAGACGCAGCACTCGGAGAGTCTATTTCGGGACGAGATCAGCCGTTCTGAAGCCAGCGCTCCAACGCGTCGATCCGGCGCTTTTCCCGCTTCCCCTTCAGGGACCGGAGCTGCGTCGCCTTCTCCTGCTGCTCGGTGGTGAGGACGGGCCAGATTTCGGAACGGATGCGAGCGCGCAGCACGGCGCCGTCCGCGCGGACTTCTCCGAGGGCCAGGGCCTGCTGGCGGACGAGGGTTTCGTCGAGCGGCTGCGCCCCCATGGCTTCGCGGAGAGCTTTCCGGCCGCTCTGCGACGCCTCGAGCTGGGTCTCGATCTCGGTGGCATGCGATTTCAGGATGCCCCGGATCTGATCTTTCTGGTCGTCGGAGAGACCGAGCCGCCGTGCGGTGCGGCCGAGGCCGGGTGCGTGGGCGTCCGCCTGCGGGCCGCCGCTGCCCGGGGTGTGCGCGGCGAGGTTCGCGGCGAAGAGGCCGGACAGCGCAAGGGCCCCCGCGCCGGCGATGAGGGTCAGAGAGCGGTGTCGTTGAGCCGAAAGCCTGGACATCGAATCCTCCTGTTACACGCATTGGACGCGAGCAGGAGCGGTCTGGATTACGCCCGGTCTAAACTGCGAGGGTGGAGCGAAAGTACGTCCTCAAAACGCCCGTCCGGCTCAAGTCGTACCGGGTCGACTACGACCGGGAGCTGAACGACGAGCAGCGGGAGGTGGTCCTCGCCGGAGGCGGCCCGATCCTCGTCATCGCGGGCGCGGGGTCCGGCAAGACGCGGACGCTCGTCTATCGCGTCTCACGCCTGATCGAGTCGGGGCACGACCCGTCGCGCCTGCTTCTGCTGACGTTCACGAACAAGGCGGCGCGCGAGATGCTCCGCCGCGTCGAGACTCTCCTCGCGGTGGACACGCGGCGGCTCGCCGGCGGAACGTTCCATTCGGTGGGCAACCGCCTCCTGCGGCGCTTCGGCGCGCGCCTCGGGCTGACCGCGAACTTCACGATCCTCGATCCCGAGGACGCCCGCGAGCTGATGGAGGCCGCGACCTCGGATCGCAAGATCCCGACGCTCGAGCGCCGCTTCCCCAAGGGCGACGTCCTTCAGGATCTCTACTCCTACACGATCAACACCGGGCGCTCCTTCACCGAGGTCCTCGCCGAGCACGCGCCCCATTTCTCGGAGCTCGAGACCGAGATCGTCTCGGTTTTTCAGCGCTACCGCGAGCGCAAGCGCCAGGGCAACGCCGTGGATTACGACGATCTGCTCCTTCTCTGGAAGAAGCTCCTCGACGAGGTCCCGGCGGCGGCCACGGAGCTCCGGTCCTCCTTCGACCACGTCCTCGTCGACGAGTATCAGGACACGAATCGTCTCCAGGGCGAGATCGTCGACGGCATGGCGAAGCTCAAGAAGAACGTGACCGTCGTGGGCGACGACGCCCAGGCCATCTACTCCTTCCGCGGCGCCTCGTTCGAGAACATTCTCGGCTTTCCTCAGCGATATCCCGATGTGCAGACGTTCCGCCTGACGCGCAACTATCGCTCCACGCCCGAGATCCTGGCGCTCGCGAACGCCTCGATCGCCCACAACGAGAAGCAGTTTCCGAAGGAGCTCGCCGCCTCGCGCGAGTCCGGCGCGCTGCCCGCCGTCGTGGCGCTGCCCGACATCCCCGACCAGGCCCGCTTCGTCGGTCAGCGGCTGCTCGAGTGGCACGACGAAGGCGAGAAGCTCTCGGATCTGGCCGTGCTCTACCGCGCGCACTACCAGGCGCTCGAGCTGCAGATCGAGCTGACGCGGCGCGGGATCCCCTACGAGATCCGCTCGGGCACCCGCTTCTTCGAGCAGCGCCACGTGAAGGACGTGCTCGCGTTCCTGCGGATCGTCGTCAACCCGAAGGACGAGCTCTCCTGGAAGCGGGCCCTCAAGCTCTTTCCGAGGGTCGGCGAGCGCTCCGCGGCGGCGGTCTGGGAGGCGATCGGCGCTCGCCCGGACCCGCTCGAGGCCTTCCGATCCCTCGACGCGAAATCCGTGGATCTCGGTCGAGGCTCGGAGACCGCGCTCCGGCCGTTCCGCGCGTTGCTCTCGCAGCTCGATTCGCCGGGTCTCCGATCCACTCCGGCGGAGGCGATTCGCACCGTCGTCGAGGACGTGTACAAGGACTACGCCCGCGCCAAGTTCCCCAACGGCAACGCCCGTCTCGACGACCTCGAACAGTTCGCGCAGTTCGCGCAGACGTACGACTCGCTGCCGGCGTTTCTCGAGGACGTGACGCTCTTCAACGAGCTCTCGGGCGAGGACGTCGTGGCGGGGGAGCCTGACGACGATCGCGTCGTCCTCTCCTCGATCCATCAGGCCAAGGGCCTCGAGTGGAGCCGCGTCATCGTCATGGGCCTGTCGGAGGGACGTTTTCCGAATTACCGTTCGATCGCAACCGACGAGGGCCTCGAAGAAGAGCGACGCCTCTTCTATGTGGCCGTGACCCGCGCCAAGAACGAGCTCGCGCTGGTCTACCCGATGCTCGCCCGGGACCGCTATGGCGTCGATGTGATTTTGGAACCTTCCCGCTTCGTGGCCGAGTTGCCGGAGACCGTCTACGAGCGCTGGACGATCGAGCGGGAACCGTCCTCGGAAGAGGTCGAGCAGGCCGGCGAGGAGACGGTTCACTGACCGTCGGGCCACTTCGTCCGGCCGAAATGCGCGGTAAAATCGGCATGTTGAATCTCATGCGATGAAAGACGACATCTACTCGGCAATTTGCCGCGAAGCGCTGGAGTCGCGCCAGCGCGACCTGGGGACGTTCGTCGACAACGGCATGGCGGGCCTGTCGGTCCGCCTCGAGAAGACGCTCCTCCGGCTGCCATCGGGCTACTTCCTGCTGGGACTGGGGCCCTACAACGCGGGCCTCGTGAAGCTCGACTTCGACGAGCTCCTCATCGGCCGGGAGGTTCCCGAGTTCATCGGCATCGGGATGCCGGTTTCCGGATTCCGCGTCTCCTCGCCCGATGCCTTCCTGAACGTCGAAGTCTCGCGGCTGCACGCGAAGGTCGTGCGGCGGCTGGATTCCGGAGGAGCGCTGTACCGACTGGTCGACATGCGGTCGACCTGCGGGACGTACTTGAACGGGGATCCGATCCCGGCGCCCGACGATCTCGGCGGAATCTCGGAAGACGACTGCGCGCGGCCCCTGCGCTCCGGTGATTTCTTTTCGCTCGGGCCGTCGTCGGTCAACCTGTTCCTCTTCTTCCAGAAGTGACGTCGGAGGCCTCGCGGGGGCCCTTCCGGGGCATCCGCCTGGCCCTTCTGGTCGGAGCCGCGGCGGCATTCGTGTCGGCCATCGCGCTCGCGCGACGGATCGGGCCGGCCCTCCTCGCGGATCCGGAGGCCTCCTGGGCGCCGTCCCGTCTGCTCCTCGGCCTGGCCGTCGCCGCGGGAGCCGCCGCGGCCGGAGCGATGGCGGCGGCCGGGTTTCTGGCGTGGGCGCGCTCGAGCGGGGCGGCGGAGGAGCTCTCGCCGATCCCGTTCCGCTCCTCCACCCTCGCAGCTCTGACGCTGCTGGCGATCGTCACCGGGGCGGCGCTTCGCTTCGCCGCTCTCGAACGCGTTCCCGAGTGGCTCTGGGTCGACGATCTATCGCTGATGCGGCCGGCGCTCGAGCTCTCCGGCCGCCCGTCGGACTTCTCGGACTCGATCCGGGCGGTGCCGTACGGGGTGCCGAAGCCCTATGGAAGCGTCGGTGTTCTGTACCTCGAGGGCTACCGCGCGGCTCTCGCTTTCGCCGGTACGACCGTCCTCGGTGTGCGTCTTCCTTCCGCGCTCGCGGGCGCTGCCTCTCTCGTCACGGCGGCGCTCCTCGGCCGGGCGCTGCTCCCGCCGGGCGGCGGAATGCTCGCGGCTCTCGTGCTCGCGGGCCTGCGCTGGCATCTGATCCTCAGCCGCTGGGCGTTCGTCATGATCCTGCTCGCGCCGATCGTGGATCTCGCGACCCTGGCCCTCCTCTCGTCGCGGAAGCGGCGAAGCCTGACGCGGGCGCTGGCCGCCGGAATCATCGGCGGGCTCGGAGCCCACGTCTACCTGTCGGCCTGGCCCGCCGGCGCGGCCCTCGCGCTCTTCGCACTCTGGCCGGCCGAGGCCGGAGAGAGAGCGGGCGCTCGAGTCGCCCGCTCGGCGGCATTCGCGCTCGGCTTCGCGGTCTGTGCGGCGCCGCTCTTCCTCTTCCACGAGGGCCGCGCGGCGTCGTACTTCGCGAGGACCGCGGACCACAACGTTCTGCTCGAGATCCGCCGCACCGGCTCGCTGCGCCCGCCCTTCGAAGCGGTCGCCGACGCGCTCGTCTCGCCATGGCTCCTGGGCGATCCGACGCCGCGGCACGACCTGCCCGGGCGCACGCGCCTCGGATGGATCCTGGGCATCCCGGTCGCGATCGCCCTCGGGCGCGCGCTGGTGCGGCCGCGAGACGCGATCTCCGGACTGCTACTGGCCCACGCGGCGGCGTTCCTCGCGGCGGTGGCCGCGGGCGGCCAGGCCGACATTCCGAACGGCTCGCGCTTCGCGTATCTCTCGACGCTGACCGCCGTAGCCGCGGCGGCCGGCATTCTCTGGCTCCTCGGGCGGGTGCCCCCGCGCTCTCGCCGCGCCGCGGCCCTGGCCGCGATCGGGGCGATCGCCGTCGAGGGAGCCGTCTCGGCGCGCGCGGCGCTGCGGTCCTGGCCGGAACACCCCGAGACGTTCCGGGGCTTCCACGGGCAGGACACGCTCATCGGCCGGGCGGCGGCGCGCTGGGATCGCTACGGAAGCGTGGAGATCGCGCGCGGTCTCGGGCATTCGAGCCTGGCGATCGAGGCCGTGCGCCGATTCCGGCTGGACCCCCGCGCGGACGGGGCGGCCGCACCGGGCGGGCCGGTCTCGCTGCGAGCGCGGATCGTGGCGCCGGGGACCGAGGCGGGCAGCGGAGAGCATCCCGTCGAGCGGATCGTGGACCCCTGGGGAAAATCCTGGGCGGTGATCTTCGCGCGGCGATAGCGCGGCGTGCGCGAACCGACTCCCGACTCGCGACTAGCGAACGGTGTCGGCGGGAACGCGCATGGCGCGCGAAAGGACGTCTTCCCCCACGTCGAAGGCCGAGGGCATGACGGAGATCAGTCCGGATGCGTCCCAGATGCCCATCGTGCGGAGCGGCGGCCGGTACACGTGGAGCGAAATGGCCCGGGCGCTCGTCGGGGCCAGGCGATGGAGCACGGTCGGGCCGATGTCCGACAGATCGCCCTCGGGCCGCACCTGGCTGTCGTAGAGCTCGGGGATGTCGCGCGGCGTCGTGAAGCGCTCTTCCGCGAGCGCGCCCGAGAGCACCGCCATCCCGCCCATCACGCCGCGATGATCGTGGATCGGCGTCACCTGGCCCCCCTCCCACGCGATGAGCATGACTTCCCAGTCGTCCCAGAGAAGGATTGGGTGGCGCATGTAGCGTTCTCGCGAGAACTGGACACGGTCGAGGTAGCGCTCGGTCTCGCGGGCGATGCGATCGCAAAGTCCGCCCGGAGTGGGCCGCTCGGCCCGCGACGCGGCTTCGACCACGACCTCCCGGACGGCTTCGGCGAAGGTCACTTTCGGGATTGTATGGCCATGTTATCGTCCGCGGTCGCATGAAAATCGCGGTCGTCCCGGGCGACGGAATCGGAGTCGACGTCACCGCGGAGGCCGTCAAGGTTCTCGACCGGGTGGCCCGCGCCCGGGGCATCCCGTTCGAGCCGGTCTTCTTCCCGTGGAGCGCAGACCATTACCTGAAGACAGGCATCACGATTCCCGACGGCGGTTTCGACGACCTCGCATCGAACTACGACGCGATCTTCATGGGCGCCTTCGGAGATCCGCGCGTTCCCGACATGAAGCACGCCGCGGACATCCTGCTCGGGGCGCGCTTTCGCCTCGACCTCTACGTCAACTACCGGCCGGTCCGCTGCCTCGACGACCGCCTCTGCCCGCTCAAGGGCTTCGGCGCCGACGACGTGGACTTCGTCGTGTTCCGGGAGAACACCGAGGGCTCCTACGTCGGGGCGGGCGGGCACTTGAAGAAGGGCACGCCCGACGAGGTCGCGGTCCAGGAGGACGTCTCGACCCGCAAGGGCGTCGAGCGGATCATCCGGTACGCGTTCGAGTACGCCCGGGCCCGCGGACGGCGGCGCGTCGTGATGTCCGACAAGTCGAACGCGATGCGGTTCGTCGGCGATCTCTGGCAGCGCGCCTTCGCCGACGTCGCGAAGGATTATCCCGAGATCGAGGCGTCGCACCTCTACATCGACGCGCTCTGCATGCAGATGGTCAAGGATCCCCGGCAGTTCGAGGTCATCGTCACGAACAACATGTTCGGAGACATCGCGACGGATCTCGGCGCGGCGCTGCAGGGGGGCCTGGGCATGGCGGCGTCCGGCAACATCCATCCGGGCCGTGTGTCCATGTTCGAGCCGGTGCACGGGTCGGCGCCGAAGTACGCCGGAACGGGCAGGGCCAACCCTTTCGGCGCGATCCTCACGGCGGGCCTTCTCCTGGACCACCTCGGGCGCGGCGCGGAGGCCGTCGCCGTCGAGGCTGCCGTGGCGGCCTGCGTGCGCGAGGGGGCGGCCACGGCCGATGTGGGAGGCTCCCTGTCGACGTCCCAGGCCGGCGACGCGGTCTGCCAGCGCCTGCGCTTCGACTGACCTCGCCGCACCCGGGCGTCGGCCGCCCTGCTACAATTCCGACGAAGGAGATTCCGCAATATGCCTGCTTTTTCGCGCAGACTGACTGCAGCCTTCGCCGCCGCCTTTCTGCTTCTTTCCGTGTCCGCCGTTCTGGCGGCTCCCAAGTCGTTCTCCAGCTCCGACGACGCCAAGGAGAAGGACGAGCCTCAGAAGTTCCTGCCCGACTACGACAAGCTCGTGCAGGGCAAGGACGCCGACTGGGTCTATTTCCCCAAGGGCAGCCTGAAGGGGACGTACAAGACGGTCATGGTCAAGGACTTCGAGCACAACGGAAAGAGCCGCGACTCCCGTGACGCGGCGCGGGACGGGAAGGAATACGCCGAACAGTGGCTCGAGAAAGAGGGCTTCGAGGTCGTCGAGAAGAACGCCGACCTCATCGTCGAAGGCAACGTGTTCAACGCCTGGGAGCCGAGCGGCGCGGCCCGGTACTGGGGCGGCTGGGCGGCGAACCCGGGGGTCGGTCTCGAGCTGCTGATCAAGAACAAGAGCGGCGAGGTCGTCGGAGAGCTGCGGCAGAAAGCCAAAGGATCGACGGTCCCGGACGCCGTCGAAAACGGCCTCGAAGACATGTGCAAGTCCATCGCGGCAGGGAAGTAGCCGCTGCCATCTGAAGGCAACAAGCCTTTGCTGCTCAAGAGGTTAGGTATCAAAGGCGGGGCCCTCCCCCCCGGGCGGGCCCCCGTCGTGGTACCGTTTACCGCCTCAAGGAGCAGAGCCGATTTCTGAACCGAATCACGCCGTAACCCTGCCCGAATCCGGACTCACCGCGCTCTTCGGAATCGCTGACGAAAACCTCCGGGCCATCGAGGACGCGTTCGGCGTCCGCCTTCAGGCCCGCGGCAGCGAGATCGCGGTCCTCGGGGAGGGAGAAAAGCAGGACGCCGCCCGGAGACTCCTGGCCGGGCTGACCGACCTTTTGGCCGGAGGGTTCCCGCTTCGCGGGACCGACGTCGCGACGGCCATCCGGGTCGCTCGAGAGGATCCCACCGTCTCGCTGACGGAGTTCTTCACGGACAGCCCCTTCGGGCCGACGCTCAAGTCGGTCGTCACGGTCCGCAACATCAAGCAGAGGATCTACGTCCAGACGATCGACCGGCACGATCTCGTGTTCGCGATCGGCCCCGCGGGCACCGGCAAGACTTATCTCGCCGTCGCGATGGCGGCGGCGGCTCTCCTGGAGAAGAAGGTCAAGCGGATCGTCCTCGCCCGCCCGGCCGTGGAAGCCGGCGAGCGGCTGGGATTTCTGCCGGGCGATCTCGTCGAGAAGATCAACCCGTACCTGCGCCCGCTCTACGACGCGCTCTACGACATCCTCGGGTACGAGAAGACCGCGAAGCTTCTCGAGCGCGGCATCATCGAGGTGGCGCCGATCGCCTTCATGCGCGGCCGCACGCTCAACGACGCGTTCATCATCCTCGACGAGGCCCAGAACACGACCTCCGAGCAGATGAAGATGTTCCTGACGCGGATCGGGTTCGGGTCCAAGGCCGTCGTGACCGGCGACATCACGCAGATCGACCTTCCCCAGGGCAGGACCTCGGGCCTGCGCGAGGCGCAGCAGGTCCTCACCGGCATCGAAGGCATCCGATTCGTGCTCTTCGACGAGCGCGACGTCGTTCGGCACACGCTCGTCCAGTCGATCATCACGGCTTACGAGGCACTCGACCGGGTGCGGGAAGCCGCCGCCGCGACGTCGGGCCGGCCCGCCTCCGGCCGCTGAGGCAAGCGATGAGCGACGACGCGCCCGAACGGCGCCGCACGTTCCATTTCGGCCGCGCGGCGAGCTCTACCGGCGCCACGGGAGAGCCTTCGCGCCGGCAGCAGCTGCGCCCCTGGCTCTGGGGAGCGGCGTACGTCCTCGTGACGACGATGGCCTTCTCTCCGGCGCTTTCGTTCCGCCGTGGCGCGCTGACGCCGGGCACGGTCTCGCCGCGCGACGTCGTCGCTCCGCGCGACCTGATCGTGCCGGATCCCGAGGCGACGGCGCGCCGGCGGGCCGAGGCCTCGGCCGAAGTTCTGCCGCTCTACGAATCCGATCCGCTCGCGGGGGCCCGTTTCGAAGAGGAGATCCGGGCGTCGTTCGATCGGGCGCGGGCGGCCGCGGCGCGCGCGCGCCCCCGGGGCGCGGTGACCTCCGACGTGCGCGACGCGTTCACGCTTCCGATCGGCGACGAAGCCCTCCAGTCGGTGGCGCGTCAGGGATTCTCGAAGGAGCTCGAGGACCGGTTCGTCGCGATCGGGCTGGACCTCTACCGGGTCGGCGTCGTGGATCACCGCGACCTGCCGCCGGAAGGGCGCGCCCGCGGCATCACGGTCCGCGACTCGTCCACGGGTCGCGAGACGAGGCGTCGCGACGCCGGCGCCGTCGAGTACGGCAATGAAACCAAGTCGGCCGTGGCCGCGAGGCTCGTGGATGGTCCGCTGTCGGTGCGGGAACGCGCCGAGGTCGCGGCGTTTCTCGCCGCGATCCTGAGGCCGAACATGACCTACGACGCGGCGCAGACGGCCGAACGGCGGGACCGCGCTGCGCGGTCGGTCGAGAGCGTTTTCACGCGCATTCCCCGGGGCAAGGTCCTCGTCCGCCGCGGCGACGAGATCACGCCGCGCACCGCGCAATGGATCGCGGCGGTGCGCGCCTCGGCCTCCGATCCCTCCTCGTGGGTCAAGGTCACGGGAGTCATGGTGCTGCAGGTCCTGGCGGTCCTGGCCTTCTGGCTGGACGCCCGGCGCCAGCGCCGCCGCAAGCGGGAGCGCTCGACGGCCGTCGTCTTCGGGACGGTCCTCGCGACCGGGATCCTCTTCGCCCTCGTGACACGCGGAGCGTTCGCCCTGGCGCAGGCCCTCTCGCCTTCCCTCGAGGGCGCGTCGGGAGCCGTCAACTACGCGATTCCTTTCGCGGCCGGGCCGATCGTCGTCAGCCTCGTCGCGGGCATGGGCCCGGCGCTCCTCGTGGCCCTCGTCCACGCCGTCGGCGCGGGCGTCCTCATGGGACTTTCGTTTCCGTTCGCGCTCTTCTCGCTCGTGGGCTCGCTGGCCGGCATCTACGGCCTCGGCAAGGTGCGGTCCCGCAGCGTGCTGCTGACGATGGGCGGCATGGTCGGTGCCGGCAACCTCGTGGTCATTCTCGCCATCCATTTCCTGTCCGACGGGCCCTGGGGCTGGGAGTTCCTCTGGGATGCCCTCGCCGGCGTCGCCGGCGGTCTGACCGTGGCGATGGTCGTCGCGCTGCTGCTGCCGGTGTTCGAGCACCTCTTCTCGGTCGTGACCGACATCCGCCTGCTCGAGCTGTCCAACCAGAACCTTCCGCTGCTCCGGAATCTCGCACTCGAGGCCCCGGGCACTTACCAGCACTCGCTGATGCTCGGCCACCTCGCCGAAGCCGCGGCGGAGGCGATCGGGGCGGATGCTCTCCTCGCCCGGGTCTCGGGCTACTACCACGACATCGGCAAGACGCGGATGCCGGACTACTTCATCGAGAATCAGCCGAAGGGCTTCAATCGCCACGATCGGCTGGAGCCCTCGATGTCGGCGCTCATCATCGCGGCCCACGTCAAGGAAGGCGCCGAGATGGCCAGCAAGGCGCGGCTTCCCGAGCCGATCGTGACGGCCATCCGCGAGCACCACGGCACGAAGCTGATCCGCTACTTCTACCAGAAGGCCCTGACACGGATGGATCCGTCCCAGGGCCCGGTGCAGGAAACCGAGTACCGCTATCCCGGCCCCAAGCCCTCCACGCGCATCCTCGGCATCCTCATGATCGCGGACGCGGTCGAGGCCGCCTCGCGCACGCTGGTCGAGCCGACGCCCGCGAAGATCCGGGCGATGATCCGGGCGATCGTGGACGACTGCCTGCGCGACGGGCAGTTCGACGAGTGCGACCTGACGATGCGCGATCTCGCGACGATTTCCGACGCCCTCGAACGCACGGTGACGACGGTGTTCCACCACCGCATCGACTACCCGGGGTTCGACTTCAATCGCGAACGGGCGCGCCGACGGACGACCGGCACCGGCGCGGCGCCCACGGAAGCCGCGGGCCCGAAGGCGGTCTGATGCTCCGGGTCGACGTCCAGGCGAAGTCCGCCGGCGCCCCTCCGGCCGCCCGGGTGCGGGGAGTGCTGTCGCGGGCCGCGCGCGCCGCGAAAACGCCGGCGTCGGCGGGGAACGGCCGCGCGCCTCGTGGCGCGACCGGCCGCGCGCCTCGTGAGGTCTCGGTGCTCTTCTGCGCCGACACGAGGATGCGCGCTCTCAATCGACGCTATCGCGGGCAGGATCGCCCGACCGACGTCCTGGCGTTCCCGACGGCGGACTCCGAAAGCGGGTTTCTGGGCGACATCGTGATCTCGGTCCCGTACGCCGAGCGCGAAGCCCGGCGGCGCCGCGAGCCGGGAGCGCGGGAGATCGACCGGCTCCTCGTCCACGGCCTGCTCCACCTGATGGGCTACGACCACGAGACCGACGACGGCGAGATGGATGCGCTCGAGGCTCGGATCCGCCGCCGGCTTGGCCTGGCCGATTCCGCCGAGTCGAGCGCCCGGCGAGTTCCGGCCGTCCGGGCGAGGCGCTCGCGATGATCGCCTCCCTCGTCGCCGCTGGCG
>Ga0111539_10009637_pt1 | contig 12193 bp, 4 predicted proteins | sample RhiMethybrSRZTD1_FD_79667 | JGI IMG/M metagenome (GOLD analysis project Ga0111539, IMG submission 79667) | Populus rhizosphere microbial communities from Tennessee, USA - Rhizosphere MetaG P. TD hybrid SRZTD1 (version 2) (version 2) | ecosystem: Host-associated > Plants > Roots > Rhizosphere >...
AGTAGATAACTCCACGCTCAGTGCTGAATACGGCCAGAGCTCCGGCGCCGTCGTCAACATAGCGACGAGATCCGGGGCCAACGAATTTCACGGTGAGTTGTTTGAGTTCTTTCGCAACGACGCTCTCGATGCCCGCAATTTTTTTACCTTCAATGCGAATCAGCCACCACCCTTCAAGCGTAACCAGTTTGGCGGACAGTTTGGTGGCCCAATCGTTAAAGACGAGGCGTTTTTTTTCACTTCATACGAGGGGCTGCGCCAGCGTCAACAACTGAATATCAACAGTCTCGCGCTGAGCGATGCGCAACGCGCAGCGGCAAGTGATCCGGTTATCTTGAAGCTGCTTCCGTTGATCCCACGGGCGAATTTCCTTGATTCATCGGGAACGGCGCGCTTTGTCGGAACCGCAAAGGCGTCAGTCAACACAGATCAATGGAGTATCGACGGCAGTTACAACCAGGACAAAAACGATCGCTGGCACGGATATTACTCGCTCTATCGCACCGTGCTCGTTGAACCAACTCGCAACGGTAATACCGTTCCCGGTTTTGGAAACACAACGCTTCAGCTCCGCCAGGTTTTCACTTTCAACGAGACACACATCTTTGGTCCAACGCTCGTCAACGAGCTCCGCCTGGGTTTTAATCGCTTCAGCTCCGCCACCACTCCAAACGCACAACTAAATCCTGCTGACTTCGGTATCAAGCACGGAATCACTGAACCCATCGGTTTACCGCAGATTAGCGTTGCCGGAGGGCTGAACTTCGGCGGACCATCAATCAACCCTTCGGGACGCGGTGACACCACCTTCATCGCCGGCGATTCTTTCAGTTACCAGAACGGAAGACATTCGCTGAAAGCCGGCGGCGAGTTTCGCCAGTTTCTCAACAACAATTTCAGGCAGGGGACGGGTAGTTTCAACTTTCCCACCGTCGCTTCTTTCATCGCCGGGACGGCGAACTCATTCAGCGTCACCCTCGGTAGTCAATCGAGCAGCATCGACGAAGGCGCGTTCGGCTTTTTTGTGCAAGACAACTACAAGATGCGATCGAATCTGACCGTTGAACTCGGTCTGCGTTACGACTGGAATATTACTCCCACCGAACGTTACGACCGCTTTATTGTTTTCGATTCCTCGACTGCCTCACTGATTCGTGTGGGTACAGATCTCGACGAGGTCTATCAGCAGAACAACAAGAACGTGCAGCCGCGTGTTGGTTTTGCGTGGGATCCGTTCGGTGACGGAAAAACTTCGGTGCGCGCAGCTTATGCGCTCCTGACGGATCAACCGATGACCAGCATCGTGATCGGAACGACGACCAATCCACCGTTAGCCATTCCGCTGACGTTTAGTGGCGCAATCAGACTCGATAACGCACTCCAACTGGCTGGACCAGCCGGGCTAGCTCCGCAATCAATTGCGCACGACTTTGATAATGCTTATTTGCAATCGTGGAATTTCAACGTGCAGCGCGAGTTGATTGCCAATCTGACGTTGTCGGCAGGTTACATCGGGTCGAAGGGCACACACCTGATTTCACGTCGCAACCTTAACCAACCGAGAAACGGCGTACGCCCGTTTACGAGGTTGTCACCTTCAAGCCCGATACTGCCTGGCGCGAGTCTCGGCAATATCACGCAGGTGGAGAGCGGCGGGAATTCCAGTTACAACGCGCTTTGGGTTACCGGAACTATGCGCCAGAGGCGTGGTCTGCAATGGAATGTCTCGTATACGTGGTCGAAATCCCTGGATTACAACTCGTTCAGTACTGGCGGAATCGTTGGACAAGACAGTTATAACCTGCGAGGCGATCGCGGACTGTCAGACTTTGACGCACGTCACCGTTTCGTCTGCAACGGAATCTACGACTTGCCCTTCAGAGGCAATGTGTTGCTCGAAGGTTGGCAGTTGGCTGCAATCGTTCAAGTACAGAGCGGCAGCCCTGTCAACATCGTCACCAGCAACAGCACTGTAAATGGAATCGCCAATACACTCCGGCCGGACGTGACTGGCCCCATTGCGACGATCGGCAGCGTTGACCAATGGTTTGATACCTCAGTGTTCACTGCGGTGCCTCGTTTTGGTAATCTCGGTCGCAATGTAGTTATCGGCCCGGGTTTTAGTAACACCGATTTTTCTGTGATCAAGAACACCGCATTGGGCGAAGAACTTCGCCTACAATTTCGGGCCGAGTTTTTCGACCTCTTCAATCATGCGAACTTTGGCCCACCCGGAACTGTGGCCGGAACCCCGACGTTTGGCCAAATCATGAGTACACGGTTTCCAACCGGTGAGTCTGGATCTTCTCGGCAGATTCAGTTTGCTGTGAAATTGAATTTCTAATCGAGCAAAGGTTCACAGGGATGAAGCCTCGCGAATACCTGGTCAGAGGTAGATTGGCATTAGTGTTCGTCGTGTGCGTATCCTGCCTGGCGGTTTCTGCTCAAACAACTACGCCAAAACGTGTGGTCGTTCTTTATTGGGATAACAAAGAGTTTCCTGGGAACGCCCGATTCGAAGAGAGTTTCAAGACACGTCTACAACTCGGCCAGCGTCAAGACGTCGAGTACTATCCCGAGTACTTCGAGTACAGCCGGTTTCCAGAGGAAAAGCAAATATCAACTTTTCGCGATTACTTGCGCGCGAAATATGCTACGCGCTCTGTCGACGTGGTTGTCGCCTCCGCTGATGCTCCGCTCGATTTTCTCCTCGGCCACCGGAGTGATCTCTTTCCAAATACGCCGATTGTCTTTGTCGCAAATAATCCACCAAAGCCTGAGGCGCTCGCGCCGTGGCCCGGCGGGACCGGAATTCGTTATCGCAATGCCTACCACGATACTCTGGAGTTGGCACTGCGGCTACATCCTCATACAGAGCGCGTTTTTGTCGTCAGCGGAACGCCGCAGCATGACCGTAGATTTGAGAGAGCAGTACAGGCGGAACTCTTCGACGTCGAAAACCTCGATATCAAATATCTCACCGATCTGCCGTTGCCGGAACTGATCGCTACAACCAAAACTTTGCCACCCAACTCCGTAGTCCTTTTCGTCTGGCAGCAGGCTTCGAACGAGCAGGGAAAACTGCTCGAGAGCTATGAAGTCCTCGCGCGGATCGCTCCCGAATCGTCGGCTCCGATTTACGGATTCGGGACAGTCATGCTCGGATCAGGAATTGTCGGCGGTTATCTACAGGGACCTGAGATGAATGGTGCCAAGGCTGGAGAAATCGTCGAGCGGATCTTAAGCGGCACTCAAACCCAGGAGATACCAGTCGAACGAGCACAGCGGGTACCGATGTTTGACTGGCGTGAATTACGCCGCTGGGGAATCGCGGAGATCAATCTCCCGCCCGACAGTGTCGTACGCTTCAAGGAGTTTACGTTCTGGGAACTCTACAGGTGGCGCATAGCCGGAGTGCTCACACTCCTGGTCGTGCAAAGCATTTTCATCGGAGTTCTCCTCGTCGAACAGCGTAGACGGCGCCGCGCCACAAAAGCTCTCGATCGTCTCAACGCGGAGCTCGAAGAACGAATTGCTGCGCGCACGGCTGCGCTCAACTCTAAGAGCCGCGAGCTGGAGGCGTTCGCGTATTCCGTGGCTCACGATCTCAAAGCACCACTTCGCGGCATCGGCGGTTACAGTCATCTTCTGCTGGCTCAGCACGCCGCAAATCTGGATGACGAAGGCCGCTCATTCCTGCAGACGATTCACGGTTCGGCCGAAGAGATGAGCCAGTTGATCGATGATCTGCTTGAGTATTCACGTCTGGAGCGCCGGGAGTTTCAGCGGAGCCTGGTCGAATTGGGACCTTTGATTAGCTCTGTAGTGGAGCAAAAGAAACGGGAATCGAGCGAAACGTCGATTAACTTCGTCGTCAATGTTAACGGCGGCAGCGTGACGGCAGATCGCAACGGGCTTACGCAGTCGCTGCGGAACTATCTGGACAATGCCGTGAAATTCACAAGGAAGGTTTCCCAGCCGCGCATTGAGATCGGAACGGAAGAGACGGCGGAGCATCATTTGATCTGGGTGCGGGATAATGGTGTTGGTTTTGACATGAAATATCACGATCGAATCTTCAATATCTTTCAGCGTCTGGATCCGGGTGAGGAATATCCGGGCACAGGCATCGGTTTGGCAATTGTACGTAAGGCGATGGAACGAATGGGCGGTCGGGCCTGGGCCGAGAGTGAAACAGGGCACGGAGCTACGTTCTATTTGGAGATCCCAAGATAACGCGACTTTCGGTCTGTCCACAGATTACACACATTCAATAACCCAATCGGTGTAATCCGTGGATAAGAAACTATGAAGATTCTCTACGTTGAAGACGATGCACGCGATGCGGACCTCACCCGCCGTTGGCTGCGTACGTCTGCCCCCCATCTCGAGTTTGAGGTTGTGTACACAATTCAGGACGCGGTTGCACGGCTTCAACGCGTGGATATCGAGCCGCTCGATCTCGTACTTACCGACGTCCACTTGAACGACGGCGATGGTCTCCATCTGCTAAAGCGCATTCGTGAAGACCGTCTGCCGCTGGCCGTCGTCGTAATCACGGGAAGAGGCGACGAAGAGACCGCAGTTGCAGCCCTCAAAGCCGGCGCCGACGATTACGTTGTCAAACACAAGGATTATTTAGATCGACTACCGGTAACCCTTGAAGGCGCATTCAATCACTACCGAGCAGACGAAATACGGCGAGCCCATCCCTTAAATGTGCTCTACGGCGAAATCGAACTGGATGAGATTGAATCCACGCGCAGTCATTTTGCTGTGCACGCTGATCATCTTCGTCTGCATATCGTTGAAAAGGGCTCGGACGTGCTTTCAGCATTGCAAACAAAAAGCCAGTCTTACGATGTGCTCTTGATGAACGTTGATATGCCTGAGGTGAGCGGACTCGAGGTGCTCAGAGAACTGCGTCTGACTCTGATGCAGGATCTGCCCGTAGTATTGATTTGTCGCGAGGGCGACGAGGATCTCGCCCGCCAGGGCCTTAAGCTAGGCGCTACAAACTATGTAGTGAAGAAACCCGGTTACGTTTTTGAACTGCCACTGCAAGTCGAAGATGCTCACTCTCGTGCCGAAATCCTGCGACGCGAAATGGCTCTGGAAAGAAGTGAGGCCAGAAACCGGGCAATTCTCAGAGCCATGCCGGACCTGATGTTTGTCCTGAGCCGCGACGGTACCTATCTCGATTACCACGCCAGATCACCAGACCAGTTGCTGCTGCCACCGGAACAGTTCATCGGCCGAAATATATCGGACGTAATGCCTCCCGACCTCGCGGGTGAGTTTCACAAGTGTTTCGAGCAGGCTTCGGATAAGCCTTTGCTCCTGGAGTACAAACTTTCGCTGCCTGACGGCGAGCATGCCTTCGAAGCGTCCATCGTTACCACCGAGAGTGACAAGCTGCTGTCGATTGTTCGTGACATCACGGAACGCAAGCAGGCTGAGGAAGCATTACGCGAGAGCGAAGAGCGACTGCGTTTGGCCCAACGGGCTGCGCGCGTCGGCACCTGGGAGTGGAACGTGCAAACCGGGACATCAGTTTGGTCGGAGATGATATGGAGTTTACTCGGGCTCGAGGAAGGTGAAGTGTCTCCCACCGTCGAGACTTTTGCCGCATTTATTCATCCCAACGATCGCGAGGTTGCGCTTGGCAAAGTAAAGCAAGCACTGGCCGCAGGCGACGAGTACTACGACGAGTTTCGCATCGTGCAGCGAAACGGAAAAGTCCTCTGGGTATCGTCTTCAGGCCGCGTGATCCGATCGCCTGATGGTAGTGCGGAGCGCATGCTCGGCGTCAATATTGATATCACTGAGCGTAAGCAGGCGATGGAGTGGCTCAAGAGTGCGCTGGCTGAGGTCCAAAAGTTGAAAGATCGCCTGCACGAAGAAAATATCTATTTGCAGGAAGAGATACGGGTCGCGAGTGAATTCCGGGAAATCATCGGGCAGAGTGAGTCGCTCCGTAAGGCTTTGCGCCAGGTTGAGCAGGTTGCATCGCTGGACACGACCGTGTTGATTCTCGGCGAGACAGGTACCGGTAAAGAACTATTGGCCCATGCGATCCATGACAATAGTCCACGTGCAAAACATCCGCTCGTGAAGGTCAACTGTGCGGCCCTGCCGGGTCCGCTTATTGAGAGTGAGTTGTTCGGACACGAGAAGGGCGCATTTACCGGAGCTGATACGCAACGGAAAGGTCGATTCGCGCTTGCTGACGGCGGCTCTCTCTTTCTCGATGAAGTCGGCGAGCTTCCTCTTGATTTGCAAGCAAAGCTGTTGCGCGTGCTCGAAGAAGGGGAGTTTGAGCTCCTTGGCAGTAGCCGCACGATGAAGGTGGACGTTCGCGTCATTGCGGCCACTAATCGTAACCTGGCGGAAGCAGTGGCGAGGGGAACTTTTCGTTCTGATTTGTATTACCGGTTAAGCATCTTTCCGATCGTGATGCCGCCGCTGCGTGAGCGTCGTGAGGATATCCGGCTGCTCGTAACACATCTGGTAAAACAGCTCAACGTAAAACTCGGCAAGCAGATCACGTCAATTCCGCAGAGCGCGATAAACACGTTACAGAATTACGACTGGCCTGGTAACGTCCGTGAGTTGAAGAACGTGATTGAGCGGGCGGTGATCACTTCGGAGGGATCAAAACTACAGCTCACCGACACTTTCGATCAGTCGACTCGGACGGCCGAGACGGCGATCGTGTCCTCCGCTTCGGAAGAGATTGAAGGCGAGACTCTGGAGCAAGGCGAGTATCGGCTGATTGTGCGGACTCTGAAGAAGGTCCACTGGCGAGTTGAAGGTCCCGGTGGTGCGGCCGAGTTACTCAACGTGCACGCCAGTACGCTCCGTTCACGAATGAGAAAATTGGGCATCACAAGACCGAAAGTAAAAGCCGCCACAGACGAGCCACAAGATTAGCCACAAAAAGGCACAAAAAGCACGTAAAGGTGATTTCAGAGGTTGCTAAGAACCCTTAGGCGTCTTCAAATCAATCTTATGTGCTTTTTGTGCCCTTTTGTGGCTAATCCTTTTTGTGGCTACTGCCAGCCGCCGCCGAGGGCTTTGTAAACCTGGACCACGCTTACCAGTTCATCGCGGCGCGCGAGGGCCAGGCTGCGTTCGGCCTCGAATAGCTCGCGGTCGGCGTCCAGCGCGTCAAGCAGGGTAGCAACGCCACCGGTGTAACGCAGATATGAAAGCCGCGAACGATCGCGCAGCGTTTCCACCAGGAGAGCGCGCTGCGTTCTGACCTCTTTCACTTTCTGATACGCAATCAGCGAATCCGAAACTTCTCGGAACGCGCCCTGAATCGTCCGCTGATAATCAACGAGCAAAAACTCGCGCTGTGCCTGCGTCAGTCGTACGTTTGACTTCAAACGACCGCCGGTAAAGATCGGTTGCGTCACCTGCGGAACAACACTCCAAACACTTCTGCTGCCGCTAAAGAGACTCGTGATCTGTCCACTCTCGAAACCCAGAAAAGCACTGATCGAAATGCGTGGAAAGAATTCCTTCTTTGCCACTTCGATACGCGCGTTCGCCGCGATCAAACTGTTCTCCGCGGCGCGAATATCCGGACGGCGTTCAAGTAGATCGGAAGGCAATCCTGCCGGAACCGTCGGGGGAACTGTGTTGTCGGTCAAGCTGAGCCCGCGGTCAATCGCAGACGGAATTCTGCCAGTCAGAAAGCTGAGAAAGTTCTCGGTTTGTGCGATCGACTGTTCGAGCGCGGGTATTACTTCAGTCGCGTTGTAAACCAACTCCTCCGCCTGGCGCACTTCAAGCATCGTTGAGACGCCACGTTCTTGTCTCAGCTTAATAATGCGTAACGACTCTTCACGTGACGCAAGGGTGCGGCGTGAGATATCAAGTTCATAGTCAAACTCCCGTAAATTAAAATACGCGGTCGCTACGTCACTCACGATGGTCGTGATGACTGCCAGTCGCGCTTCTTCCGTGGCCAGCAGATCTGCCTTTGCCGCCGCGGTGGCTTTCCTGAGTCGTCCCCAGATATCGATCTCATAAGTGAGCAGATTCAACAGGACACTTCCGAACGAGCGGTCGCGTTTTATCGGTTCCGGAAGCTCAACCGCGGAGCTGCGCGATTGTCGTTGATTGATGACGTCGGCGCTTGCGCCAATCGTGGGAAATTGATCCGCTCTCGTGATGCCATAGCTGGCGCGGGCTGCATCAACACGCGCGACCGCCAGACGCAGATCGTAATTGTGAGCGAGAGCCTCACGTATTAATTCCTGAAGCTTCTCATCCTTGAACAGTTCGAACCATTTCAAATTTGCGAGCGACTGCGGGTCAGGTTGCGCCGCAGTGTCTCCGCGAAAGGTAGACGGAGTTTGCACGGCTGGAACTTGAGACTTTTTTTGCCCAATCGCGTAGGTTTGCAGGAGAGATAGAAGCAGCAAGACTCCGACAAAGCGTCTCATCAGTGATCACCTCCTGCCGGCACGGTAGCCGGCACTGCCGGTGGCAGCGGTGCCTTTTTACGCCAGCGACTGCCGAGGCCCATGATGAAGGTGAAATTACCGGGAATGATGAAAACGCCTAATCCGGTAGCGACAAGCATTCCAAAAAACACACCAACGCCCATCACGTTCTGCGCGCCGGCGCCGGCTCCGCTGGCTTTCATCAGCGGCACGACGCCGAGAATGAATGCGAAGGCCGTCATCAAGATAGGACGAAAACGCAACCGAGCGGAGGTAAGTGCAGCGTCTTCGAGTGAGGAACCCTCTTCATGCTTAGCCTTCGCAAACTCGACAATCAGAATTGCATTTTTCGCAGCCAGTCCGATGAGCATTACCAGACCAATCTGCACGTAGACATTGTTGTCGTAACCAAACAGCCAAACGCCGGCCAGTGCGCCGAGGGCCACCAGCGGCGAACCCAACAACACGGCCCATGGAAGACGCCAGCTCTCATACATCGCGGCTAACAAAAGAAAGACGCAAATGATCGCGAGAATAAACGTCGGCGCCGGTGGCGGCGCGATCTTCTCCTGATACGAAAGCGACGAATAGGCGAAGCTCATCTCCTTCGGCATCGTTTGAGCAAAGACCTCTTCAAGTGCAGCCAGAGCCTGGCCCGAGGTGTACCCACGCGCGGGAGCGCCTTGTAGTTCCACCGAGCGCAACAGGTTGAAACGAGTCGTCAGTTCCGTTCCCGCGATGTCGTCGACGTTGACGAGGGTCGAAAGTGGGACCATCGAATTGGTTGTTTTGGAACGGACGTAGATCCTGCCTATGTCTTCCGAATGCAATCTATCCGTGGATTCAGCCTGAACATAGACACGATACAAGCGACCAAACCGGTTGAAGTCGTTGACGAAGGCGCCACCCATGGCCGCTGACATCGTCTGAAATACTTCATTGACCGGCACTCCAAGCGTGCGCGCCTTTTCGCGATCCAGGTGAACCTTGACTTGTGGATAGTTTGGATCAAAGGAAGTGAAAAGGTTGCCGAGCTCAGGCCGTTGGCGTCCGGCGGCAATAAACTTCTGCGCCTGCTCGCCCAGTTGGTCAATTGTCATGGATCCCGTGCGATCCTGAATCAGGAAATTGAATCCCGACGCTGCACCAAAGCCGCTGAGAGTCGGAATATTGAATGGAAAGATCACGCCCTCAGGAATTGTCGCGAATTGCTTCTGCAATCCCGCCATGATCGCTTTGACGTGCAGAGCTTCACTATGACGTTCGTCCCACGGTTTCAAACGCGCGAAGACTGAACCGTAGTTTGGCTGGAAGGTATTGGTAACAACGCCATAGCCACCGACCGTCTGATACGATTCGATTCCTTCGGTCTTGGCGAGTATCGCTTCAACTTTCTTCAGCACTTCGCTGGTGCGTGCAAGTGAGGCCCCCGGTGGTAATTGCACATTGACGCCCATAATCCCCTGGTCTTCGTCGGGAATGAATCCCGCCGGAATTGCCTTTGCAAATAAACCTGCGCCAAGGACCACAACTCCGATAATCACAATCGTCAGGATTGCCCTACGAATGAGGAGCCGCGACACATGAACATATCCTCTCGTCGTCACATCGAAGACCTTATTAAATCCACGGAAGAAAGCACCGAGTGGTCCTCTCATCGGCTTCGGTTCTTTCAACAGCATCGCGCACAAGGCCGGCGTGAGTGATAGCGCGTTGAAAGCCGAGAGCAACACGGAGATCGCAATCGTCAACGCAAACTGTCGGTACATACTGCCGACGAGACCTCCGAGCAGCGCCACCGGGACAAAGACAGCAGACAGAATGAGCGCGATACCAATGACCGGTGCCGACACTTCCGCCATTGCTTTATACGTCGCCTCTTTTGGCGACAGCCCATGTTCCAGGTGGTGTATTACTGCTTCGACTACCACAATAGCGTCGTCTACTACGATGCCGATCGCCAGCACCAAACCAAACATTGACAATGTGTTTATCGAGAAGCCAAGCAGCGGGAAGAAGATAAACGTACCTACGAGAGAGACGGGAATAGTTAAACATGGAATGATCGTCGCGCGAACATTTTGTAGAAATATAAAGACAACCAGGATCACCAATATCAGCGCTTCGACAAATGTGTGCAGTATCGCCTCAATTGATGCTTCAACGGCGGGCGTGGTGTCGTAGACGATCTTGTAATCCATCTCAGGTGGAAAGAGCGACTTCGCATGCTCCATCGTCTCGTAGATCGTTTCCGCGGCTTTCAACTGATTCGCGCCGGGCAGAAGATAGACTGCCATCGCGCCGCCGGGCTTGCCGTTGAGTCGACCAAATGAGTTGTAATCCTGCGAACCGAGTTCAGCTCGTCCGATATCTTTGATTCGAACCACCTGGCCGGTAGCGGATTGACGGACGATGACGTTTTCGAACTCTTCCGGCGTGACAAGTCGACCTGGCGCGCTGAGTGTCTCGGTGAATTCCTGGTCGGCGGGTGTCGGGGCCCCGCCGATCTTGCCTGCCGGCGCCTGAAGATTCTGTTCTTTAATTGCCGAAATTACGTCGGATGGTGTTAATCCCAGCTTGGCAAGTCTGTCAGGTTTCATCCAAACGCGCATGCCGTAATCTGTGCCGCCGAAAAGATCAACCTGTGCGATTCCGGGTATGCGAAGAATCTGATCGCGCAAGTTGATGCCGCAGTAGTTGATCAGAAAATTTGCGTCATAGGCGTCCTTTGGTGAGTAGAGAGATATCACCATCAATATGCTCGGACTCTGCTTCTTTACGGTAACGCCTTGCTGGTTTACTTCAGCAGGCAGTCGAGCGGCGGCGGTTGAAACGCGGTTTTGCGTGAGAACGTTTGCGGTGTCCTGATCCGTGCCGACTTCAAAATTGACGTCGAGCAGCATGCGACCGTCACTGGTATTCGACGACTTCATGTAGATCATGCGGTCGACGCCATTGACTTCCTGCTCGATGGGAGTTGCGACAGATTGTTCTACGGCTTCGGCGGAGGCGCCGGGATACGTAGCAGTGGCACGGATATTCGGCGGTGCAAGAAATGGATACTGCTCGACCGAGAGTCCACGAATCACAACGACGCCAATCAAAAGCGTCATGACTGAAATCACGATGGCAACAATCGGACGGTTGATGAAAAAGTTAGACATCAGTGCTCAGCCTCCCTGGATCTTCGACATATCGTCCGCTGTCGAGGGCTTAACCTGGCTCCCCGGTCTTACTTTTTGCATCCCTTCAATGATCACGCGTTCGCCGGGATTGAGGCCGTCCAGAACGACGACGTCCTTATCGGCTTTATCTCCGAGCTTGACGGTGCGCACTGAAACTGTGTTTTGTGCATCGACCACCATGACGGTTTTCGCACCTTGAAGTTCCTGGATGGCACGCTGTGGAACGAGGATGGCGTTTTCTTTTTCGGCCACCGCAACGCGTAAACGAGCAAATTGTCCCGGCCGCAGATAGCTTCCCGGATTTGGAAAAGTTGCCTCGACCTTCAGAGTTCCGGTCGTGGGATCCACGGTGCGATCCAGCACACGGAAGGCTCCTTGATATGGGTGAACACTTTCATCGGAAAGTAGTAAGTCGAAGCGCAGGTTGCTTGCGTGGTGTCCGACCGTTTGTGGATCAGTTAACTTGAGGTATTCAATCTCGCTGACACTGAAATCAACCAGCAGAGGGTCAGACGCTGAAACGGTAGCCAGTAGCGTCGCGTCTCCGCGGCC
>Ga0111539_10009638_pt1 | contig 12193 bp, 8 predicted proteins | sample RhiMethybrSRZTD1_FD_79667 | JGI IMG/M metagenome (GOLD analysis project Ga0111539, IMG submission 79667) | Populus rhizosphere microbial communities from Tennessee, USA - Rhizosphere MetaG P. TD hybrid SRZTD1 (version 2) (version 2) | ecosystem: Host-associated > Plants > Roots > Rhizosphere >...
GGGTGCGGGTGCTTCAGGCGCCTTGGGTGCTTCGGAAGAGGCCGACTTCGACTCGGGTGTGACAGCGTTTTCGCTGCCAGGCGCCGTTGCGAAAGTTTGCGGAGGCCCTGATTGGAGCGCGCGTGGGACGGCCATGTACCCGGCCGCGAATCCGGCGATCGCGCCCACGATCAGCGCAAAAAAGAGCGCGACGGGACCGAATCGCATCGACTCCGTCTCGCGAGGCTCGGACGAGGCGGCCGACGGATTCCACGACGGCACGGCTGTCGCCGGCGGAGGTATCGGCAACGGTGCAATCACATCGAAATCAGGCTGCCTGTCCTGAGCGAGGAACGCGTCGTCGCGTTCCGAGTCGAAGGGCGCCGCCGTCATGTTCGATTCTTCGGCGACGATCTTCACATCGTCGACGATGGGAGCAACGACGATAGGCGCAAGGTCTGCTGCGCTGATCGGACTCGGATCGAGATCGGGTTCGGGTTCCCGCTCCGCCTCGAAGTCGTCGACGTCGGCCAGCAGCGGCAATTCGGGGACCACGGCGCCGGCAATCGCGTCGCAGAACGCGACGCACGAGGCAAATCGATCCTCCGGCTTCGGCGCGAGCGCGCGCGTAAATGCCTTCGAGAGCGCCGGACGATCCACGCCGGGCATCGATCGCACCTCGATCGGACGATCGCCGCCGTGCGTGATCGGACGGCCGAACATCCACTCGTACGCGAGCGCCGCGAGCGCATACTGATCGGCCTGTGGGGTGGCGCCGTGGCCGGCGATGACCTCGGGCGCGGCGTAGGGCGCGTGCGCGCCGCTTCCCGCGATCACCTCGGTCGCATCGTCGGTAACGAAGACTTTGCTGGGATGAAGAGCGCCGTGAATCACGCCGGCGCGGTGCGCGGCGTCGAGGCGGTTGGCAATGGCGCGGATGCGCGGGATCAGATCGTCGATCGCCGCCGGGCCGAAGTCTCGGAGAGCGGCTTCAAGGGAAACACCGCCGGATTCGGGTGAAACCCGAAACGGTCCAGTGTCATCGAAACCAGAGTCGAACAGTGCCCCGTCTTCGTTCAATTTCGACTCTCAATGTTACCATCAACGGTTGACAGCTTTAGTACGCGTTTGAGACAGTACGTCCCGGTGCCTTCCGACGTCTCACCCGCCGCCGCCTCCTCTCTGGCGGTCGACATCCGAACATTTCCGTGGATTCGGCGACTGGCGTCGGACTACGCGTTCGCCTTCGCGAACGTCGCGCCGTTTTTCGCGGGCGATCCGGCCACGCCGGCGGCGTGGGCGGACACGATCGCGCGATCGCAGGCGTTCACGCGGCAGCCGGCGGAAATCGCGCGCGTCATCGCCGCGCAGCAGGACGCGCGCAACGCGCCGGCGGCCTCGCGCGAATCGGCGGCCCGCCTGGCCGACCCGGCGACGCGCGTCGTCATCACCGGCCAGCAGGCGGGACTGTTCGGCGGCCCGCTCTTCACGCTGCTCAAGGCGATCACGACCATGAAGCTGGCGGCGCACGTGTCGCATGAACATCGCGTGCCCGTGGTGCCCGTGTTCTGGATCGATGCCGAAGATCACGACTGGCCGGAAGTGAGCGGATGTACGGTGCTCGACAGCGAGTTCGCGCCCGACACGGTGCGGCTCGCGGATCTTCCCGGCGCCGGCTCCCAGCCGATCGCCCGGCTCTCTCTGAACGACGCCATCCACGCTGCTCTCGACCAACTCAACACCGCGCTTCCCGACACCGAATTCAAGCCTGAGCTGATGACGGCGCTTCGCGCCGCCTACGTCCCGGGTCGCAGCATGTCGGCGGCCTTCGGGGTCTGGCTCGAGCATGTGCTCGGACCGCATGGGCTGGTCGTGTACGATTCGTCCGATCCGTCGACCAAGGCGCTTGCGCGCGACGTGTTCGTGAAAGAAATCAGCCAGCCCGGTCACACCGCGCGGATCGCCGCCAAGGCCGGCGACGCGCTCGTGGCCAAGGGCTATCACGCGCAGGCTCAGCTGGCCGACGGCACCGTGTCGCTGTTTCATCTCAACGCCGAGCGCGCACCGATCCGGATCGAGGGCACTACCGCCACGGCCGGCGAGAAGACGATGACGCTCGCCGAGTTGATCGACGAGGCGCGCAACCATCCGGAACATTTCAGTCCGAACGTGCTCCTGCGCCCGCTCGTGCAGGACACGGTGTTCCCGACTATCTGTTACGTGGCGGGACCGAACGAGCTCGCCTATCTCGGTCAGTTGAAGGACGTCTACGCGCACTTCGGCATTCCGATGCCGCTCTTTTATCAACGCGGCACCGCGACGCTCGCCGATTCGGCGACGCTTCGGTTCCTGTCCAAGTACGAGCTGCCGATCACCGCGCTTCGCGCGCAGGACGAGTCGGCGCTCAACCAGCTCCTCGAAGACCAGCTGCCGCCGACCGTGGAGCAGGCGCTGACGTCTATGTCATCGGTGGTCGACGAGCGGATGGCGGCGATCGCGGCGGCCGTCACGCAGGTCGATCCCACGCTCGAGGGCGCGGCCAAGTCCACCCTCGGCAAGATGCAGCACGAAGTGCAGTCGCTGCACAACAAGGTCATTCAGGCGGCGAAGCGGCGCGATGAAACGCTGCGCCGCCAGTTCCAGCGCGCGCAGGCCCTCACCTTCCCTCAGGGCCACCCGCAGGAACGGGAAGTCGGCTTTGTGTGGTTCCTCAACCGCTACGGGCCGGCCCTGGTGGATCGGCTGATGGACGAGCTCCCGCTCGCCATGGGCCACCATTGGGTGCTGACGATCTAAGTCAGCAGTCGAGAGTCAACAGTTAAGAGACTGGTTTGAAGAAAAAGAAAACCAGACGAGGCTGGCGGATTCGCCTGCCTCGTTTCAGTTGGCCCGGCCTGCTGGCGCCCTACAAGCGCCACATCGCGATCGGCCTCGGCGTGATTGGCATCGTCACGCTCGGCGCGATCACCTATCTCTATGTGTCGTACGGCCGAATCATCGACGCGCGATTGCATGGCGAGCGCGATCGCGCGGTGCCGCGAATCTTCGCGCGGCCGCTGATGCTGCAAACCGGCCAGAACATGAGCCAGGCGGAGTTGATCGGCCGCTTGAACGACGTCGGTTACGCGCAACGCTCGCGCGTCGAACGCGCCGGCGACTTCGCGATCGATCGCAGCACGATCGTCCTGCTCTCGCGCGGCGGCGATCAGGCGGGCAAGGCGGTGACGGTTTCGTTTCCGGAGCCGCCGGTGGCTCGCAAGAAATCGGCGAAGCCGCCGCCACTGCCGCCGCAGCGAATCCTGAAGATCCAGGCGCAGGCGAAAACCATCGACCGCGTCACGCTCGACGCGCCGCTGTTGACGGCGATGATGACCGGCTCGCGCGAAAAGCGCCGCCGCGTCGCGCTCGAAGCGATTCCCGCGCGCATGCAGGAAGCGGTGCTGGCGATCGAGGATCGCCGCTTCTACTATCACCCCGGCGTGGATCCGATCCGCATGGTCGGCGCGGTGTTCACGAACATCTTCGGCAACCGCCCCTACCTGGTCGGCGGCAGCACCATCACGCAGCAGCTGGCGCGCAACTTCTTCCTGACCGAGCAGATGCAGCTCGAGCAGCAAACCCGGCAGCGTTCGTACGGCCGCAAGGTGCTCGAGCAGTTCATGTCGATCATTCTCGAGACGAAGGCGACCAAGAACGAAATCCTCGAGCTGTACCTGAACGACGTGTATCTCGGCAACCGCGGCTCGTTTGCGCTGCACGGCGTCGCCGAAGCCTCGAAGATCTATTTCAGCAAGGACGTCAGGAACCTGACCCTCTCGGAGGCGGCGCTGATCGCCGGCATCATCCAGTCGCCGTTCAATCACTCGCCGTTCAACAACCCCGATAAGGCGCGCGAACGGCGGAACGTCGTGCTGGGCGCGATGGTCGACGCCGGCTACATCACGGCCGATGCCGCGGACCGAGCGAAGAAAGAACCGATTGCCGTCGTGGCGCGCGCCGTGGACAACGAAGCGCCCTATTTCATCGACTACGTCGCCGACGCGCTCGACACGAGCTTCCCCGGCGCCGTATCAAAGCCCGGTGAGCTCGACATCTACACGACGCTCGATCTGAACCTGCAGCGCAACGCGCAGGAAGCGGTCAACGCCGGCATTGCCAGCGTCGATGCCATCCTGTCGCGCCGCAAGCGCGGACCCAAGCGCGTCGCGCAGGCAGCGCTGGTCGCGATCGATCCGCGCTCGGGCGAGATTCTCGCCTTCATCGGCGGCCGTTCCTACAACCAGTCGCAGTTCAACCGCGCGGCCTCGGCGCGAAGGCAGATCGGATCCACGTTCAAGCCGTTCGTTTACCTCGCCGCATTCGAGAAAGCCGCAGACGATGGGACCGGGGACATGACGCCGGCGACGCTCGTCTACGACGAGCCGACGACGTGGAACTACGACAACCAGGAATGGACGCCGAAGAACTACGACGGCGAGTACGACGGCGCCATCACGCTCCGCCGCGCGCTGGCCATGTCGCGCAACATCGCGGCCGTCAAAGTCGCCGAACAGACTGGTTACGATCGCGTTGTCTCGTTATGGAAGAAGACGAAGATCGGCGTGCCCGATCAAGTGCAGCCCTATCCCTCGGTCGCGCTCGGCACCGCCGAGCTCACGCCGCTCGAGGTGGCCGAGGCCTACACGATCTTTCCAAATCGAGGAGCGGTGAAGAAGCTGCGCTCGATCCTCAACATCCAGAACGGCGAGGACGTTGCCAAGCCGAAGATCGACGCCGGTGCAAACGTCGCGCGAGCGTCGACGGCGTTTCTCGTCACGCACATGATGCGCAGCGTGCTGAACGAGGGCACAGGCGCGGGGGCGCGCGCGAACGGATTCACGGCCGATGCCGCGGGGAAATCAGGCACGACCAACGATCTGCGCGATGCCTGGTTCGTCGGCTTCACGCCGGAGCTGCTCACCGTGGTCTGGGTCGGCCTCGACGACAACCAGCCGCTCGGCATGAGCGGCGCACAGGCGGCCCTGCCGATCTGGACGGCGTTCATGAAGAATGCCGTCGCCGGCCGCGCCGGTTCGACGTTCGAGCCCCCGGACGGCGTCACGCTCGTCGAGATCGATCGGGACACCGGCAAGATCGCGACACCAATTTGCCCACGGCTGACCACGGAGGCGTTCCTCTCCGGGACCGAGCCACAGACCGCCTGCGAACTTCATCGCGTGCCCTGATCCCTGATCCCCGATCCCTGATCCCGGCTAGAATCCTGTTATGAACCACGAAGTCTTCGCCGCGCTGGGAGAAGCCCTCTCCCGTGGCGAAGAAGCCGCGCTGGTGACGATCGTGTCGTCGAACGGATCCACGCCGCAGCGGGTCGGCGCCAAGATGCTCGTCTTCGGCGACGGCCGCATCGTCGGCACCGTCGGCGGCGGCTGCTACGAGCACGATGCGATCGGCAAGGCGCGGCAGGTCCTGCAGACGCGCAAGGCCACGACCGTCAAATACGATCTCAACGACGATTTCGCTGAAGAGACCGGCCTCGTGTGCGGCGGGCAGATGGAAGTGTTCATCGAGCCGATCGAAGCCGCGCCGTCCGTCTACATCTTCGGCGCCGGGCACGTCGGCTACTACCTCGCGAAGCTGGCGCACGAAGCCGGCTTCGGCGTGCACGTGATCGACGATCGCGCGGCGTTCGCCAACAAAGAGCGCTTCCCGTTCGCGGTCTCGGTCGTCGTCGACGACATCCCCGCCTGGCTCGCGCAGACACAGATTCCCGCGACGGCCTACGCGGTGATCGTGACGCGCGGCCATCGCAACGATCTCGATGCGCTGCGCGCGCTGGCGCCGCGCGAGCTCCGCTACATCGGGTTGATTGGCAGCCGCGCCAAGGTGGCACGCCTCTACGACCAGTTGCTGGCGGAATCGAACGTCGATCCGGCGCTGCTCGAGCGCATCCACGCGCCGATCGGTCTCGATCTTGGCGCGGTCACGCCCCAGGAAATCGCCGTCAGCATCACCGCGGAGCTGATCGCGGTCCGGCGCGGCAAGGCCGAGGCGCTCAAGTCGGCCTCGCTCCGATGGTTCCCCAACCTCAAAGCTCTTCGCTAATCATCAAGAACGCCACGATCCTCACCATGAACGACGCTCTCGACGTCGTTCACGGCGATGTGGTGATTCGCGGCGGGCGGATCGACGCGATCGCGCCATCGACAGGCGTAACCGCCGATCGCGTGATCGACGCGCGTGGATCGATTCTGCTTCCGGGCTTCATCCAAACGCACATTCACCTGTGCCAGACACTCTTCCGCGGCTACGCCGACGATCTCGCCCTGCTCGACTGGCTGAAGACGCGCGTCTGGCCGATGGAGGCCGCGCACACACCGAAGTCACTGGCCGCTGCCGCTCGGCAAGCCGCGTCTGAACTGCTTCGATCGGGCACGACTACCGTGCTCACGATGGAGACCGTGCACGATACCGACGCGGTCTTCGAGGCGCTCGAGCCGATGGGCCTGCGCGCGGTGGTCGGCAAGTGCATGATGGACGCCGACGACGCGGTGCCGAAGCGGTTGATGGAACAAACCGCGCGATCGATCGATGACAGCGTGGCGATCGCCAAGCGGTGGCATGGGCGCGCGAATGGCCGTCTTCGCGCGGCGTTCGCGCCGCGATTCGCGGTGTCGTGCTCGCGCGAATTGCTCGAAGCCGTAGCGCGGCTGGCCATCGAGCATCAGCTCGTCATCCACACGCACGCGTCGGAGAATCGCGACGAGGTCGCGCTCATCAAGTCGCGAACCGGACGCAAGAACATCGACTATCTCGCCGACACCGGCTTGACCTCTCCGCATCTCTGCCTCGCCCACTGCGTGTGGGTTGATGACGACGAGCAGGCGTTGATGGCGGAGCGCGGCGTCAAGGTGCTGCACTGCCCCGGCTCGAACCTGAAGCTGGGATCGGGTCTCGCGCCGGTGGTGGAGATGCGGAAGAAAGGGATTTCGGTGTCCCTCGGCGCCGATGGCGCGGCGTGCAACAACCATCTCGACATGTTCGAGGAAATGCGGCTGGCCGCGGTCCTGCAATCGTTCCAACACAAGCCCGGAGTGCTCACCGCCCGCGACGTGGTGTGGATGGCGACTCGCGAAGGCGCCAAGGCGCTCGGCCTCGATCACGAGATCGGCAGCATCGAGGTCGGCAAGAAGGCGGACCTCATCCTCGTCGACGCTCAGGGGCCTGACCCGTACTCGACGATCGTGTACGCGAGCCGTGGGACGGACGTCAGGACGACCATCGTCGATGGCCACGTCCTGATCGACAACGCCACGCCAACCCGCTGGGATTTCAACGAGATAGCGGCAACGGCGCGTGCCGAAGCCACCGCCCTGGCCGCGCGAGCAAACTTATTTTGATCTGAGATCGTCTAGTATGTCGTGGCACGACATATCGTGCCGCGACCTAGGCCACAGAAGGCACAGACGGCTCAGACATGACATCAATCAAACGCGACGTTTCGCCATTCCTCCCGATGACCCCGGCGGCCTTTCACGTGCTGCTGGCGCTGGCCGACGGCCCGAAGCACGGCTACCTGATACTCAAGGACGTTGAGGAACGCACCGCCGGCGACGTGCGGCTCAGCACCGGCACGCTCTACGGGCTGATCAAACGCTTCCTCGACGACGAACTGATCATCGAGACGCGGCCGGATGACGATCGTCGCCGGCCCTACAAGCTCACCGCGTTCGGCCGCGACGTCGCCGAAGCCGAGGCGGAGCGGCTTGAAAAGCTGGTTCATGCGGCACGGGGCGCAAAGTTGCTGGCCCGCGCGAGGACGTCATGAGCCGCGGGTATCGCGCGCTGCTCCGGATCCTTCCGCGCGCCTTTCGTGACGAGTTCACGGAGGAAATGGTCGCGGTCTTCGCCGCCCAGCGAACCAGAGCACACGGAGGGAACGTCATCGGCCTCTGGCTCTCCACGATTCTGGAAATCGTCGTCTTGTCCGCCCGACTCCGATTCGATCAGCTCCGGACCGATCTCCGCCACACGCTGCGAAGCCTGTGGCATCAGAAAACGTTCACGCTGACCGCGGTTGCGACGCTCGCGCTTGCGCTTGGCCCGATGACGACTGTGGTCAGCCTCGTCAACGGCGTGCTGCTGAATCCCCTGCCCGGCGCGAAGGGTATGGATCGCGTCGTCACCGTGTGGAGCGAAAACCCCGGACGCAACCGGCACGAGTTCCCGTGGAGCGAATTGAACTTCGTCGATCATCGCGCGCGCAAGCAGGGACTGAGCGCCTTTGGCGCGTTCGTGTCGACCAGCGCCACGATTGGCGGCGAGGTGCCGCAGCAGGTCGAAGGCGCGTGGGTGTCGGAAGACATGTTCGACGTGCTGGGAGTCTCGGTCGCCCGCGGCCGGCGATTCGTCGCGGCCGACATGGCGCCCGGCGCGCCGCCGACGATCATCCTGGGTCACGACTTCGCCAGGGCGAGATTTCCGAACGGTGACGCGCTCAACCAGACGCTGCAGGTAGACGGGCAGAAGACGGCGATCATCGGCATCCTCCCCGAAGGTTTGCGTTTTCCCGAAGGCGAAGACAATTTCTGGCAGCCGCTGACGATCGATCCGGCACGCAGCACGCGCAGCCAGACGTATCTACGCACGATGGGGCGGCTCGCCGAAGGCGCGACGATCGAGCTCGTCGACCAGCAGATGAACCGCGTCGCCGCCGATCTCGAGCAACAGTATCCGGACAGCAATGCCGGCTATCGCGTGGCGGTGACGCCGGCCGCGGCGCAACTGACGCGCGGCGCCCGCCGGATTATCACGGTGCTGGGCCTCACGGCGATCGCGATCTTTTTGCTGGCCTGCACCAACATCGCCAGCCTCGTGGTCGTGCGCGCCGCCGGACGACACGCGGAATTCTCCGTGCGCACGGCGCTCGGGGCCAGCGCCGCGCGATTGTCGCGGCAACTGATCATCGAGCATCTCGTGCTCGCCGCCGTCGCCGCGGTGACGTCGATCGGCGTGGTGATCGGATTGCGCCGGCTCCTGGCACTCGGACGGCTCATTCCGCTCGAGCAGCTCGATCGCGCCACGATCGGCCCCGCGCCCATCGTGTTCCTGATTGCGCTCACCGCGATCACCGGCCTCGTGCTCGGCTGGGTCGTCGCGCGTCGCGCGTCGAAGTCCGCGTTGGCCTCAGGACTTCGCACCCAGAGCGCGGCACGCGAAACCGTCCGCCTGCGGCAAGTGCTGGTCGGCGTCGAGGTCGGCGCCGCCGTGGTCCTGTTGCTGGCGGCGGGCTTACTGCTGCAATCGGCGGCACGACTGCTCGCGGTCGATCCAGGCTTCCACTCAGAGAACGTGGTCGCCTTCCAGGTCGGACTGCCAATGAATCGCTACATGGAGCCGGCCGCGCGCGTCCGATTCATCGAAGGCGTCGTCGATCGGCTCGCGCATCTCCCCGGCGTCAGCGCGGCGGCGTCCGGCGCGTACTCGCCGATGGGATCGATGCGCGCCACGCGCCGATTCGCGATCGTCGGCAAGCCGGTGCCGGTCCCCGGCACCGAGCCGCTCGCGATCGATCTGCCCGCGGGCCCCACGTATGCGGACGTGATGGGCCTGCGCGTCATCGACGGCCGCTGGATCAGCGAGCGCGATCGCGCGGACTCGCCGCCGGTGGTGGTGATCAGCGAATCGTTCGCGACGCAGCATTTCGCCGGCGAGCGCGCCGTCGGACAGCGGCTGCAGTATTACAGCGGCCGTCCCACGGGCCCGCCTGCGCCCGCGCCGGAAATCGTCGGCGTCGTCTCGGACGTGCGGCAGTTCGGCATCGCCGAGCAGGAAGCGCCGCAGATGTACGTGCCGCACGCGCAGCGGCCGTGGACCTTCACGAGTTTCTTCGTGCGCGCCGCCGGCGATCCGCGATCGATCATCGCGAGCCTGCCGTCAGCCGTGCACGCGATCGATCCGGATCGGCCGATCGAGCAGGTGCGCACGATCGACGAGCTGATTCGAAACTCGACGGCGGATCGGCGCGCCTTGAGTGGATTGCTGGTGCTGGCGGCGGTCGTCGCCCTGCTCATCTCGACCATTGGTGTTTACGGAGTCACGGCGGCCACGACCGCGGCACGACGCAGGGAGCTGGCGATTCGCGCGGCGATCGGCGCCGATCGCACCACGTTGATCGCGCTGGTCGTCCGCCAATGTCTGATCGCGGCGTTTATCGGCGTCGTCGCCGGCCTGGTCACCGCGACGGCCGCGTCGAGCGTGCTCGAGTCGGTGCTCTTTGAAGTGAAGCCACGCGATCCGTGGACGTTCGGCACCGTCGGGCTTGGGTTGCTCGCGGTCTGCGCGATCGCGACCTATCTCCCGGCCAGACGCGCAGTTTCGGACAGCCCGGCGGTGACGCTGAACGAACCGTCGTGATATATTCGTTAGCAGTCTCTCCAAGAGACTGCTAACGAGAAATATATCTAGCAGTCGGAGACTGCCCAAAGACAATGTCTGGTCCGGCCCTATCCGACCGAACCCGCCGCATTCTGGCGACGCTCGTGCGCTCCTACATCGAGACGGGTGAGCCCGTCGCATCGGCGACGCTCGCGCACAAAGCGGGGTTGAACCTCTCGTCCGCCACCGTGCGGAACGTCCTCGCCCAGCTCGAGGAGATGGGGTACGTGTGGCAACCGCACACCTCGGCCGGCCGTGTGCCCACCGATGCGGGGTATCGCTGCTACGTCGACATGCTGCTCGACGCGCGCCGCTCTACCAAGGACGTGTCGGCGGTTGAAGCGCGCCTGCGGCAGGAAGCCGGCGACGCGCCGCTCATGGACGATCTGCTGTCGTCGACATCGCACGTGTTGTCGGAAGCCGGCAAGGGCGTGGGCTTCGCGATCGCGCCGCCCAATGCCGAGGCGCTGTTCCAGCGCATCGAGTTCGTGCCGCTGAGCGGCAGCCGCATTCTCGTGGTCGTGGTCGCGAGCGGCAACCAGGTCTCGCAGAAGACCGTGGACATCGGCGAAGCGGTGAACACGTCCGAGCTGGTGCAGGCCGCCAACTTCCTCAATTCGGAATTCTCCGGACGCACGCTGGACGAAGTGCGAGCCGGCGTGATCGAGCGTCTCAAAGAAGAGCGCTCGTTGTACGATCAGCTCCTGGGGCTGGCGCTGCGGCTCGCGAGCAGCTCGTTCGAGAACCTCGAGCGGCCGACCTCGGTGTACGTTGACGGCGCGACCACGCTGCTGGAAGAGGTGGTCCAGGCCAGCGGCATCTCGACGGCGACCTTGAAGGCGCTGTGGCGGATGGTCGAAGAAAAGCAGCGGCTCGTGCGCATGCTGACCGAATACATCGACGGTCCGGGACTCACCGTGGTGATCGGCGCCGAGCACAGCGATCCGGAACTGCGGCCGTTCAGCCTGATCGCCGCGACGTATTTCGATGGACGCAGCACCGGCACGGTCGGCATCATCGGTCCGACGCGCATGCGCTATTCGAAGGCGATCAGCGCCGTCGACATCGCCGCGATCGCGGTGGCGCGCGTGCTGCGCGATGTCAATTAGAGCCTGAGGGCTTAGGTCTTAGGCGAAAAACAATCAGTGAAGTCATGAGCGAAGAACCAATCGATCCGTTGACCGAAGATGGCGAAGCCGCCGCGCCGGAGGCGCGGCAAGAGACCAGCCCGTCGCAAGTAAAAGCTGAGCGTGACGATCTCTACGATCGCCTGCTGCGCAAGACCGCCGAATTCGACAACTTCCGCAAACGCGTCGAGCGCGATCGCAAGGACATGATCGAATGGGCGGCCGCGGATGTGATCGGCGAGCTGCTCTCGGTGGTCGACGATTTCGATCGCGCCCTCGCGGCGCCTGCGCCCCCGGAAGCGCAGGCCTATAAGGCGGGCATCGAGTTGATCCAGCGCCAGCTCGCGGAACTTCTGAAGAAGCGCGGCGTCTCTACCATTGAGGCGCTCGGCGCCGATTTCGATCCGCACCAGCACCAGGCCGTGGCCTATGAAGAAGTGCCCGGCGCGCGGGAAGGTGAAGTCGTCGGCGTGATGGCCAAGGGCTACAAGCTGGGCGATAGGCTCCTGCGGCCGGCGCTCGTCAGGGTGGCAAAAGCATCGTGAGCAAGCGCGACTACTACGAGATCCTCGAGATCTCCCGCACCGCGACGGACCAGGAGATCAAGAGCTCGTATCGCAAGCTCGCGCTCAAGTACCACCCCGATCGCAACC
>Ga0111539_10009639_pt1 | contig 12190 bp, 4 predicted proteins | sample RhiMethybrSRZTD1_FD_79667 | JGI IMG/M metagenome (GOLD analysis project Ga0111539, IMG submission 79667) | Populus rhizosphere microbial communities from Tennessee, USA - Rhizosphere MetaG P. TD hybrid SRZTD1 (version 2) (version 2) | ecosystem: Host-associated > Plants > Roots > Rhizosphere >...
CGCTGAACGGCCTCTCCAACGACGAAGTACAAGCAAGGCTGCGTGAGCACGGCCCCAACCGGCTCCCCGAACCTCCCCGCAAGAGCGCCATCCTGCGGTTGCTCGGTCAGTTCACCAATCCGCTCGTCCTCACGCTCCTCGGGGCCGCCGCCATCGCAGTCGTCGTCGGCGTGACGGGGAGCGACGAGCAAAGCTTTCTCTCGAAGTTCGGCGACGCGCTTGCGATCTTGCTCATCGTCGCCGTCAACGCGGCGCTCGGCTTCGTTCAGGAAAACCGCGCCGAGGCCGCGCTCGAAGCGCTCAAAGGGATGACCGCCCCGACGGCGCGCGTACGCCGCGGCGGGCAGATCACCATCACCAACGCCGCCGATCTGGTGCCGGGCGACATTTTGGAGATCGAAGCCGGCGATTTTGTGCCGGCCGACGCCCGGCTGCTGCAAACGATCGATCTTGCCGCGGAGGAAGCGACGCTCACCGGCGAAAGCAACGCCACCACCAAGGACGCGCGCCTACCGCTCGCCGATGACGCTCCGCTCGCCGAACGGGGGACGATGATCTTCCTCGGCACCACGGTCGTGCGCGGCAAAGGGCGGGCCGTCGTGGCGGCCACCGGTCACAAGACGGAGCTCGGCCGCATCGGAGAGCTCATCTCCAAGGCGGGAGACGAGAAGACGCCACTCGAAATGCGGCTCGAAAGCTTCGGCCAGCGCATCCTCTGGGTCTGCCTCGGCATCAGCGCGCTGCTCTTTGCGTGGGGAATGTTCAAAGGTGGGCGGGCCTGGCACGAGTTGCTCCTCGAGGCAGTGAGCTTCGCGGTGGCCGCGATCCCCGAAGGTCTGCCGGCCATCACCACGATCACGCTCGCGCTCGGCATGCAGCGCATGGCCAAGCGAGGCGCCGTGGTGCGCAAGCTCCTCGCGGTGGAGACTTTGGGGGCGGCCAGCGTCATCTGTACCGACAAGACCGGCACCTTGACGCAAAACGAGATGACGGTTCGGCGCATCTTCGCCGGCGGTGTGAGCTACCGCGCCAGCGGCGAAGGGTACGATCCGCGCGGTTACTTGGAGTCGATCGACGGACGGCCGCTCGAAAGGCTCCCTCCGACCCTCGATTACCTCTTGGCAACGGCTGCCCTCTGCACCAACGCCAAGCTCGAGATCGACGCCGAGTCGAACCGATGGAAGGTCATCGGCGATCCCACCGAAGGGGCTCTGCTCACGCTGGCCGCCAAAGGGGGGCGCGCCAAAGAATCGGTGGCCAGCGTCCACACCGTGGTGCGCGAGCTACCGTTCGACGCCGACCGTCGGCGCATGACGGTGGTGACGCTCGACGCGCGCGGCCGCGCCATCGCGCACGTCAAAGGCAGCCTCGACGTGCTGATGCCGCTCTGCACCAAGATCGCCAAGGACGACGGCGTTTGCCCGCTCACCGACGAAGATCGCTCGATGGTGCAAGCGGAAGCCGATCGCATGAGCGGCGAAGCGCTGCGCGTGCTCGCCATCGCCCGGCGCGTGCAGCCCGACGACAACCCCGAAGAGGCGCTGACGTTGCTCGGCATCGTCGGCATGAAGGACCCGCCGCGCGCCGGCGTGAAGGAAGCGGTGCGCGTGTGCCGCGATGCGGGCGTGCGCATCGTGATGATCACCGGCGATCACCCGATCACCGCCGTCGCCATCGCGCGCGAGCTCGAGCTGTGGGGGCCAGAGGACGAGTCCATCACGGGGAGCGAGCTCTCCAAAATGAACGACGCCACCTTGGCCGAACGCGCCAAGCATCTGCGCGTGTTCGCCCGCACGACCCCGGAGCAGAAGCTGCGCATCGTCGCCGCTTACCGCGCGCTCGGTCACGTGGTGGCCATGACCGGCGACGGCGTGAACGACGCGCCCGCGCTCAAGCAAGCGCACATCGGCGTGGCCATGGGACGATCCGGCACCGACGTCGCGCGGCAAGCCGCCGATCTCATCTTGGTCGACGACAACTTCGCCACGGTCGTCGACGCGGTCCGCGAAGGGCGGGCCATTTACCGCAATATTCAAAAATTCATTTTCTTCCTGTTGTCATCGAACGCCGGACTCGCCGTTGCCGTTTTCGTCGTTTCGTTTCTCAAAGAAGGGCAGCCGCTCACGCCTCTGCAGATCTTGTGGATCAACCTCGTCACCAACGGGCTCCCCGCGCTCGCATTGGGTGTCGATCCTTCTGATCCGGGGCACATGAAGGAACATCCGCGAAGTGCTCAGGCCTCGCTGCTGAGCGCGCGGGACATGTTCGATATCGGTTTCGTGGGCGCGGTGATGGGGTTCGGTGCAGCGGGGCTCTATTTGTTTCCCCCTGCCGCCGCCAATGGAGATCCGAGCTTCGTGCGGGCGATGGCGTTTTCGCTCCTCGCGCTGTCGCCGCTTTTTCACGCGTTCAGCTGTCGGTCAACCACGCAGTCGATCCTGAAGATGCGACCTTTCATCAGCTTGCCTCTCGTCGGCGCTTGTCTAGTTTCGGCGGCAGTGCATTTGATTGCCGTGCTCGTGCCCGCGCTGCGCCCCGTATTCCGCACCTTTCCAATGGACATAGCGACGTGGCTTCTTGTAATTGGGCTATCGTTGGCAATTATTCCGGCGGTTGAGCTCATGAAAGGGATTTGGCGTATGCGCCCGTCTTGGTGGAAATTTGCGGCGGGGGCGTTGCTGCTTCTTTTGCCGAGTTTGGCGCATGCGGACGGCATCGCCATTCGCCCCGATTTCCTCAAGCCGGGAGAGATCCGACTCGATGGAATGATCCGCGAGTGGCCGACGGCGATGACGATGCTGGGCAAGACCATTTCCGGTTCGCCCGGCGACACGAAGATGCGCGGCGCGATCGCGTACGACGAGACAAATCTCTACATCGCCGCCGAATTCACCGACGACAAGCTCGTGCGCACCGCGAGGTGCGCTGACCCCGACGATCACGCGTCGCTGCTGCTCGCGTTCCCGAGCCGCGGCTCTTACACGCTGCACGAAGTCGACCTCTTCCCGGGCGATCCGGGCAAAACCGCCGGCTGCGTGAAGGTCAAAGGAACGCCCGTCACCGGCGCCAAGATCATCGAAGCGCCGCGCGGCGTTCCCGGACAGTACGCGTTCGAAGCGCTCATCCCGTGGAAAACGTTCCCCGAGGCGGAGCGGGTTCGCGTCGGTCTACGCGCAGCGCTGCGCTACTACGACAGCGACGGGAGCCGCATCAAAGGGATCATCAGCACGTCGACCGACGTGGCTCCGTCCGATCTCCCGCGCTTCGCCATCGACGCCGAGCAATCGCTCGAGGACGGGCTCCTCAAGGAAAGGCGCATCACCTCGCCGCCCGTGCACGACAAGTTCGCCGATTTGTCCGGCGATGCCATGCTCGAGCGGGTGGCGGTCTACGATCGCTACCTCGTCGTTTTGGGCCCGGGCTACCGCGGCGGGCGAGAATATTACTTCAACGATCTCGGCGTCGACGTCGGCGCCGGTCAGCTTCCGATGTTCGACGTGCGCGACGTCAACGGCGACGGCAAAGCCGACATCATCATACGCCGCCGCGTGGGCAAGCCCGGCGAATACCGCGAGATTCTCCTCGTCCTCGGTATGGGGGCGAGCGAAAGTGTGTATCCGCTCTTTCAGCACGAGGTCGGCATCAAAGGGCCGATCGGCAGCGTCACCAACGAAGTGAGGCTCGGCGCGAAGAGTATCGAGATTCTGGCGGGCAACGCCAATGGATACACGGCCTCGAATTATCGCGAGGCCATCGAGAACCAAATGGCGCCCATGCTCTTCCCGTGGGGGCCGGTTCGCTCCGAGACGTGGGAGTGGAACGGCAAGACGTACATCAAGACCCACGAAGAAAAGCAGGCCCAAAATCGCGTCGCGCGCGCCAAAGCGCGCGCCTTGCCGCCCCCTGCGCGCCCGCCGACGGCTGACGAAATGCAGGATCAGGTGTACGCGCTCTACAAACGCGACCACCGCGTGAACGGCAACGAGAAGCCCCGGTTCGACGTAGCGACGGATCTCGCCGAAGACGAGCGCAACGAACGTGTGCTCCTGCACGGCCGCGATCTCGTCGTCTTCGGCAAGGGATTTCGAAACGGTGCCGGCTACGCGTCCCTCACGCTGGAGCAGTTCAGCGATCCCAGCGACGTCGTCGATCTCAGCGCTCGCGACATCACCGACGACGGCAAAGCCGAGATCTTCGTGCGCGGCGTGATGCGCTCCAAGGCCCCCAAGGGGGAAACGAACATCAAAGCCGGCACCATCGTCGGACGCGAGGTCCTGCTCGTCTACTCGGTGGGGCCGCGCGGCATCGCCCGCGTATTCGGCGCGGAGACGGGGCGCGACATCGGCGGCAAGCGCGTGCAAGGCTCGATTGCGTTTCTGCCCGGCGCGAAGGGGCTCGATATCGAGGTGCGGCCGGGGCAGGCGTTTGGCTTCACGGACCGCACGTACCCTTTCACGCAAGATAGAGACAAGGTCGGCGGGCTCGAGCCGTTGATACTGCCGTGGGGCGGGGCGGGGCTGGCGCGGTACCACTGGGACGGGTCGCAGTTCGTGCGCTAGCGGCAACCCTTCGGAAGGATCGGCCCGGCGGGCGGCGGGGTAACAGGCCCGCACCAATGACACCGGTTTGGACGGGGTTTGTGCCGTTGGGCGGCGCGGTGAGGAGCACTGCCTCCGTGCCGTTTGGCACGAACTTCCACGCCACTTGGCACGACATCGGCGCGCGACGCGCTTTGGGTCACCGTCGAGGGGCGTAGGACGACCTCCGCACCGCTTGGGACGAACTTCCGCGCCACTTGGCACGACCTCCGCGCCGATTGGCATGAACCTCCGCGCCATTTGGCATGCCCTCCGTCACCGCGCCGCAAGTCGCGCCCCTTACACGGCGCCACCAACGGCCGAAACGGGGGTGGCTCTCAGCACCCCCGTCGACCGCGCCGCTATCCCGGCGCCCCTATCGAGCCCCACCTCCGACGCCCCTAGTGGTGCTCCGGTTCCTGCGGTTGCGGCTGCGGCACTGGCTGCGGCGCGACGTACCCTTCGGGCGGCTGGATCACGCCGGCGTCAGGGTCCGTCGTCGGCGCCGGCGGTGGAACTTCGCGCATGTTGCCCGCGCGGTCGACGGTGACAGCCCCGCCGTCGGGCGTCATGTAGGCGCCGGCCGCGGAGTCGTACTTGGGAATGGCGGCAGTGATCGGCGTCTTTTGCCGCCCCACGATGCGCCCCTTCAGCACTTCGACGGGGATCGGTCGCTCGAGCTGGAAGGTGTAGCCGGTCTTGTCGAGCTTGACCTCATACTCTTCGCCGTCTTGTTCGACGGTCTGCTTGTAACCGACGAACCTTTCGCCGAGCCGCTTGTACGGACGGTGGCGCAGCACGAAGGACATCAGCCGCACGGCGATGTGGTTGTGCAAGCGGTGACACCCGTGCGAATGGCGCTGCATGATGCTCATGTAGTCGACCGATCCGTGCGTGCGGATCCCCTCGTCCCCTTGCAGCTCGACTTCCCCCTCGTCGTTCTCGCGGAAACGCGAGTGGTAGGCGGCGACGAGGCCGTATGCCGAGGCGTAGCTCGGTCCCGTCTCGTGGAGGTTCACGATGTACGTGTCCGGCTTCTTCGGATCGCGCGTGAGCACAGTGCGCGCGGTGGTCCCGGGGGGCGGAAGCCAAACGGGCGCGGCGACGATCTGGCGCCACACGCGCTCGCCGATCGGCGAATTCTTGTACTTCCACATCTCGACGCCATCGACCATCTCGCTGCGCCAACCGCCGATGGTGGTGCCGAACTTGGCGAGCGGAATCTTCTGACCTTGGTATTCGGTCGTGAAGGTCAGCATCGGGCGGCGAATTTTCGGCTGCGGCCGTTCGCGACCCTTCTCGTCGTATGGAAACTCGTACCAAACGTCACCTCGGTCGATGACGACCGAAAACTCCATGTTCGGTGAGTAGTACTCCGGCGTTTTCGGCCCTTCGAAGGCGACCAGCTTCTGCCCCGGAATCTTTCCCAATGACTCGAGCCAGGCGAGCGTCGACTCCGGTGTGTCGAGGCCGAAGGCTTTGATGATCGCTTCGCGCAGCTCCTTTTCGAGATTCGGAATAGGGACTTCTTTGCCATCGGGCGCCTTGTACGTGCGCGGCTTGTCGGGCCCGAGCGCGGTGCTGCCATCTTCGAGGAATCCCGCCATATGCATGGCGCGCTCGGTGAGCACGCGCAGCGTCGAGGTGCGCTCGCCTTGCATCGGCGGCTCTTTCAGCGCTTCGACCGAGTCCTTCGTGACGAAACCCCAACCGAAGACGCGGTGCTTCTTTTCGAACGAGGCGATGGCGTCATTGGTGACCCAATCGAGCCCGCCTTCCAAAAATGCGCCCTTCAGGAAGCCCTCGCATTGAAGCCGCGTTTGCGCCGCGCGGATCAAAACCTGAAACGGCCCCATCTTCTCCCACTGCCGGAGATTCGCTTTATCGCCCGCGGAGAGCTTGGTGCTGTCGAGTTTGGCGGGCGATTCGACCCCCTGCTTCTGCATGAGCTGCTTCAAGCGGCGATCGATGGCCACGAAAGTGGCGGAATCGCGGCGCGCCTTGCCCATCTCGGTGTACGGGATGATGCGCTCGTACAGGTTGAAGGGCTCGACATCGATCTTCGACGCGCAGTCTTGCCGCTGCGTCTCGCGGAAGCGATCCCGCACTAGGTTCAGCGTGGGGAGAATGCCGAAGACCTCGAGGTAGCGGTCCTTCTTGGCGCGCGCCCCGTGGATGTCGTTGGGGAACTCGCCGCGCGCGAGCGCGAGGTACGTCGGCCGGTAGGTCTGCGGCGTGCGCTCGTCGGTGGGCAACGAGCGCTCGGTGAAGATGAAGGGCACCCAATCTTCGCCTAGGTCGAGCACGATCTGTCCGGGCCCCGGAGCATCGGCATCGATCTCGCCCGCGACTTTGCCGTCCTTCCACAGCGGGATCGGCTGGTGCAACGGGCGCGGAGGTTCGCCCTGTTCGACGCGCGCCGAGGCACCCCCTGCGTCTTCCGTCTTGAGCTCGGAGGCGACTTCGGTTTTCCCGGTCGGCTTGACGACACCGCAGGCGGTCGAAAAAAAAGTGAGCGCGAGGGGAAGCACGCACGCCGCGACTCGGACGAGCATCGTGCCCGGCCGCCGCTTCCCCGGGACTCGGGACGATGCCATGGGTCTAATTCTTTGCATCTGGCACGCCGCCCGCAAAGTACCGGTTCTTTTCGCAGATGGCGAGTTCCGAACGTGTCCGCATCGACACGAAGGGGCGGCGAGGTGTGTCCGTCCGCCCACTCCGTCTCGCACCTTTCCCCCCAAGCGCATGAACGTGGGCGCCGCGGGAGGCTTGGTTCGCCGGCCGCGGGGTGACGTGGTAGAGGGCCTGGAGCGTGTCCGACTCCATTCCTGCCCGCGCACCCAATCCGAAAAACTCGTCCAAGCGACCGGTCTATTTGGTGATCGCGCTGCTTTTGGTGTGGATGGTCGGGCTTTTCGGCGCCACCGAGGGGTGCCAGACGATCGACGTGCTGCATCATCCCGAGTCGGTGCGCATAGCGCTCGAGCGCATCAGCGATATCGAAACGAGCAAACGCCAAGAAGCGCTCATCGACACGGTATTGCGCTTTCGACAGACCGTGACGCCGCTCGCCGTCGGACAGTTGCTCCTCGGATCGCTGCTTACGTTCACGGCCGGGCTCACCTTGCTTGGAAGGGGGCAGGCTCGAAAAATTGCGCTCCAGGCGATCGTCGTCTACGCGCTTTTTCTCCCGCTCGACTACATGATGCGACGTCCGATGCGCGCCGTCGCCATCGACGCCATCGCAGAGGGGACGACATTTCCACCTCTCGAAGAAGGTGCGTCTTCACCCGAGGTCACCGACCTGCGCGTCGTCTATTGGTGGGCCTACCGCGGCGCCCTGGCCGCCCAGATGACGATTTTGGCGATCGGTCTCATCGCGATGACCCGGCCGCGCGTGCGGGCTTTTTTCGGCGCGGCGTCTACCGACAACGCGCGGGAGCAGGAGCCGTAACTCGGGTCATGGCGGAGGGCGCGACCGCAGGGGCGGGCCAAGGGGTGGTGCGCAAGCTCCCCGACGATCTCGCCAACCAGATCGCCGCCGGAGAGGTCGTCGAGCGCCCCGCCAGTGTCGCCAAAGAGCTCATCGAGAACGCCGTGGACGCTTCGGCTACCCGCGTTCGCATCGACGTCGAGGGGGGCGGAATCGGACTCATCCGTGTCAGCGACGACGGCGTGGGGATGACTGCGGTGGACGCTGCGCTCTCGCTCGAACGTCACGCGACCAGCAAGATCGCGAGCCTCGCCGACCTGGCGCGCATTCAGTCGTACGGTTTTCGTGGCGAGGCTCTTCCGAGCATCGCATCGGTCAGCCGTTTTACGCTGCGTACCCGCCAGCGCGGCGACGACGCGGGCACGGAAGTGGTCGTCTGTGGGGGAGCGCCGCCCACGATCAAACCTTGCGGCATTGCACCAGGGACGACGGTGGAGGTGCGCGAGCTGTTCTTCAACGTGCCCGCGCGGCGCAAGTTCCTACGCTCCCTCGCGACGGAATCGGCGCACGTGACCGAGGTCGCCGAATCGGCGGCGCTGGCATCCCCGGAACGCACCATCATCTTGGCGCGCGAAGGTCGAATCGTGCGCGAGTGGCTGCGTGTCGATAGCCGCGAGCAGCGGGTAGCGAGCGCATTCGGCGATGAAACGCTGGCGCCATGCCGTGGTGAGCGAGGTCCGCTTCGAGTCGAGGCATTTCTCTCGCGGCCCGAGCGGGCGCGAGCCGCGGCGACGGCGCTCACACTGCTCGTGAATGGCCGCGTCGTCCGCGACCGCGCCCTCGCGCGGGCGGTCGCCCAAGCGTACGGCAGTGTGCTCGATCCCATGCGGTATCCGCTCGGCGCCGTTTACCTCGACCTCGATCCGGCGCTCGTCGACGTGAACGTGCACCCGCAAAAAGCCGAGGTGCGATTTGCCGACGGTCGCGCCGTCGGGGAAGCGCTGTTCAAGATCCTCGCCGACGAGCTGTCGCGCGCGTTCGGATTTCCGGTGGCGGTGCGCACTTGGAACCGCGCGCGACCCAGCGACCCAGCACGCGATTTTCCAACGGGGGCCGCGGCAGTCGCGGGCAGTGTGGAGCGCGAGTTTCCCACGGGCGCGCCGGGCACTACGGTGGGCGCGGGCACGGCGAACTCGGGAGAACCGCGGCTCCCCTGGAGCTTTCCGGCGGGGACCGCGCGCGAGCCGTTCGAACACGCCCGCGAATTGGCGGGGCCCCCCGCTGTCGGGCCTGGCGCCGCTGCGTCGGGCACGGAGATCCGCGCTGCAGAGATGCGCGCCTACCCGCTTCTCGAGCCGGTTACCTCCGGCCGGCCATCGTTCGGGCGCCTCGGTTTCATCGCGCAGGTCAAGCAGACCTATTTGATCTGCGAGGGGCCCGATGGACTCTATGTCATCGATCAGCACGCGGCCGCAGAGCGGGTCACGTTCCATCGCCTTCGCACCGCGTACGCGGGGCGCGACATTGCGACGCAGGCTCTGCTCTTCCCCGTGACGGTCGAGGTCACGCCGAGCGACGTCGCCTTCGTCGAAGAAGAGCAGCGCGCGCTCGCCGAGATCGGACTCGATGTGCGCGCGGTGGGGCCGTCGACCATCGCCGTGCACGCCATGCCGCGCCTTCTTGCGCGCGCCAAGCCGGAGAACGTCGTGCGCGATCTCATCGCCGAGCTGACGCGCACCGGTGGGCGCGCTTTCTCGAACGCCGTCGATCTCGTTCTCGCGACGATGGCGTGTCACGGCTCGATCCGCGCCGGTGATCGCCTCTCGTCGGAAGAGGCAACCGCGCTGCTCGTGTCGCTCGACAACGTCGATTTTTCCGGCCATTGCCCGCACGGCAGACCGATCGTCACCCGCATCGGCTGGGACGAACTGGAGCGCAAGGTTGGACGTCGGTGAGATCGACCTCGCGGGGGCCGACATCGCCGTCGTGGTCGGGCCTACCGCGTCGGGCAAATCCGATCTGGCGCTCGCGCTCGCCGAAGCGCGCGGCGGTGAGATCATCGGCGCCGACAGCGTGCAGGTGTACCGGCTCTTCGACGTAGGTTCGGGAAAGCCTTCGACGGACGATCGCGAGAAGGTGCGCCACCACTTGGTCGACGTCGCCGACCCGCTCGAGCCGATGGACGCCGCGAGCTACGCGGCGCGCGCGAGCGATGCGGTGAACGATGTGCTCCGTCGCGGCAAGCTCCCCATCGTCTGCGGAGGAACGTTCTTGTGGGTGCGCGCGCTGCTCTACGGGCTCTCCGAGGCGCCCCCCGCAGATCCAGCGATTCGGCGCCGGCACGCGAGCCTCGCGCAGGAAGAAGGGCGGGCCGCGTTGCATGCGCAGCTCGCCGCCGTCGATCCCAGCGGCGCAGCGCGCCTCGAGCCCAATGACTTCGTGCGGGTCAGCCGGGCGCTCGAGGTGTTCGAGCTGACCGGCCGGCCACTCTCGCAACTTCAGAGCGAGCACGGTTTTCGCGAGCCACGTTTCAAAGCGCGGCTCTTCGGAATCCGCTGGACCGCGGACGAGCTGGTGGCACGCATCGCAAAGCGCACCGAGCGTCTTCTCGCCGCAGGGTTCGTCGAAGAAGTGGTCGAACTAATCCGGCTCGGCTACCGCGATGCGCGCGCCATGTCGTCGGTCGGGTACCGTCAAGTGCTCGATTGCGTCGAAGGGCGCCTCGCGCAGGGCGAGCTTGCGCCGGCCATCAACCGCGCGACGAAGGTGTTCGCGCGACGGCAGCGCACGTGGCTGCGCGACGAGCCTGTTACGTGGCTCGACGTGTAGCCGCCGCGACGATGGTTCCACGAACGCGAAATGGCGATGGCACCGTCGGTTAGCGCCTCGACACCGGGCCCCCACCGCCGCCCAATGCAGCAAGAAGGGCCGCGCCGCGCTGCGCGGTTTCCGAAAATGTCGGCGGTGTTTTGGCGGCGACGTCGCGACGCTCCAAGAGCTCTTCGCGGATGTCGCTCAAGAAACGGCTCGGCGTGCGCGGCACGATCTTGCCGCGCGTGGCGCGCTGTTTGGCGCGGCACAGGTAAAGCTTGTCTTTGGCGCGGGTGATCGAGACGTAGAAGAGACGCCGCTCTTCTTCGACGTCGTTGGCGAGCTTGCCACCCACATCGGTGACGCGCCCTTCCAGCGCGCGAGCGTGCGGCATGAGCCCTTCCTCGAGCCCCGCGATGAAGACGACCTCGAATTCGAGCCCCTTCGCGCCGTGCATGGTGGTCATCGTCACCGCGCGCTCTTTCGTCTCGTCGTCGCGATCGGGATCCAGCGTGAGAAACTGGATGAGCTCGCGGAGCTTTTCGCGCCCGCCGCCCCCTTGGTTGCGCGCGTCGTGACGATCGAGCACGCGCAAGAGCGCTTCGACGTTGCCCCAGCGACGCGCGGCGTACTCGTTGGACCCCGAGCCGTCGAGGATGTCCTCCCGCATGGCAACGCCACGCAAGAGGGCGCGCGCCACGTCGCCGCTCGGCGCGCCACCGGCCAGCGCTTGCTGCGCCGATTGGATCACCGAGACGAGCGCGCGACAGCCTTCCATGCTGGGTGGCGCCATGTCGGGAATGAGGGATGCGTGGGAGACGGCGTCGAAGAGACTCGACTTCTTGACGTTGGCGGCGTTTTCCAGCTTGGAGAGCGCCGCTTCACCGATGTGGCGCGCGGGATAATTGAGAATGCGGCGAAGGCCGATCTCGTCGCGCGGATTGAGCACGACGCGCAAATAGCCGAGAAGATCTTTGACCTCTTTGCGCTCGTAAAACTGCGTCCCCCCGAGCATGGTGAGGGCGATGCCGCGCTCTTTCAGCGTCGATTCGATGACCTCGCTTTGCAAGTTGGAGCGGTACAGGATCGCCATCTCGCGGAGCGTGCGCCCTTCGGTGTGAAGTCGCTTGATCTCGTCGGCGATGAAAGCCGCCTCCACCTCTTGGTCCTGCGCCACGACCATGTTCACGGTGGCGCCACCGTCGCGCGTCGCCTTGAGGACTTTGGCGTGCCGTCGCGCGCTCGTTCGCTCGAGCACCGAGTTGGCCACCGCCAGCACCGTCGACGCCGAGCGGTAATTTTGCTCGAGCTTGACCACCTTGGCGCCCTCGAAGTGCCGCTCGAAATCGAGGATGTTGGAGACGTCGGC
>Ga0111539_10009640_pt1 | contig 12188 bp, 12 predicted proteins | sample RhiMethybrSRZTD1_FD_79667 | JGI IMG/M metagenome (GOLD analysis project Ga0111539, IMG submission 79667) | Populus rhizosphere microbial communities from Tennessee, USA - Rhizosphere MetaG P. TD hybrid SRZTD1 (version 2) (version 2) | ecosystem: Host-associated > Plants > Roots > Rhizosphere >...
CCCTACAACAACGCCCGCCCCATCTTCCGCAACCGCTCCGCGTCCACCCGCTTCGGAAACGAGAAATACGTCGCCTGCGCGGGGTCCATCGCGCGCGGCACCACCCGCCCCTGCTCGATCTGCTCGACCGCCTCGAGCAGCGCCTCCACGCCGACCTCCTTCGAGCGCACCATCAGATCGTGGAGTGAGTCCTCCGGCCGGATCGGGACGGGACGCTGCAGGATGATGTCGCCGGCGTCGAGCTTCTCGACCATGTAGTGGACGGTGACGGTGGCGTGCGGCTCGCCGTGCACCATGGTCCAGAAGTTCGGCATCATGCCCTGGTAGCGCGGGAGGGGCGCCGAGTGCAGGTTGATGCAGCCGAAGCGCGGGACCTCGAGCACGCGCTTTCGCAGGATCTGGCTCGCGGCGACGGAGACGAGCAGGTCGGGACGGATCTCCTTCGCCAGCGTCTGCACGAACTCGGGCGCGTTGATCTTGGCGGGCGCGTACACCGCGACGCCGTGGCGGCGCGCGACGTCCCGGGCGGAATACGGCCGCGTGAGCGGTCGTATTCGATTCAGGCGGTCCGCCAGCTTCGCCCCGACGAACCGCATCCCGAGGCGGACGAAGTCGACGGGCCCGTAGAACTCCCACAGCCGGCCCGCCGTATCGCGGAGGCCCTCGTTGAACGCCGGCAGGATGATGATGCCGACGATGTCGCGCGGGCGCGCGCGGCAGAGCGCGTCGAGCGCGGGCGGCAGGTAGAACGGATCCTCCTGCGTGGCGACGACGATCCTCATGGCGCACCGCCCAGCGGCGGCGAGAGCCTCCTAGTGTCCGGCTCCTCGTCGGTCAAGCGCGCGGGCCGCGGGGCGCCTTCCCACACCTTCGCCACCCGGAGGAAGGCGTAGAACGCGCCCGTCGCGGCGATGAAGAGGCCGGGGATGCCCTCGAGGATGCCGCGATGGAGGACATAGGCACGGAAGAAGCGCCACGCCGGCTCGGCCACCATGCGGCCCACGCCCACACGGATGCGGCTCCGGCGCTCGACCGCGGCAATCGTCGTCAGGCGGTTGGCGCTGCGGAGATGGTCGGCGATGTCCGCGTAGGTGTGATGGATGAGCGGCTGGCGGAGCGGAAGCACGCGGCCGTCCACGAGCGCGCGCTCGTGCGGGTCCGTGCCGCCCCATGTGGTGGCCGTCCGGCGCAGCAGGCGCGCGATGCGCCGCGGGTACCAGCCGCCGCGCCACCACCAGCGGCCGAGGTACGACACCAGCCGCGGCGGCGCGAAGCCCGCCACTCCCGGCGGCACTTTCGCGAGCGCGCGGCGGATCTCCGTGACGAGCTCGGGCGTCACACGCTCGTCCGCATCGACGTTCAGCACCCACTCGCCGCGCGCCTGGTCGAGCGCGAACTGCTTCTGCGCGCGGTAGCCGGGCCAGGGGTTCATGATCACGCGCGCCGAGAACGCCCGCGCGCGCGCGACCGTGTCGTCGCGCGAGCCGCCGTCGACGACGACGATCTCGTCACACCACGCGATGGTCTCGAGGCAGCGCGTGATCATCGGCCCCTCGTCCTGACAGACGACGGTCGCCGACACCGTCGGCAGCGCCGGCGCCGGCGCGGGGCCGTGACGCCGATCCTTGCGCCGGGCGGCGCGCAGCACGGCCCGCGCCCACGCCCGGCGCGTCGCCACGTCGGCGTCGGGGCCGAGGTAGGCACACAGGAAGCGCGCGCGGTCGGTCGCCGCCGCCAGGCGCCCGAGCGTGCGCTCGAGCTGCATCACGTTCTTCAGGCGCCGGCGCCGGCTCACCGTCCTCGGGACCCGCACCTGCTCCAGGTCGAGGAGCACGCAGCGTGGTGCGTGCGCCGGTCCCGCCACGAGCACGTTCACGTCCTTCAGGTCGCGATGATAGACGCCCGCCGCGTGCAGGCGGCGGAAGAGCTCGCCGAGCGCCCGCGCGAGAGCGTGGCGCGCGGCACGCCGGCGCGCGGCGTCGGGGATGGCGAGGATCTCGCGCCAGCGCTCGTCGGCGGTCGGCACTCCGGCGACCGCGCGCGTGACGAGGAAGCTTCGCGCCCGGAGGCCGATGCGCCGGAACTCGACCGCGGCGACCACCTCCGGCGTCTCGAAGCCCCGCGCCGCCAGCGCCGCGGCGCCCGCCCACCCGCGGGCCGCGGGAGACGGCGCGGCGAGGCCGGCGACCGCGTAGCGCCACCCGTAGACGTTGTAGCGCTTCACGTAGAGCGGCCCGATCGCCGTGTCGACGCGGCCGACGATGACCTTGCGCTGAAACTTGACCAGCGTGCAGTCGGCGCGCGTGAGGAGGCGATCGAAGTTGCCGTCCGCGCCCGTCAGCGTCGCGAGCTCGACGCCTCGCCCGAGCCAGGCCCTATCCGCCACGCGCGACCTCGCCGAGGAGCGCTTCGATCCGGTCGAGGTGCTCGTCCCACGGATGCGTCTCGGCGCACGCGCGCGCCGCGGCGCGGAGCGCGGGCGCCTCGGGCCCGAGGGCGCGCGCGAGCGCCGCGCCGAGCGCGGCGAGATCCGTCGCGTCCTCGACGACGAGCGCGTCGAGCGGCGCGCCGAGGAGCTCGGCCGCGCCTACGCGCCGGCTCGTCACGACGGGCACGCCCGCGGCGCAGGCCTCGAGGACGACGTTGCCGAACGCCTCCTGGCGCGACGGCACGCACGCCGCGTCGGCCGCGGCCAGGATCGCCTCGACGTCGGCACGCGGGCCGGTGACGACGGCGCGCCCGTCGAGCGCGCCCGCCTCGCGGCGCCAGCGCGCGAGCCGCTCGTCACCCCCGACGAGCACGAGGACGACCTTCGCCGGCGCCGCCTCGCGCCAGAGGCGCAGCAGGAGGTCGAACCCCTTGCGCCGAAAGCCCGTGCCGATCCCCACGCAAACGCGTGCGTCGGCGGGCACGCCCAGCGCCAGGCGCGCCGCCGGCCCGAGCGTCGCGCGATGCTCGGGCCGGAAGCGCTCGAGATCGACGCCGTTGTAGACGACGGCGATCCGCTCCGGCCGGACGCCGTAGTCGCGCGCGATCTCCGCACCCGCGCCGCGCGACACGGTGAGCACGCGCCGCGACGCCGCGTACGCACGCCGCTCGAGCCATAGCACCGTCCGATGGTAGGGCCCCCGCCAGCGCGGGCGCAGGCCCGCCGACTCCATCGCGGCGAGGTAACTCCGATGCGTCCCGCCGCCGACGCGCAGCACGTCCTGACGAAGTGTCCGCCCGAACCCGACGACGACGTCGAAGCGCCCGCGCGCCACGGCACGCGGCGCCGCGACCGCGAACGAGACGAGGCGCGCCACCCGGCCGGCACGGAGGATCGGGACCCGGTGCACGGCAACGCCCGGCAGCGCCGCATTCGGCCGCGCCGTGAACACGTGCAGCTCGTGGCCGCGCGCGGCGAGCCCGGTCGCCGTGCGGCGCAGGTCCGCCTCGGTGCCGCCGCCCGCGAGACTCCGATGCATCAGCGCGATGCGCATTAGCCGTTTGCCCGCGCGCGGAGCGCGAGCCAGAGGGCGCGGAGGTGGTACGCGAGGCTCCCGGGTCGGAGGGCGCGGGCCTCCGCCAGCGCGGCGCGCGCGCCCACGGCGTCACCCGCGTCGGCCCGTGCGCTGGCGAGGCGTGCGTAGCGGCGTGCCTGGCGGCGGGCGAAGGTGCCGGGGCCCACCAGCTCCAGCACCTCGGGATGCTCGCGCGCGAGCTTGTCGGCGAGCCGCACGGCTTCCTCGCGCACGGTGTTCCGATCGCGGCTGATCCCCGCCGCGTGGCGGCGGTACGCGAACGCCGGGACGTCGAGGAACACCGCCGGACCGCCGAGCGACGCGCGCAGCACCAGGTCGAGGTCGTCGAGGATGCGGAAGCTCGCGTCGAGCGGCCCGGCCCGCGCGAGCGCGCGCCGGGTGAAGCACATCCCCTGGAGCTGGCCGAGGTTCCAGCGGAAGACGTCGGCGAAGCCGATCATGCGGCCGGCCAGCGTCCGCGCGACGGCGGGCGCGATCCACGGCGTCTCCTCGCCCGCGGCGTCTCCCTCGGGCGGCAGCATGATGCCGTTCTGGATCACCACGTCGACCTCGGGATTTGCCTGCAGATACGCGACCGGTACCGCGAGCCGGCCCGGCAGCGCCGTGTCGTCCGAGTCGTGGAAGGCGACGAACGGCGCCCGCGCGGCGGCGATGCCGGCGTTGCGGGCGGCCGCGATGCCGCCGTGGGGCCGGATCACCGGGCGGACCCGCGCGTCGGCGTATGCGGCGAGGAGCTCCGCCGTGCCGTCGGTCGAGCCATCGTCGACGACCACCACCTCGAAGGCCACGCCGTCCTGCGCGAGGAGGCTCTCGAGGCTCGCCCCGAGGAGCGCCGCGCGCTGGTAGGTGGGGACGACGACGGAGACGTCGGGCGTTGCGCTCATGCGGCGCCGTCCGACCGCGCCAGCTCGAAGGCGCCGAACATCGTCCGCGCGAAGCCTGCGAGCGAGAAGCGGTGTACGAGACGCTCATGTCCCGCGGCCCCGATGCGCGCGCGCGCGGCCGGATCGCGGAGGAGCGGGACGATCGCGGCGGCGAGCGCCGCCGGATCCGCGGGCGGGACGAGCACGCCGCTCTCGCCGTCGACGAGCATCTCCGGGATGCCGCCGACCGCGGTGGCGACGATCGGGCGCGCGAGCGCCATCCCCTCGAGCAGCGCCAGGGGGAACGGGTCGCGGTGCGCGGCGTGCGCCAGCACGTCGAGGGTCCGCACGACCGGGAACGGATTGGGAAGAAAGCCGGTGACCCGGACGGCGCGCTCGAGGCCGAGCGCGCCGATGCGCCCGCGGACGGCGGCCTCGTAGGCGGGATCACGGAACGACCCGACGAGCAGCACCTCCACGTCGGGCACCGCCTCGCGGATCGCCGCCGCGGCGGCGACGAGGAGCCCGGGATCCTTCCGCGCGTCGAGGTTGCCCACCATGCCGATGCGCGGGCGGCCGTTCGGCTCGAAGCCGGCGGGGATGGGCGCCGCGGCCTGGCGCTCGAGCCACGCGACGTCCATACCGTTGTAGGCGACGTGCGTACGCGTGCCGGGCGCGAAGCCGCCGAGCGCCCGTTCGGCGAGCGCCAGCGAGTCGGCCGACGGCGCGATCACGTGGCGGGCGTGCGCGAGGAGATGCTTTCGGTACGGCCCGGGCTCCTCGTAGCTCGAGTAGACGTGCGTCACCTGCGGGCGGCGGGCGAGCCGGCCCGCGAAGAGGCTGTGCGGGAAGGTCGACAGCGTGCACGCGTAGAGCACGTCGGCGTCGCGCGCCATGCGCGCCAGGCGGAGGATCGTCGCCGGCAGCGTGAGGCGATTCGCGAGCCGGCGCCAGCCGCGGAGCCCGGCGAGGTAGCTCACGATCGCCGGCGGCAGACCGGCCGCGGCGACGTTTGGATGCGGCGCCGCGAGGACGATGCGCATCTCCCACCCGTGCGCGGGCGCCGCGTCGACCAGGACGCGCAGCGCCCGCAGCATTCCCGCGTGATCGGGATGCGACAGGGTGACGAGCGCGCGTCTCACGCCCGCCCTCCCGTCGCCGGCGCGGGATCGAACGGCCCGCCGCTCCGCATCAGCTGGCGGAACCCCGCGCGCGCCGCGGCCTCCGCCGGGATGCGGTCGATCGCACAGCGACGCGCGATGATCTTCCCGACCAGCCAGGACGCGAGCCGCCGGCGCCGGCCGCGGCCGAGGCCGCGGCCGGCGGCATACGCGACGAGCACGCGGGCCCGATCCGTCGCGGTGAGGCCCGGCACGACGAAGCGGCCGAGCTGGACGAGGTTCCGCCGGGCGGTGAGCGCGACGAGCAGCCCGCTCCGGCGCGTGCGCTCGTTGTCGAGGAACACGAACGCGTCGCCGCACACGCGGACGTTCGTCGGCACGAGATCGCCGTGGACGAAGCCCGCGCCGTGGAGCCGGGCCACCTCGGCGCCGAGACGGCGGAGGAGGTGGCGCTTGGCCCCGCGCTCCGCGCCGAGCCGGGACGCCGCGGCGAGCAGTTCCTCGCCCCCCGCGTCACGCGTGACGAGGAGTCCCGCGCCGCCGCGCGACGCGACCAGGACCGCCTCCGGCGCGCGAAAGCCGGCGGCGCCGAGCGCCTCACCCATGCGGAACGCGCGCCACGCCCGCCACGCACCCGGCGCCTCCCAGTGCTTCACGAAGAGCGCCCCCGCACGCCCGGCGACCCGCACCGTCCGCGCGTGACGCGACCTCCGCCCTTCCCCGCTCGCCAGCGCGGCGAGGCAGGCGCGTGCGTCGAGCGACGCCTCCTTCCGGCCCCGCCATCCGTCCGAGACCCAGTCGTCCACTACGCCCCTCGTCTCGGCCGGCGCCACGCGGCCGTCACGTCGGCGGGCGTGATGGCCCGCATGCAGACGCGCTCGATGGGGCACGCCGTGAGGAAGCAGGGGGCGCACGGCGCGGAGCCGGTCACGGCGAGGTGCTCCGAGCCCCACGGCGCCGAGCGCGCGGCGCTCGTGGCACCCCAGAGCGATACGGTCGGCACGCCGACGGCCGCGGCCACGTGGAGCGCTCCCGAGTCGGGGCCGAAGGCCAGATCGGCGCGTCCGAGGATGGCGAGCAGCTGGCGGAGCGAGGTGCGGCCCACCAGGTCGCGAACGCCGCCGTCGCTCCGCCGTACGACCTCGGCGGCGAACGGCGCGTCGGCCGCGGTGCCGAGGAGGACCGCGCTCGCCCGGTCGCGCTCGCGGAGCGCGTGCAGGACGGCCGCCGTCCGATCCGGGAACCAGCGGCGGCTCGAGCAGGTGCTCCCGAGGCACGCGGCGACGATCGGCCGCGGCAGCCCCTGGAGCAGGAGGTCGGCGTCGCGCGCCTCACCCTCCGTCGCGGCGAGGCCGAACTCGACCGGCCCGGACGGAAGCCCGAGCGCGTCGCCGAAGGCGAGGAACTGCTCGATCTTCGGCCGCTCGATGCCCTGCTTCGCGATGCGCAGGTTCGAGAACAGCCAATTGCCCTCCCGTCCGTCGCTCCGCGCGAAGCCGAGGCGCTGACGCGCGCCGCTCGCGCGCGCCACGATCCCGCTCTTGAGGCTCCGCCCGAGGTCGAGGGTCATCGTCCAGCCGCCGGCGCGCACGCGGCGCAGGAACGGCAGGAAGGCGCGCGGGCCGGCACCGCGCTCGAACACGATCACCTCGTCGAGCCACGGATGCCCGGCGAGGAGCGGTGCCGACGGCGGCTCGACCGCCCAGCCGACGTGCGCCTCCGGCCGCGCGCGGCGGAGCCGGCCGAGCAGCGGCAGCGCGCGGACGACGTCGCCGATCGCCCCGGGGAGCACGATCAGGACCCGCACGCCGCCTCCGCTCCCGCCCCGTAGGCGGCGGCGAACGCGCGCCGCAGCGCCGGCCCGCCGAGGGTCCCCTCGGGATCGAGCTTCGCGAGCGAGCGCCCGAGCCGCGCGAGGTTCCGGCGCCGCGCACGTCGCCCGAGCGGCCCTTCGCGCACGCGCGCGCGGTCGAAGTCGACGACCACGATGTCGTCGCCCGCGGCCGGTCCCACGAGGAGGTTCGTGAGGTTCAGGTCCGCGTGGTAGACGCCCGCGTCGTGCAGGCGGGCCACGGCGAGCCCCGCACGGGCCGCCAGCGCGCAGCGCGGGCCGTCACCGGCCGCCTCGCGGAGCGCCGCGAACAGCGTCCGCGCGTGCGGCACCTCGGCGGTCACGAGCGCGCCGCGATAGACGAGGCCGCCCTCGACCCGCGCCCCGAGCACCTCGGGCGCCGGTACGCCCCGGCGCCGCGCCTCCACCGTCACGGCCAGCTCGTGGAGGGGACGCGGCCGCGGGCCGACGTACGTGTCGCGAACGACGCACGCGACGAGCCCTCCGCGGCGATAGAAGCGCACGACGACGCGGAGCCCGCCCGGCAGCTCGACGCGCCAGGCGCCGCCGCGCCCGCTCCCGAGCCGCTCCGCGACCAGCGGCAGCTCGAGCGCCGGCGCGAGCAGCCAGGGACCGATGCGCGGCACCAGATCGCGCCGGATCGCGGCCCGGACCGCGCCGGCACGCTCGAGCGTGTAGGCGTCGGGCATGCGCACCGTCACGCTTCCGCGCGCCGCACGGGATCGCCGGCGAGCACCGGGGCGATCGCCGCACTTTGGCGCAGCTCCCATACCTTCGCCGGCACGAGGAGCGCGCGGTAGCCCGCGAACACGGCCGCCACCCAGCGCGCCCACGGGCGGGCGCTGCCGCCGGGGGCGGCCATCGCATGCAGCATCGCCGCGAGGGGCGGCAGCACGAGCTGGTGGAGGCGCACGCGCGCCGGTCCCGCCGCGAGCCATGCCGCCACCGCGCCGCATTCCGCGTCGAGCGTCTGCACCGCGTCCTCCAGCGAGAGCGCGGCCTCGGCCACGATCCGCGCGCCGCCGGCGCCGAGCCCTCGCCCCTGCCCTGCGAGCTCGGGACGTCCGTCGCGCACCACGAGCGCCACCGCCGCGCGCGCCGCGAGCCGTACCGGCGCCCGTCGCGGCGTCCAATGCGCATCGATGCCGTGCACCTCGAGGGGCACACCGAACGCCTCCGCCCCGGAAACCCCCGCGAGCGCCTCGCCGAGCCGCGAGGATGCGACTTCGCCCTCGAGGAGGAGCAGCAGCCACGGCGCCGAGCCGAGCTCCGCGAGATCGGCCGCGCGCGCCACATGCCGCACGCCGGCCGGCACGGCGCGCGCGTCGATCCGCGCCGCCGGGTCGAGCACGATCCGCTCGGCGGCCCACTCGACGCTCGCCAGCGACCGCTCGAGTCGCCCCCCCCCCGAGGCCGCAAGGACGATCGCGGTGACGTCGCGGCTCACGAACGGACCTCCGTCACGTATGCCGCAGCGGCTTCGCCGACCGCGGCACGACTCTCGCCATTACCGACAGGCCACACGCTCGAAACTGAGCCGAGACGAAGTCTCGGCTCAGAGCTTTTCCGCCTCCTCGATGAGCATGATCGGAATGTCGTCCTTGATCGGATAGCGGAGCCTGCATGCGTTGCAGACGAGACCATCCTCCCGCTCCGTCAAGTGCACGTCGCCCTTGCACTGCGGACAGGCGAGGATGTCGAGAAGCTCCTTGCTGATCGCCATGGGTCCTCCCGTAGCCTAAAATCCGCCGGCAAATCCACTTGCGGCCGCGCGGCCCGCCAGCAGGTCGACGAGCGCCTCCCCGCGCTCGATGTCGAGGCCGACGCGGAGCGCGCGCAGGCCCTCGAGCTCCGGAAGACCGCCGAGCTTCGCGAGATCCTTCTCGGTCGTCACCACCATGGCGGCCCGCGCGGCCCGGCCGATGGCGGCGACGTCGGCCGCGCCGTACGCGTGATGGTCGGGGAAATGGAGCGCCTCGCCCACCACCGCGCCGGCCCGCTCGAGGGCGGCGGCGAGGCGCTCCGGACGCGCCATGCCTGCGACCGCCACGACCACCTTCCCCGCGAGCGACGCCAGCGGCTCCTCCACCCACGCATCCCGCTCGACGCGCACGAGCGCCGTCGGGCGAAGATGGCCATGGAAGAGCGGGCGGCCCGCCGTCTCGGCCGTCCGCGCGTCGACGGCCAGGAAGGCGTCCGCGCGCGCCAGGCCGCTCGCCCATTCGCGCAGTGGACCGGCCGGCAGCGGCCACTGCGTCGCCTCGTCGCCGGCGAGGAGTACCAGGTCTGCGTCGCGCGCGAGGGCGCGGTGCTGGAAGCCGTCGTCGAGGACGATCGTGTCGAGCCCGAAGCGCGCGCACGCGAGCGCGGCCGCGTCGGCGCGGCGCTCGCCGGTGACGACCGGACCGGCGAAGCGGCGCGCGAGGAGCACCGCCTCGTCCCCCCCCTCGCGCGCGGCGACGAGCGGCCGGCCCGCCTCGCCGACGACGACGACGCCGGGCCGCTCCTTCCCGTACCCACGGGCCACGATGCCGACCCGCGCGCCGCGCGCGCGGAGCCGCTCGGCGAGCCATAGCGTCGACGGCGTCTTCCCCGTGCCACCGACGGTCAGGTTGCCGACGCTGATGACGCGCGCCGGGACGCGCCGCGTGGCGAACAGGCCGGCGTCGTAGAGCCGGTTCCGCACCGCCGTGCCCGCGCCGTACGCGAGCGCGGCGGGCACCAGCGCCGCCCGGAGCGCCCGCCCTCCGGCGGTGTGCCCGGCCCACGCGTCGCTCGTCCACGTCACTGATCGGCCGTTCTGAGGAAGTTCGCAGACGACAGGCGCGTCGCGATGATCTTCAGGTGCCGCTCGACGGCACCGCGCCCCGTCTCGACGAGCGCGCGGGCGCGCCGGCCCATCTCGACCGCGCGCTCGGGCTCGCCGAGCAGGCCGCCGAAGCCCCACGTGAGGCTCTCCCCGTTGCTCACGCGCAGCGCCCCGCCGCCCGCGATCAGGCGATCCACGACGTCTCGGCTGTTCTCCGTATGGGGGCCGACGATGATCGCCCGCCCCGCACGCGCCGGCTCGAGCACGTTGTGGCCGCCCACGGGGACGAGGCTCCCGCCGACGAACGCCGCGATGCCGAGCGCGTAGCAGTGGGGGAGCGGGCCGACGGCGTCGAGCAGGACGACACCCGGGGCGGGCACCTTCTTCTGCCCGTTCGCCGCCGTGAGCTCGCGATAGCGGACGAGGGGCAGCTTCTTCTTCCTGACCAGCTGCGCCACCGCATCGAAGCGCTCGGGGTGCCGCGGCGCGAGCAGCAGGACGAGCCCCGCGTGGCCGGCGGCCAGGCGGCCGTAGGCGTCGAGCAGGAGCGCCTCCTCGCCCTCGTGCGTGCTGCCGGCGACGATCACGCGCCGGCCCGAGGCGTCGAGCGCGGCAGCGAGGCGCCGCACGTCCTCCGGCGGCCCCGCATCCTCGCCGTCGAACTTGAGGCTTCCGGCGACCTTCACCCAGCGTGGGTCGGCGCCGAGCGCGATCACCCGGGCGGCGTCCTCCTCCGTCTGCATGCAGCACGTGACGCCCGCCAGGGCACGGCGGTAGAGCGGCCGGAGCCAGCGCGCCCGCGACACGGTGCGCTCGCTCACGCGCCCGCTCACCATGAATGCGGGCACGCCGGCGTCCGCGAGCTCGCAGAGGAGCGTCGGCCAGATCTCCGTCTCGGTGAAGAAGAACGCGTCGAGCCGGAGAGTCCCGAGGAGCCGGCGCACGGGACCACCCGCATCGAGCGGCAGGAGGAACGCGACGTGCGCCTCCGGCGTACTGCGGGCCAGCTCGAGCCCCGTGCGCGTCACCGTCGAGAGCGCGAGCAGGCGCTCCGGGAAACGCTCGCGCAACCGGCGTACCAGCGGCCGCGCCGCGGTGAGCTCGCCCACCGACGCGGCGTGCAGCCACATCGCCGTCTTGCTCGCCGCCGCCGCGCGCTCGTCGTCGTTCAGGCCGCCGAGCCGGTCGCGCAGCCCGCGCCAGCTCTGCGGGGCACCGGGCACGCGCGACGCCACCGCGGCCAACCCTGCCGCCACCCCCATCGCGCCGCGATAGCCGCCTGCGAGCACCGCCCCGTCACCCCATCCGGCCCTGCAGGCGCGGCGGCTCGGGCGCCTCGGGCACGTCGACGTCGCGGAACTGGAGATCGTAGAGCTTCCGGTACTCGGTACCCGTCGAGAGCAGCTCCTCGTGCGTGCCGCTCTCGACGATCTCGCCGCGCACCAGGACGACGATGCGATCGGCGCGGCGCACGGTCGAGAGCCGGTGCGCGACGACCAGCGTGGTGCGGTTGGCCATGAGCCGCTCGAGCGCCTCCTGCACCAGCCCCTCCGACTCCGTGTCGAGGGCCGAGGTGGCCTCGTCCAGGATCAGGATCGGCGCGTTCTTCAGGATGGCGCGCGCGATCGCGAGGCGCTGCCGCTGGCCGCCGGAGAGCCGGACGCCGAGGTCGCCGATGCCGGTGTCGTAGCCGCGCGGCATCTCGGCGATGAACTCGTGCGCGTTGGCGGCGCGCGCCGCGGCCTCGACCTGCGCGTCGGTCTTCGTCGGATCGCCGTAGGCGATGTTGGCGCGGATGGTGTCGTTGAAGAGGAACGTGAACTGGGTCACCACGGCGATGTGGGCCCGGAGGCTCGCGATCGTCAGGTCGCGGATGTCGCGCCCGTCGATCGTGATGCGCCCGGCGTTGACGTCGTAGAAGCGCGGGATCAGGTCCGCGAGCGTGCTCTTGCCGCCGCCGGACATGCCGACCAGCGCCACCACCTGCCCCGCGGGAATGCGGAGGTCGATGTTGCGCAG
>Ga0111539_10009642_pt1 | contig 12188 bp, 6 predicted proteins | sample RhiMethybrSRZTD1_FD_79667 | JGI IMG/M metagenome (GOLD analysis project Ga0111539, IMG submission 79667) | Populus rhizosphere microbial communities from Tennessee, USA - Rhizosphere MetaG P. TD hybrid SRZTD1 (version 2) (version 2) | ecosystem: Host-associated > Plants > Roots > Rhizosphere >...
AGCGATGAGGGTCCACGTCCTCGGTTCCGGGAGCGAAGGCAACGCCGTCGTCCTGGACAGCGGCCAGCAGCGAATCCTCGTGGACGCCGGTTTCGGAATCCGCGAGCTCGCGCGGCGATTGAAGAGCGTCGACATCGCGCCGGAGTCGGTGAGCGCCTTGATCATCACGCATGAGCACCACGATCACGTGCGAGGGGCCGGCGCCGCCGCGAGACGCTGGCACTGGCCCGTGTACGCGACGGCGGGAACGCTCACGAAGCCGAAGCGGGGTGTCGGGGACCGGGGACGGGTGACGGGGGAATCGGCGATGCCGATTTCGATGTCCATCGAGTCGGCCGCGCCTGTCGTGAAGAAGAAAAGAATCGTCAAGCACGTGGTCGATACGAGGACCGAAGTGCAGCTCGACGACTTCTCCATTCGCTTCGTCAAGGCGCCGCACGACGCGCGCGAACCCGTCTCATTGGTGGCCACGGTCAAGTCTACCGGTGAACGGGTTGGCATCGCGTACGACATCGGCCACCTCACCGAACGCTTCATCCGCAGCTTCGCCGAGTGCGACATGCTGCTGCTGGAGTCGAACCACGACGCGCAGCTGCTTCGGACCGGACCGTATCCATGGTCGGTCAAGCAGCGCGTAGCCGGGCCTAACGGGCATCTCAGCAACGCCGAGTGCGCCCTCATGGCCAGAGAATGTGTGCATCGCGGGTTAAGGCACCTCGTGTTGTGTCACTTGAGCCAGGTGAACAACCGCCCGGAGATCGCGCTGCGATCAATGCGGGCTACGCTGCGCAGCGCTGGATTCAAGGGAACGCTGCAAGCGGCCCCGCAACACACCACCGTGACACTCGGTGGCGCCGCCCAAATCGAGTTGGCGCTCTAGTCTTCCCAACAGGGCCGTCGTCCAGATCGTAACTGTTCTGGACTCATCCTCGGCGGAATGGTACTCTCCGCCGCGAACCGAACCTGTACGGGCCCGGAACCGCCAATGAGACTTGCCTACGCGCGCTCACTGATCGCCGTCATGGTCATCCCCGTCATCCCCTTCTCCACCGCTGCCTCACAGGAACGAACCGGCAACCCACTCCCGGTTCCCGGCCGGTCGATCGTCACGACGACGCTCGGCATCGTCGCCGCAAGCCAGCCACTCGCCGCGAAAGCCGGGGCCGAGATCCTCGATCGCGGCGGTAACGCCATCGACGCCGCCATCGCGGCTAACGCGGTGCTCGGCCTGGTCGAGCCGCACATGAACGGCGTTGGCGGCGATCTCTTCGCGATCGTTTACGAAGCGAAGACCGGGAAGCTGCACGGGCTCAACGCGTCGGGCTGGGCACCAACCGGCCTCACCCCCCAGCTCCTGGCCGAGCGCGGGCTCAACCGGATGCCTAACAACGGCATCTTCTCGGTGACCGTGCCGGGCGCGGTCGCCGGCTGGGAGGCGCTGCGTTCGCGATTCGGCACGAAACCGTTCTCGGAGCTCCTGTCATCCGCCATCTGGTACGCCGAGAACGGCTTCCCGGTGAGCGAGGTCATCGCCGGCGAGTGGGCCGAACAGCAGCGCAAGCTTTCGGCAACTCCGGAAGCGAAGTCCACGTTCTTCATCGGTGACCACACGCCGATATTCGGCGAAGTGTTCAGGAACCCGAACCTTGCCGCGACACTGAAACGCATCGCGGACAAGGGACCCGACGGTTTCTACCGCGGCCCGACCGCTGAAGCGATCGTCGCGCTGTCGAAGACCGCCGGCGGCACCATGACGCTCGACGACCTGAGTGAGTTCAAGGTCGAGTGGCAGGAGCCGATCAAGACCACGTATCGCGGCTGGACGGTCTACGAGTTGCCACCGCAGGGCCAGGGCATCGCCGCGCTCATGATGCTGAACATCATGGAGCGGTATCCGCTCGGCGAGTGGGGCTTCCACGACCCGCGCGCGATGCACGTGATGATCGAGGCGAAAAAGCTCGCCTACGCCGACATGCTGAAGTACGTCGGCGACCCAAAGTTCGCGGCCGTGCCGGTGACGCAGATGCTCTCGCGCGATCACGCCGCCGCGCGCGCGGCCAAACTCGACATGAGCAAGGCTGCCTGTGACGTGATGCCGGCACAGATCGCGGGTCTCGAGGGAGCGCACGGCGGCGACACGATCTACCTCTCCGTGATCGACGCCGAGGGGAACATTGTCTCGTTCATCCAGAGCAACTATTCCGCGTTCGGATCGGGACTCGTGCCGCCGAAGGCGGGATTCCCGCTGCACAACCGTGGCTCGCTGTTCACGCTCGACGCGGGCCAGCCCAACACGCTCGCGCCGCGCAAGCGGCCGCTCCACACGATCATCCCCGCCTTCATGGAGAAAGACGGGACACGGATCGGCTTCGGTATCATGGGCGGCTGGACGCAGTCGCAGGCCCACGCGCAGTTCGTCTCCGACATCGCGGATTACGGGATGACGATCCAGCAGGCGCTCGAGGCGGGCCGGTTCGTGAAGAACTCGTTCCGCGGCTGCGACGTATCGATCGAGGAGCTGGTGCCGGAATCGACGCGCAACGCGCTCAAGGCGTTAGGCCACGACGTTCGCGTGGTCGAACGGCGCACGGACACGTTTGGCCGTGGGCAGGCGGTGATGTCGACGCCTGATGGGGTGCACTTTGGGGCGTCAGAGCCGCGGCATGATGGAGCGGCGATACCGCAGGGGGCGGTACGGAAACAATAGACTACAGACGACAGACTTCGGACTTCAGGGCAGTGAATAGACTACTGGTGACAGGGATCGTTCCTCCCTTACGCCCGAAGTCTTCTACCTGCCCTGAAGTCCGTCGTCTGAAGTCTGTCGTCTGGAGTGATCAGTACCGATTCATGATGGCGGTGGAAAGCGCCGCCAGTCGATCCGGCGACCCGACGAACAGGTTCGGCGGCACGTTCCGGAACTGCAGGATCTCCGAATAGATCTGCGCCTGCTCGTACTTGTTCACGCCGAGTCCCGCGAGATACTGCAGCCGCAGGTTGCGATCGCGATTCACCTGCGCGTCGGCGAGCCAGGGCTGGAGCTGCGGTCCCTGCGCCGCGAACGTCGACAGGAGGTCGACCCCGTTGTAGAAACCGATCTCCGACAGCGATTGCGCCACGTTCGCGAACTTCGGGTCGGCCAGCCGGGCCTCGATGCGATCCACGTCGATCTTCGCCTCGCCGTTCTGGCCGAGGAGCACGACGTCGTAGCCGCCACCCTGGTGCGTGTTGCCGAAGATCATGCCGTTCGGGAACACCTCGAGGAACGTCGCGATCTCGCTCTTCACTGCTTGCGTGCCGCTCTCGTAGAGCTGCACGAACACGGTGATGACGCCACCCTCATTGAGGTGGTCCTTGATCGTCTGGAAGAACTCCTTCGTGTACAGCGTCGCGGCACCCTTCACCCAGGGATCGAACGGATCCGAGGTAATCGCGTCGAACTTCCGGTGACTGGTGAGCAGGTAGTGCCGCGCGTCGTCGATCTGCACGTGCACCTTGGGATTGCGCACCACGTCATAGTTGTACTCGGAGAAGTACGTCGACACGACCTCGGGCACGAGCGGCTCGATCTCGGCGATCGTGACGCTGTCAACGATCGGGCTGATGCTCACCGCACCGGCCGTCACGCCCGCCCCGCAGCCGATCACCAGCACGCTCCGGGGATTCTCGGGCACGAGCGTCGTCAGGTGGCCCAGCATGCGTTGAAGGCGCATGTCCTGCGGCAGGCTCGAGGCCTGCACCTTGCCCGCGTTGTGGTAGTTGAGCGCACCGCTCGCCTCTCGGGACACGGCCATCGACGAGTTCATCCCTTCCCCGACGTAGATGAACTCACCGTGGCTGCCGCGCCACGTGACTGCATAACGACCGTATGCCACGAGGAGCGCCGGCACCGGCGGAACCGACGAGACCAGGAACGCCGTCAGTGCGATGGTGATCATTCCGAACAACCCGCCGCGCGGCGAGACCTGCAGCTTCCCCGAATCGCGCGAGAGCTCGATCGTGAACATGAGCAGTGCGCTCACCGCCGCGATGACCATCAGCGCCCGCTGACTGCCCTGCGTGCCGAGCGTCGCCAGTGCGACGAGGCTCGCCAGCATCGCGCCCGCGATCGCGCCAACCGTGTTGGCCGCGTATACCGATCCTACGAGGCGGCCCGGATCCTGGTCCTTCTGCGCAATGGCCGCCAGGGCCAGCGGGAAGCTCATGCCCCAGAGCACCGCCCCGGGGAGCACTACCCACAGCGCGCGAATGAGGTCGATCTGGAACGTCGCCATCGGGTCAGGCGCCAGCGCCGGGTTCACCGGCCAGTTAGGCAGCGCCGTTGTTTGTGAATACGCCGCCCAGGCCAGCGCCACGACCAGCAGCAGTTGGCAGGTGCCAAGCGCGTTGCGCGGGTTCTTCACGTTGCGCGCGAGCGCGGCGCCGGCACTGCTCCCGATCCCGAGGCCGGTCAGGAATGCCGCCAGGATCAGCGAAAACGTGTAGACGGTCCCGCCCAGCAGCAGCGTGAGGAGCCGCGTCCAGATCACCTCCGCGCCTAACGCCGTCATGCCGGACAGGGCGATCGTCGCGAACACCGGCCACGAGCCCTTCGGGATCGCGAGCCTCGACTTCGTGTCGTCCACCGGCGGCGTGTGCGACGCGCCCTTCGAGTAGAGATATGCCAGCCCGGCGACGCCGAAGTTGATCGCGGCAGCGACGAACGTGGCGAACATCACGTCATGGTCGCGCAGCAGGTAGAAGCCGGCGAGCAGCGTCCCGAACACCGCACCGACAATGTTCCCGCCGTAGAAGAACCCGAGCCACGATACGCCCGTCGGCGTCGCCGAGACGTAGCGCGCGATCGCGGGCAGCGTGGCGCCCATGAGGAGCGTCGGCGGCAGGAGGACGATCGCCGCGATCAGGCCTCGGACCAGGAGCCCCGTGAAGCCCGGGCCGCCGATCGTCGTGTACAGGCCGCCCGCGTACGGGAGCACGAACAGGATGATCAGTCCCAGCACGCCGATCAGCGCCTCGAGCTGCGCGTACACCTTCACCGGATGTCGCGACGCCGGCACGAACCGGGGCAGCAGGAGCGACCCGAGGCACATGCCGCCCATGAATGTGCCGAGCAGCACACCTAACGAGATGGCGCTCGATCCCAGGCTGAGGGAGAGCATCTGGAACCAGACGATCTCGTAGATCAGGGCCGCGCATCCGCTGCCGATGAACAGCAGGATCAGCGCGGGCAGGAACGGCGCCCTGGCCGTGGTTGGCGGAGTGACGGACGGACTGGTAGCGATAGCCATTGAAGACGTTGAAAAAAGACGGCGGAATATGCCTCACGGGACGGGGTCGGCACAGTGGCCGAAAGTAGCCCGTTGGCAGGACTTACGTCGTGATGCCGCATAGCGTTGTGTCGCTTGCGGCTCCATCTGCGTGATCGGGCTACACCGTCTCCTGACGGGCGGACTCCAGCGCAGCGAGCAACTCGGGGATCACCACGGGTTTGCGCAGGATCCTGACGACTCCGTGACCCTTGGCCAATGCAAGCGCTTCCGGTGGCGCGTACGCCGTCATCAGGACCGATCGCGCCTCCGGATGATGCGAGTAGATCGCATTCCACGCGTTGACCCCGTTCATCCTCGGCATCCGCACGTCCATCAGGAACAGGTCGACGTCTTCGCTGTCACTGAGCGCGACGGCCGCCTCTCCGTCATAGCTGGTGAGCGTCTCCCAGCCGTGCAACTCGAGGATGTCGCACAGGCTGCGCACCATGTCGCGATCGTCGTCCACCACCGCCACCCGCATTTTGCCCGTCACGGAAGGTCACCCACTGGAAGGTCAAGCGTGAATACGGCTCCGCCATCGGGATGATTCGCGACGGACAACGAGCCGCTATTTGCCATCGCCAGGGATTTTGACACCGAGAGTCCCAGGCCGATCCCGCGGGCCTTGGTCGTGAAGAGCGGCTCGAAGATCTTGTCCGACAGGTCCTCGGGGACGCCCGGTCCGGTGTCGCGCACCTGGATCCGAACTCGCCAATCTCCGTTCCGCGCCGACACGCTCAGAACACCTGGTTGCTCGTCCATTGCCTGAGTCGCGTTCGTGAACAGGTTGACGAGGATCTGCCCGACCTGGTCCGGATCGACGTTGACATGCGGAAGGCCCGGATCAATCGCCAGGTCCACACGCACGTTGGATGGCACCGTCACGCGTTCGAGCTGTTCGGTGAGCAGCGACTTCACCTCGACGCGCCGGCGTTGCGGCGAAGGGTTGCGCGCGGAGTCGAGCAGGTCAGCCACGATGCGCTCGGACAACCTGATCTGCGCGTTGAGGACCTTGAGGTACTCATGCGCTTTCTGCGGAGTCGTCGCCATGCTCCGCTCGATGATGTACGCGGCGTTCGACATCACGCCTAACGGATTGCGCAACTCGTGCCCGACGCTGCTGGCGAGCTGGCCGATGGTAGCGAGCTTTTCCTTGCGCACCAGTTCGTCCTGCGCATCGCGGAGCTGGGTGACGGCATTCTGGAGGTCGCCGGTCCGCTCTTCGATGCGTCGCTCGAGCTGGTCGCGTGAATCGCGAACGCTGTCGGCCATGGTGCTGAATGAACGCGCCAATCGCCCAATCTCATCGCGCCGCCGCACTCCCGCCGGTCGTCGCGTGAGGTCGCCGCCGGCGATCCACTCGGCGGTCGTCGTCAGGTTGGCGAGCGATTCCGTGACGCCGCGACTGAGCAGCGCCCCGGCGATGACGGCAAGCACCAGGACTCCCATGCCGAGGACCACCGACTGCCAGGAAAGCGTGCGGAGCGGCCGCAGGATGATCGATTCCGGGTACTCGACGTACCACGCCCACGGCGTGCCGGGGATCGCCGCCGATCCGCTGCTGTTTGACAGGCGTGCCTGACGAGCGCGCGATGAATCGCGGATGACAGGCGGTCGCAGCGTGTCGTTGAGTTCCGTGATCGCCGTCCCATCCGCGTTCCCGATCAGGAGCAGGGCGCTGTCACCGATCAGGTCCGAGATCAGTCGCAACGACGTGGTCACGCGCGTGACGCGACGGAATTGCACGACCTGGCCGATGACGCGGCCGCTGTCCCTCACTGGTGCTGCGATGATGTATTCGAGCGTCCCGTTCACGGCACGGAACGGGAGGATGCTCGGAGAGTCGACCGGTGCGAGTCGCTCCACAGGTCCTTCGGGCGCCAGTTCCGGCGTCACGCCTTCAACCGGGCGTCCGAGCGTATCGAGCAAGGCGACTTTCAGCGGAGTTGTCGAGTCGGTTCGAACGCGAAGGAGCGCCGCGCGCGCGCCCTCTGTCATTGGGCGGCCCGTATGCCGCAGTGCCTCGATCACCGCGGGGTCGGAAGCGACGTCATTTGCTGTCTTAAGAAGGGCGTTGACGCCCGTGCCGGCGGTGACGGCGATCCTGTTCGCGGCGTTATTCAGCCGATCCTGGGCAGCGTCGATCGCGGAGCGCCGTGCCGCGCCATAGGCCAGGATGCTCAAACTCACCACCGCCCCGATAAGGATCAGGGCGATGATTCCCGGGATTCTCCACCGCAGGGACACCCGATCGATCATCGATCGGTCATCTCCACGGCACTCGCAAAACGGGCGGCGTCTTGCCTATGTCGTCGGCCGGCTATGGCCATTTGTTGTCGTAGACGTGTTGTCACACGGATCGGGCCCGCGCGGCCCCGCCAATTATGGCAATCTCAACCTGCTGTGGCCAATTCCCCCTGAGAGATAGAACAGACTCAACCACAGAGTGCCCCGTTTCCCAGTGTGGCGTCTGCCTTTACCCGTTACCCGTTTACCCATTTACCCGTTTACCCGTTTACCCGTTTACCCGATCTCTTGCGCTCGCTATAGCATTGCTAGAACTGTTGTCGCGCTTCTTCGCTCCCCGGCAATCCGCCGACCCATTCGACCTCGTTTCGCCATGTCGCTCTCGACCCCTCGCATGATCCGCCCGGGTACGCTGACGCTTGCCCTGGTTCTGGCCGGCTCCCTGCCTTCGCTCCTCCACGCGCAGCGCGGTCGTGGAGGAGGAGATGGACCAGGAGCACCGGCTCCGCCGTTGCGATTCCAATGGATCGGACCAGAGCCCGCCGGCAGGATCTCCGCCGTCGCAGGCATTCCCGGCGACACGACGACCTACTACATGGGCGCCGCGTCAGGCGGCATCTGGAAAACCACCGACGCGGCCCGGACCTTCGCGCCGATTTTCGACGGGCAACCCGTCCAGGCCATCGGTTCGCTCGCCGTGGCGCCGTCGAATCCGCGCGTCGTGTGGGCAGGCACCGGTGAGGCGTGGGCGATTCGCGACAGCGACGTCCAGGGGGACGGCATCTACAAGTCCAGCGATGCCGGCGCTACCTGGCGGCACATGGGTCTCGCCGAAACAGGACGGATTGGTCGCATCATCATTCACCCCACCAACCCGGACATCGTCTTCGCGTGCGCACTCGGCCGCGCAACCGGACCCCAACAGGAGCGCGGCGTCTTTCGCACGACGGACGGTGGTGAGACCTGGAAGAAGGTCCTGTTCGTCGACGAGAAAACGGGATGCTCGGGCCTGAGCATCGATCCTACCGACCCGAAGGTGCTGTTCGCGGGCACGTGGGAAGTCGTTATGCACACGTGGGCGATGTTCAGCGGCGGTCCGGGGAGCGGCGTGTATGTGTCGAAGGACACCGGCTCCACGTGGAAGCGCCTCGCGAACGGGTTGCCGAATTCACCGGCCGGGAAGATTGACGTGGCCGTCGCGCCCTCGAACTCGAAGCGCGTGTACGCGCTGATCCAGACCGCGAACCAGGGATCGCTCTGGCGATCCGATGACGGCGGCGACAAGTGGAAAGTCGTGAGCTGGGATCGCCGGCTCATCGGCCGCGCAGGGTACTACATCCGCATCGAGGTCAACCCGCAGAACGACCTCGAGGTGGTCATCGCTAACAGCAGCCTGCACCGCTCGCTCGATGGGGGCGAGACGTTCCCGATCACCGGCGGCGGCTGTGGCGACTGCCACGACATCTGGATGGATCGGCAGAATCCCGCGCACTGGATGGTGACCGGCGACGCCGGTGCGGGTTACACGCGGAACCACGGCCAGACGTACACCACGTTCGCGCTGCCGATTGGCCAGATGTACCACGTGGCGGTCGACGAGCAGGTGCCGTACTGGGTGTACAGCAATCGCCAGGACGACGGCACCATGCGCGGGCCGAACACCGCGCCATACGTGCCGGCCAACGTGCCCTCGTTAGGCCGCGGCGGGGGCGCCGGGGGTCGTGGAGGCGGGGGAGGACCGCCGGGTGAGGGTGGTGGCGGCGGCGCAGGCCGCGGCGCCGCGAGTCCGTGGGACACGAGCATCGGCGGCTGCGAGTCCGGCTTCACGCTCCCGACGCCGGGCAACCCCGACATCATCTGGGCCACCTGTTACGGAAACACCGTCACTCGTTATGACGCGAAGACCGACCGCGCGCGCTCAGTCAGCCCATGGCGACACACGCTGGACTCGGACCCTGTAGACCTCAAGTACCGTTGCCATTGGACGCCACCACTCGCGATCGACCCGTTCGATTCGAAGACCGTCTACTATGGATGCCAGGTCATCTTCAAGACGTCGAACGAGGGACAGAGCTGGATGGTCATCAGCCCCGACCTCTCGACGAAAGACACCTCGCGCATCGCCTTCTCGGGCGGCGTGGTCGGCGACAACCTCGGCCAGTTCTATGGTGAGGTCGTATTCGCGATTGCGCCGTCCGAAGTCCAGCGCGGCCTGATCTGGGCCGGCACGAACGACGGCAAGATCTGGAACACGCGGGACGGCGGCGCCACCTGGAACGACCTGACGAAGAACATCACCAGCCTTCCCGCCTGGGGCACCGTCAGGCGGATCGAGCCGTCGCGCTTTGACGCGGGCACCGCGTACCTCGCGTACGACATGCACCTGATGGACGACCGCAAGCCGTACCTGTACAAGACGACGGACTTCGGCAAAACGTGGACGAACATCAGCGGCGCCCTGCCCACCGGTCATCCGCTCGACTACGTGATGACGATCGCCGAAAACCCGAACCGGAAGGGCATGATCTTCGTCGGGACGGGACACGGGTTCTTCTACTCCCTCGATGACGGCAAGACGTACACGCGGTTCCAGGAGGGTCTGCCCGCGGCCCCGGTGTCGTGGATCGCGACGCCGAAGCTGGCGCACGACGTGGTGATATCGACCTATGGCCGCGGGCTGTTCGTGTTGCGCGACATCACGACGCTCGAGCAGTCGGACAAGGTGGTCGCCGACGCCGACGTGATCACGTGGGCGCCGCAGCCGGCGTTCCGCAACGCGCGCGCGGGCAGCGCGACGTTCAACATCACCCTCAAGAGCGCGCCGAAGGACAGCGTCAAGTTCGAGATCATCGACTCGTCAGGCACCGTGGTGCGCACGATGCGGTCGATGGCACGCGCGGGGCTCAACCGGTTGACGTGGGACATGCGGCATGATGGCCCGAAGCAAGTCGAGCTGCGCACCACGCCGCCCGACAACCCGAAGATCTGGGAGGAGGCGCGGTTCAAGGGGAAACAGACGCGCGGGATCATCCACTGGGGCATCCAGGGTCCGCAGCGCGCGGGACCGCTGGCGGTCCCGGGCCGGTACACGTACCGCCTGACGATCGACTCGGCGCAAGCGCCGCGCACGCAGTCGTTCGTGGTGATGAAGGATCCGGCGCTCGCGTCCACCGAGACCGACCTGGCAGCGTCGACCCGCGCCCAGGTCCGGATCCGCAACGCCATGAACGAGTCGGTCGATATCATCAACAAGCTCGAGGTGATGCGACGCCAGATCGAGGACACGCTCAAGGTCGTGCAAGCGGACAGCGCCCTGGCCGCCCAGCTCAAGGGGCTCGACCAGAAGATGATGGACGTCGAGCTGTTGCTCCTCTCGCGCACCGACCTGCACAGCGACGACAAGTGGTACGTCGAGAAGTACCGGATCTACATGAACCTGGTCTGGCTCTCGGGCGAAGTGGGCACGGGCGCCGGAGACGTCGCCGGCGGCGCCGAGTTCCGCCCGACCGATGCCTCGTTGCAGACGTTAGGCGAGTTGGAGCGCGAGCTGGCCGGGGCCAGGCTGGCGTACCAGAAGTTGCTCGAGACGGACGTGAAGGCGTTCAATGAGCTGATGGGTGCTCGCATGAGGGTCATCATGCACTGAGGACACGACTGCAGACTTCAGACGGCGGACTTCAGACTTCAGGGCAGCCGGAAGTCTTACAGGCGAAAGGGAACGGCCTCTCATTCGAGAACCGTTCCCTTTCTTCTCAAGCTGACAGCTGCCCTGTAGTCTGTAGTCTGAAGTCTGGATTCATCCCAGTTACACCGCCACGCCCTCCTTCGCGTGACGAAGCTCCTCGATGTCGATCTTCTTCATCTTCATCATCGCTTCCCAGACCCGCATCGTCGCCGGGGACTGATCGTCGCGGTAGTACTCGTCGATGTTCTCGGGGATCACCTGCCAGGACAGGCCGTACTTGTCCTTGAGCCAGCCACACACCTGCGCCTCGGGATCGCCGCCGGCGCCGAGCTTGTCCCAGTAATAGTCGATTTCGTCCTGGTCCTTGCAGTTGATCTGCATCGAGATCGCTTCGTTGAACTTGAACAGCGGCCCGGCGTTCAGCGCCGTGAAGCGCACGCCGTCCAGCTCAAAGGCTACCGTCGCCACCGAACCTGCGGGTTGATGATGTTGTTCGAATCCGGCGGTCGTGTACCGCACCACCGACGTTATTCGCGAGTTGGGAAAGATCCCGCAGTAAAACTTCGCGGCTTCTTCGCCCTCGTCCGCGAACCAGAGGCAGGGGTTGATTCTCTGAAGTTTCGGCATAGGTCCCCCTTTGGAGTGATGTGTTCGCCTACACAGCGCTCGACGTGCGCCAAAAAAGGTTGAACCCACGACTTCTCGCTCAGGTCCACCTCCACTGGTCGAGCGCGTTAGGTGTCGGCGCAAAAAAAAAAGAGGGGGCCGCTTTCGCGACCCCGTCTTCATGACCAGCAACCAGCAACCAGCTACCAGCGTCTGTTTAGTACATCCCGCCCATGCCACCACCCGGCGGGCCGGCCGGAGCCGGCTTGTCTTCCTTCTTCTCGACGATCAACGCCTCGGTCGTCAGCAGGAGGCTCGCGATCGACGCCGCGTTCTGCAGC
>Ga0111539_10009643_pt1 | contig 12187 bp, 10 predicted proteins | sample RhiMethybrSRZTD1_FD_79667 | JGI IMG/M metagenome (GOLD analysis project Ga0111539, IMG submission 79667) | Populus rhizosphere microbial communities from Tennessee, USA - Rhizosphere MetaG P. TD hybrid SRZTD1 (version 2) (version 2) | ecosystem: Host-associated > Plants > Roots > Rhizosphere >...
CCATGTAATTTTATAGAGGGGAAAAAAAAGGGCGAGACCGACAAACGCGCCGATCATTTCGTAAAATGTTATTGTGTAAGCCGGAACGTGTCGGACCATTTTAGCATTGAACACTGAAAATAACGCTGACGTAAATCCAGCAGTAACACCCACAAATAATCCCAACTTGTACTGAAAGTCAAACGAGAAGATCACGTACAATCCGAACAACACTATCAATCCAAGCATTAGCTCAAATTTCTTTATCCGGTTTTTGTTAAACCAGGGTTCAAGTAAGGCAGCCCATAGGGAGTTCGTTGCAAAACCGACTAGACTGACCGAGACATTAGCAATCCGCGCTGATGCAAAAAAAGCAACCCAATGGAACGCTACAATGAAGCCAATGAGAACAAGTTTTATCAAATTGGATTTGTTGACTTCAAAGGATCCTTTAGTTGCCAGCATTACAATTCCCATCCCTACAGCAGCAAGGATTGTTCTGTAAAAAACCATTTCAACGGCTGGTAGTGATACAAGTTTTCCAAGTATTGCCGAAAATCCCCAAAGAAAAACGATAAAGTGCAGCTTGAGGTAATCGGTGCCGGTTGCCATTAACGAGGGACGTATTTATACATAAAGATTGAAAGCGCTCCAAAAATGATGTTAGGGATCCATACCGAAATTTGTGGTGGCATTGCACCAGATTCAGCAAATGTTCGGAATAGGGTATAAAACAGAATAAAAATGAAAGACAACAGGAATCCCAATGCTATTTGCGGACCTGTTCCACCACGACTCTTTCGTGATGATACGATCACACCCATAAATACAAGAATAAAAATGGTAAAAGGCGATGTGTAGCGTGTGTATTTTTCCACTTCATAAACTTCGATGCCCGTTGAACCTCTGGCGCGCAGTGTTTTAATGTAATCGTCCAGTTCGTTCAATGTCATTCCGTCGTATTTGCGGTAATCGCTTTCAAACTCCTTTGGCCGTATCACCAGCGCAGTATCCATTGATACACCACGTACCAGCGAATCGCTGTTTGTGAGCCTTGTAGATTTAAACCCTGGAACACCTTCTGGATGGTTTGCAGTGCTTTCGAACACGTTATCGATCTTCTTAATTGTCCAATCCTTTAATGTCCATTTTTGTTTGACTGAATCCCATTCGATCCTATTCGCATTTAGCTTTTCGACGAGCTTATTGTCCTCGAATCTTTCTAGCGTAAAATGGTATCCGGTTTGATTGCTATTATTGTAACTTTGCATGTAGAGGTAGACGTCAGACGCCACCTGGATATGAACATTTCGTTGGTCAAAATAATACTTGCTTTTCAAGTGCATCAGTTCGAATTCAAGTCTTGATTTGTTTGAATTCGGGATCACCCATCCATTAAGCACAAAATTGATGATCCCAACCAATGCTGACCCAAGAGCGAATGGATAAAGTAATCTTCTAAAACTTACGCCGCTACTGAGAATAGCAATGATTTCGGTGTGACCTGCCATTCGAGAGCAGACATAAACGGTTGCAATAAAAATCGTTATCGGTGCGAGCAAGCTTCCAATCCATGGAATGAAATCCATGTAGTATCCGAAGATTTCATACGCCTTGAGTCCTGCCTTTGCAAACTTGTCCATCTTCTCGGTGAGATCGATAATGGTGATTACAGCAAGAAGAATCAGCACCACAAAGAAAAAGGTGCTTAAAAAACGCTTGAGAATATATTTATCGAGAAGTTTCAAATCGTCGATAGAATTAGAATAACTGATTTACAAGTAGCTAAAGTCGTCTGCGTACTTTTTCCACCATCATGTTTTTCCATGACACAAAGGTACCTTGAATAATTTGTTTTCTCGCCTCCTTTACCAGCCAGAGGTAAAACGTGAGATTATGTAATGATGCAATTTGCGCGCCTAAAATTTCTTTACTGATAATCAAATGACGCAGGTAAGCTTTAGAATGCCGGCTGCTTCCATATCCACCGAGGGTGGCATCAATCGGCGAAAGGTCATCCTTCCATTTTTCATTTCGGATGTTGATTATTCCTTCCGTTGTGAACAGCATCCCGTTGCGCGCGTTACGTGTCGGCATTACACAATCGAACATATCGATACCTAGCGCTATACATTCAAGGATATTTTCTGGCGTTCCTACTCCCATCAGGTATCGCGGACGATCTTGCGGAAGGATACGGCATACAAGACTGGTCATTGCATACATATCTTCATGCGGTTCGCCCACAGATAGTCCACCAATTGCATTTCCTGATTGTTCCTGCGATGCGACAAATTCAGCCGATTGTTTTCTGAGATCATTGTATACGCTGCCTTGCACAATTGGAAAGAGGTATTGCTCGTAACCATATTTTGGCGCCGTATTTTTTATCCGGTCAACACATCGCGTTAGCCATCGGTGAGTCAACGTCATGGAATTTTTCGCATAATCATACTCGCAGGGGTATGGAGTACATTCATCAAACGCCATGATGATGTCCGCGCCAATGGATCTTTGAATGTCCATAACGGACTCAGGTGTAAATGTGTGCCGTGAGCCATCGATATGGGATTTAAAGATCACTCCTTCCTCCGTGATCTTCCTGTTCTCACCGAGGGAATAGACCTGATAGCCTCCGCTGTCAGTAAGCATTGCGCGGTTCCAGCTGTTGAATTTATGAAGGCCATTGGCCTTCTCCAGTAACTCTATTCCTGGACGCAAATAAAGATGATAAGTATTACCTAGTATGATCTCCGCATCGACGTCATTTTCCAGCTCGCGCTGATGGACAGCCTTTACCGATCCGGCCGTACCCACTGGCATAAAGATCGGCGTATGTATCACGCCATGCGCTGTTTGGATCACACCTGCCCGAGCGGACGATTTTGGGTCTGTCGAAGTAAGCTCAAATTTCATTCAGGCGGCAAAAATACCCTTCTCCTTCCACAAATCCTGCATGGGAGATCGTGATTCGGACTTGGTTTACACTAGTGAATGCCGGATCCCAGATAAGAGTCGACGTTTTGCTGAGTGATGATTTCCAGCGGGAAAAGATCCAAAACCGGCGCCGTTTTTTTGAACATAAGGTGATTGACAAGGTGGCTTATACCCAACAATGCCTGTCTTTTAGGATTTTGATTGATGAGGAAATCGATCGTTCCTGAGCGCAGGAATTTTAAGTTATCCTGAAGGATATCGTACCCGATAACACGGATATCGTTCTTGCCGTGTGTCTCAACAAAAGAAGCGGCAACGGCCGTGCCTTTTGACGTACTTACAAAAATCCCCTTGAGCGAGTCATTCTCGAGGATCTGCATCATCTGGCCCTTGAACGACTCCTTATGAGGATTAAGATTATAATCCACTATCTCGAACTTTGTTTTACTCCGCTCTTTAATATATTCACGAAATCCTTTTTCTTTTTCCAATAAGTGAACTGAATCTTGCACATCCTCATCGATGTGGAGTACTGCGAATGTTCCAGGATCACGCTGGCCAAGCATCATTAACTGACCGCCTACCCGTCCACTTTGACACAAGTTTTGTCCAATGAATGCAAGTGGTTGTCCCTCGTGAATATTGGTGTTAAAGATCACATAGGGTATTCCCTGCTGTTGGAAAAGTTGAAATGCTGGAAGTGATTCGTGATAAAATATTGGGGCAAGGACAATGCCATCGGGTTTTTGCTCAGCTACTTCGCGAGCAAGCCGGTGAAAAGAATCTTTATTATAAAGATCAAACGCAAATGTGTCGACAATCACGCCGTATTGCGCCCATTCTGTCTGCCCCTGGATAATACCAAGATTGGATTGCGCCCAGTATGGGTCAAGCGTCGGGTCAGGTATCAACGCGACAATCCGGTAATTCTTGTTCGACCCGAGTGTGCGTGCGATAAGGTTTGGCTTGTAATCAATCTGATTCATAACAGCCGTAACCTTCTTTAGCGCGTCCTCTGAGACACGCCCACGATTGTGAAGCACGCGGTCAACTGTGCCTACGGAAACCCCCGCAAGTTTTGCGATATCCTTGATCCGTATGTTCTTTCCAATGTCCATGTGACAAATAAGTGTGAAATTGGAATCTGGAAGTGAAATATATGTTTTCGCACACAAATTAATTGTGTGCGTGCACATTTAAAACAATTTATTGCATTATTTTAGGTGACCGGGCTGTAAGAGGCTCATTCCCAATCAAAAAAGGCGCTGTTTCCAACAAATAACAGGTTAAGATATAGAGCGCAAAGAAGAAATCGAAAGAACTGCCTCACCAATCTTTTAATTTTTTAGCAGGCATCGATTCCCCTGGTACCGTTTTTTAAGGATCGCGCTATGGGATGCAGTACGCAAAGTCCGGAATATTTTTAGGACTGGCCTCGACTTCTATCTTTGTGCTTTCTTAACACTCAACGTTTTCTCCATTGTATCCAGCGCTCCTGATCTTGTGCACATTTGTTGGTATTCAGGTCATCTACTTATTGGTTTTTATCGTCGCCTTTTCGCGAAAAAAGATCATTGCCTCCGTACAACCCTTGCCGGTTTCCGTCATTGTCTGCGCACACGACGAGGAAAAGAATCTTAGGGAACTGATTCCCGTGTTGTTGAACCAGGACTACCCGGAATTTGAAGTGATTATCGTCGACGACCGGTCAAATGACTCAACATTTGATTTTCTGATTGCAGAGACGGCTAAAGATCACAGGTTGCGGATGGTCCACGTTAACCGGACGCCACCACATGTAGACAGCAAAAAATACGCGCTTACGTTAGGCATTAAAGCTGCGCGCTTCGAATGGTTACTATTCACCGATGCCGATTGTCGTCCGGCTGGGAATTCATGGATAAGTTTGATGAGCGCTCATTTCCACGACGCCACCCATTTTGTGTTAGCGTATTCACCCTACTTGAAAATGAAAGGCTTTCTTAATGCATTCATTCGGTTTGATACGCTGATCACGGCCATTCAATATCTCAGCTTCGCTATGCTGGGCAATCCTTATATGGGTGTTGGAAGAAACCTGGCGTACAGGCGATCCCGGTTTTTAGAAGTGAAGGGATTCAATGATATGCTAGGCATCACTGGAGGTGACGATGATCTGTTCGTGAATCGTTACGCGAGAGGTAAGAATACTTCGGTTTGTATTGAGCCAGCATCGCAAACTACTTCGAAGCCAAAAACCACTTTAGGAAATTTTCTACATCAAAAAGTCCGACATCTTTCTGTCGGAAGACACTATCGATTTGGTCATCGCCTGCTTCTCGGCCTCTTCATGATTTCCTGGTTGGGAGTTTGGGCTACTGTAATACCGGTCCTGCTTGCGGGTGAGTATTATATAGGGGGGAGCCTGATCATTTTTCGTATTATTCTCGTTATACTTACGGTTCATCTTGCCGCCAAAAGATTCGGATATGCGTTTGAGCTGTGGCTCGTTCCGCCTTTAGATTTTATTTATGCCTTTTATTATCTTGTCACGGGTCTGCGCACGCTAGTAACAAAAAAAATACGATGGAAGAATTAGAAAACCGGTTTTCTTCAAAGGCTCTGGAAGACTTTAAGCTTATAGATATGGCTGTTGGCGGCGATGACAAAGCGTATGCGAAGCTCCTTCAGCGCTATAAGCGTCCGGTTTATCACATGATATTGAAGATGGTGCGAAACGTTGACGACGCAGAGGATCTTACCATCGAATCATTTGCCAAATCATTTCGCAGCCTTCATCGGTTTAAAAAAGATTTTACGTTCAGCACCTGGCTGTTTCGCATAGCAACGAATAATACGATCGACTTTATACGCAAGAAAAAACTCAACACACTCAGCATAGAAAACACATTCACGGATGACGACGGGCAATCGGTATCCATAGATGTGGAAGACGAAAACCTTGATCCCCAGGAAGAAACGATTCGTAGTCAGAAGGCCGAACTGATGCAGGTTTTTGTAGACAAGCTCCCGCCGAAGTATCAGAAGCTGGTGCGACTGCGTTATTTTCATGAACTCTCCTATGAAGAGATCGCCGTCGAACTTGACGCGCCGTTAGGGACGGTTAAGGCACAGCTGCATCGTGCACGCGAACTGATGTTCGAAATGGTCAAAAACAAAAGAGACCACATCTAGTACTAACTACTAGATTCTAAATTCTAACTTCTAAATACTTTTGAATAAAGGACACGATGCTTCCAATTTTATCGCTTGCGTTGTTACTCAGAACAATTATAGTTTTGTCGCTATCAATATAACGCATAATTGCTGTTTTGTATCCAGGGTTATCACCGGTATGAAATACGATCTTTCCATTGTCGCTGACAGGAATAATCTCCCAACCAAATCCATAATTTGAAAGGCTATCTGAATTAAGCTTCATTGGCGCAAACGCTTCCTGAAGGGTAGCTTGTTTCACCAGTTGGTTCGTATAAAGTGCTCGGTCCCATTTTAACAGATCGCTGCTTGTGGAGCTTATCCGTCCAGGCCCTTTGCGATTTCCCAGCCAGATGGTATAGTTAAACTCTGGAAAAGAGTCGGCTGCAACATATCGATGCTTGTCTTCAACAAAAATGTATCCGCGCGCAAAATTATTAAGGCTTTTCTTTTCATCTCTGGTCCGGATGTCGGTGCTGGACATTTGCAGGGGATTGAATATCCAGTCACGACTAAGATCGATAAAGTCGTTACCCGAAGCCTTTTCAGCCACTGTGGCCAACAACATGTAGCCAGTATTGCTATAGTTGTATTTCTCACCGGGCCGGAAGATTGGCGCCGGATGATACTTGATCAGATATTCGATATTGTCTGCGTTTGAAGCAATTTTTGACTTATCCCAATGCTGATCCATGATTTCCTGATAATCAGGCAGGCCTGACGTATGCGTGAGAAGGTTTCTGATTGTAATTCCTTTGTAAGGCAAGTCTGGTATATAGGATGAGAGTGAATCGTCATAATCAAGCTTGCCCGCTTCTTTTAACATCATGATCACCATCGCAGTGAATTGTTTGGTCACCGACGCCAGCTCAAAAATGTTGGCGGTGTCAAGTGGAAGTTTTCTTTCATAGTCCTGGTAGCCAAAGGCCTTATGGTACCTGATCGTTCCGCCTGTAGCGACAAGGATGACACCGCTGAAATCAGAGTTGTTGTTCATTAAGGAATCTAACCTCCGGACGAGCGTGTTGTCTTGAACCTCCTTAACAGGCGAGCACGAAAACAATACAAAAGCAATCAGGAGTATTGATGATACAAGGTTCAGTAGTTTCATTATTTTTGAAATTCAATATAATTAAGATCAAATCCACGCTTCTTGCAAACCGCTGATATTATATTCAAATATTTTCCCGGCATCGACGAAAGTCAGCGAAAGCAATTTGGAGAACTCCATTCCCTATATTCATTATGGAATGAAAAGGTCAATGTTATTTCACGCAAGGATATTGACAACCTTTACATTAACCACGTGCTTCATTCTCTTGGGATCGCAAAGGTCCTGCAGTTTAGACCGTCGGCCGACGTCCTTGATGTCGGGACTGGGGGAGGATTTCCAGGAATTCCTTTAGCAATACTCTTCCCAGAAACGCATTTCCATCTCGTAGATTCGATCGGAAAGAAAATAACAGTAGTAAAAAATGTAGCGGAGGCGTTGCAGCTTAAGAATGTAACTGCCGAACAGATCCGCGCTGAGGAGATCAAGGATTCATATGATTTCATTGTGAGTCGTGCCGTAACGAGACTGAAGGAATTTTATGGTTGGATACATAAAAAGACCAAGACAGCGTCAATTCACCCTATTCAGAACGGTATACTTTATCTGAAAGGGGGTGACCTCGATGAGGAGCTTGCTGAACTGAAAAAGGCCTACACCGTTTTTGACCTTAATGATTATTTTCAGGAAGAGTTTTTTGAAACAAAAAAAGTTGTCTACGTCCCTATTTAAGCTCAACAACCCCCCTATTGAGGGTACTCGGCTAACGCTTGTTATGCTGGTTTTCAGTTGATTTATTGCCAACTTTTTGATAACTATGCTTGATTTTGAATCGCTTGAAAAGGTCAATAGCCATATTCCTTATCTTCCTCCTGCTCTTTAACGCGCTGGGATTTTATGGCTTATTTGTTGGACTCAGATATAAAACGGCCAGCGATCTTGTAGCCCGTCTCGATAAACAGCAATACCTCGACGAAGAAACGGTAACTCTTAAAATCCCCATGGCTATCCCCTATCACCTTGATTCGGACTATGAGCGGGTTGACGGTGAAATCGAACATGGCGGTGAATTTTATCGGTTAGTGAAGCAAAAACTTCAAAAGGATACACTTTACATAGTTTGTATCAAGGACTACGACAGCAAGCGTATCAAGCAAGCTCTGGCCGATTACGTAAAAACGTTTACTGACAAACCCGTTGACTCAAACTCCGCTGGAAAATTCCTGACAAACTTTATCAAGGATTTTCTGCCTACCTCACTTGAAATAAGACCTGCATCAGCTGGTTGGAATTACTCTGTTGCGTTAGCTGACATTTCTGATTCTTTCGACAGCAGGTCACTTGCTGTTTTCAGTCCTCCGCCACAAATCTAGTTTAAGCGAATTAACGCGTGGGTTGCTCCCATCGTGCCGTTACGGCACGCGGTTGGAGTAATGTAATGCATTTCGCGCAAGCGCCTATTGCTGCTTGCTCATCTTTGATCTCACTCAATTATTACATATGGATAAACCTTTACAAACAAACAAAATGTCAACGCGCGCAAAAATTATTTGTGTTGGCGTACTAGGAGTCCTGGGTTTCACAACCCTTAGGGCCCAGACGCTGACGGATGGACTCATGATGTCGAAGAACAATTTCTGTACAGGCTTTGTGTACACACATGACAGCTGGACGGAATATTGGGAAGGCGAACTGAAGAGAGAAAACGGTAACATCGGCAAGGTCACAACCCAAAGCCTGATGTGGTTCGGTAACTACGGTATCACCGACAAGATCAATGTAATTGCTATGGTCCCTTACATTAAGACAAAAGCAAGCATGGGAACACTTGCAGGGATGGAGGGAATTCAGGATTTGTCAGTGGGAGTCAAATACAATTTCTTTTCGAAGAATTTTGAGAAAAGTGTCTTTAAAACATTCGCGGCTTTTAACTTTTCTACCCCACTAACTGACTACACGCCGGATTTCTTTCCATTATCGATTGGTACACATACTACTAACCTGATGTACCGAGTCAATGCATACTACAAACTGGAACCAGGATGGTTTGCAAATGCTTCGGCTGGATACACATGGAGAAGCAACACAACACTTGATCGTCCATCCTATTACGATGGAACTGATTTCTTTATCAGCGATGAAGTAGAAATGCCTAATGTGTTTGATTACTTCGTAAGCATTGGCTATCTGCAAAGGGGATTGCAACTTGAGCTAAACTATTCACAACAAAACACTTTGGGAGGTGGAGATATCCGTCGCCAAGATATGCCGTTTGTTTCCAATCGTATGAATTTTCAAAAGGTTGGGGCACTTGTCATGTACTATCTGCCAAAGCCTAAGAATTTCGCGGTTCGCGGGGCTGTTCAATACACAGTTGCTGGACGTAATGTTGGACAGTCAACTACTTTTCTGGGAGGCATAATGTATACTTTTCACTTTGGTCAACAACAATAAGAAAATATGAAAGCTATTATTTACAAATCGATATTTTCTGTAGTTCTGATTTCCTGCTTGTTTGTTACGAGTTGTGATAAAAGCATAGAATTTACAGAAGTTTTAAAGCCGCTTGAGCCTGCAAGTCTGGATGAAAATGCCGGAACATGGAAGATGGCTTTTATGACTGCGCCTGATCAAGTTCCCCTGGCTGCACCAACCGATCCAACATCTGATGCCTACAAAGCTGAGTTGGCCGCGATCAAGGATGCGCAAAGCAAACTGACGGAGGGACAACGGGACCTTATTGAATTTTGGAGTGGTGGCGGTGTATTGCGTTGGAATCAAATCTTCCGTGAGCTGGTGGCTCGTTATAACTTGCCCCCTGCCCCGAGGGCTGACGGTTCTTATCCTGTGCCTGATGCTGAAAATCCATTTGGTGATCCAGCATTTCCGTTTGCAAATCCTCCATATGCCTCTCGTGCTTATGCCTATGTGAGCGCCGCGATGTATGATGCCCTTAAGGCTGCGTGGCACTTCAAGTATCTCTACAATCGTCAGGCTCCTTATACAATTGATTCCGGTGTGGAAGCTCTTGTACCGAAAACCACTTTACCTGCTTATCCATCTGAAGATGCCGTGATGTCGGGTACGGCGGCGGAAATGTTAAAGTTCCTTTTCCCAGCAGCTGTTGAAGAAATTACAAGGCGGGCTGCAGACCAACGCAATGCAGCGCTGTGGTCTGGTAAAGCATCGACTTCAGACATTACCGCCGGACTTAATTTGGGTAAGTCAATTGCCGCACTTTTTGTAGCCCGTGGTAGAACTGACGGTGCGGGGACTGCTGGTGGTAACAAGGCTCTTTGGGACGCATTAGCCAATAACGCAACTAGCCGTGGAGATGAGCCGTGGCATAGCCTCGAAACGCCTCCACGTCCTCCGATGTTGCCCGTGTTCGGTAAGGTATTGCCATGGCAAATGACTACTGATCAGATCATAGCAGTTCGGCCTCCAGCTCCTCCGTTGAGAGGAACAGCTGAAATGGACGCTGAAATTGCCGAAGTAAAGGACTTCGCCGATAATCTAACGCGCGAACGCCTTGCTATCGTCCACAAATGGGCAGATGGTGCCGGCACATATACACCGTCCGGACATTGGAATGATATAGCCGCCGAATTCATTCGAGATGCAAACTATAGCGAAGTAAGAGCTGCACGTGCATTTGCGCTCATCAACATGGGGCAGGAGAACGCAGCGATTGCATGCTGGGATACAAAGTATTTTTATTTTAACGCTCGTCCTACACAATTGGATCCTTCGATCAAGACGGGAACTGGTATTCCTAACTTTCCCGCATATGTCTCAGGCCATTCAACTTTTTCGGCTTGTGCAGCCGGCGTTCTTTCATATCTGTTTCCGGATCATAGCGGCGAATTCGATGAGATGGCTCATGAAGCGGCAATGTCAAGGATCTATGGTGGTATCCATTATCGCAAAGACTCTGAAGGAGGGTTGACATTGGGAGATGATGTTGCAGAACATCTAATAGAAAACTTTGCGAAAGTTGACGGCGCGGATAATTGAGAAGAGGCTGGTCGAAATGAGATTACAAATTTTCGTGTTGACGTGTTTGATCCTGCCAATCACAGTTGTCGGGCAGGTTTCAGACACGTTGCGCACGAAAAAACTGGATGAGATCACAATAAGGGGTGAACGTCAGGCCGACATAAACAGACTTCCTTCAATTCAAGGAACTTATATTTGGTCAGGTAAAAAGAACGAGGTAATTGGCATTAGTAACCTCGATGCGAATGTTGCCGAGAAAACCGCCAGACAGATTTTTGCAAAAATTCCTGGCGTGTTCGTCTATGACATGGACGGCACCGGCAATCAAGTAAATATATCTACCCGAGGTCTGGACCCACATCGCGGCTGGGAGTTTAACATAAGACGGAATGACGTCATTACCAACTCCGACATGTATGGTTACCCGGCAAGTCACTACAGCATGCCAATGGAGGCCGTTGACCGTATCCAACTCGTGAGAGGTACCGGATCACTACAATATGGCGCTCAATTCGGTGGGATGTTGAATTACATTTCCAAGACTGCCGATACTACGCGCGCAATCACATTCGAGAGCGTAAATTCTGCAGGATCATTCGGACTGCTAAGCACTTACAACGCTATCGGTGGGCGCATAGGGAAGTTTGACTACTATGTTTACTACAGTAAAAGAAAATCGGATGGGTACAGGGACAATAGCACCACGGATGCAGACGCAGGCGCCTTCATGATCATTTACCGGCCTTCGAATAACCTCGCTATCAAAGCAGAGCTTGCGCATTCGAAATATCTCTATCAATTACCGGGGCAGCTGACGGACAGTATGTTTTACGCTGATCCAAGGCAATCGACGCGGTCTCGTAATTACTACAGTCCTGACATCTATGTACCCTCCATCTATGCGAACGCCATGAGTACTGATCGCACGAGATTGAAATGGCCTACCTGTACCGTCCTAGCGCAATGGGGGAGCTTAATGTTTGCCCGGCCAGCTGATGTGAAAGAGTCAATAGATCCTGTTACGAG
>Ga0111539_10009645_pt1 | contig 12186 bp, 10 predicted proteins | sample RhiMethybrSRZTD1_FD_79667 | JGI IMG/M metagenome (GOLD analysis project Ga0111539, IMG submission 79667) | Populus rhizosphere microbial communities from Tennessee, USA - Rhizosphere MetaG P. TD hybrid SRZTD1 (version 2) (version 2) | ecosystem: Host-associated > Plants > Roots > Rhizosphere >...
ATCACTTCCATACCGAGGTTTCCAGCCAACGTCACGATCGTCTTCACTATCTGCAAGTTTTCATCACTCTGATTCATCGTCGAGATGAAGGAGCGATCGATCATCAGGATGTCCAGCGGGAACCGGTTGAGATAACTCAGCGAAGAATAGCCAGTGCCGAAATCATCAATGCTCAAAAGCACTCCCAGCGCACGCAATTTACCGAGCGTGATCGCAGCGATTTCCGGATTCTCCATCACTACGCTTTCCGTGACCTCCAATTTCAAATGCCACGGCTTAAGCTGAGTTTCCTGTAGCACTTCTGCAATTCGTTGGACCAGGTCATGCTCCATTAGCTGTTTTGCGGAGAGATTGACGCTGATTATCAAGTCTCGCTCCGAGAACGAACGTTGCTGCCACACCCGCAACTGACGGCAAGCTTCACGAAACACATTCAATCCTATTGGCAGAATTAACCCGGTCTCCTCGGCAAGCGAGATGAAGTCCGTGGGCGAGACCACGCCACGTTCCGGGTGATGCCACCTCACCAGCGCCTCGAACCCGTGCAGTTGCCCAGTTGTTACCGAGACAATCGGCTGATAATAAACACGGAGTTCATCGTTCTCGATCGCACGTCGCAGATCAGTCTCCAGGCGCAGTAATGTGACTGCGCGCGTATGCATCGCCGTGTCGAATATCTCGTAACGCGCTTTACCACCCTCTTTCGCGCGATACATCGCCGTGTCTGCATCGCGGATGATGTCTTCCGCTTCTTTATAGTTCGGTGAACTGAGCGCGACGCCGATGCTGGCGGTCGTAATCGCTTCGTGATTTGTGAGTTTGAAAGGCGCCGCTATTGTTTGCAGCACCTTTTCAGCAACGTGGATCGCGTCTGATGGACCCTGTATCGACTCGAGCAGTATCGCGAATTCATCGCCGCCGAACCGCGCTACTACATCCGACTGCCGAACGCACGTTTCGAGACGACGAGCGATCATGATCAGCAGTTCGTCGCCGCAAGGATGGCCCAAACTGTCGTTGATATTTTTGAAACGATCCAGATCGAGGAACAACACACAAAACCGGTACTCGTCGTTCTGATGAGCACGTCCGAGAGCTAATCGCAGATGCTCAGTGAACAATGTACGGTTAGGCAGTCCGGTCAGCGCATCGTGAAAAGCGGAGTGACGAAAATGTTCGCGACTTTCCTGAAGCTCTTTGCTGGTCCCTTCCAGCTTCTCAACGTAACGATTAAGTTCTGAAACGTGTCGCTCAGCCTGTTCGGCTCGAAGGCGCTCAGCTTCCGCACGCGCGTGTTCGGCCTCGGCGCGTTCGCGTTCGGCTCGTTCAGCGTGTGCCGCGGTCGCTCTGATGTCTTCGAGGTATTTTTCGTAGGTGAAATAAATAATCGAGATGATCGGAAGCGGGGCCAGCACGGCGTAAAAGCTGATCGTGTTTTCCAGTTTCACGATACCGCCGGCCAGAAACGCACCGACAAAATAAGTCAGCGACGACCAGAGATAATGCTTGCTCCACGTTTGCCACAGAGGCCGATCAGTTTTCAGGCCGAGGCAAATCGTTACGAGCCATGTGTGCATTAGATACTGCGCCACCGCCACTACGCAGAGAATAACCAGGCTGCTCGAAAAGGGTTGTGAATGAATGTTGAATTCAGTGCCGAACAGCAGCCGCGCCAACGCGCCTGTGGTGAAAACGGCGCTCGCGCTTGCGCCCGCATTGAAGAGGACCGTGATCCAACGTCTGCTGAGGTGCAGGCCGGAACTCAATCCATCGATAGTAGCGACTACAACTGCCGCTTCTGGTCCATAAAGGAGAAGCGTAAGGAAAACAAAGGTGTCGGCTACTGTAATGGTCGTATTGGCGCGCGGAATTCTTATGGCGATACGTGAACTAATAACCGCCGTCAGCAGAAACAGCAAAAGAAAACGAAAGTCGAGTTGCTGGTAAGGCAGGTTCTGCGCCGAATAGAGAAAGATCGTACTGCCGACGGTAACGACCAGCCACATATAGCGGTGCAGAAGCTTTTGTCTTGCCGTCGTGTCGGGCATCTGCGTTAGAAATAGAGGAGATCGTATTGGCCGGAAACAGAAAATCCGAGTTTTAAATAAAACGTTTTTGTGCGAGTGTCTTTACTCTCGACGAATAGATAGATAGCGTGGGTGCGTTCCAGCAGAATGCGACCGAGTGCAGTCACATAACGGTGACCCACTCCTTTACCCCGCTCTTCTGGTCTGACATAAACGCCTTCGATATAGCTGGCCTGAGGTGTATCCGCAATTACGTCTGTCTTGAAGATCAGCCGTCCATTTTGGATCACGACCCAAACTCGTTTCTTGTCGATGCGGCGAAGATAACGTTGACGGAAACCTACGGGATCTTTCTTCAGCGGATCGACGCCGCTGGTCTCGAAGGCCATCGAGGCTTGAGCACGAACCACCTGCTCGAGATCCTCGCCTGTGGCTAGCCGAAGGCCCTCAACATTAGCTTGTTCTGCAAATGGCTCCCGCCGCTGTACGAAAGTGATCGGACATACAAGTCGTGGCGAAGCATCGTGGGCAGCGTAGTATTTCCAAAAGCGTTCGACCGCATTGTGCTCGCCCATAAGTAAGTGAGGTGAACTCTCACGACGAGCGAGCGCTGCAAACGCCTGGATCGCACGATCGCTAAAAGCTTCAAACAGGATCGTATGGCCTATGAGGGCGACGCCCTCCACTCTGTTCGTTTCATCGCGGCACGTATAAAACCGTCCACGGTTTAGAGGATTGACAAAAGTGTTATCGCGGATGAACCCGGCCATGATCACGTTTGTCAGCGACTCCCTGGAGAGTGCCGGCAGAATGCGCTCCTCACTTCCAGGTAAAGGAGACGTGATAACAGGTACGGTCGCCTGTCCCGCGATAGCAGGTAGGTTTTCTGTTTGGAGTTTGTGAGCTGGAGTTGCCATAGTTTTTTTTATAGAGGTCGATTACTGCACTGAGCCGTCTTCCTGAACAGCAGCCATTTCGGCAGTGCGGTCGCCATTCAACAGCACTGACAACGCCCAAACCGCGCCGCCATCGCCGATCGCCACGCCATCACCGATGGCCACTCCATCCGAAAGAAGGATGCCATCGCCGATAGCTACTCCGTCGCCTATCGCGACACCACTCTTGAGGGCACTGCCCAAAAAGAAGACGTAGCCATCACCAATCGCCACACCGGTGCTGGTCAAGACGTTATCTCCGATCGCGACGCCGTCGCCGATCGCGACGCCGTCACCGATCGCAACACCGTCACCAATCGCAACGCCGTCACCAATTGCAACACCATCTCCGATTGCTACTCCGAGATCGTAGATTCGATGGTAACGAGTGATGAGGTTGGTACCAGTGGCGTAACCATGGTTGAGAATGATTCCCTGGGCCCACATGAAAGTGAAACCCTCGAACGAGGAATATGGGCTGGGAGGCGTCGTTGTAATTAAGAGCGGTGCTCCCAGTAAGGTTGCGTTTGATAAGTCGGCGCGCACGAGCTTCGCCAGACGAACAGCGCCTTCGACGTTCAACTGGCCGGCGCCCTGTTCGAGCATGTTCTGACCAGTTAGAGGCTGCGCCGTGTACATGAGAATCATCTTGACGAGATTTGGAGTGAGTTTCGGATTCGCCTGGAGAAGAAGAGACGCGGTGCCTGAGACGAGCGGCGTAGCCATCGAAGTACCACTCATTCTCATCATCTTATGATTGCTGCTACTACTCGGAGTACATTCGAGTTGCGGGTATTCCGAAACGAGTCTATTCGCTCGGCTTTCGGCGGCAATGAGTTTGTTGCCGGGTGCGACGAGATCCGGTTTGAAGATGTGATCGTAGTAGCGAATGCCGTTGATTGTTCGATAACTTCGCGTGGGCCCGCGCGAGCTGTAGGTTGTGACGCGATCGTCAGCGCGTGAGTCGGTTCCGAACGTGTTAGTTGCACCAACCGTGATTACTGAAGGTTCGTTTCCGGGTGCATGGATGCGGCCATAGATTGTTCGTCCGGTAGCGTCTGTACCGTCGTTACCCGCCGCAGCTACAACGACAAGTCCGGTATTTACGAGCCGGCGAGCGGCGAGACACAGTGGATCGTCTTTATACGAATCTACCGCCGGCGCACCCAGGCTCAAGTTAACGACTTTGATTTTGTATTTCTGATAATTCTTCTCGCCTAGCGGCTTGTTTGGATCAACTGGTGCAAGAATCCAGTTGAGCGCCTTCATCACATTAGAAACTGCCCCAAGTCCACCGGAGTTGAGTACGCGCAGATTGATTACCTTTGCTTCGGGCGCGATGCCGGTGTACGCGCCGTGTGCAACGTGGTCTACTCCAGCAGCGAGCGACGCGACGTGAGTTCCGTGGCCGTAAGGATCGTCGAGACGTCCTTCGCCCGTGAAGTCGAATTGCGCCTCAATCCTGCTTCCAATCTGGTGATGATCCTTATCGATGCCGGAGTCGAGCACGGCAATGTTGACATCTTTGCCTTTGAGACCGCTGTTGCCGGATTGCGTGCGCATGACCACTGCGCCTGTCGTCTCCTCGACGTGTCCCAACAAGTGGACTTCTCTGTCGAGAGAGATGAAGTCCACTTCATCGAATTCAGACAACTCTGCGATGACGCTGGACGGCAACTCGACTACGGCCGAATTGAATGCCTCAAAATTATCTTTGACTTTGATGCCGGCCCGTCGGAGTAGCGCTTTTAAGCGGCCCGTCGGCGCGGAATTGAGCTGAAGGATGACCTGGACCAGTTCGTCGTCTCGATATTGGCGACTCAGACTCGGTGAGATCTTTTCATGCTTGCTCCGCTTTACTTTCGGAGCTTTGTTGGTAGATTCAGCTCCGACGCGCTGTGGGCTGATACCGGCACCGCAAAGGCAAAAGAGAAGGGCGCAGGCCGTGAGTATTGAAGCAGTGGTGAACAGCCTTTTCGTTCTCATCATTCCCCCAGCGAGTTCGAAAGTACAAAGAGTCAGAACGCGGGTTCCTACGTCCTCGCAGCGCATAGTGCACTGCCTGTGCCGTCTCGAATCTGCCTGATTTACAAGGGAATTTGGGGCAAACCGCTCCGGTTGAAAGGTCAAACTGATTTATGAGGTCATTTTGAATAGAATGAATCATGAGACGGAGTTCACAATGAGGCAAAATGAAGTTACTCCTATTTGTAATCTGTATATTCGCTCTGACAGCGAACGCACAAAGCACGCTCACAAGGCTTGAGGGACAGGTCGTGTGCTGCGCGGAATGTTGGGCACAGGCCGACCGCAACAAAGTGGAATACGGGACGGCGCAGGATCTTTTGAAAGCGAAGTCGTGTGTTGAAGGCGGCGATCCGACCCTGCTTGCCGTGCGCGAAGGTGACAAGTTCAAGCTATATCAACTCGCGACCGGTAAATATCGCTTGCCTGGAAAGAATTGGCTGGAGTTTGTCGGTAAACGCATCGCCGTCGAAGGCATGGTCCAGTCCAAAAAAGAGACCGACATTGTTCGAGTGGATAGTCTCGAAGTGCTGGAGCAGAGTCTTGCACAGCGCGAAGCTGCAAAGTTAGTGGGACAACAAATCGATCTCACGCTGAAAGACCTGTCAGGCGTCGATCAAAGTCTGTCTGCACTCAAGGGGAGAATCGTTGTCCTGAACTTCTGGGCCACTTACTGCATCCCGTGCAGAAAAGAGATGCCCGACCTCGCAGCCATTCAAAATGAGTTTGCCGCGTTGGGAGTGCAGGTTGTCGGCGTCAACACTGACGAATTGAAAGATCGAAGCAAGGTCTTGCAGTTCGTCAAAGAGACAAAGATTAACTTTCCGATTTGGGTCGGTGGCTCTACGGAGCACATGGTGAGATTCGGACTCGGCGCAGCTCTGCCTGGAACTGTCGTTATTGGCCGCGACGGACGAGTGGTAAAAATCATTTCCGGCGTAGTCGATCAGGTTATTTTAAGAAAAGAGATTGAAGCGCTGCTTGCAGTTGCGACAACAACGAAACCGTCAAAGAACCAGGCTTCAACAGTTCCGAGTTGACCGCTTTGACCGGGCGAAGGTCGCGCCGTGAGCGGGGCAGGAGAAAACGATTACAAATGGACCTATGGCGTGCGTGTCATCGCTCATCAGATCGATCGTGCGACGTGGCGCAACACGCTGACTTACCGTTTCCATCCTCGGTTCACAGCGGGTATCGAGTACAACCCGCTGGCGGCGAAAGTCAGCCCGCTCGCGAACTTCGTAGTAGTCACCGAAACGCACCACCGACCGGCTCTTATCCTGGGAACCAGTTCCGATCGTATCGGCACACCTTCGGGGCAGTCGTTTTACGCCACGGTCAGCAAGAACGTAAAGCATTACACCAATCTGCCTGTGAGTCCTTATGTCGGTGTTGCGTACGGTACGTTCGAAGATCGCGCTCGCGTGATTGGAGGGTTGAATATCGCGATTGCCGAGGGTTGGAGCTCAACAATTCTTTTTGACGGCGTTCGCGTTCATCCGCTGTTGAATTACACGCGTGGACGGCATCAGTTCGGAGTGATTTTAGAGAGAGGCCGCCGCCCGGGCGCAAGCTACAGCATCTCGTTTTGAGATACTTCCTTCCGCTTTGCCTCAAAAGTCTCTTTCATTCTCACCAGGCTTTAGCCTGGTGCTTGTGCAGGCCATTACTCAGAAACCGTTTCAACGGTTTCCTGCGGGAAAGAATGGCAAACCGTTGAAACGGTTTCTGCTTTAGTGTTACGTTGGTCACCAGGCTAAAGCCTGGTGTGAATGATAGAGACTTTTGAGGCAAAGCTACTTCCTTCCAATCTATCTCGTTCTCTACGTCATCGCGGCATTCTTTTGGCGATCGTATGTGGTTTGGAAGAAGACGGGGATCAATCCCGTCGTCTTCAAAGGCACAGACAGCGCACATGACTTCATCGGTACGGTGTCCAAGCTGATCTTCGCCGTCGTGTTGTTGGTGGTGATGGTTTATTCGGTTCTGCCAGGTGTTTATGCGTACCTGATGCCGGTTCCGTGGTTGCAACATCCCTGGATCAGATCGACGGGAGTTATTTTGCTGATCGCGTCGTTGGTTTGGATCGTTCTGGCACAGGGGCAGATGGGGGAATCATGGCGCATCGGTATCGACACTGATAACAAGACGAAGCTGGTTCAAACCGGCGTGTATCGCGTTTCGAGAAACCCGATCTTTCTCGGCATGATGGTTACACTGTTCGGGCTTTTTCTCGTGATTCCGAATGCTGTTACCTTGCTGATTTTTGTATTGATAGTGGTGCTGATTAATATTCAGGTTCGGCTGGAGGAAGAATATTTGAAGGGCAGTCACGGCGAGGATTACGTGCGTTACCAGCGAACGGTGGGAAGGTGGATATGAATATCAGACGATTGATGGAGACGAACGCGCCACGCTCGGTGATCCTGATCCGGATCATCGTAGTAAGCGCTGGATTGTGGCCCGTCGATGCGAGGATGTATTCAACGCGATCGCCTTATCTTCCGCGCCATCGCTATGGCCCATAACAGACCCACCGCCAGAAACGGCGCTAAGTACAGCAAGAGATCCCAGCGGCCGTACCCGGGTGGAGTAGCTTCGACTGTTGCGATAGTCTCGGCGCTTCCCTGCGCACTCTCGAGCCGCACGCGCACCCGCCAGAGTTCCTCGGCGTCGAAGTGCACGTCTGCACGATACTGAACCTGGTTTTGCAAGTTCTCGCGTTGGGCCGTGTACACGGCCTCCGGCAAACGGCCGCTCACCGGTTGCACGCCGATTTGCACGCGAAGATCCGGAGGAAGTTCGGGTGTGTTGACAATCACGAAGAACAGCGCCGTGCCGACGTCCGGATCAGTCCACACGGACACGACATAACGATCGACTTTTTGATCGACGAACAGCGGAAACGGAGGACCTTCGTGAGCACTGGTGGTCCTCGCGAAGCATAAAATGAGTAGCAGTAAAAGCAGTTTCACAGGATTTACAAGATTTATCAGGATTATCCTGTAAATCATGTGTAATTTTGTAAATCCTGTAAAACTCATCCGCTACCCAGCACCACGCCTCGCATTTCCATCGGTTGCGACATCAACCAGAACGCTGCGCCTGCCATCAACAGCGACAAAACAGCCCACGGGATGAACACGCGCGTTGAATGGACCACCTCCTCTGTCGCGGCGATTGAGTAACTTACCAACAGAGAGCCGATGAGCCCGAGAGTGATAAAGCCAAACTCGAACAATTGCACGACATTCGGCGCGAAACCAGACAGGCCCCAGTGGGGTGGGCCCAGAATCGCCCAGCCCAGGTCGGCCACAGCAGCCTGCGTCACGGGAATGAACGTGTAGAGTCCAGTCAGGAAATGAAAGCCGAAGTGCGCGAGCCAGATTCCGAATCCGAGCGGTGCGAGCGAATATGAGTAACGGAGTGCGTGAGATACGAATGGTCTTTTGCTGCCACTCCATGCACGCGAGATCCATGCAGCAATGCCGATCAGAAGCAGTGGTTCACAAACGAGCACAAATGCGAATACAAATGCGAGCACAGGCAATTCAGACGTGACGCCAAACCGATTCGCTAGAAACTGCTCGAGCGCATAGACCGGACTCACCATTCCGAACACATTCAGCAGCGCGCCGAAAGCAAATATGACTGCGAGCGCAGCAACATCCTTGCGCTTCGATAGAAATCCCACGCCCGAGCGCATCACATCGTTCATCAATTCCGCCGCCGGAAGCCGGCTCAGGATTCCGACGTTGTCGTACGGACACGCCTGCACACAATCCAGACAAAACGTGCAATCGAGGTTGCCAACTTTGCGCGGCTGGAATAACGCGAGTTCGCAACCACGCTGAATCACAACCAGCGGCGCCGTGGGCTCGCGCACGCCGCGAATGCAATCCTTTGTCGCACAGCGCGTACATACGTCGTGATCGCGAACTGCGACCTCGAGTGGCGAAACAGTTGAAGCGACGAAATTGAACTGTCCGATCGGACAAACGAACTTGCAAAAGCTTGCGTGTTTGAAAACCGCGTCGATCAGCAACGCACCCGCAAAGTACGCGATGATTAGAATAGCCGTCCACCAGGGAGAAGCCCACAGATCCAACCACTCGTAAACAAACAGCATGGCGACGAGCAGCGCGATTGAGAGCCATTTGTTTCGCAGAGGACGCGGCCAGTTTCGAGTGGGATGAAAGAACTTGCGCGCGAGATTCCGGACGAACATGAAGGGGCACGCGAGGCAGAAGAAGTTCCCGGCAAACAGCAGGACAAAAACCAGGGCACCGCGAAAGTGTACCCACGTTAGAGTTGTAGCCAGGTTCTTAGGCGCCAGTGTTGGACCAAAAAGTCCGTGAAGAATCATCGCCACGCTAATGAGGAATAGCGGTATCTGAAGCAATGTTCGCGCATGTCGCCAGTGAAGCAGGTTGCCAATCAACGGCACGCGCAGGAGATCCAGAGATGGTTGGCGTTTAGGGAACACTGGAGGATCTACTCTCTGCGGCCCTCTGCGTATCTCTGCGTTCTCTGCGATTAATAGCTATTTTAAACGCAGAGATCGCAGAGGTACGCAGAGAGCCGCAGAGGAAACTTAAGCTGCTACAACTCCCTTGATATCGAACTGCCGGTCGATCTTGCGGCCGTCCTTCAAAGTAACATGGACCAGGATGAACCAATCTCCGGCCATCGAGAGTTCCATCGTCGATTGATAACGTCCGGGTTCGGTTTCGCGCGCCTCGGCAAATACCGGAACCATCCCCGCGTGCGACATATTTGCTTCCAACGTGATGCGCGCTCCGTCGACCTGCCTTCCAGCAGTATCCGTCAATCTGAGCGTGATTGTCACCGGGCCTACACGAGGCGGATTTGGAGAAACTTCATGCGCGAGTGTGAGGTCCGATACCGGTTCCTTTCGGCAACCTTGTGCGAGCGCGAGCCAGACACAAAGGGCAACCAGTGAACTGCGTCTTGAAAGCACAGGTTACGCTGCGATCGCCTGCAATGGCTCGTGTCGCACCGCGCAGCTACACGCGGCCGCTTCTTCTGCCGTGGGTGGAAACATGTGGTAGTACATGCCGATCATCATCGGGATAAACACGATCGCGTTGTAGAAGAGATGTACCTCGGCTCGAAACTTCGGGAAGAGCAGTTGCAGAAAACTGATCGGGACCGGCGAGTTAAACCAGTAGTGATGCGTGATCGCTTGCCACTGCAAGACCGCGTGTTCGATGTGATGCCAGAATTGAATCACTAATGCGATGGTCCACCACTTACGCGATGTTCCGGTAAAGCCTTTTCGGAGTATCCAAATTCCAACCAGCATCACGATCGCATAGCCGTAGTGCAGGACCTCGGAAGTGACGAGCCATGGAAAGAAGACACCCAGGACGCCGTTCGAACTCGGGCGCGGCCAGCCAAGCACGTAAATCTGAAAAGTTTGCGCGAGGTGCTCTGCCCAGTGCGCGAGCACGATGAGCATGAACACGTTGAGGGCGCGTTTGTGCCAGACGGTATTCAGCTTCTGATACATGGCGTGGAAGTCTAGCGCAATTCAATAAATTCAGCCACAAAAAGGCGCAAAAATGTTACCTTAAACACTAGCCTCAGTTGCCTCACCTGCGACAACTATGTTCCCCGTCGAAAGAGCGTTATTGATCATTAATCGCGCTGCCGGAACCGGTCAGGGCGAATCAGTTACAAGCGAACTGGCTTTGCTTTTCAAGCAGGGGCTGGAGGGTCTTTCCGACGTGCAAATCGAATTGGTCAGCGATCACGCGGCCGCACGCGCTTGCGCAGCACAGTTCGTTTCCGAGTCTGACGGGCAGGCGCTGATTGTTGTAGGTGGGGGAGGCGGAACTTTGCGTGCCGTCATCGAAGGCGTGTTCAAGAGTGCAGGGCGTGTGCGAGTCGGGGCATTGCGGATGGGGTCGGGTAATGTACTCGCACGACAATTTGGCGTTCCACGCGACCCTGTACGCGGACTCCAAGGTTTACTTACGAACCTCAAAGCCGGGCGAATCGTTCCGTGTTGTGTGATGCTATGTGAAACCTCGACGAGTTCGGGAGAATCCGAAGTCCATCATGCCGTCACTCTCGGAGGACTAGGCCAGTTCGGCCGCATCCCATCGGATCTTGCGCGCTGGCATGCGCGGTTTCCGCTCCTTCACGAAAGCGCAGCTCGCGCGCTTGGCATTGAGAAGTTAACAAACATCGAATACGCACTCGCGTTTCTCATGCGCTCGATCTCCTGCATGTTATTTCCTGAAAAGGCTGAGTTCGTGGAGATTCAATTTCAAGGTCAAACGGAACGTTTGCGACTGCTTTCGGGAGTCGTCATGAATTTCCCGATCAAGGCTCTTCCGTTTACTCCCGGTGTGACCGTGGACGATGAAGCGCTCGCAGCTTATTTGATTCCACTTGATCTTCGTGTTCGTCGCCACAGAATCGAAAAGAACCAGCGCCTTGAAATTCGATTGCTCGATCGCGAGTGTGTCGAGTTGTTCCTGGATGAAGATCCGGTTACGACGTGCAGACGTCTCAGTATTGAAGTCGCCGGTTCAATCGCGTTCGTACCCGGTCCGGACTACGCGCCGGACGGCGGCGGAGGAAACTCCAAATGAGTCTGCAAGTTTGCATTTTGGGAATCGACGGCAGTGGAAAGAGCACGGTGGCGGCAGCATTGCCCAGCATCCTCGCGGCGGAAACCGGCTTCGTGGTGGGCTCTGCTGGTGACTCGTTTCAGATTGTTGCGCCAGATCAGGACCATCTCGCGGCGCGGTTTTATCCTGACGGGCTTTCCATGTCAGCTCGGCTCGCAATCAGACTCAGGCGTTTAGCGAAGAAGCTGGTGGACCACCCGAAACTCTACGCTGTCGTGAAGCTTGCGCACATGCTGACTCAGGACAGCGCGGCAAAAGCTTTGGCGCGGCGCTATGGCACGAGAGTTTTCGTGAGTGACGGCAATGCGTTTTTGTCTACCACGGGTCGAGCGAGCAATTACCTGCGAGCTGCGAGCGCGGACGATAGTGCAGGTGTGCCTGCTCCTGACGCCGAAGATCTCAAGGCTGTCTTCTCATACATTCTCGACGATAAACCAGTAGCGGAGGAAAACAGCGAGAGGCTTCCATCACTTCGCAAAGGTAAACTCAACTACAAACTCAACAACACGCTCGGACTAAATGGCGCATGGTTGCCGG
>Ga0111539_10009647_pt1 | contig 12185 bp, 3 predicted proteins | sample RhiMethybrSRZTD1_FD_79667 | JGI IMG/M metagenome (GOLD analysis project Ga0111539, IMG submission 79667) | Populus rhizosphere microbial communities from Tennessee, USA - Rhizosphere MetaG P. TD hybrid SRZTD1 (version 2) (version 2) | ecosystem: Host-associated > Plants > Roots > Rhizosphere >...
AGGCCCTCCTGCACGATGCGGTACGCCGCCAGCTCGATCTCGCGCGGCAGCCGCTGCGGAAGATCGACCTGCCTGAGCGTGCCGCGGATGTTGTAGCGGCGCTCGAGGCCGCGCAGCGCCGCGTCGATCACCGCCGGCAGGCCCAGATCGTCGAGCGCGGCCGGGTGCAGCAAGTGCGTGAGGTTGCGGACCGTCTGGAGCGCGCCGTCCGTGATCTTCTGCGCCTCGGCGAGCGGCGCCGCGGATCCGCCAGCCTGTCCGATGGCGCGCTCCGCGAGATCGAGCTCGACGCGAATCGCGGTCAGGGCCTGGCCGACCTCATCGTGCAGCTCGCGCGCGATGGTGCGCCGCTCTTCCTCCTGCGCGTTCAGCACCTTCGCGGCCGTCTGCTGCAGCTCGCTCGAAATGCGCGCGTCACGTTCGAGCTGCATCCGCAGCCGCGACTCGAGGCGGCCGGCATAGGCGCTGGTCAGCAGCAGCGTGCCAAGGCCGATGACCAGCGCCATGCCGATGCGATCGCGGCTCTCGGACTCGGCGCCGCGATTGATCGCTGCGATGTCGGCCTGCTGCTGGATGAAAGCCTGGCGGTTGATCGCCTGGATTTCCTCTGAAATCGACACCGCCGCTTCGCGATGCCGTCCGATGTCGCGGCTCAGGATGTCGCGGATTTGCGCCGGCGTGCGGCCGGCCGCGTCCGCCAGCACCTGCAGCGATCGTTGATGAAACTGCGCGACCTCGTTCGACAGGCGCGTGATCGCTCCGGTGTCCGTGCCGTTCGAGAGTACCGGCTCATAATCGGCGAGCGCCATATTGATCGCGTGCGACGACACCGCCAACTGGTCGCGGCAATCCTGGATCGCGGCCGGCGTCGGATCGAGCATCGCGTCGCGAACGCGTACCGAGCTTAACAACACCTGCGCTCGCACGGTCGCCAGCAGTTCCTGCGCGCTCGTGTAGCGCGCCGCGACCTGAGCAGCGTCGCGCTGAACCGTTTCGATTCGCCTCGTGAACGCATAGTTCGTGTACAGCCAGAGGCCGAGGGTGCCCAGGAAACCGACGGCCAGGGCAATCCGTACGGAGATGCGCACGCGCTCGCCGCGCTTCATTCCCTGACTATACGGCGTTGAATGTCCGGACGCACGCGGCGCGCGGACCCGCCCTCCCGTCTCGACAGTATTTACGTCGCGCATACGCTGCGATACAACGAAGGCATCCGAAACGGTGGCCATGACGCCATCCTGGGTTGCCGTTCGGGCCGCTAATCACCGGGTCGGCCCGGGGACGCCTTGCGTCCCCGGCCTTTTTTTTTGCCCGCGCACTCCATAAAAAAGCGGGAGGGCCTGAGGCTTGAACCCTCCCGCGAATTGACTCCCCCACAGGAGCCAAGAGGCTCGTGGCCCGGCGCGGCTACCAGAGAAACCGGAAACCAACCCGTGCCGTGCGCGGCGCGAGAATCGCGGATGGTTTCTGGTATCCGAGTCCGGTCGCGCGGCTGATCGTTTCTGACGCGTGGCTGTTCGCCAGGTTGAAGAGATCGAGGAACAGCCGCAGGCGCGACCGCGCGCCGAAGTTCAGCGTCTTCTCCGCACGCACGTCGAAGACCCAGATGCTGTCCTCGCGATTGGCGCTCATCGGTTCGACATACGCAGTGCCGCTCGCGATCAACCCGGAGCCTGTCGGGACGCTGATCGACACCGTGCGCGCATAGTTGGCGCCCGACTGATGACGAAGGACCGGCGACACGCGGACCCCGCCTGGCGCGTCGTAGCTCCCGGTCGCCTTGAGATTCCACGTCGTGCGATCTTCGGCGCCGGGCTGATTCGGGTTGTTCGGATAGCCGTTCGGGAAGTCGGTCAGCCACGTGTGCGCGCCGCCGATGGAGGCCGACCAGCGGCCCGCATAGCGACGGCTGAACGACAGCTCCGCCGTCTTCGCGCGCGAGTACTGCGGCACGTTCATGACAACGCTCGTTGTCGGGAAACTGGCCGCTTGCGACGACGGCAGGCCGAGCATCCGGATGTCGGCGTCGTCAGAGGTGCCACGGCGTCCGTCGAGGCCGATGTCGACGTAGGTGAATGGCACCGTGTAGGCGTCGAGGCCGCGGAACGGCTGATAGCCGCTATCGATCAGATCATCTTCGGTCTTGTAGACGAAGCCGGCGCGCATGCCAAGCGTGTCCGCCAGTTGCCGCTCGATCCAGACGCTCGCCTCGTGACTGTACGGCTGCGAAATATCGTCCGCGAGCTCCACTCCGCCTTCGAGCGCCTGGCTCAACAGGTTGCCCTGTTCGCCCGGCTGCCAACGCCGGTCGTTGTTGGTGTCGTTCCATTGGTAGGTCGCCTGCTTTGCCGGCGTATTCGGGTTGGCGCTGCTGCCGATGCCAACCCCGGGGTTGTGCCAGAAGAAGCCATAGTTGCCCTTCAGCACGGTGCGGCCGTCGCCACTGAGGTCGAAGACGAGACCGATACGTGGCGCCAGGCCGCTCCAGGCGAACATGTCAGTCTCTGCGAAGGTCTTCGCCGGCACGACGACGGGGCCCACTGTCGCGGCCAGCTGCTTTTGCTCGGGCAGGAAGCTGCCGTAGTGGTCGTAGCGGACACCGGCGTTGACGGTGGCGCGGCCGATGCTGACTGTGTCGTTGAGGAAGAAGCTCTGCACGTTGAGCGCCGAGGCGGACGTCAGGGCGCCGGACTTGCCCAGTCCCAGCTTCCCGGCGTCGGTCGCGGTCGGAATACGGAAGATCACCTGGTTCGAGCGCCCGTTGTTGTAGACGTGTTCGATGTTGCCGCCAACGCCTTGCAGGTAGCCCTCCCAGCCAATCTCTTTCAGGATTTCGCCGCCGAACTTGAACGTGTGGCTGCCGTGGCTGGTATCCAGGAAGTAGGTGGCGGCGCCGGTGATCTGCTTGCGATCGCGATCGAGCTGCCACTTGCGGTGCGCGCCGTCGATTTCGAGCGTGCCCGAATCACGGAAGAAGAAATTCTCCTCGCTGTTGGCGAGGGTCGGGAAGTAATAGCCGAAGTCGCCGTAGCGGGCCTCGACATACAGCTTGTCGCTGAGCGTGCCGTTCCATTCGCCCTTCCACACCCAGCTGCCCGAATCCTGCTTGTAGGTCGGGCCGGCGGAGTTGTAGGTGTAGGTGCTGAACGGCAGCCGCGTCGCCTGCAGCTTCTGGCCCCACTGGTAGTAGCCGACGAACTTGTTTCTCTGGTTGGCCTGGAAGGTGCCCTTGCCGACGGCGTTCCACAACGCCGTGTCGAAGGTCGAATCGAAGTTGAAGTTCGGCTGCGCGACGGCGTTGAACTGCTTGTTGTAGGTGCCAAACCACCACAGGCGGTCCTTCTTGATCGGACCCCCGACGTTGAGCGAGTAGTTGTAGTAGCGATCGATTTCGTTGCTGTGCTCGCGGATCGGCGAGTTGTTGAACGCCGTCGGCGCCGTGTACGAGTCCGGAATGTTGCTGCCCTGGAGCGAGTTGTTGTACCAGTCGAGATAACCTTCGCCGGTGAACAGGTTGCCGCCCGACTTGGCAATGAACTGGCTCTGCACGCCGGGGTTCGGCATTTCGGCGGACTGCCCCGAGGTGCCGAGGAACACTTCCTCGAGCGACGAGTAGTCGAAGTAGAAGCCGGCGCCGCCGGTGCCTTCGGTCGTGTTGATGCCTTCAATCAGCACGCGCACCTGGCCCGAGAAGCCATAGGCCGTGTAGCCGGTCTGGGTGCCGGCGCGATTGCCGCCGACGTCGATGCGCGACATCTGCACCGCTGGCGTCACGGCCAGCAGCGCCCACATGTCACGCGCATTCGGAATCGACTGCAGCTCGGTGAGCTTGAAGTTCTGCACGGTGCGGGTCGCCGTCGTGTCGATGATCGGCGACGCGCCGCTCACGGTCACGGTTTCCTGCAGGGTCGCCAGCGCGAGTTCGACGTTCACCGTCGCGGTGAAACCCAGACGGATTTCCACGCCCTCGCGCTTCAGTGGATTGAAGCCGGACAGCTCGTAGCCCAGCGCGTACGTCCCTGGCGGGACCGCCGGAAATCGATAGTTGCCTGTTTCCGACGACACCGCAGTTTGTACGCCGGGCATCGACGGACTGGTCGCCGTGATCGTCACGCCGGGCAGCACCGCACCCTGGGCGTCGACCACGCGACCTTGAATGGTGCCGGTGCTGCTTGCGCCTCCGCCCTGCGCCAGCACCGGCGCCGCGACGGCAAGCACGAGCACGAGCGCAACTCCGACTGTAGGGAGCTTCATGTGAGTCCTCCTTCGGCACGCACCGGCGCGGGGGGCCGGCGCCGTCAACGATGACGAGTGCGCGACCTCGCGCGCCCGTCCCGACACGAGGCGCACTTGTACTCGGCGCCAGCGACGCCCACAATCGGGTCGATGGTCTACAGCACTGCGTCTACAGCTTCGCGTCTACAGGGTTTGAGTTACCGGATTCGCCTTACGGCGCCGGCCGTATTTACCGGCGCGGCCGCGAACGGTACAAAGACGCAGCTACTCGGTCACCTTGGGCGGCGGCGTCTCGTCGCCCGTTTTTCCTTGGAGGATGCATGAGGCTGCTGACCAGGACCCTCGCGATCAGCTGTGCGCTCCTCGTGCTCGCGCTGACGCCGGCGAACGCGCAGGATTTCCGCGGCCGGATCAACGGCACCGTCACCGACAACACCGGCGCAGTCCTTCCCGGAGTCACGGTCACGGCGACGAGCACGGCGTTGATTCAACCGCAAGTGCAGGTCTCCGGCGCCGACGGATCATTCAGGTTCCTCGCGCTGCCACCGGGCGTGTATGAAGTCTCGTTCGAGCTGTTGGGATTCCAGTCGACCAAGCGCGGAGGCATCCGCGTGGTCATCAACCAGACGCTGACCGTCGATCAACAACTTAATGTGGCGACATTGCAGGAGACCGTGACGGTCACCGGCGCATCGCCCATCGTCGACACGTCGACGACGGCGATGGGCACGAACTTCACCAAGGAGCTGCTGACCGAGATTCCCAATGCGCGCGACATCTGGGCGGCGATGGCGCAGGCGCCGGGGCTGCAGATGACGTCGTACGACGTCGGCGGGTCGCATACCGGCACGCAGACGGGGTTTCTCACCTACGGCTTCAGCGGGCAGAATCAGACCAAGCTCGAAGGCATCGACACGACCGAAGGCCGCGACGCCAACGCCGGCTATTTCGACTTCGGCAGCTTCGAGGAATTCCAGGTCGGCGGCGCCGGCAGCGACGCCACCAACTTCGCTCCCGGCGCGTCGATGAGCATCAGCGTCAAGTCGGGCGGCGATCGCTTCACCGGCAGCTGGTACAGCGATTTCGAGAGCGACGCGACGATCAGCGACAACGTGCCCGACAACCTGCAGCGGTCCAACGTCGCGGACGACAACGGCTACTTCGTCCGCACCGCGCTGGAGCGCGGCAACCCGATCGATCGGCAGTACGACATCAACTGGAATGTCGGCGGCCCGATCTGGAAGCAGAAGGCGTGGTTCTTCACCAGCTGGCGCCTGAACGATCAGTACAAGTTCTCGCTCGGATCGGACCTGATCGAGCGCTCGAAACTCTCGAACAAGTACACGTTCAAGGGCACCTTTCAGCTGAATCGCAACAACCAGTTGATCATGTTCCTCAACAAGCGCGAGAAGCTGCAGGAGACGCGCGACCTCGGGCCCGATACGCCGTTGTCGGCGGCGCTCTATCAAAGCTCGCGCAACTATCCGTGGAAGAGCGAGTGGACCAGCGTGCTCGGCAGCCGCGCCTTCCTCGACGTGATGTACGCGAACTGGTACAACTTCTTTCCACTGCGGCCGACGCGTGACTTCGGCTTGTATGACGGCCCGTGGGGCCCGGGACGCACCGAGACCACGACCGGCGTGTTTTTCGACGGCGGCGCCAACTCGTCGTACCAGGATCAGAAACGCTACAAGCCGCAGGTCTACGTGTCGCTTGCGTATTTCAAGGAGGGCTGGGGCGGCTCGCACGATTTCAAGTTCGGCTTCGACTGGAAGCGCGATCGACGGAATTTCTTCCGCGATCAGCCATTCGATCTCTTCTATCGCGACACCAACGGCCTCACCAATCAGATCGACCTCTACAACACACCGGTGTCGCCCACTAATGACGTCGTCTACCACAGCGGATGGATGAGCGATACCTGGAAGCTCGCCGACCGGATGACGGTCAACCTCGGTCTGCGTGTCGAGCGGTATCGCGACGGCTGGGACGAACAGGAGTTCGCGCCGAACGGCCATCCGATGTTGGCGAGCTGGACCGACCCGGTCTATCGCGACTTCGTGGCGCCCCGCACCGTCGACGCGAGAACCGTCTCCCAGACACTCGACGTCGCACCGCGTGCCGGGTTCGCCTACGACCTGACCGGCAACAATCGCACCGTGCTGAAAGTGTTCTGGGGGATGTTCAATTTCAACTCGGCGGACCTGCTCGCCGATCAGGAGAACCCCGTCGGCCGCGCGCAGTTGCGCTATGCGTTCACCGACCTCAATGGCAATCGCCTGCTCGACGGCCCGCAGGAGCTCGGGCGGCTCATCTCGACGCAGGGCGGCGGCGGCTTCGTGCGCGTCGATCGCAACATCGATCGGCCGACGGCGCAGGAGCTGTCGGTGAACGTCGAGCGCGAGATCGTGCCGTCGCTCTCGGGCCGCGTGTCCTGGGTCTACAAGAACATGCGCAATGTCTGGGGCGAGATCGATGCGATCCGCACGCCCGCCTACACGGTGCCCTTCACAATCAGCGATCGCGGCGCCGACAACGTCGCCGGCACCGCCGACGATCAGACCTTCCAGACGTTCGATCGTCCGGCATCGATCGGATCCGATCGCGTCTACACGAACCCTGACAACAACAAGGCCGACTTCCAGACAGTGGAGGTGGCGCTCAACCGGCGGCTCACCGATCGCTGGATGCTGCTGACGTCGTTCGGCCACACGTGGCTGAATCAGGTCCACGGCTCATCGACGACGGTGTCATCGGGCAACGGCCAGACCTTCAGCTATCGCCCGGCCGATCTGCTGTTCGGCGACAACGGCTACGAAACGTCGACGCTGTGGAACTACAAGATCATCGGACGCTATGTACTCCCGCTCACCATCGGCATGTCCGGATCGTGGAAAGTGCAGAGCGGCGGCAACTGGGGCCGGTCGTTGAGCGTCACGTTTCCCGGCGACGGCACGCGTACGGTGCGAGTCGAGCCCGTGACCGCCAATCGTGGGGAGACCGTGCAAATCCTCGACCTGCGGTTCGACAAGAGCTTCCGGCTCGGCGGATCGTCGCGCCTGACCGCGATGGTCGACACGTTTAACCTGACCAACGCCGGAACGGTGACGACGTTCCGCAATGCGACCGGAGCCACGTACAAAGAGGTGACGGCGCTGCTCGACCCGCGCATCGTGCGCTTCGGCGTTCGCTTCGACTTCTAACGGCTTTCCGTTTCGCGGATCCATCCAATTGGGGCCGGTACCGCCGCCGGCCCCAGCCTTTCATCACCTCGATCGGATTCCGGGCCAAAAATGGCCCAATTTCTGCTTTTTTCAGCGCCCTTCCGCCTCAGCACGTCGCTTGCATTCGCCGTCCCTGCGGATCTACCATCCGTCCGGCGGATTGACGCATTTGCACACTTGTGACACGTGCGTTCGTGCTGCTTTTCGTTTGCGTTAACTCTCTTGAGTTGGTTGGAGGACGAATAATGAGGCTGAACAGGCTGACCGTGTACTGCCTGTGCGTTACGCTGCTGTCGATCGCAGCGCCCACTTTCGCGCAGGAATTCCGCGGCCGTATCAATGGAACCGTGACCGACAACACCGGCGCTGTGCTGCCCGGCGTGACCGTGACGGCTTCCAGCCCTGCGTTGATTCAACCGCAGGTGCAGGTAACCGGTGCCGATGGCGGCTATCGCTTCCTGGCGCTGCCTCCTGGCGTCTACGCGATTGACTTCGAGCTGACCGGCTTCAACCAGGTCAAGCGGCAGGACGTTCGCGTCATCATCAACCAGACGCTCACCGTCGACATGCAGCTGCAGGTTGCCACGCTGCAGGAAACGGTCACCGTCACCGGCGACTCACCGATCGTCGACACCTCGACGACCGCGATGGGCACCAACTTCACCAAGGAACTGCTGACGGAAATCCCGAACGCCCGCGACGTGTGGGCGGCGATGTCACAGGCGCCCGGCATCCAGATGACGGCGTTTGACGTCGGCGGATCGAACACCGGCAACCAGTCGGGCTACCGTTCGTACGGCTTCGACACGCAGAACCAGACGCGCGTTGAAGGCATCGACACCACGGAAGGCACCAACGCCAACGCCGGCTACTTCGACTTCGGATCGTTCGAAGAGTTCCAGGTTGGCGGCGCCGGCGCGGACGCCGGCGCGTTTGCCGGCGGCGCGGTGCTCAGCATCAGCGTCAAGTCGGGTGGCGATCGCTTTACCGGCACTTGGTACAGCGATTTCATCACCGAAGGCCAAGTGGCCGACAACGTTCCCGACTACCTGCAAACGATCAACACGCCCAACGATGATGGCATGTTCTCGCGCGTTGGCCTCTGCTTCGATCGCCTGGGCGAGAGAATCTGCAAGGGTAACGCGACGAAGAAGCAGATGGATCTCAACGGCGACGTCGGCGGCCCGATCGTCAAGCAGAAGGCGTGGTTCTTCACGAGCTGGCGGCTCAACGACAAGTACGAATACATTGCTGGCCTCGGCGACCAGACGCAGCGCTCGAAGCTGGGCAACAAGTACACGTTCAAGGGCACCTTCCAGGTTGGCAAGAACAACCAGATCATCGGCTTCCTGAACAAGCGCGAAAAGCTGCAGGACAAGCGCGGCATCAACCTGACCACGCCGCTCTCGGCCGCCTATTACCAGAGCTCGCGCAACTATCCGTGGAAGATGGAGTGGACCTCCGTGCTCGGCAGCCGCGCGTTCCTCGACGTGCTCTATGGCAATTGGTACAACTTCTTTCCGCTGCGCCCGGTTCGGGACTACGGCCTGTACGACGGCCCGTGGACGCCGCCCCGCCAGGACACCGCGACCGGCCAGTGGTCGAATACCGGCGGCAACAACGGCTATCAGGATCAGAAACGCTACAAGCCGCAGTTCTACACGACCCTCTCCTACTTCAAGGATGGCTGGAAGGGCTCGCACGACCTGCGCACCGGCTTCGACTGGAAGCGCGATCGCCGCAGCCTGTTCAACGATCAGCCGTTCGACATCTGGTACCGCGACAACAACAGCGCGCTGGCCCAGGTCGACATCTATAACTCGTCGGTCACCGGCATCAACGACGTCGTCTACACGGCCGGCTGGATCAACGACACGTGGAAACTCAACAGCCGCCTGACGCTGAACCTCGGCGTCCGCGTTGAGAACTACAAGGATCAGTGGCCGGATCAGTCTCTGGTGCCGAACGGTCAGCCGGCGCTGGCGGGCTGGAACGATCCGCGCTGGGTGTCGTTCATTGCGCCGAAGGACGTCAAGGCGACCACGGTTGCCAACACCACCACGCTGGCGCCGAAGCTCGGGTTTGCCTATGACCTGAGCGGCGACAACCGCACGGTGCTCAAGGGCTTCATCGGCCAGTCGCGCTGGAACTCGGCGGACACCCTCGCCGACCAGGAGAACCCCGTCGGTCTCGCGGCGCTGCGCTACGCGTTCGTGTCGTGCGCCGCGGGCCAGACCACCGGCTGCGACCTGAACGGCGATCGGCTCGTCAGCTCGCCGGCGGAGCTCGGCGCGTGGCAGTCGACTCAGGGCGGCGGCGGTTTCGTGCGCGTCGATCGCGACCTGACCCGTCCGACCAGCAACGAGATTTCGATGAACCTCGAACGCGAAATCACGACCGGCCTGTCGGGCCGCGCGTCATGGGTCTACAAGAACATGCGCAACGTGTGGGGTGAAGTCGACGTCCTCCGCGAGGCCGGCTATACCGTGCCGTTCACGATCAACGATCCGGGTGCGGATCGCGTGGTCGGAACCGCGGACGACCAGACGTTCCAGACCCTGGCCCTCGCCGCCGGCACCGGCAGCGATCGTGTCTACACCAACGACAGCCGCAACGACGCCGACTTCCACACCATGGAGTTCGCGCTCAACAAGCGCTTCTCCAACAAGTGGATGCTGCTCTCGTCGTTCGGCTACACCTGGTCGACGATGGTGCATAGCGCGGGCGGCGCGCGCTCGTTCGTGTATCGTCCCTTCGATCTGATGTGGGGCGACGGCGGCAAAGAGACCGACACCTTGTGGAACTACAAGATCATCGGCCGCTACGTGCTGCCGTACGACATCGGGTTCTCGGGATCGTGGAAGGTGCAGAGCGGCTTCAATTACGCGCGCACCATCAGCGTCACGATGCCGGTCGAAGGCGCGCGCACGATCCGCGTCGAACCGATCGATTCGCACCGCTACCCTGCGGTGGGGATCCTCGACTTCCGTCTCGACAAGACGGTGGATATGGGCAAGTTCGGCCGCGTCACGCCGATGCTCGACGTTTTCAACATCCTGAACTCGGGCGTGCCGACGACGGTGCGCACGACGAACACGGCGACGGCGCCGTTCAACGAAGTGACCGCGATTCTCAACCCGCGCGTCATTCGTTTCGGCTTCCGTTACAATTTCTAGCTCGTAAGCTAGACGGAGCATTTCGGGCGGGCCGGGGAAATACCCCGGCCCGCTTTTCTTTTGTACGGCATTGACTGTAGTCAAATGCCCGCGGCTCGCAGATATGATAAAAACCTCACCTGCTCATGCGACGAGCCTCTGCTCCCCTGCTCGCCGTCGTCATCGGGTACGTGTTGGCAGCGCTGGCCTTCACGTGGCCGTTGCCCTTGCATCTCGCCACGCACTTCACAGGCGATCCAGGCGGTGACACCGGCGTGTACGTGTGGAACCAGTGGGTGTTCCACCAGGAGCTGACCACCGGCCACAATCCGCTCGCGACGGAGAAGATCCTCTCGCTGACGTCGAAAGTCGACCTCACTCAGCACAACTACACGCCGTTCCTCGATCTGCTGGCCCTGCCGCTGATCTCGACGCTCGGCGTCATCGTGACCTTCAACGCGGTCTTCCTCCTCGTGTGCGTGCTGAACGCCTGCATGATGTACGGACTGGCCCGCCGGGTGACCGAGGCGAACCGCTTCGAAGCGTGGCTGGCCGGGCTCGTCTTCGCGTGGGCGCCGGCCATGGTCGCTCGTACGACCGGCCACTTCAGCATCGCGGCCGCGGCGGCACTGCCCGCATTTCTGTGGTGTCTCGTCAACGCCGAGCGCACGCGGTCGGTGCGCGATGCGGCGCTGGTCGGCGTGTGCATGGCATGGGCGGCGCTGTCGGATGCGTACTTCGGAATTTACTGTCTGATCATCGCCACGCTGTATGTCGGCGCGTCGCTGTTCCGCATCACGCGGACCGCGAAACCGACGCCGCGCGCGTGGAAGTGGCTGATCGACGTTCTGATTGTCTGCTTTGGAGGACTGGTCGCGGGGCTCGTGCTCGGTCACGGCGGGCAATTCACGCTGCTTGGCGTACCGATTCGCGCGCGCACGCTCTACACACCGGTGTTCGTCCTGACGGTGCTGGTCCTGATCAGGATCGTCATGTGGTGGCGGCCGCATTTCGAGCTGCCGGCGTTGCGGCCGCTGCCGATCAAGGCCTTGCTGATTGCTGGCCTCGCGTGCATTGGACCCCTGTCGCCGGTGCTCTACGGATTGAGCGCCCGCGTCGCCGAAGGCCGATTCGTCAGTCCGAAGATTTTCTGGCGCAGCAGCCCGCCCGGCGTGGATCTGCTCGCCTTCGTGGCGCCGAATCCGCAGCATCCGATCGCGCGTTGGATCAGCGAGGATCCGCTCGCGTTGCGGCCGACGGTGTTCGTCGAATACACGGCGGCCTTCAGCCTCGTCGCGCTCGCGATCATCGCGATCGCGATCTGGCGCGCCGGCTACCGGCCGCGGCCCGGCTGGATTGCGGTCACAATCGGATTCGCGCTGCTCGCACTCGGCCCATTCGTCTACATCGCCGGCTACAACACGCATGTGCCGGGACCGTGGGCGCTGATGCGATACGTGCCGATCGTCGGGCTCGCGCGCATGCCGACACGTTTTGCCATCGTCGCGATGATCGGCGCGTCAGTACTGCTGGCGGGCGCGCTCGCTGCCCTAGGAACGCGCTGGCCGCA
>Ga0111539_10009649_pt1 | contig 12184 bp, 11 predicted proteins | sample RhiMethybrSRZTD1_FD_79667 | JGI IMG/M metagenome (GOLD analysis project Ga0111539, IMG submission 79667) | Populus rhizosphere microbial communities from Tennessee, USA - Rhizosphere MetaG P. TD hybrid SRZTD1 (version 2) (version 2) | ecosystem: Host-associated > Plants > Roots > Rhizosphere >...
GCCAACCGACCCAGGTCCGCTGCCCTGGCTGCCGGGCATTCCATCAACCCTCCAAGCCGATCCCGTCTGGGGCGGCTACCTGGCAAAGCGACAACGCCTCGACCGCCACATCGCGCGTGCCACCGACCCGCCAGCAGCTGGAAGAGCCGACAAGCGACAGGCACGACTCACCGCACTTAGTCCAAGTGACGACAGGCAGCGCCCGCACCAAAAACCCGAGCAGCGTTCCAGCGGGCCGTCAGCGCCCGGCCGATAGCACACCCAGGCGTCAACCCGCGGCGCTAAGAACATGAGGTTGCACGTCCACGCGGTGGCAGTACAGGCGGCAGCACGCTGCCGAATCCGGCTTTTTCAGATCAAGGCCGGGCGTCGCCCGCCCGTGCGGCGTGTGTCCTCGCTTCGCTACTGGGCCGCGCCGTCTCGTGCTCCCCAGATATACGAACTTCCGCATTCATTCGCTCAGATATCGTCAGCTGACTCGGTGACCTTCTTCTCGGCGACGCTCGGCCCTTATGCCACCTCTCCGCTTCGAAGCGCGGCGACCCAACGGCTGGGCAACTCGTCACCTCGACCCCCGACATCTAGGTTGACCGCTCGCTGATCCCAAAGCTCAGCTCGATGTCAGGCCTCGCCGCCGTTGCGGGTCAGCGCAGGCTTGGCACCAGCAGCACCTTGCAGGCTTCCCCGGTGAGGAGGTTGACCGCTTCGTCGATCTGGCCGAGCGGCATTCGGTGGGTGATCAGCCACTCGAGGTCGAGTCGGCCGGAGTCAAGCAGCAGCATGGTCTGTTCCCAGGTCCCCAGAGCCGTCGGCCGAAGATGCCGCGCAGGGTAATGCCCTTCTTGTTGATGTGGGCGGCGATGTCGATCTCGGTCGGTCGGCTCGGGTGCCCGACGGTCACGAGTGTCGACTCGCGGTGCAACGCCTCGAACAGTGACGGCAACGCGGCCGGGGCACCCGAGCATTCGAAGGCGACGTCGAATCCGCCGCGACGGCCGGCGAGCTCACGGCATCTCTCGACGACCTCGTCACCGGGGGGCATCGCCAGGGCGCCGATCTTCTGGGCCTGGGCGCGGCGGTAGGGGTTTGGCTCGACGACGATGACGTGAGCGGCGCCCATCAGCTGTGCGAGGTAGGCGACGACGAGACCGACCGGCCCACCACCACTCACCAGCACGGCGCGCCCTGCCACTGCGTAGCCGGCCCGCTGGATCGCGTGAACGGCGACGCCTGCGGCCTCGAGGAGGGAGCCGACCTCCAGGGAGGCGTTGTCGGGCAGCTTGACGCAGATGTCCTGCGGTGCGGCCATGTACTCGGCGAATACGCCGTCGATGTGCATGCCGATGATCCGGGTGCGTTCGCAGGTGTGCGCGTCGCCGGTCCGGCAGGGGAAGCACTGTCCGCAGATTAGGTGGCTCTCGAGCGCGACGCGGTCGCCGACGCGGAGCCGGGTCACGCCGGGTCCGACCTCCACGATGGTGCCTGCGCCCTCGTGCCCGATGGCGACGGGGAGGTTGAGGTTGAACGCCTGGGCCGAGGGCGTCCATTCGTAGACCTCTCGGTCGGTGCCGCAGAGCGACGCCGCAGCCACCTCGATGACGACGTGGCCGTCGGCGGGCTTGGGGTCCCAGTAGTCGGTCACGTACTCGACGCCGCGCTCGGCGGAATTCTTGACTACAGCCTTCATGGTCGTCTCCGTTCGTCGTTGAAGGTCGTTGTTCTCAGCAGGGTCGGTCAGTGGTGCGATGCCTGGCCGGCGAACCGGCGCAGGATGTCGGGCGGGCCCACCTGGCCGCCTTTGAGCAGCAGCCGACATCCGGCCACGGTGGCACGATCGTCGGTGCGGCAGATCGGTCCGGCGGTGACGAACTGATCTGTCACGCGCAGTTCCCGTACGCCCATGGCCGCCAAGGCGTGGCTTGAGGTGTCGCCGCCCAGAACGGCGATGTCGCGGGTAAGCCCAGCGGCAGCCATGCGCCCGGCGAGTGTGCCGAGCAGTCCCCCGACGTGTCGCGGGTCGACCGGGCCCGCGGCGGCATATCTCGGGTCCTCACTGCCACGCGTCGTGTGCACTACGACGTCGCGGCCTGCGGACAGTGCTGTGGCGGTGTGCTCCTCGACTGCGGCAGCGAGGGCCGGGTCGTCGCTCTTGAGTAGATCGGCCGGCATCGGTACGTCGGCCCAGCCGTGCCTCACGGCGTCGCCGATCTGCGCAGCGGTCGTGCTGGAGGCCGAGGCACTGACTACCAGCACCGGACCGGAGGCCTGCTGGCGGCCGGGGTGGCGTGCCTCCCGGCCGGTGGCGGTGCGGGCCAGCGCGGCCATGATCCCCCCGGAGCCCACCACGACGCTCGGATGGGCCCCCGACGTCTGGCCGGCGCCGCGTAGGGCGCGGGCCACCTCGTCGAGGTGGTCGTTGGTGACCGCATCGACGACGAACGCCGGCACGGACTCCGCATGGCAGGCATTCCAGCGCTCGGTGAACGAGCCATCGGCATAGGCCGGGAGGTGCACAGCAGCCGGGACTTGACAGTCGCTGAACTGCTCGGCGAGCACTTGGCGCAGATCGGCCTCGTGCATGGGGGTCGATGGATGTCGCGACATCACCGGGTGCCGGTCGAGGCGGTATACCTGGCCGGAGAACACGCCGAAGTGGTTGCTGAAGGCGGTGTAGCGACCGAACTCCGGTTGGGCGGGTGCGACGGCGACCGGTCCCAGCCCGGCGAACTGCTCATGCAGCAACTCGATGCCTCGACCGATGCTGCCAAGCGTGGGCAGGCTGTCGAAGGTCGAGCAGATCTTGTAGAGCAGCACCTCCGCGCCGGTCCCCGCGATCTGAGCGAGCTGTGCGCGGACCAGCTCGTCGAAAGCCTTCCCGCCCAGCGAGCGCGCTGGGCCGGCGACTCCGACGACGTCGGCGTTGGTCGGCATTGGAGTGTCGCCGCCTCCGACGACGAGGACGGCGTCAAGGTGGTAGCGGTGGGCTTGGGACAGGACGTCGGCGGCGCCGGTGAGGTCGTCGGCGACGAAGCTGACCGCCGGCATGTCAGTCATCTCCCTGCGACGTGCGGTCTGCGAACTTCTGCACCGCATGGAGCAGGGCCGGGTCACCGGTGTCGGCCGCGAGCTCGGCGGCGCGCTGCAGCGGAACCCCGTTGATAGCGGCGGTCCAGGCGTCGCGCAGGCTGCGTACTCCGGCGGCGGGTCCGTCGGGGTGCGCGGCGACACCGCCGCCGGCGAGCATGAGCAGGTCGGTGGAGCGCACCGCGGCATGCGTGGGCGCGGCTGTCGTGACGTTCTGCCCGGACGAGAGGGTGGGCACCGGGCCGAGGGTGTCGCCGAGCGGTTCGAGCAGGATCCGGACGTTCGCTGTGACCTCCTCGTCGGTCTCGTAGAACTTGCTTCCCAGCCCGCTGGCGTGCAGGTGGTCGGCGCCGGCGAGGCGGGCGAGCTGCTGCCAGACCCTGTAGGACATCCCAAGCGCGGGCGACCGCATTGAGCCGGCCAAGCCGGCCCGGTGGCCATGAATCGGGACCTCGGCGAACTCGCGCAGCCACGCCAGCGCTGGCAGGCCCATTACCGGGACGTTGAGCATCACGCACCGCCCGCCAGCCTCGACGACTAGGTCGTGCCGCCGGCGCAGCCCCGTGAGGTCACCGGTGATGTTGAACGCGTACATCGTGGGATGCCCGGTGACCTGCTCGGCCGCGCGGATCTCCTCGGTGGCCACGGCGACTCGGCGCCCGAGCGGAAGGTAGCCGGGGTCGGTCATCAGCTCGTCGTCCTTGATTAGGTCGATCGAAGCGTGGGCAAGCTCGCGGACGACCAACCGGAATTGCTCCTCTGACAGGCCCACGTTCGGTTTGACGATCGTGCCGATCATCACGCCCACGACGTCGCCGATCAGCCGCCGCGTCCCTGGGATACCGAAGGCCGGGCCCGGGTGTGCGGCGATGAACTCCGGCGGCAGCTGCAGGTTCAGCACCCGGCAGGCGAACAGCTCCTGCAGCTCGAACAGGTTCCCGGCGATGGTCGTCTGCAGGGTCGCTAGGTCGGCACCGATGTTCTCCATCGGCCACTCGACTACCACTTGGGCCGCGTGGACCTTCTCCGGGTGGGTCCGCGACGGCAGCGACGGGCTGCGGCGGCCCAAGTGCTGCACGTCCACGACCTGTGCGCCGTGCCGTTCGTGCAACTCCGCCGACTCGCCGGGCACCGACACGAACGTCCCGCTGGACTGCTCACCGGCCAGGATCGCCGCGGCCCGTGCCGGCTCGATCTCCGACTCAAGGTAGTAGGTGCAGCACACCACTCTCTGGTCACGCATCTGCTTCTGGCTTCCCTTGGTCACGGCGGGCGGTGCGGTGCGGCCGTCAGTTCGTCGGGTCGCTGGTCGACTCCGTGCCGCTGCCGCGGTCGGTGGTCCTGGTTCGGTTGTTGTCCTGGGGTCGGTCGGGACCGGTGTCGTCGAGCACCTTGATATGCGCAGCCTCCAGAGCGGCCTCGCCGGTGTCGGCGGGCACGTGGTCCAGGTGCGGGTGCAGGTCCGCCGCGAAGGCGGCCTCGGCTTCCCGGCGACCACCGGGGGGGTGCTTGAGGACCACCCGGGCCCACAGCACGGTGATGATCGGGCACAGGATCGCGGTGACGACGACCGACGAGGCGACAAGCACGGTGGCGCTCTGCGCGGCCGGGGCGTAGACCGGGTTGGCCTGCGCGACGATCGCCGGGACGACCGCGGCGTTGCCGGCCGTAGTGGCCGCGGCAAGCCCGGCGATGCCGTCACCGCGGGTCAGCTTGTCGGCCAGCAGCAGCACGGCGCCACCGACGAGCACGACGAACAGCCCGAGCCCGATGCCGAGCAGCCCCGCCCGCCACACCGCCGCCAGGTTGATGGTCAACCCGAGGGTGAGCCCGAGGAACGGCACGAGCGCCGGGACCGCGGGCGCCAGGAACCTGCGCATCGCCGGGTCAAGGTTGCCCAGCAGCATCCCCAGGGCCAGTGGCAGGATCGCCCCGACGAGCGCCTGCCAGGGGAATGCGGACAGCCCGGCGATGCCGAGGATGACCATCGTGAGGAATGGGCCGGACTCCAGGCTCATCACGCTGTAGGCGCCGACGTCGCGGTTGCGCCCGAACTGGCCCATCAGCGAGATGTACAGCCCGCCGTTGGTGTCACTGAGTGCCGCCACCACTGCCAGCACCGACAGGCCGGCCAGCAGCCCGCTGGAGATCGGGGCCTCACCCAGGAACCGGCCCAGGACGATGCCCACGATCGCGGCGAACAAGATCTTGCTGCCGAGCAGCACGCCGCCCTTCTTGATGATGTAGGGCGTGGCCTTCAGGTCCAGCGTCGCGCCCAGGCACACATAGAACGCGCCGAGGATCGGCGCCAAGCCGGTGAACATTGCCCCGGTGAACGACCCGAAGAACTTCCCCGCGTCCGGTGCCACCGTATGGATCACCGCCCCGATGAGCAGGGGAACCAACATCAACCCGCCGGGCACCTTCTCCATGCCCGCCTTGATGCGTACAGCCACCTCGACCTCCGACGCGATGTGCGAATGAACATTTAACGAGAACAGTAGGTGGCACCGTGTCGCTGAGTCAAGGGCTATGATGCCCCGAATCTCCATCATCAGACCTGGTGAGGGGGCCAGTGTCGCTTGCGGCTCCCGCCGACCTCTGCTATGTTCAGTCGCACACGATCTCCAGTGGTGAAGGCGGAATCGACAGGAGGCCGCGATGAAACCGGTGCGTGTCCGGGCAGGCGCGACCGCTGAGGCCAGCGAGCCAGAGAGGCAATCGCCACGGCCTCGGGGCGGTCGCCGGTCATGAAACTGGAGGCAGTCGCAGGGCCCGGTAGCGTTGCCCGTGTGTCGCAGGAGAGCGGTGTAGAGGACGCACGGAGTGTTCGTCAGCGCGACATACTGAAGACGCTGCAGCAGACCCGTCAGGTCGACGTCACCGCCCTGGCGCAGCGGTTCGGCGTGTCCGGCATGACCATCCGCCGCGACCTCGCCGAGCTCGACGAGGCAGGACAGCTACAGCGGGTCCACGGCGGGGCGATCATCCGGCGTGCCCCCGCCTACGGCTCCCGTGCCTCGACCCGGGTAGCCGAGAAGGCCGCGATCGCGCGCGTCGTCGCCCGACTCGTTGAACCCGGCGCCGCCGTCGGAATCGACACCGGAACGACCTGCCATGCCGTCGCCGCGGAACTAGCCCATCGCAGCGACCTCACCGTGGTGACCAACAGCCTGCACGCCGCGATCACGGTACGCGAGGGCGGCAGTCGGGTGATCCTGCTCGGCGGCCTCCTGACCCCCGAACTGAGCACGGTCAGTCCCGGCACCGTGCAAGAACCGCTACAGGTTCACCTCGACCTGCTGATCCTCAGCTGCGGTGGGCTGTCCATCGACCGCGGGATCACCTTCTTCGACCCCGCCGAGGTCGAGGTCCGGCGCATGCTCGCCGGCCTCGCCGACCGCCTTGTCGTCGCCGCCGACCACAGCAAGTTCGACCACAAGAAGGCCATGGTCCTCGGCCCGCTCGACCTCATCGACGTGCTCGTCACCGACCACACCCCGCCCGAGCCTCTCCGCACCGCCCTCGCCGCGGCCGACGTGGAAGTCGTCGTTGCCTCCTGAGCACCACGGCTTGCCGCTGGCGAGAGCCGGGGCACACCAAGCTCACCGCCAAGGCGGCAGCGACGGAGGCGATCCAGGCAGGTCCGACCAGGTGGCCGCGGTGCACCTTGCCGATGGCGAGGACTTCCCGGCCGGCTGGGAGTGCTGACGCTCTTCGACGTCCCGGACAGCGAACGAGTTTCGCACGGACCGGCAGGGTGGTGGTGCGGCGCACGACCCGGGTTTCGCCATCGTCTAGTTCAATGGCCAGGTGGTCTCGGAGACGTGGATGGTGACGGTCTGATGCCGATGAACTCTACCGGGGGCCACCCTCTGCGAGCAGACGGTGATCACGCCGGTGTTCGAGGCCCCCCGCTGCACGCTGATCGGCTCGACCGACGGCCGCGGAGGTGGTCCGACCGGTCGGACCCCGCGCAGGTGCTTGGCCTGGCCGGGCGGGATCGGGTTGGGGCGAGTCCGTAGCAGCTCCCGGGTCTCAAGGTCGAAGAACATCAGCGCGGCACCTTCGATGCGGATGCCGACCCGGCGGCCGGCGAGGATCTCCGCGGCGAGGATGACCCGTCCGGCCAGCGCGACGGTGCCGGCCCGGGGAGCCCGCCCGTATCGACCTCGATCACCCCTCCTGCCCGGCCGTAAACCTGCCAATGGCCACCGAAGCGCTCGGAATGTGCGGATACCGAGGGACGCAGCTTGGAGTTTGGAAACACGATCACCACACCTTGGAGGAAGCCATGACCGTATCCGACAGAACCGTCATCATCACCGGGGCTGGCTCCACGCGTGGTATCGGCCGCGCCACCGCGCATGCTCTGGCCGCGGCCGGCTGGAACGTCGCCATCCTCGACCTCAACGAGCCGAGCGCGAAGCAGGCTGCTGACGAGGTCGCGGAGCGACAGCAGGTGCAGACCGTGGGCGTCGGCTGCGACGTGACTGACGAGGCGTCAGTGGAGGCCGCTCTGACCTCGCTTGACGCATCGATGCCGCCGGTGGGGGCCTTGGTGAACAACGCCGGCATCACGTCCCCCACTCGATTCCTTGACGTCACCGGGGAGGAGTGGGACCGGATCTTCGCCGTCAACGTGCGCGGCTCCTACAACATCACCCGGCAGGTCGCGCCAGCCATGGTCGAGCGCGGTTTCGGTCGCATCGTCTTCCTGTCCTCAGTGGCAGCTGAGCGGGGCGGCGGGGTGTTCGGAGCAGTGGCGTACTCGGCGGCGAAAGCTGCGGAGCTCGGGTTCGCTCGCGCGCTCGCCCGGGAGCTGGGGCCCAATGGTGTAACGGTCAACGCTGTCGCCCCAGGCTTCATCGAAACCGATATCACCGGCGGGGCACTGTCGGGCGAGCGTAAGGCACAGCTGATTGCCCAGATCCCGGTCGGCCGCGGCGGCAACGTCGCCGACGTCGCCGACCTGATCACCTATCTCTGCCGGGAGGAGTCGGGCTACATCACCGGCGTCACTTACGACGTCAACGGCGGCTCGCACATCCATTGACGTACCAAGTCACGCCTTTTCAGGTCACGCTTCTGGGGTCCGGCGTCCGCCTCAAGACGCCGCACAAATGCTTCCAGGTCGCTGACACGTACTCGGGCGGCACCCTCCACATGCACCAGCGGCAGCTGACCGCTGGAGATCGGGCCCTCGATCGTCCGCAGAGAAATGCCGAGCTGGTCGGCGGCATCGCTCTTAGTTACGAGCAATAGCCTCGGCACGGCCGAAGCATCGCAGGTCAGCAGGTTTGGTCCGGGCGGCTCACTCGTTTGAGTCAGCGGTCCGACCGACAGCGTCATCAATCATCAGACGCGACCTGCGAGGAATGTGTCTGTCGGGCAGCGGCACCGCCGCACAGGCGGGCGCCATCGCTACTCGTCTCCGCCGGCAGCCTTCGGTCGGCCGCGTCGATGTCGGCGATCGCACCGGATTTCGCTGACGAGCCGCGGCGTTGGCGTGCACCGCGATGACCTGGGCTTGGCGCCATTCGTGGTGCGAACTGGCGTCATCTGGAGTGGCCACAGCCGTCTGTAGATGCCGACCGCGCAACCAACGTGCCTAGTCAAGGCCAGAGTCAACACGGGAAGAGGTTCTCGTAATGAGTTGCTTCGCACTCCAACCGCCTGCGGGCGTTCCCGCTTCCAGTGCTACCGACTGAGACAACAACGTGAATGAGTGGAGACCGATAGGCTGACCGAGCCGCGAGGCCGGTCGACTGTGACTGATCTTCAAGGTAATCGAAAACTCGGGAGCCATTCTTGGAGCCAGACCTCGCACCCACCTTCGTACAATCGCGGACGCACACGGAGCACAGACTGCGGTTCTTAGTGTGAAGGCCGACCCGCAGGACCAGCCCGACGCCTGGTCGAGACCTACGGATCAGAACGTTGGGGGTTCGAATTCTTCCGGGTGCGCCATTGTTTGCAGCCTTAAGTCCAGCTCAATTCGGCTGCCGGACTCGTCAAAAATAACCCTAATAACAGCAACCCGGGCCAGTTCGGCTGGAACAACGACGCGGTCCATAGGCGGCCGCGGCTGGGAGCAGAGCGCTCGGCATGACGCGCGAGTAGAGGTCGGTCGCTGCCTTGTGGGCGTGCGTTGCAGCGGGTGGGCCGTCTGCAATGCGGTCATGCCTGGTCGTTCAGTAACTTGATGGCCGTCTCGAGACCTCGGGCGAGGAGCTGATCGGACAGGTCGCGGTCTGTGAGCGCCCGGGCGAGCTGCAGCGTGCCGAGCATCAATCCGAAGATTGTGAGCGCATGGGTTCGAGCCGCCTCGGGGTCTGTGGGGTCGAGACGCGACGCGATGTCGTCGATGATGCCCATCAGTTCGTCGGTGTAGACCTGTTTGGTGGCGGCGGGACGGCGGGCGATCTCGTCGAGCAGTGCAGCCGAGGGGCAGCCGTCGGCGTACTGGTCGCGGTGCTGCGGGGACAGGTAGGTGCGGATGAACGCTTCGAGTCCTCCCCGATCCGGGGGCTGGGCGTCGAAGCTTTGGCGTTGGGTGCGCAGCTGGTCGGCGAGCACGTTCGCGACGAGATCTTCCTTGGACGCGAAGTGGGCGTAGAAGGCGCCGTTGGTGAGGCCGGCGTCCGACATCACGGCGGCCACGCCGGCGCCGTCGATGCCTTCTTGTTTGAAGCGCCGTCCGGCCGCTTCGAGGATGTGTTGTCTGGTGGCCTGCTTGTGGTCCTTGCGGTAGCGCATTAGCGATCTCTCTCGTCGAACTGCTTTCGCTCTCCTATTGCATTATGACCATACTATAGTATTATGATCGTAATGCAACGGCCGACACAGTGCGCGCAAAGGAGAAAAGCGATGACAACGACACAGTGCGCGCAAAGGAGAAAAGCGATGACAACGGTCCCCACAGCTACCGGTGCGGCTTTGACCACGACGTGGCAGAACGTGCCGACGCACACCATCCACGCCGGCGGTGTGGAGTTCGCCTACCGTCAGCTCGGCCCGAACAGCGGGGTGCCGGTGGTCTTTCTCACCCACCTCTCCGCGGTCCTGGACAACTGGGACCCCCGAGTCGTGGAGGGCATCGCCGCCCAGCATCGGGTCATCACTTTCGACAACCGAGGTGTCGGTGCCTCCAGCGGGGCCACGCCGAGGAGCATCGAGGAGATGGCCAGCGATGCGGTCACCTTCATCCGCGCCCTCGGCTTCGATCAGGTTGACCTCTTCGGGCTCTCGATGGGCGGCATGATCGCCCAGGTGATTGCCCAGCAGCAGCCGCAGCTGGTGCGCAAGATGATCATCGCCGGAACCGGCCCGGCGGGGGGCGAAGGCATCGACAAGGTGACCCGCATCACCTACCTGGACATCGCGCGAGGACTGCTCACCCGCCAAGACCCCAAGCAGTTTCTGTTCTTCACCAGGACCCCGAACGGGCGTCGCGCCGGCAAGGAATTCCTGGCACGGCTGCAGGAACGTACCAACGACCGGGACAAGGCCATCTCAGTGCGCTCGTTCCGCGCGCAGCTCAAGGCCATCCACCGATCGGGCCAGCAGAAGCCTGCAGACCTCGCCAGCATCCAGCAGCCGGTGCTCGTCATGAACGGTGACAGCGACAAGATGGTGCCCACCAAGAACACCGTCGACCTCCACCGACGACTCCCCAACAGCCAACTCGTCATCTATCCCGACGCCGGGCACGGCGGCGTATTCCAGTTCCGCGAGGACTTCGTCAAGCGGGCTCTCGAGTTTCTCTGAAATCATGCCCTGCTACTGCGACCGGTACCGCCTGCGCGACCGCGATCCCTCGGTATCATCGTCGCTCCCGAACGCCACCTGCTACGGCGCGACCACCCAGCGCGGTTGGAGGCAGGCCTGGCCGGATCGATCGAGCAGCTCTCCACCCACAGCCCGCAAGCACCCGCCGAGGAGAACGATCATGAAGGCATTCGTTGTGGAGACGTACGGCAAGGACGGACTCAGCGCCGCAGAGGTACCCGAGCCTGAGTTGGGCGAGGGTGACGTGCTGGTCAAGGTGAGCGCCGCCAGCGTCAACCCGCTGGACAAGATGGTCCGCAACGGCGAGTTCAAACGCCTCCTGAAATACCGGACCCCGTTCGTGCTTGGCCACGACGTTGCGGGCGTGGTGACCAGGGTCGGCTCCGCCGTAGGCGACTTCCAGGTAGGTGATGAGGTCTACGCCCGCCCCCGCGACCTGCGGATCGGCACCTTCGCCGAATACATCGCGATCAACCACGATGACCTCGCGCCCAAACCAGAGTCGCTCACCCTGCACCAGGCGGCGGCGGTGCCGCTGGTGTCACTGGCTGCTTGGCAGGCCCTCGTCGACCGCGCCCACCTGAAACCTGGCCAGAAGGTCCTCGTCCACGCCGGCTCCGGCGGCCTGGGGTCGACCGTGATCCAGCTCGCCAAGCACCTCGGCGCTACGGTGGCCACCACCGCCAGCGGTCAGAACGCGGAGCTGGTGCGCAGCCTCGGCGCCGACGTCGTGGTGGACTACAAGAAGGAGAACTTCGCCGAAGTCCTCTCCGGCTACGACGTCGTGCTGGACTCACTAGGCGGCGAAAACCTCGAAAAGTCGCTCACCGTCCTCAAGCCCGGCGGACAGGCGATCAGCGTGACTGGGCCGCCGGACCCCGGGTTCGCCAAGCAGCTCGGGGCGCCGAAGTTCATCGGCGTCGTGATGGGGCTGCTGAGCCGCAAGGTCCACAAGCAAGCCCGGAAGCTAGGGGTCAGCTACTCGTTTATGTTCATGCAGGCCAGCGGCGCCCAGCTGCGCGAGCTGGCCGCCCTCTACGACGCCGGCCACCTCCGCCCGGTCATCGACACGACGTTCCCATTTGACCAGACCCTCCAGGCGCTGGCGTACGTCGAGCAGGGCCGCGCCAACGGCAAGGTCGTCATCACACTCAACTCACAACAATGAACGTCGCCCGCCGCCCGTCACGTCGAACGTAGCTGAAGATCGGCCGCCACTCCGACTAACCGAGGGCAAAGGCATGACGCTGACCGTCGATATGAACCGGCTCTACATATTCGACGCGGACGGGAACACCATCCGCTAACC
>Ga0111539_10009652_pt1 | contig 12182 bp, 11 predicted proteins | sample RhiMethybrSRZTD1_FD_79667 | JGI IMG/M metagenome (GOLD analysis project Ga0111539, IMG submission 79667) | Populus rhizosphere microbial communities from Tennessee, USA - Rhizosphere MetaG P. TD hybrid SRZTD1 (version 2) (version 2) | ecosystem: Host-associated > Plants > Roots > Rhizosphere >...
AAGCGGTCGCGGAGCTCCCGGCGCAGGTGCGTCTCGAGCGCCCACGCGCGGAGGTACGCGGCCACGTAGAAGAACGCGTCGACGTCGCTGAGCCACGTCGCGGCCGGCCAGTCCACGTGCACGGCCTCCGAGAGCCGGCGCGCGTAGAGCTCGTCGAGCCCATCGGCGGAGCCCTCGCCCTGAAGCTCGAGCTCATAGCCGAGCTTCGCGCAGTAGCGGCGGAGGAACACGAGCTTGGATGCACGGGCGTGCTCCACAATCGGCGCGGGGTCGTCCACGCCGAGCCGGCGCTCCAGCCACGCGGGGTCGTGCGCGAGGTGCTCGAAGAGGAACGCGAACCCCTCGGTCACCGAGTTGTCGCCCAGGTAACGGTGCTCGGCCGGCAGGGACGGGTCCATGTGCGAGAAGTGCTCGGCGTGGCCCGATTCGTGCAGGAGCGTGTCGTAGTCCTCGCGGCCGCCGATGCGCGTCAGCACGAGGTACACCTCGTCGGGCACGCGCACCGGCGCGCAGAACGCGCGTGGTGACTTCTTCGGCCGCGGCTCGGCGTCGAGGACCACCTTCTCCGCGTCTCCGTTGCGGAGGCCGAGCCCGGCGAGCGTTGCCTCGTAGCTCGGCAGCAGCTGGTCCGAAGGGAACAGCCCGTCGAGTGACGGCGCACGGAAGAAGTACGCGAGGTCGGCCCGCTGCAGGTCGTCGAAGCCGAGGTCGAGCTCGGCGCGCAGTCTCGGCTCGACCGTCTCCTCGTAGCTCGTCTCGGTCGCGGCCAGGAACGACTCGGTCTGCTGCGCGAGCGCGCCCAGGTCGATGCCCGAAAGCTCCTCGGTCATCGCGCGCACGCTCGGCCAGCCCAGCTCGCGCACGAGCTCGCGCGAGCGGTCGAACATCTCGCGGAGCACCGGGTTGAGATGGGTCTCGACGAGCTCGTTGCGCGCGCGGTCGAGCGCCCGGCGCCGGTCAGGATCCGGCTCGTTCGCCTGCACGACGGCCGCTTGGCGGAACGGGTACGTGTCGCCGTCCAGCGCCACCTCGAGGCTTGCCTCGAGCCGCGCGAGCCCGGCGGACAGGTCCTTCACGGCCTGCTCGACGTAGCCCTCCGCGGCGAACTTGAGCAGCACGCGGTTGTCACCCTCGCGCAGGTCGTCGACCGTCTCCCGGCTGAACAGGCGCCCGTGCCGCTCGTAGATCGGCTCGATCTCGTACTCGTCCTTGAGCCCGGCGAAGTGGAGGTAGTACTCCCGGTCGATCGCGCTGAGGAACTCCTCCGCCTCCACCCGATAGTCGTTCACGTCCACGGCTTGCCAGCATAGGTCGCGTGGCACATGCCGAAACAGCCCCGCGTCCGTCCGTCGGCGACGAGCTCGACGTCGTCGTCGAGTCGCTCGCGCACGGCGGCCGCGGCGTAGCGCGCTCGGGCGGCTACGTCCTGTTCGTGCACGGCGCCATCCCCGGCGACCGCGTCCGGGCACGGGTCGTCAAGCGCAAGCGGAGCTATGGCGAGGCGCGCGTGGCCGAGCTGCTCGAACCGGCCCCAGACCGCATCGAGCCGCGCGCGGCGCATCCGGGCGCGTCGTGGCAGGTCCTTCCATACGAGCGGCAGCTCGAGGAGAAGCAGCACCAGGTCGTGGACGCGCTCGAGCGCATCGGCGGGTTCGAGCAGCCGCCGGTCGACCCCATCGTCCCGGCCGTCGAGCAGTGGCACTACCGCAACAAGCTCGAGTACTCGTTCGGCTATGACGAAGACGGCCGTCTCGTGCTCGGCTTTCACCCGCCGGGCAGCTGGCGCGAGGTCGTGGACGTCGAGGAGGACGTGTTGGCCTCGGCCGCGGTGGATGCGCTTCGGACGCGCGTCAGGGACTGGTGCGAGGAGGAGGGCCTGAGCGCGTACGACCGCGACTCACACGGGGGGTTCCTGCGCAATCTCGTGGTCCGCGAAGGCCGCCGGACCGGCCAGCTGCAGGCGCGCCTCGTGACGAGCCCGGGCGACTTCCGCGCTGCGCACTTCGCCGAGGCAGCCGACGCGCAGAGCGTCATCTGGAGCACCACGGCCAACGTCGCCGAGGTGACGCGCGACACCGACGACCGCATCCTCTCGGGCGCAGACGCGATCGAAGAGCGCGTCGGGCCGCTTCGTTTCTCGATCTCTCCTGACGCGTTCTTCCAGACCAATACGGAGATGGCCGAGCGGCTCTACTCGGTTGCCGGGGACTTCGCCGGGCTGACCGGCTCCGAGCGCGTGTTCGACCTCTTCTGCGGCATCGGGACGATCGGGTTGTCGCTGGCGGCTCAGGCGAAGGAGGTCTGGGGAGTCGAGATCGTGGAGCCCGCGGTCGCCGACGCGATCGCGAACGCAGAGCTCAACGGGATCGAGAACGCGCGCTTCTTCGCCGGCGACATCAGGACGGCCGCTCGGCCGCTGGTCGAGCAGGCAGGGCAGCCCGACGTCGTCGTGGTCGACCCGCCGCGTGCCGGCCTGTCGCAGAAGATCGTGCGACGGATCATCGAGATGGAGGCGAGGCGGATCGTCTACGTCTCGTGCAACCCGACGACGCTCGCCCCCAACGCACGCCAGCTCGTGGAAGCGGGTTGGACCCTCCAGCGTGTCCAACCCGTGGACATGTTCCCGCAAACGCCGCACATCGAGTGTGTGGCGCTACTCGCTAGGTAGGTCCTCGTCCATCGGGACCTGCTCCGCCGCGTGCACGGAGCAGAGGTAAGGCCCGCCCGACTCGAGCGAGGCCTTGATCTCCTCCTCGGTCAGCTTCGCGCCGCACTCGGCGCACTCGCGTTCGATGACGGGGTCGAGGCTCTTCTCCTCGAGATCCATCAATCGGCCTCCGAGCCGACCACGTGCGTCACCGGCAGGCCGGTCGCGTGGGCGGCCTTGTGCGGCAGGTCCACGCGGAGCCACTTCGAGAGGTGGGTCGGGAGAGTGGAGACGATCACCTCGTCGAAGCTACCCATGTTGTGCGCGTCCTGAACGGCGGCCACGGGGTCGGGATCGCCGAGCCGGCCCTCGACGTCGAGACCCGCTTCGCGGAACTTCGCCACGGCGTTGTCGACGTGGCTCTGGGCTTCGGGAGCTTCCGCGTCCGGGTTGGCCGCCTTGGCCAAGCCGTGCGCGGATGGCACGACCAAGGTGAACTTCGGACTGTCTCCCTTCGCGGCCCTCTCCGTGAGCGCCTGCTGAAGCTCCTCGCACTCAGCCGTGCGGTTGGCGACTACCAGCACATTCGGCATAGGCGCGAGACTAGTACGGCGGGAGATCCGAGTACCAGTCCCCCAGCGCGCGGAAGGCGCGCCAGAAGCCGCGCTTGGCGCCCTCGTCGTCCAGCGAGGCGTCGATGTCGGGCACGAACAGCGCGTCGCACATCGGCGTCAGGCGCTGGATCTCGCCGGGTGTCGCCTCGAGCGGGCGCCCCAGCGGCACCCCGAGCTCGTTCAGCTCGGTCCGCGCCTCCTCGCCCATCACGACGACGATCCGCGGCTGGACGACGGCGAGCTCCTCGAGCACGCGCGCCTTGCACTCCGGCGCGGCCAGATCGGTATCCGCGACGGGGCATTTGACGAACACGGTCCCGTACACCGCGAGCGGGTCGATGCCGAGGCGCTTGAAGCTCTTCATCAGCGCCCCGCCGGCGCGCCCGTAGAAGGCGACCCCCTCCTCGATCTCGGCGGGCTGGGGCGCGTACTTCAGGAGGAAGATGTCGGCCTGCGGGTGTCCCGAGCCCAACACGGGCATGAGGTTGCCGCGCGGGCAGTGCTCGCACTCCTGGATATCGCGCGTCAACTGGTTGAGCTCGCGTATTGCGCGCTCGAGGTACTTCTCCCGGATCTCGTCATCTGTGGCCGGCACCGCCTTTTCGGAGTTCGCCTGGCCAGGGTCCGGTCCTTTTCGTTGCACCGCTACTTGCCGCGCTTGCGGCCCTTCGGCCCCTTCGTCTGGATGAACTTGAGCGCCTGGACGTACAGGAGGCTCTGCTTGCGGCGGATGATGTCGGCCTCGCGGAGGGACTCGAGGAACTCCTCCGGGCCGTCGAAATCGCGCATCTTGATCTTCACGGAGCCGAGGCCCTGGGCGACGTGGCTGTCCGAGCCGGCGCCGGCGACGATCCGGTACTTGGCCGCGAAGCGCGCGGCCTCCTCGTTGAACGACGAGATTGCCACGCGCGGGTTGAACACCTCGATCGCGTCTATCTCCTCGACGATGTCAAGCATGTGCTCGTAGTCCGGCACGGCGTGCATACGGTCGAAGGGGTGCGGCACGTAGACCAGCCCCCCTTGGCGCCGGATCTCGGCGATCGTCTCGTCGAGGGTCATGCCGCGCTCGATCTTCTCCTTGATGAAGAGGCCGATCACCTCGCCCTGATCGGCCGTCTTCACCTCCTCGGCGACGATCACCTTGATCCCGTTCGCACGCTTGGCCGCCTCGAGTGCACCTGAGATCTCGTTGTGGTCGGTGATCGCGATCGCGCCGAGCCCGGCGGCCTTGGCCGAGTCGAGCAGCACGTCGACGGGCGTCGCGCAGTCGTGCGAATGGTCGGTGTGCATGTGCAGGTCGACGTGGATGTGGTCGCGCGACGAGAGCCGCTTGCTCACCGCAGGCTTGCCGCCGCTCGCGTGCCGGCGCGCAGCCACGCGGCGGTAGATCTCCTCGATCCGCTCGGCGGTCGTGCTCCACTCGATCTCGTCGTGCGCATCGCGCCCGCGGTCGTGCAGCCGCTGCCGCAGCTCCCCATCCGAGACGAGCCGCTGGAGCTGTGCGCTCAGCGTCTCGGCGTCGCGCGGCTCGAACAGGAGCCCCCGTTCGCCATCGTCGAGCGCTTCCTCGTACTCGGGCAGACGCGCCGCGACGGGCACGGCGCCCCCGGCGATCGCGCGTAGGACGTACTGAGGCGCCGGCGCGGTGCCGGTAGAGGCTGCGACGGCGATTTGCGCCCGCGCGAGGTGCTGTGCCTCGGAGCCATCGGCAGGCCCGGCAAGCGTCACGCGCTCGCGCAGTGCACGCGGCAACGTGACCGAGCCGAGGTCGTTTGGCAGCCGCGACCAGATGGTCGCGTGCCATGGCAGCTGCGCCGGCAGGCGCCGCAGCGCCCTGAGGAACACGCGCAGCGAGCTGCGCTCCTCCTCGGCCGCGTAGAAGATGTCCACCATCTCGCGATCGCCGCGGGCCGGCCGCTCGACCAGGTCGGCGCCCGGCGGGATCACGTCGTACTCGCCGGGGAAGTGCCGGCAGATCAGGTCACGCGTCGCACGGAAGCTCGCCGTGCGCGCATCGAGCCGGCCGAAGAAGAGCTCGACGAAGCGGCGGGCGACCTGAGTGGACAGGACCCGCTCGGTAGCGGCGTGGAAGGTCCCGACGTTCAGCGCGCGGGAATGGCGCAGTGCGGCCGACGACGCGCTCGGCGCGAACGGCTCGTGGACGTGGACGAAGTCGAAGGGAGCCGTCTCGAGCAACGACTCGATCGTGCGCGAGACGTCGATCGGGAGCGACACGCTGCCGCCCTTGCGCCCCAGCACGCTCTGTCCTACGGCGAGCACCCGCGCGCAGCCATCGTCCGCGAAGACGCGCTCCGGGTCGTCACGGCACTGCTTGATGATGGCGCGAGACTCGCGGACGAGTTGTCGCGACTCCGAGGGGGTGATCACCACCACCCGGTGGCCGCGGGTGCACAGCTCGTCCGAGACCCGCTCGACGAAGCGGTTGACCTCGTGGTGCTCCTCCCAGGCGTACGGCGTTACCTGGGCGATGGAGAAGGACTCCGGCGGCATGTGCCGCCGGAGGCTACGCCGTTTCCTTGACCTTGACCTTCGCGTTGCCCGGCAGCTTGGGCGCGCCGCCGTGCTCGGCGATGAAGTCCTCGGTGTTCTGGCGCGCGACAGAGTCGGGCACCTGCACCGGCGGGGACTTCATGAGGTACGAGCTCGGCGCCTCGAGCGGGCCGCCGATGCCCTTGTTCAGGGCGAGCTTGCAGCAGCGCACGGCGTCGGTGACGATGCCGGCCGAGTTCGGCGAGTCCCACACCTCGAGCTTCATCTCGACGTTCAGCGGAACGTCGCCGAAGGCCTGGCCCTCGACGCGGATGTGCGCCCACTTGCGGTCGGTGAGCCACGGCACGTAGTCGGACGGGCCGATGTAGACGTCGTCCGCGGGGAGCTCGTGGTCCATGATCGAGGTGACCGCGTTGGTCTTCGAGATCTTCTTGGACTCCAGCCGCTCGCGCTCGAGCATGTTGTAGAAGTCCATGTTGCCGCCGACGTTCAGCTGCGACGTGCGCATCATCTTCACGCCGCGGTCGCCGAAGAGGCGGGCGAGCTGGCGGTGGACGATGGTCGCGCCGACCTGCGACTTGATGTCGTCGCCGACGATCGGGAGGCCGGCCTTCTTGAAGCGCTTGCCCCAGTACTCCTCCCTGGCGATGAAGACCGGGATGCAGTTGACGAAGCCGCAGCCGGCCTCGAGCACCTGCTCGACATACCACTTGGTCGCCTGCTCGGAGCCGACCGGCAGATAGGAGACGACGACGTCGGTCTTCGTGTCCTTGAGGATCTGGACGATGTCGGCCGTCTCGCCGGGCGCCTTGGTGATCTTCTCCTTCAGGTACTTGCCGAGGCCGTCGTGCGTCATGCCGCGATGGACGGGCACGTCCAGCTTGGGGACGTCGGCGAACTTGATCGTGTTGTTCTGGCCTGACCAGATCGCCTCGGAGAGGTCCTTGCCGACCTTGTCCGCGTCGATGTCGAATGCGGCGGAGAACTCGATGTCGCGGACGTGGTAGCCGCCGAGGTCGACGTGCATGAGCCCGGGGACGGACTCGTTCGGATCCGCGTCCTTGTAGTACTCGACGCCCTGTACGAAGGAGTTGGCGCAGTTGCCCACTCCGACGATCGCGACTCGCACCTTCTCGGTCTGGTACCGCGAGGATCCGTTGGTCTGTCCGTTGCTAGCCACTAAGTCTTGTCCTCCTACTCAGAAAGAAACCGCCCAGGCGGCCTGGGCGGGTGCCCGGAATGTACTCGACTGCGGGGGATTGGTTACGCAGGTGCCGAGCGCAAAGCGCTACGGACATGGAATACCCGCTGCAGCACCGTGAAACCGGTGAGCACCGTCATAGCGTAGATGGCCGGCGCGAGAAGCTCAAAATCACCCAGTCCGGCGCCCTTGGCGAACACCAGCCCGGCTGACAGGATCACCACGCGGACGGCACGCGTCGCCAGGCCGACCTTGCACTCGACTCCGAGCGCCTCGGCGCGTGCCCGCGTGTAGCTCACCATCAGCGACAGCAGCACGGTCAGGACGACCGCCGCGACCGCCGTCTCGTTGCCCTCGCGCGCGAAGAAGACCGCGACGGCCGTGAGCACGACGCCCTCCTCGACGCGGTCGAGCGTCGAGTCGAGGAACGCGCCGAACGGCGTGCCCTTGCCCGACATGCGCGAGTAGCGCCCGTCGAGCGTGTCCATGATCGAGCCGATGATGAAGGCGAGGCCGCCGAGGAAGAACTCCTCCTCGAGCACGAGCACCGCCGCCACGACGTTGAGCACGAGCCCGGTCATCGAGATCGCGTTAGGCGTGAGGCGCGACTCGATCAGCCGGTTGCGCGCGGTCGCACGCATCTCCACCACGCGCTCGCCCGTCTTTGTGCGCGGCTCGGTCGTGCTCAAACCGGTGCCTCGCGGAGCCCGGACCGGAACGCCCAGGCGTCCGGCCTGGCCCGCGCGAGCGCGCCGCTTGCGGCGAGCGCCGACAACCCGGCGACCATGGCGCCCAGGAACGCGTCGAACCACCAGTGGTTGCCCGTCACCACGACGGTGACCGTCACGAGGATCGGATAGACCGCGAAGAACGCCCGAATCACCCGGTTGCGGATCACATACAGCGCCGGCACGGCGATCATCAGCGCAAATGCCACGTGCATGCTCGGTACGGCGGCGAACGGGTTGTAGAGCGCGTTCGCGTTGTTCGCCGCCTGAAGCCCGACCCACTCGGTGACGGTGTCCTGGAAGCCCCACTCCGGCATGAACCGGGGCGGCGCGGTCGGGTAGACGACGTAGCCGATGAGCGCGATGCCCATCGCGACCATGAACATGTTGCGGACGAAGTAGTAGGCCTCGTTGCGCGCGAGGTAGAGCCAGATCAGAAAGCCGACGGTCAGGACGAAGTGCGAGTTCACGTACATCCAGTTCGCCCCGTCGACGATCCACCGCGCGTCACGCATTGCCCACTCCTGAAAGTCCTGCTCGAAGAAGAGGTGCAGCGAGCGCTCGGCGCTGATGATGTCGCGCGCGTTCTCGAACGCCGCGCTCGCCTTGCCGTCCACCATGCCGCGGACGATCCGGTACGCGTAGTACGCGCTGGCGAACAGCAGCAGCTGCCGGAGAGCGTCGAACAAGCCGTTGGGCAGCCAACGGGTGCTCCAGTGCCACGCGCTGGCGATACGAGCCATCCGGCCACTTTAACGGCGGGCGGGGCGACCGCCTAGGCGCAGTTCCGGCCCGAGTCGATCAGCCGCTCCGGCGTGATCTTGACCGTGACCCGCAGGGGCCCGGGCTGTACGGCGGTAACGCGCGTCCAGTGGCCTTCGCGCTCCACGCAGCCCGAGCGGGGCTCCCAGTAGCGGGTCCAGGCGGCGCGCACGAGCGCCTCGCCGGGCTCGCGGACATCGAGCGTGAACTCGTCCGAGCGCAGGCTGGTGAGCCGGATGTCGGCGTCGTCGTCCGCGATCAGGAGCGGGTGCGGAATCATCACTTCGTAGACCCTCCAGTGCTCCGACGCCCAACGCTGGCGCAGATAGGGGGGGTCGCGCTCGATCAGCTCCGCTTCCTTCCGCGCCGAGGAGTCGAGCGGCGCGTCAGGAAGCGCCACGTAGCGGACGCCGTTCTCGCTCAGCCACGTGGCATAGGTCAGGTCGTTCAGGACGCCGCCGTAGAAGAGCTTGTTGCGCTCGATGTCGAGCTGGCGCTGCCACCCACGCGCGATCGGCCACTGGCGCGCGACCTCATAGGCCTCGAAGTGCGCGCGCGTGAAGGGGATCTCGATTCGGCCCGGCTCGCGCCCCTCGCGCTCGAGGAAGTCGAGCAGCGGCTCGTAGTAGGAGTGCTGCGTGGACTCGTCGTTCACGTTCTTGATCACGTCGCGCACCGTCGGGTAGAGGGGCCAGGCCGCGAGCGCGACGAGCAGCGCCGCGACCAGGCCGGGACGGAGGCGCAGCTCGCGGCGCCATGGCAGGAAGCACACGACGAGCGCGCCGCCGAACAGCTCAGCGAGCCGCACCGCGTTGTTCCCCATCGGCGTGTCGATCAGATACGCCGCCGTCGCGGCGAGCGCGTACAGCACGGCGCCGACTCGTAGCACCTTGTACTCGCGCGGCAGGATCACGAACAGGAGCGCGCAGAAGATCGGGACGGCGGCGTACGACCGGAACGTGAACGGCTGGAAGCCGCCCTCCGGGAACGCCGCCGAGAGGAGTACCGGGGCCGCGATGGCGAGGCCCGCGAGCAGCGCGCCGCTGCGCGTGCGCGCCACCAGCTCGTAGGCGAGCGCCGCCAGCGCGAGGAAGAGGCCGGCGACGGGACTCGCCAGCGAACACGCGACGGCGAGCACGGCCGCGATCCAGAGCCGCCCCCGTTGGAGTGCGAGCAGCGCCCCGAGCCCGACGGCGACGCCGAAGAGGAACGGCAGCCGCCCCGTGAAGAGCGTCACGCCGACCGCGACGCCGAACCAGAGCGCTCCCCACTTCCCCCTCTCGCCGAACTGCGACCTGGCGAGCGGCTCGAACAGCGCCGCTGCCACTACCGCGGCGATCGCGCCGGCGACCTGGGGAGTCAGGTAGTGGGCAAGCGGCGGGAAGAGGACGCTGTACGCCGGCGTGTGATGGCCGCCGTACCAGTTGCCGTTCCAGATCGTGAAGCCTTCGCGGCCGAACAGGTCCGCGCGATACAGGTGGGCGGCGAGGTCGCCGGTGCGCAGGTCGAGGATCAGGTAGAGCGCCGCCACGAGAGCGGCGGCCAGCACGGGCGCGAGCCGCCAGCGGTCTAGGCGAGGAAGCCGCACACCCGCTCGATGAGCTCCGGCTTGTCGATCCACGGCCAGTGGCCTGCACCCTCCACGATCTCGACCTCGCCTCCGAGCGCCTCTCCGTACGCGTGAGCGAAGCGCGTGGGCAGGTACTGATCGTCGGCGCCCCACACGACCAGCGCCGGCGCGCGTATGTCGCTGAGCCGTTCTCGCGCCTGCGCGAGCGCCTCGGACGGCGCCGACCGGTAGAGCTTCAGCACCGCGCGTTGTGTGCCGTGGTCGTAGTGGTCCCAGATCGAGTCGATGAAGTGCTCCGGCATCCCGGGCAGGAAGCGCTTCAGGCCCCACCTCGTCGTCGTTCCCTGGAAGAGCTCGCCCAGCACGGGGGTCCGCCAGATGCGCGCGAACCGGTGCCACTTGTAGCCGGGGAGAAACGGGACCGCGTTGACCACCACGAGCCTGTCGATGTGCGCCCCGAGCGTGAGGCCGAGGGCGCCCCAGTCGTGCACGAGCACGCGGCAGCGTTCCCAGCCGAGGTGGCGCCTGAACGCGTCGAGCCACTCGCCATAGCCCTCGATCGAGTAGTTGAAGTGGGCCGGCTTCGCCGACCGCCCGAAACCAGGCAGGTCCATCGCGACGCCGCCGGTGCGTTCGAGGAACGGCACCCACAGGTCCGAGTTGTTCGGGTTGCCGTGGACGTACAGGATGGGCGCGTCGCCGGCCTGGCGCCAGTAGGTCTCGATCCCGGCGACCTCGGCGCGGTGCTCGATGATGTCCACGCGTGGAACGTAACCGGAGCGACTGGAAGAGGCCCGACCGCAGGCGCGTGCGGACGATTATGGAACGCCTGCGCGCGGCGTACGGCAAGCCCGAGCTCGAACCCCACCGCGCGCCCGTCGACGAGCTGGTGCTCACGGTGCTCTCGCAGAACACCAACGACCGCAACCGCGACGTCGCCTACGGCCGGCTGCGCGAGCGGTTTCCGGATTGGGCGGCCGTGCGCGACGCGCCCCAGGACGAGGTCGAGGAGGCAATTCGCCCCGGGGGCCTGGCACCCACGAAGTCGAAGGTGATCCAGAACATCCTGCGCGCGCTCGACGGCGACGACCTGACCTGGCTCGAGACGGCTCCGGTCGAGGAAGGACGCGAGTACCTGTGCTCGCTGCCGGGAGTTGGCCGCAAGACGGCGGCGTGCGTGCTGCTGTTCTCGTACGGGCTCCCCGACGTGCCGGTCGACACCCACGTCTTCCGCGTCGGCACGCGCCTGGGGCTTTTCCGGCCCGGGGCGTCGCTCGAGGAGGCCCACGACGAGATGCTGCGGTTCGCCGACGAGGCCTATGAGCTCCACGTGTCGCTCATCCGGCACGGGCGCCGCACATGCACGGCCAGGAAGCCCGCCTGCGAGCAGTGCCCGCTCCTCTCGGTCTGTCCGCGGATAGGGCTGACAGCACCACCCTGATCTGCTAAAACCTCGCTTAGATTTCTTACGAAAGGAACTAGGCAGCATGGCTAAGACGATCGGAATCGACCTCGGTACCACCAACTCCTGCATGGCAGTGCTCGAGGGTGGCGAGCCGAAGGTCATCGAGAACTCGGAGGGCGCCCGGACGACCCCGTCCGTGGTCGCGTTCACGCAGGGGGGCGAGCGGCTCGTCGGGGCGGTCGCCAAGCGCCAGGCCGTGACGAACCCCGAGAACACCGTCTTCTCCGTCAAGCGCTTCATGGGGCGCAAGGAGGCGGAGGTGAAGGAGGAGGAGACGATGGTCCCGTTCAAGGTCGTCCGCGGCCCGAACGGCGACGCGCGCGTCTCGGCAGGCGGCAACGAGTACTCGCCGCCCGAGGTCAGCGCGATGATCCTCCAGAAGCTGAAGGCCGACGCCGAGGCTTTCCTCGGCGAGACCGTCGAGAGCGCGGTCATCACGGTGCCCGCTTACTTCAACGACGACCAGCGCCAGGCGACGAAGGACGCCGGCAAGGTCGCCGGCCTCGATGTCAAGCGGATCATCAATGAGCCGACTGCGGCCGCCCTCGCGTACGGGCTCGACAAGGAGGCCGCCGACCAGACGATCCTCGTGTTCGACCTCGGCGGCGGCACCTTCGACGTGTCCGTGCTCGAGATCGGCGACGGCGTCTTCGAGGTGAAGGCGACGGCCGGTGACAACCACCT
>Ga0111539_10009655_pt1 | contig 12179 bp, 8 predicted proteins | sample RhiMethybrSRZTD1_FD_79667 | JGI IMG/M metagenome (GOLD analysis project Ga0111539, IMG submission 79667) | Populus rhizosphere microbial communities from Tennessee, USA - Rhizosphere MetaG P. TD hybrid SRZTD1 (version 2) (version 2) | ecosystem: Host-associated > Plants > Roots > Rhizosphere >...
CACTCCTATGTGCGCGTTGGCCGTAGCCACGACGAGTACAGGAATGTACCGACAATCCCGACGAGTGTCAGGCCCACGTAGAATTGCCAGGATGGTGGACTGTTGCGCGCCATCATGCCCAGCCCGGCCACGATGACCGCAATCGAGTAGGCCAGTTGCTGGCGCTCGATCTTCGGGTAGCGGCGTTTGAGCCACATCCCGCCCAGCGTCGCAATGGCGAGTATGGCGGCGATGATCACAGAGTCATCTCCTCTCTCTCCGGTTCTAGTGCCCGTAGTACGCCTCGCAGAGTCGCAGATACAGCATGCAAATGCCGTAGTTTGAAATGGCCGCCAAGTACAGGAGGGTAGCGCCTTCACAGGCCGGTGCCAGAATGGGCACGATCAGCGCAGCCCCACATGCGACCGCCAGTGCTGTCTCGCAATTTTCCACGATCTTCGCTTCTTCGTTGCAGTGGCCGCACTGTGCTTCCGTTGGTATGGGTTGCCGCAATGCAATGGAGAGTAGCTGCGATTGGCCCCGGCGTTTCAACTTCTCGAGTTTCACGGCCGTTGCATCGAACTGGTTGGCGACCTCGCGGAATAACGGTCCCAAACCGTTATCGATCATCCGCTGCAGCTCCAGTTCCTTCACGCCCCTGTCGATCAGGCGGTGCGGAGGAATGGTCGCCGGATTGATACCAAGGTCGCTGGCAATCCTGGCGATCTCGCCGTGACTGGGTTCGGCACTGAGCACGGCCGAACGATTTGCCTTCCTGAGCAGTGCCTCGAGTTGGCCATCGTTCACCGTGGAGGCGTAGAGGCGCAGGACCGTCGCCGCCTGCGTCGCACCGGCAGCTTGGCCGTCGCGCATCTTGCCCAACGCCTCTTTGAGCTGACGACGTATCTCGCGAGTGAGGGGATCTGTTGAGACGGGCTGGGCCGAAACGGAGAAATCGAGAAGCGCGGTGGCGCCGACTGCCCCAACTCCGGCACCCGCGAGAGAACCGACGAAGATCCGACGACTGACGTTACCGTTCATTTGTCACCGTGTGTTTCCGCACCCAGCCTTTCAGTCCACCAATCTGTATTGGAGAGCCTCGGCGACGTGGTCCGTGTCGACGGCCGCTGTGCCAGCGAGATCGGCGACCGTTCTCGCCACCTTCAGCACGCGGTCGTAGCCACGCGCGGTGAGACCCATGCGCGCTGCCGCACGACTTAGGAGCGCGCGACCATCCGCGTCCGGCCGGCAGATTGCCGCCACGGCCGACCCACGCAGATCTGCGTTCGTGCGCGCGCCGGAGGGGCCGTATCGCTGTTGCTGCACGGTCCGTGCGGCGAGCACGCGCTCGCGCACGACCGCTGACGACTCTCCGGGTTCGCCATCCGCGATGGCCGATACAGGAAGCGCTGGCACATCGACGATCAGATCGATGCGGTCGCGGAGCGGACCCGAGAGCTTGCCGCGATACTTGGCAATCTGCGTGGGCGTGCAGCGGCATCCGCGATGCTCATCGCCGAAGAACCCGCACGGGCACGGGTTCATCGCTGCGACCAGGACGAACCGTGCGGGGAACGCGACGGTTCTCGCCGCGCGCGCGATCGTCACCCTTCCTTCTTCAAGCGGCTGACGCAGCACCTCGAGGGCCCGTCGATCGAACTCCGGCATCTCGTCGAGGAAGAGCACCCCGTTGTGCGCGAGCGAGATCTCCCCGGGACGTGGGACGGCACCGCCACCGACGAGCGCCACATTCGAGACGGTGTGATGCGGGGCCCGAAACGGCCGTTCAGTGAGAAGGCCCACGCCAGGCGGGAGCGTGCCGGCGACCGAATGGATCGCCGTGCACTCCAGGGCTTCGTCGAACGTGAGCGGCGGCAGGATCGATCCCAGCCGCCTCGCCATCATTGTCTTGCCAGCGCCGGGTGGGCCTTTGAGCAGCAGGTTGTGGCCGCCGGCAGCCGCGACTTCGAGAGCACGGCGTGCGAGCAGCTGGCCGCGCACGTCGCCAAGATCACCTTCGCGTGAGTCCGTCGTGCCCGCCGCGACCCGCCGCACCGACGGAGCGCGCTGCGCCTCGTCAGGCCTGTTCAGCGCATCAACCGCCTCAGGCAACGAGCGAGCGATACAGACATCGAGACCTTCGACGACGCTGGCCTCGGCTGCGTTGTGTGGTGGAAGCAGCAGCCGCTTGAGCCCGAGGCGACGCGCGGCGACGGCGATCGGAAGGACACCGCGAATGCCGTTGATCCCGCCGTCGAGCGAGAGCTCGCCGACAATGACCGTATCGTCGACGGCCCGGCGAGTCAGCGGCCCGGATGTCGCGAGCAGGCCGAGCGCGATCGGCAAATCGAAAGACGATCCTGCCTTGCGCACATCGGCCGGGGCGAGGTTGACGGTGATGCGATGGTGCGGGAATTCAAAGCCGGAGTTCCGGATCGCCGAGCGTACGCGGTCGCGGCTCTCGCGGACGGTGGCATCAGGGAGCCCCACCATCGTGAAGTGGGGCAGCCCGAACGCGACATCGACCTCGATGTGAACGGGATAGGCTTCGACGCCGAAGACGGCGGCACTGCGTAGGCTCGCGAGCACGATGCCTGCTGAAGTGCAAGAATCGGTGCCGCGCGTTTTTACGGGAGATTGTCTCGAATGTGGTCAGCAGCTTGGCGCGGATGTCGCACGTCCCGCGATCCGGGGATCTCGCGAAGTGCGCGGTTTCTGCGTACCGCAACTCCAGCTATCCTTCGAATTCGAGGAGCTGCGCCTGGCGGCTCACACGCGCGCGCGTGAGTAGGTCGATGACAAGACCGATCAGGACGATGATCGCCACTGCGGCAATCGTCCAGGTGATATCGCTGTAGATTCGGGCAGAGTAGAACTGGATGAACAGGCTCACCAGGATGGTGGCGAACGTAAACGCCAGAAAGAATCCCGTGACGCGGGTTGGCTGCATCGGCCTCGAGAATGGAAGCGCCGGGTCCAACAGCAGCGCGATCTGCAGCACAAGGTGCGCGAGCAGGCCCAGGAAGGCGACGTGGACGAGAACGTGCACGACGTTGCCGACCACGTAGGCATAGATCGCCGAAACGACCAACAGATACGGAATCAGAAAAAAGGCCACGAGGACGTCGTTGGACGAGCGCGCGATCCTCATGCGATCGCTCGGGCAGGTGAAGAAGATCCACGACGCGCGGAAGGCATCGCTGCGCGTCAGGAGCATGCGCAGCATCGCCGGACTCGCTAACACTGCCATCGTCAACGGCCACGCTTGCATGTTGCGCGTCACGGTGAACGGATCGGCGACCGCACCATTGCGGACGCCCAGCACCATGTAGAGCAGCGTGAACGGCAGCAACCCGAGGACGCCCATCCGAAAACGGTGATCGTGACGGAACTGACTCCGCACGAGGAGAGCGACCGCACGGGCTTCGCCAGACGCGAACCAGAATCCTCTGCGCGAGCGCTTTTCGGCGGCGGACGCAGCGCGGGCACGCGCAGCGACCGTCATCGCGCCGAGCGCCTCGGAGTACTGCAGCGACAGCCGGCCGCCAAGTTGTGAGCCCATCAGCACGACGGCCACGATTGACGCAGCGGCACACGCGATCGCGCCCGCGCTGGTCCGGCCGCTCGCGAGCTCGAGGTAGCTCCCGAACCAGGTGCCCGGATACAGCAAGATCAATGGCGAGGCAGGGAGCGACCAGGTCCCTGGCGCCGTCCTCGACAGCACGCCTGAGATCAGAAACTGACCGCCGTACACGGCGAAGCCCATGATCATCTGCACGTATGAGAGCACCCGCTCGATCGCATCGGGGCCGACCGCGCGCAGCACCGTCGCGTAGCTGAGGGCAATCGCCAGCGTCGTGGCCGTCGAGCTCGCGTAGATGTCCAGGAACAGCGCGGCCCCAATGCCCACGCCATGCCGCGCGCTGGCGAGCAGGACCGGCACCCACGCAGCCACCGTCGTCAGCGCGGTGGTGTAGACGAGGATGTTCGTCAGCTTGACGGCGAAATACGTGCGCGACGACACCGGCCGGAAGCCGAGAATCGCGTAGTCCAGCGGTGACGAGATCACCGAGTGGTGATCGAGGACGACGGCAGTGCCGATGAGAAACGCGATATACGTCGAGGCAATGGTGCCCGCCAGCCACAGATCGCGGCTCGCCCACACCAGATAGGCGATGATCCCGCCAAAGAGCGTGTAAAACATTGCTTGAAAGATCAGCGAGATGACGACGCGGGTCTCATGCTCGCCCTGGCGCTGAGTGAGCGCAGACCCGCGGAAGTCGAGCTTGAGCGCGACGACCGTCAGCGCTTTCCATTGCTCGAAGTCGACGCCGGCGGCAGCGAAGAGCCGTCTCATGCACGTTCGAGCGCCGAAATGAACTCCGACGCCAGGCGAGCCACATCGCGCACGCCCGTCAGACGACTGAACGCCTCTTCGAGTGTGGCCGATCCCGTGGCGGAGCGGATCGCGTCGGCGGTGCCGTCCGCAATCTGCTGACCGTTACTGATGATCACGATGCGCGTGCACATCCGCTCGACCACGTCGAGAATGTGCGAGCAGAACAGAATCGTGCGGCCCTGTCCCGCGAGCTGCTTCAACACCTCCTTGACGACCATGGCGGCGTTGGCGTCGAGGCCGTCGAGCGGCTCGTCGAGAAACAGCACTTCGGGCCGGTGGATGAGTGCGGCCGCGATCAGCACCTTCTGACGCATACCCTTCGAGAATTCGCGCAGGCGCTGGTGCTTCTCAGCGGTCAGGCCGAACAGCTCCAGCAGTTCGTTGCTTCGCGTGTCAGCCGTCTTGCGATCCATGTGATGCAGGCAGCCGATCAACTCGAGATATTCGCTCGCCGTCAGGGCGTCATATAGGGCGGCCGTTTCGGGGACGTAGCCGATGCGCCGCTTCACGTCGAGCGGCTGTTCGACGACGTCGAAGCCAGCGACGCGGGCCGTGCCGCATGTCGGCCGAATCATCCCCGTGAGAATCTTGACCGTGGTCGACTTGCCCGCACCGTTCGGACCGAGGAAGCCGAGGATTTCACCAGGCTCAACGCGCAAGTTCAGCCCCGAAAGCGCTAGCTTCGGGCCGTACTCGCGCGACAGATCATGCGTCTCGATCATGGTGACGAAGTAATCTCGATGTAGTCTAGCGCGCCACTTTCCAGCCCATCAGGTACGACCTGCACACGCAGCTGATCGCCAGCCGACAGTCGAATGCGTCGAACAGTACGGCGTGTCGACGTGTGGCCGTTCGGCGTCGCTGATCCGAACTGCGCATCGGCTATCCACGTGTCGACTTGTTCATCGCCGACGAACAGGGAGAACCGGCTGGCCCCATCGTTTTCATCGAAGTACTGCACAGCGATATCGAACGTGCCGGCCGGTCCCTGGTAGCGGTGTCGTGCGATGCACGTCTGTCCTGCCTCGCACGTCGTTGCCTGACCTGCCGATGCGGTTTCCCACGGCACCACGGCCGTGTTGGTGTACCGGTCGCGCATCATCGATTCGGCTTCGATGCGGCCGGGGAATCGCCCCGCACGGCCCTTCGCGTCAGGGATACCCGACATCCAGAGAAACCAGTTGTTGACGGCATCACGCCAGACGATGGCGTGTCCGGCCTGGTATTCGAGCTTGTCGAGCACCGAGGAGTAGCGCTCGCGATCGATCAATCGTTCGAGCCGACGCCAGCGCGTGACAAAGTCTGCGGCGTCCTCTGCGCCTTGATAGTGGCTGTCGTAGATGTGCTGAATGACCGTCTTGCCGGAGTGCAGCAGGTGCGTATACGGCACGTGATGAAAGAAGAGCAGGAGCTCGTCGGGTGTGGACGACACCGATTCGAACTGCGCGCCGACGAGGGGGATGTATTGCGCGGTGAAGCCGGTCCCGGTGGCGACGGTGCGATCCATTCCGATGCCCTGACCATTGGCCCGGTGCCACTGGCCCCAGCCGTTTCGCTCAGAGGACTCGATCCCTGGACCGTAGTGCACACGGATGATGTCGGTGAGCGTTCCGGCGCCGAGCGGCCCGCTGTAGCGTTCGTACGCCGGCCATGAATCGAGGAGGATGCTCGTGATCGTCTCGAGCACCTGCGGATCGTGACCGAAGGTCTGCAGCGTCCAGTCCGAGGCGATGGTTCGAGCCGATGTCGTCGGATTCCAGGCCAGGCGGCCAAAGCCGTAGAGGTTCGCCATCGCGAGGTCGTGCCCGAGCCAGTTGATGTCGCGCCCGACGTTCGAGACACCGACGAATCCACCGACGGGTCGATTGAACGTGCGGCCCGACACAAGCTCGCGCACGGGCGTACCCGGCGAGGTTGACGTCGCCAGCATGTCGAAGTCGAGGACGGTCTTCCACATCGGCACGAGAAAGCAGACGTGGCGCTGCTGACCCAAATACTCCTGAGTGATCTGCAGCTCGATCGCCTGATTGGTATTGCGCAGCGCGCCGAACAGCGGCGAGGCCGGTTCGCGCACCTGGAAGTCGATCGGGCCGTGTTTGATTTGAACGACAGCGTTTGCATCGAACTTGCCGTCGAGTGGATGGAAGTTGTCGTAGGCGGCGCGCGCGCGGTCGTTTGTCGGCTCGCGCCAATCCATCAGATTGTCGTAGACGAAGCCGCGGTAGAAGATCACGCCGTGATGCGGCGCGAGTGCCCGCGCGATCACGTTCGCCGCGTCGGCGTGCGTCCGGTTGTACGCCGAGGGACCGAGCCGGCCTTCCGAATCCGCCTTCAGGACGATTCCACCAAGATCAGGGATGGCTCGATACAAGGCCTCCACGCGATCCTTCCAGAACGCCGCGACGCGTGGGTCCAACGGGTCGAACGTGTCCAAACCGCCAACGCGTCTGGGGCTACTGAAGTCGATCGAGATCGACACGGCCACTCCCCAGGGACGTAGCACGTCCGCGACCCGGGCGATCTGCGGGATGAAGCCGTCGGTGATCACTAACGGATTCGCGTTGACGTTGTTGACAGTTACGCCGTTGATGCCCACGGATGCGAGCAGGCGGCCGTAGTCCCGGACGCGGCTCAGATCGTCCAGGACGCGGCCATTCTCGAAGAAGATCGACCGGCCGGCATATCCACGCTCGATCGTTCCGTCCAGATTGTCCCAGTGATTCACCCACCGGACGGGTGCAGCGGGCTCCTGCCGCTCATTCAGTCGTGAGACGTCTTCGCCGCGGGCGATGCGCTGCAGCAGCGCGAATGCGCCATACAGCACGCCTCGTTCGTTCGGACCAGCGACGACGAACATCGTCTGGCCCCTTACGGTTGCCGTCCCCAGCCAAAAACCGTCGTCGGTGAGATCTGCGGCCGCCGGGGCGCCAGGCACAAGTGGCCGGATGCGTTCGAGTGTGCCGAGCAGGATAGTGGATGTTCGTGGCAGGGCCGTGTTGGTCGTGATCGGCGTCGAAAACATCGACGAAAGGCCGCGTGTGAGCTCGTCGCTTGCACTTCTCAATACAGGCGAGTCACCAAGCAGGGTGACCGAGCGCGGCACTGAACCGACGCGAGTCACGATCGGCGCCGGCAGCGGCGCGTAGCGGAGCCAGGCGTCGTACCCGGTCTCGGCACGGACTGATGCCGCGGTCGCCACGACGAGGATTACAGCGGCCCAAAGCCGAGCGCTCCACGTAGAATGCACCCGCTGAGGATACATCGCACCGCATGACGACTCTCGACTGGGTCACGATCGCGTCGTACTTCGGACTCCTCGCGGGCCTCACATGGTGGTCGGTCGCGAGGAGCCGAAATACCGCTGACGACTACTTTCTCGCCGGCCGCGACCTTGGGTGGGTCGTGGTGGGTGCGTCGATCTTCGCGTCCAACATCGGATCGGAGCACCTCGTCGGTCTGGCTGGAGCGGGTGCGACGAGCGGCGTTGCGCTGGCGCATTACGAGCTGCATGCGTGGTGCCTGCTCGTCCTCGGCTGGGTCCTGGTGCCGTTCTATCTGCGCTCGCGCGTCTACACGATGCCGGAGTTCCTCGAGCTGCGCTTCTCGGCGACGGCGCGCTGGGTGTTGTCGTTGATCTCACTGGTCGCCTACGTCCTAACCAAGATGGCCGTGGGCATCTTCGCCGGTGGTGTCGTGTTCGGCACGCTGCTTCCGGAGATGCAGGTGGAGATCGGCGGCACGATGTTCAACAGTTTCTGGATTGGCTCGGTTCTCGTCGTTCTCCTGACCGGTCTCTACGCAGTGGTCGGCGGCATGCGTGCCGTGGCGTATACCGAAGCGGTGCAGACTGCGGTGTTCATCGCCGGCTCGCTGATGCTGATGATCGTCGGGTTGAACCGGCTTGGCGGCTGGAGCGAACTGCGAGCGGTTCTCGGCTCCGACATGTTCAACCTGTGGAAGCCGATCATTCCTGCGGGTGTCGAGGGCACGTGGCTACCGGTGAAGGAAGCCGGTCGAATGGCGTGGTACTTCAACCAGAACTTTCCGTGGATCGGCATGCTGTTCTGCGCGCCGATTGTCGGACTCTGGTACTGGTGCACGGATCAGTACATCGTGCAGCGCACGCTTGGCGCCCCCAATGAGCAGGAGGCGCGCCGCGGAACGATCTTCGCCGCCTTTCTGAAACTCCTGCCGGTCTTCATCTTCATCGTCCCGGGCATGATCGCGTTGGCGCTTGCCCGGAGCGGCAAGGTCCCAGGGCTCGCCGTGTTGGTGGACAGCGCCGGCAACGTCGTGCCGTCGGCCGCTCAGGCGGCGTTTCCACTGCTCGTGCAACACATCATGCCCGCAGGGTTGCGCGGGCTCGTTGTCGCCGGTCTGCTGGCGGCGCTCATGAGCTCCCTCGCCGGCGCATTCAATGCCTCGTCCACGCTTTTCACGATCGACTTCTATCGGAAGTTCAGACCGAACGCCTCGCAGGCACAGCTCGTGTGGATCGGGCGTGTGGCGACGGTGGTTATGGTCGTGATCGCGCTGGGGTGGATTCCGGTGATCCAGGGCGCGAGGGGCCTGTATGACTATCTGCAAGGCATTCAGGCCTATCTGGCGCCGCCGATCGCGGCCGTGTTCTTCTTCGGCGTGTTCATGAGGCGGCTGACAGCAGCCGGCTGTCTTGCCGCGCTCCTGACGGGCTTCGCGTTGGGAATGCTTCGGTTATTCGTCGATACCCCGGTCACGCTCGGGATGGCGGGATACGAGCATGGCTACACGCAAGGGTCGTGGCTCTGGATCCTGAACAACATTTACTTCCAGTACTACGGCTTGCTGATCTTCGTGGTGTCGGTCGCGGTGTTGATCGTGGTTAGCTATGCGACGCCGCCTCCTGGCGAGCACCAACTGACCGGATTGACCTACGCAACCGTCACCACCGAGCAGCGTCGCGAGACGCGGCGAAGTTGGACGCACTGGGACGTGATCAACTCGGCGGTGGTCCTGCTCCTGATCGCGGCGGCGTACATCTACTTCAACGGCTGAACCATGAGGCTCACACCCACTCCAGCAGACAAGTTCACGTTCGGACTGTGGACCGTCGGCAATCGCGGCCGCGATCCGTTTGGTGAATTCGTGCGGCCGCCCCTCGACCCTGTTCGCGCGGTGCACAGGCTCGCCGAGCTCGGGGCTTTTGGTGTCAACTTCCACGACAACGATCTCGTCCCGATCGATGCGACGGCGGCCGAACGCGATCAGATCGTCCAGGATTTCCGGAAGGCACTCGACGCCACTGGCATGACCGTGCCGATGGCCACGACGAACCTGTTCACAGATCCAGTGTTCAAGGACGGCGCATTCACCTCGCACGACGCCAGTGTGCGCGCCTACGCCCTGCAGAAGACGATGCGGGCGATGGATCTGGGCGTTGAGTTAGGAGCCGGCACATACGTCTTCTGGGGTGGTCGCGAAGGGGCAGAGGTTGACGCGGCGAAAGACCCGGTCGAAGCCATCAAACGGTTTCGCGACGCCATCAACTTCCTATGCGAGTACGCGCGCGATCAGAAGTACGCGCTCCGCTTCGCTCTCGAAGCCAAGCCGAACGAGCCGCGTGGCGATATCTATTTCGCGACGACGGCCTCGTATCTGGCATTCATTCCCACGTTGGACCACCCCGATATGGTTGGCGTCAACCCTGAGGTTGCGCACGAGCACATGGTGGGCCTGAATTGCTACCACGTCGTTGCGCAGGCGATCGAAACCGGAAAGCTGTTTCACATCGATCTGAACGACCAGAAGCCGGGCCGGTTCGACCAGGACCTCCGCTTTGCTTCGGAGTCGATGAAGCCGCTGTTCTTTCTGGTCAAGCTTCTCGAAGAGTCCGGGTACGAGGGCCCGCGTCACTTCGATGCGCATGCCTACCGGACCGAGGACGAGCAGGGCGTCTGGGATTTCGCGTGCGGTTGCATGCGCACGTACTTGATCCTCAAGGGAAAGGCCCAGCAGTTTCGTGCCCACGCAGGCATTCAGTCGTTACTCTCCGAGATCCGCGACGCAGAAGCTGGCGGGGAAGGCCCGTACAGTTCGCAGCGCGCACGCGAGCTCAAGGCCCGCACCTTCGATCGGCAGGCGCTCGCGTCGAGACGGCTGCCGTACGAGCGGCTCGATCAAATGGTGGTCGATCTGCTGCTCGGCGTGTAGGGCGAGTACGTGACGCTCTATCTCGGTCTGGACTCGAGCACGCAAGGCCTCTCCGCCATCGTCATCTCGGTTGCGGGCGAAGATCGGCGCGTCGTGTTCGAGTCTTCGCTCTCGTTCGACGAGTCTCTGCCGCACTACGGCACGACCCATGGCGTACTGCCGCGAACGGACCCGAAGATCGCGACATCGTCGCCTCTGATGTGGGCCGAGGCGCTCGATCTGTTGATCGCCAGAGTGGCGACCAGCGGCCTGGACCTTCGGCAGATTGCGGCAGTCAGCGGCTCCGCACAGCAGCACGGCAGCGTATATCTCAACGCCGCGTGGTCGCAGGTCGTTGGAGCGCTCGACGCGAGCCGGCCTCTCGTCCAACAGCTACGAAGCGTGTTCGCTCGTGAGGAGTCACCGATCTGGATGGACTCCAGTACCGGCGAAGAATGCGCGGAGATCACGGCGAGTGTCGGCGGACCAGATGTGCTCGCGCGGCGCACGGGCTCGCGTGCGTTCGAGCGGTTCACCGGTCCGCAAATCCGGCGCTTCTTCAAGCGATCGCCAGAGGATTATCGTGCGACCGCACGCGTGCATCTCGTCAGCTCGTTTCTCGCCTCGCTGCTGTCGGGCGCCGACGCACCGATCGATCACGGCGACGCCTCCGGCATGAACCTGATGGATCTCGCAACGCGGGACTGGTGGCCGGACGCGGTTCATGCGACCGCACCGGCGCTTCGCGACAGACTGCCGAATGTTGCGCCGTCCACAACCGTTGTTGGAACGCTGTCGCCGTACTGGCAGGGTCGCCATGGGCTTCCAGCGGCGAAGGTGATTGCGTGGTCAGGCGATAACCCCTGCAGTCTGATCGGAACCGGGCTCGTCAGAGAAGGACGCGTCGCGGTGTCTCTGGGGACCAGTGACACGGTCTTTGGCCTCATGCGCGAACCGCGCGTCGATGTGACAGGCACGGGGCACGTGTTTGGCGCTCCGACTGGCGACTACATGGGCCTGACCTGCTTCCAGAACGGCTCACTGGCGCGCGAGCGAGCGCGGAACGAACTCGGGATGGATTGGGCAGCGTTTTCACGCGCGCTCGCTACAACCGCGCCGAGCGTCCGGATTATGCTTCCGTGGTTCGAGCCTGAGATCACACCGGCCGTCCCGATCGCCGGCGTTCACCGCTATGGGCCCCGGGACACCAGACCGGAGGCAGACGTTCGCGCCCTCGTGGAGGCGCAAATGATGGCGATGGCGCTGCACTCACGATGGATGGGTGTTGAGATCGACACCATTCACGCTACCGGCGGAGCAGCCGCGAACCGATCGATTCTGCAAACGATGGCCGACGTCTTCGGGGCGACGGTGTACCAGCTCGAAGTGGGGCAGTCATCAGCTCTTGGCGCAGCACTTCGGGCCGCGCACGCAGATCTCGCCGCGGGCGATTCGCCGGCTGAGTGGGAGGAGGTCCTGCGCGGTTTCGTTGAGCCAGTCGCGGCGACGCCGCTGACGCCAGACGCGCGTCGCCATGAGTTCTATCGCGAGTTGATGCCGGTGTACGCGGCCTGTGAGGAGCACGCTCTTGGACGCGGTCCCGATCCAGAGCCGCTTCTCAGACAACTCCAGG
>Ga0111539_10009657_pt1 | contig 12179 bp, 11 predicted proteins | sample RhiMethybrSRZTD1_FD_79667 | JGI IMG/M metagenome (GOLD analysis project Ga0111539, IMG submission 79667) | Populus rhizosphere microbial communities from Tennessee, USA - Rhizosphere MetaG P. TD hybrid SRZTD1 (version 2) (version 2) | ecosystem: Host-associated > Plants > Roots > Rhizosphere >...
TAATGTTGAAAGTGAAACAGATAACTCAGCTAAAAGGCATCTCGCTATATAGTAGCAAATGAGAGAGTCCTGAAGACGTGAATGTCCAAATAATTTCCAATGTCCAATGTCCAACTCCGAATGTCCAATGTCCGACTCCCAATGTCCAAGGCGGTACTACCTGGTTTGCCACGATTACCCAAGTTTAACAGAAGTCATTGAGATCGATCCCATCAATGTCTTGTCGTTAAACAATTTAACCGTATCGCTTTTTTCCTGTAGCCCAAGCGTGTAAAGCAGAGGAAGATAATGTTCCGGTGTAGGTATCGACAATTTCGCAGCGGACCCCATCGACTCAAAATTGATAAGCTGTTCGTGATTGCCCTCCTTGATCAACTTCTTAAAGTTTTCATTCATTTCAATGGCCCAATCGAAGCCCGAATCAGGATGATGCCAGTCGACCATTCCAAGGTTGTGCACCATATTACCGCTTCCAATGATCAGCACGCCTTTTTTCCTCAACGCATTTAATTCGCGCGCCAGTTCATAATGGAACTTTGGTCCATGGGAAAAGTCAATGCTAAGCTGAAGTACAGGAATGTTTGCTTCGGGATACATATGTCTCACGACCGACCACGTTCCATGATCGAGTCCCCAATCGTGATCCAACGTTACATGCGTTTTTTTTATCAGCTTGACAGTTTCGGATGCAAGGGTTGTGTTTCCCGGTGCAGGATATTGGACGTCGAATAATGCTTTCGGGAACCCGTAAAAATCATGTATAGTCCTTGGTCGATCCATTGCTGTGATCTTTGTACCTGAAGTAAACCAATGTGCTGAAACGACGATGACGGCAGTTGGCAGAGGAATTTCTTTTCCCATCTCAGCCCAGCGCTTGCTAAATTCATTGTCCTCGATACCGTTCATTGGACTTCCATGACCAACAAATAGTACAGGCATTTTTGTTTCGCTTTCAGTAAACGTATCCGTGAGCTTCTTTAAGTCTTTCAGTGTGTTCATGGTTAATAAACTTAATAAAGAGTTCTGAACAAATTCCAGACGGTTCATCTATTGACGTAATTTTTTCATTTGCTTAAGACAGCTCCGGCTCCACGTCCCGCCTAAAAACCCCTCACAACCTCCGTGGTCGCCGGAACTTGCCTTAAGAATTTTTTTATGACTTTACAAATTCAGCGAGGATTTCAAGCTTGACATCGTCGCTTACGACAACACCGCCGGTTTCAGTCAAAGCATTCCACTTAAGTCCATAATCCTGACGGTTGATCTTTCCCGTGATTTCGAAGGCTGCTACGTCGAAGCTGCCTCCAAAACCCCTAACTGTTCCGTTGTAGGCAACGTCAAGCTGAACGGGTTTTGTGATCCCTCGGATGGTGAGGTCGCCCGCTAATTTGTAATCTTCGCCACCATTTTTCGACAGTGACTTCGAAGTAAAAGTGATTTTCGGGTGATTAGCAGCGTCAAAGAAATCTGGCGACTTTAAGTGGCCGTTGCGTTGTTCGTTCTTTGTGTCGATACTCGCTACATCGGCTTCAAAAGAGATCTTTGCGTCGCTGAAGTCATCCTTACCACTTTCGACGGTGCCGTTAAAAGCATCGAAGTTTCCGGTTACGGTTGAAACTACAAGGTGTCTTACTTTGAATTTTACTTCCGAGTGTGCGGTGTCCATTTTCCAGGTTGCCATAATCTTATTGGTTTTGTTCGATAATAAATGTTTTGATGATATTTGTATATACAACAATTCAATCGGTCTTTAGTTCGCTGATTCGATATTTTTTTCCGAATCCGGTAAAAACGTCCTCTTTTGAGCTCCAGAAGGGCTATTTTGTGTGAATCATGGATATTTTCATAGGAGGCTTCTGGGGGTTTTTTCTTAAGTTTATTTAATGCATCGACCTCTTCTCTTCTTACTTTTTGTATCCACTTCAAGCCTTGCCCAGATGATCACTTCTGCCCAACAAAAGGCGCTTAATAGCTTTGTTGATTATGCCAACCAGTCTGCCGATGAAACTGCAGCAGTGGTTCAAAGTATTATCGACTACTATCCTAGAATTCATCAGAAAAGCTCGTGGGGTGCGCCGCGATATACCTGTCCAGTGCAGCTTGACGACTACTATTACAATACGGCACTTGCGCAAACAAAAGGAATGAGCGCGACGATGTCGAACGCACTAAATTTAAAGGTCAAGAGCCTCCGTGCAGCGGCTGAGAAAATTGATGAGAAATGCAAAGCACTCGATACATACCACAAGTTGGAAGACTACAAGCAGGACAATTTCAAGAAGGCGGAGTTGCTGATTGCTGAGCTCCAATTGTTATTGGTGGAGTACAAGAAGACGCAACTTACGCTGCAGCAGGAACTTGAAACATCCTTCAAAAAGCTCAACGCGGCGGCCCCGATAGCTATCGGGGTAAATGCTTACCACAAGGCGGACGATATGATGCGCGCAGAGGTTGCACGAGAGAGAGGTGTGTTGGATCTCTGGACATTTAACGTTAATGAAGATGTGCATACCGGCTGGCCTGTGGAAAAGTTTGAACAAGGTATACTAGAAACCGACAATCACCTCGCTGCCCTGCAGAATTTCAAGCCAGTGTTAAAGTATCCCGCATCAAGCATGTGGACGAGCTTTCAGGGTTCGTTGAGTTCCGTACTAGCAACGAAAAGATCCGGGTTAGACGAATACAATTACGAAGCAAAAAAATCAGACAAACATAGCAACGATGTTTACTTCGGCCTCATTAATTATTTCAATGGCACCCTGGTTTCCGATTACAACACATTCATTCAATTCGCTGAAGGGGATGGCTATTATGGACTGAAGTCCATTAAATACTTTCCATTGTTTGAAATAAGGACCCAGACGAAGATGGTCGAAGTCGCGGTTAAACCTTACAAGGACATTTCTCATACGCCTGTCCCGGCGACGCCGCAACGAATATCGTTGTCCAAGCCACTATACGAGGTTCTTTCTAACTATGTCGATTACATCAATGAAACGTATCGTCAGACCCGCTATATGCAGATGGTACTGGTTAGCTTCAATTCAACTGCGATGTATTATAAAGGACTGGAAAGTTTCGAAAAGAGAGGGGCAATGTCATTCGATTACAAAGATTTTCAGGTTCCACTATCACAATACCAAAAAACCATCGCAGATAGCAAAAGTCTTACGCCGGCAGTCGCGAAGTCATTGAATGAGCAAACCGAGGTAATCATGAATATCCTGAAGGAGATGAATGACCTCGGGGCGTTGCTTGAGATCGAGGCTAAGGAAAAGAGATATGAGCAGGATCATTTGAAAAAAGTATACGAAATACTGGAGCGACAGAAGATATTATTAGAAGCTTGGGATGAAAGAAAAGAAATTCTTTATCAGGATGTCCGCAAGGTTTTTGATTCGTATCCGATCGCACAAGCTACGAGCTCGTGGTATGTTTCAGGGAAAGCGTTGCAAGGACTGACTGATCTTGATCATGAAGGATTGTTCAGCGCCAAGGCGTATTACAAGGGCACCGCGCCCGGACCAGTCTCCACTGAAAAGATAGATGAAGGATTGAGAAATGTTATCGCAAAAGAATACGATAACATGAAGGGTATTGATAAGATAGGAAGGAATAACGGACTGTGCCCATACACCCCCTATGAAGATCTACCCGTTACTTCAAAGAGTTTGAGCGAGGAGCTGAAAAAGCTCAAGGCACCGACCACCTCATCGACCCGGCATCCTTATGAAACTATGGTCTATCATTATAACGACATAGTGGATGACTACAACAAGTTTTGTGAGCTCTCGCATGATGTCTTGCACTTGAAAACGGTGAAGCAGCCTGAGCTATTCGATGTGAAATATCCCAAACCCAAGGACAATGCTTCACAGGACGCTGTAAAACCAGTAGTAATTGCTGAAGCAACACAACTTCCGCAGACCAAGACCTCCTCGGTGCAAACGGATCCCGTCAAAGAAAATCAACCGGGACAAAGGGAAGCGAGCGTACAAAAGGTTGTCAAAGTGGAGCACGACACTATATACATAGAGAAGAGGGATACAATTTACCTTACTGACCCCGGTGAAAATCTTCGGTCTATGGAAGGCTACGCTACGAACAATATGGTATTGTTGCTGGATGTATCCGGTTCCATGAATTCTCCCGAAAAACTTCCTTTGTTAAAGTCTTCTGTCCTGGATCTTTTATCGATGATGCGTTTGGAAGATGAAGTGTCAATCATATCATTTTCGGAAAAACCCAAAGCGCTGTTAACGGCCACGTCTTTTAAGGAAGAAACAAAGATTAAGAAGGCCATTAATGATCTGAAATCTTCGGGGAAGACGGATGGAAATGCCGGGTTGAAACTTGCGTACAAGGTCGCTGATGAGAACTATATCCGTGGTGGTAACAATCGCATTATTCTTGCAACGGACGGCGAATTTGCATTAACAGACGAAACCAGGCAGCTGATTGAAAAATTTTCGAAGGAAGACATTTTTCTCACTGTATTCAATTTCGGTAAAGGGGCAGGTGCTTCGAAAGCCCTGGAAAGAATCGCGCAAATGGGAAAAGGCAACTACCAGTATATCTCCAAGGAAAATGTGGAATTGCAGCTGATCCGCGAAGCAAAGGCTAAAAAGAAGAAATAATCCTTAATAAAAGTTGGAACCTTTGTAACAATGGACCCTTCCGGGCGTCTTGTTATTGATTTTAACGGAATGAATCTCGAATCCTTTCAATCCAGGGTAATGCCTGCCAAAAACAAGCTTTTTCGCTTTGCCCTGCGTTTTTTGGGTAACGAGGAAGAGGCTAAGGATGTAGTGCAGGAAGTGCTTATCCGGGTGTGGAAAGGCAGGGAACAAATGAACGAGGTGCAAAACTGGGAGGCTTGGTGTATGCGCATCACCAAGAACCTGTCGCTCGACCGGATCAAGGCCATGGCCAGGAAACAAACGCATCCGATCGAAGAGGGATATTCCGTTCATCAGGGAACTCTGTCACCCCATGAGTCGACGGAATTACATGAGAGTATGAACAGGATCAGTCAGTTTATTGCTGCGTTGCCCGAAAAACAGAGACAGGTGATACACCTTCGCGACATTGAAGGGTATAGCTACAACGAGATTTGTGAGATACTGGAACTTGATATGAACCAGGTCAAAGTGAACTTGTTCAGAGCCAGGAATGCTGTGCGTGAAAAGCTGACTAAAATTAACGCCTATGGACTCTAACAGAATCAACGAGCTGCTCAAAAAGTATTGGAGCTGCGAGGCGTCGCTCGAAGAGGAGGCGGAATTGCGCGAAATTTTTAAAGCGGGCAACGTTCCAGACGAACTGAAGGAAACCGCTCCATTATTCCAATATTTTGAGGAGAACAAAAAAAAATCGCTCAACGACATGTCCTTCGAGGGACGTGTGATGGAAAAAATCCATTCTCCCGCAAAACGAGGCCACATCTCTAAGCTGGTCTACAACTCAATGCGTATAGCTGCAGGGTTGGTAGTTGTCCTGGCAGCAACCTGGTTTATAAGGAATGAAATAAGGAGTTCCAATCCACCTGAAGTTGTCGATACATATGATGATCCGAAGGTGGCGTTCGAAGAAACAAAAAAAGCGCTAATGATGATCTCGAAGAGTTTTGGAACGGCGGAAGAACATGCAAAAAAGATAAACCTGTTCAACGAAGCACAGGAAGAAATACAAAAGAAAAAGGAAACAAAACTTTAATTACAAAAGAACACATCAACCAAAGATTGAAGTAAAAAACATTGAATATGAAAAAGATAGTCGTAGCACTCGTGATGATGGTAGTCATAAATGGGGCCTTCGGGCAGGACGCCATCTCGAAATTTTTCTCCAAGTACCAGAACGATGAGTCATTTAGTCAGGTGACGGTATCCAGCAAAATGTTTAGTCTGTTTACGAACATGGAGGCTGATACACCCGAAGATAAAGAGGTGCTTGATGCCATAAGCAAGTTAAAAGGCCTTCGGATTCTCGCAAAAGACGATGCCCGCAATGCAAGGGATCTTTATAAAGAAGCATTTACGCTTGTGCCAATGAAGGAATATGAGGAACTGATGTCAGTCCGTGATAAAGACAAGGACATGAAGTTCTTAATCAAAGAAGGGGGCGGTAAAATCTCCGAATTGCTAATGATCATGGGTGGAAATGAAGAGTTCATGGTACTTAGTCTCTATGGAGAAATTGACCTGAAACAAATCTCACGCATAGGTAAAAAGATGGATGTGAAGGGACTTGAGCACCTCGATAAAATGGACAAGAAAAATTAGGTAGAGGGATGTAATTAAATGATGCAACCACGGACTTATTGCATGCATCTGAATGTAACAAACCTAATGTTATGAAAACAATTGCTGCAGGCTTTATTTTAGTGTTCCTCTTCTCTACGGCATCATTTTCACAAAGCGATAGCTTTATAGCTCTTAAGGAAAAGTTTGCCTATCACAAGGATGTCTATACGTTCAGTTCCAGCGCCTTTCTTGGTAGTGCTTTGTTCTTGATGGCAGGAGAACATGAATTTTACGACGCCATTAAAAATATCAAACGGGTTGGATTCGTGATTGTGCCGAGGGAGGCATTCAAGCGCGAAAACGTAAGCGTCGCGGGATTCAAGAATGTGATTCGGCAGGATTCATTTTATGAGCTGGCGCATATGAAAGAACATGGCGACCTCATTACGTTCTATATGAAGTCAACCGAGTCGAAGAATAATCGTTATATGATACTGGTGGAGGATCATGAAAATGTAGTTGCCATTGAACTAACCGGTTACATTGATCCCGAGTTTTTATTGAAGTGTGAGTCACATGCCAACATTGAGAAATCCGAACTGTAATATGGGCCTGAAAAATATTGTCCTCTGTTTCTTGTTACTCATCTCGTTGTCCTCCTGGTCACAAACCAAGACCACGGAAGCGCTTCAGAAGAAATATGACGAGGCATTGTCATTGTACTTTTATAATAACACTTTGCGCATGCTGAACCAGAAGGAGGATGCTGGTTTCGATGAACTGATCAAGGACATAGAGAAGTTGAAGTTCATTATGATTGACAAGGGTCAGAATTTCGGTCCATCTGACTATAACAAGCTCGTGTCAGGTTACAAGTCAGAGGCCTTCGAGGAGATAATGACCAGCAGGATCGACGGGAGGAATTTCGATGTCTTTTTGAAAGAGAAGAATGGAAAGACACAAGGTATGATCGTTACCGTCAATGATTCTACAAGTCTCTGGGTTCTGGATATAGTCGGAAGCATCGCTCTCAATAAGATCGGAAGTCTTTTTTCCACGATCGATGGAAGCTCCGATATCCGTGAGAAGATCAGGGAAATGGCAAAAAAAGATTAATATCTTGTAATAGATATTTTTCATCACCGACTTACTAGGAAATCTCAATCAACTTGGAAACAGTACTCTCCATTAAAGGACTTACCAAAAATTTTGGGAGGCTTTGCGCTGTTAATAACCTCAACCTTGAAGTTAAAGGCGGCCAGGTATTCGGTATGCTGGGCCCAAACGGAAGCGGTAAGACAACGACGCTGGGTATGTTGATGGGTGTAATAAACCAGACTTCCGGTGAGTACTCTTGGTTTGGTAGACAACCTGATAATGAGGTTCGGAAAAAGATCGGAGCCGTTTTGGAACATCCTATTTTCTATCCTTATCTCAGCGGACAAAAAAATCTTGAGTTAAACGCGATGATCAAACAATGCCCGGTGGAGAATATTCCAAATGTATTGGAGCTTGTTGAATTAGCGGATCGGCGTGACGACAAGTATAAGACCTATTCACTGGGAATGAAGCAGAGGCTTGCGATCGCCTCAGCCCTGTTAAATGAACCGACAGTTTTGATCCTTGACGAGCCGACAAATGGATTAGATCCAATGGGTATTGCGGAGATCAGGGAATTAATAAAAAAGATTGCCGCCAACGGCAAGACAATAATACTGGCCAGCCACCTGTTGGACGAAGTGCAGAAAGTATGTACTCACTTCGCCGTACTGAAAAAAGGAAACATGATTCATACGGGACCGGTTAACGAAGTGTCCCGGGGCGCCGAAACTGTGGAGGTAAATGCGGAAGTGGAAAACTTAAGTGACGTATTGCTGAAATTTTCAGGCACTGAATCTATAAACCCTGAAAATGGATTCTTCCAGGTAACTCTTCGCGAGGACTTTCGGGGAAAGGACCTTAACAAGTTTTTGTTTGATCAGGGAATAATCGCCAATCACCTGGTCACAAAAAAGAAGAGTCTCGAAAAGATGTTCCTTGAGATCCTTTCGGAAACCAACTGACCCTTATGTTACATCTTCTTCAAATTGACCTTAAAAAATTAACCAGTTACCGGACGTTTTGGATTGTCTGTGGTTTGTACTTTCTGACCATCGGATTCTCCACGGCAAGTGGTATGGAGTTTCTTAAGTGGTTGGCAAATACTTTTGACAAGTTTGGTTCTGAACTAAATATTAACCGGATCCCACTGTATCATTTTCCTGACGTATGGCTAAACCTTGTTTGGTGGAGCGGTTTCTTTAAAGTCTTGTTGGGGATAATGACGGTCATCTCAATAACAAATGAATACACCTACAGGACTATACGTCAAAATGTCATCGATGGCCTTAGTCGGTGGGAATTCCTCTTTTCAAAAATACTCACCAACCTTCTATTAAGTCTGACAAGTGTAATACTGGTTTTTCTGATTGCCCTGGTAACGGGATTTATTTACACGCCCGAGATAAACTGGAATTACGTATTCACTGATCTGGAATTCTATCCCGCGTACTTCCTTGAGATATTTACGTTTCTGTCGTTCGCGCTAATGTTGGGAATATTCATCCAGCGATCCGGACTTACCATTATTTTGTTGCTTCTTTCCTATATGCTTGAGGCTATCATAAAAGCAAACATAGATGATTTTTTCCCTTGGCTGATCCCGTTCTTCCCGATGGAATCTATTAGCGCGCTGGTGCCCTTGCCGTTCTATCGTTATGCGTTTCAGGAAATACAAGACTATGTCGATCCCTTGTCAGTGATCATTGCGCTTGGATGGGCTATATTATTTAACTATTTCAGCTTTTTGAAATTAAAGCGCTCTGATCTTTAGTCCGCCGATCCCTTCAAAATTTTATTTGGCTTTAAGGTAACCACTCAATTGGGTGCTCAATCGCCAATTGCCCGCGGCTGTCGATGAACCATCCTTAACACGGATTAAAGTGTGTTTTTACAGTTAAATGTCATTTTTTACACGGCAGACGAATGGTTATTGACTTAATCGGTCATCGACCCTAATGTGTGAATGTCGACGTAGTCTTCGGGACTGGCTCTTTATTTTAATCCTTTACTCCCATAACGCGAATGACTATGAAAACAAAACTTTTGCTTTTGATATGTCTTTCGGTAGCAATGGGAGCTTGCACGACCGAGGAAGAAACTTTGTCCCCTCTATGGGGAATAGAATACTCTGATGAGAATTCAACAGGATTTGCATCGGGCTCAGTTAGTCAGTTCATTGATCAGTTCAAGTCCACATACATCGCAAAGACTGGAGCTATGCGCGAGGTGAACACCGGGGTGTTTATGTTGTCGTTCACTTTTGAAAGTGGGGAGACTATGGATATAAAGGTTATCAAACGCACGATCGATCAGAATTTTTACTATCCTGGCAACGACGGAGGCAATCAGGTTCTTTCGGCGATATTCCAAGGTGAAATACTATCACTTGATACAAACACGAAGCTCACCATTATGCCACGCACGGAGGAAAATAAGCTGGCTACGTTGGCCAAAATTTACACAGTAGACAAAGGGCTATTCGATGGGGCAATAGGACGTGTCCCCTTGCTGAAATAATTCAGATTCGGACTTCCTTCTGCTCGTAAATGTTTTCACGCATGAATTCCTCAGCGCGTTTGTTTACGAGCGGAAGCTTGTCCATCCAGTTGACCTCTATTATGTTAACTCCAAAATCTTCAACGACCTTTCCTTTGATTGAATAAAATCCACGTCCGCGGAACGGAAATTTTCTTGCTATATCGGGGAAGTGTACTGTATCGAAAACCTCCCCGTGCACATCGTTAAATGTTCCAAAGTGCATAGGATCATTTTTAAGGGTGCTCGTATCCTTTGTTGTGACAACGTATCCGACTATATGGATCTGCCTGCCCAGTTTATTTCCAAGATCACGTGCAACGGTATCGCCACGCTCAGGAGCTGCAAGCAGGCGGAACGGATCACACAGGGGGAATCCCAACAATTCGATCTCATCAAATGCGTTCTCCAACTCGTTGTGCTGAAGGACGGGCAGTGGATACTCGGTCGGTTCGGTATCGAATAAATCTACCGTTGTTTTGTTGCGCGATTTTGCACTGCTAAAGTAAAGCATAGCTTCCCACAACAAGTGTTGTTTACTTTTTCCCGTGAACCTAAAGGCTCCCATTCTTATCAGTATCCTTGCTTGTTCCAGACCAAGGGTAATGCGCCGTAAAAAATTATCAAGGCTCTTATACTCTCCGTTGTTTAACCGTTCGATTACAATGTCTTTCGCAACCTTCGTTTCAAGGCTCTTCAAATGAATAAAACCAATAAAGATTTCCTTCCCATAGATAGTAGTCAGATATTCGCTGCGATTGACACATGGTGCCTCAATTATTGCTCCGTTCATCCGGGCTTCGTGGAAATAGAACTCCGTTTTATAGAATCCGCCAAAGTTGTTAATTACCCCCACCATAAACTCCAAAGGATAGTGCGCTTTGAGGTAAAGACTTTGATAGCTCTCTACGGCATAGCTTGCGGAGTGTCCTTTTGAGAACGAGTAACCAGAGAAGCTTTCAATTTCATACCATACCCGATCGGCCACGGCGTTGTCATATCCTTCTCTTTTGCAATTCTCGAAGAACTTTTCCTGCACGCGCTGAAATTCCTGTCGTGATCTGTATTTACCTGACATTCCCCGTCGTAATACATCGGCTTGTGTAAGTGTGAGTTTTGCAAAATGATGAGCGACTTTAATTACGTCTTCCTGGTACACCATCACGCCATATGTTTCTTTCATGAGCGAATCCATTAACGGGTGGATCGTTTCATATGGCTTGCCGTTTCGGGATAGGTGAAATCGTTCGATGTATGCGCGCATCATTCCAGACCGCGCTACTCCCGGTCTAATGATCGAGCTGGCGGCTACCAATGTCAGGTAATCGTCGCAATGCAGCTTTTCCAGCAGCATACGCATCGCGGGCGACTCGACGTAGAAACAACCCATAGCCTTGCTTCGCCGCATCAGCTGTTTGATCTTCTGATCTTTCTTAAACTCCGGGAACCGGTGAATATCGACATCGACGTTCTGGTTTCTTTTCACATGCCGGACAGCCTCTTTCAGATGGCCCAGTCCGCGTTGACTCAGAATATCAAATTTAAATATGCCCATATCCTCTGCGTTGTGCATTTCGAATTGTGATACGGGATACCCTTTGGGTGGAAGTTCTAATGCAGTGTACGCGTAGATCGGGTTTTCTGTGATGAGCACACCTCCCGCATGAATCGAAAGATTTGAAGGAAGGTCTTTTATGCGTTCTGCGTATTGAAATATCAGCTTTGTGATGTGATCGCGATCCTTGTTCCTTTGCGGTTCGTCAACGATGACGTCAATCTCTTCCTTAGGCAGACCAAACACTTTTCCCAGTTCCCGGATCACAGATCGCTTCTGATATGTCACGTGAGTTGCGAGCAGACAGACATGACCTTTTTCATAACGTTGGAAAATGTAGTCATAGATCGCGTCGCGATTATCCCAGGCGAAGTCGATATCAAAGTCGGGTGGAGATGATCGTTCAGCGTTGAGGAACCGTTCGAAGTACAGATCTAGTTCAATAGGATCAACGTTTGTAATTCCGAGGCAATATGCTACTACGCTATTAGCTCCACTGCCGCGCCCCACATAAGCAAAACCCATTTTATTAGCAAAGCAGATAAGGTCATAGGCAATAAGGTAATAGGCGATGAATCCTTTCTCTTTGATAATGCGAAGTTCTCGTCCAATACGTTCTTCAAGTATCGAGTTTCTTTCATGATAGCGACGATCAAACCCTTTCCACGTTTCCTCAACCAGATATTGCCAATCTTTTTCTTCGCTGCCCCAAAGCGATTTTTTATTCTTGTCCGATCCCAGCTCAA
>Ga0111539_10009658_pt1 | contig 12178 bp, 13 predicted proteins | sample RhiMethybrSRZTD1_FD_79667 | JGI IMG/M metagenome (GOLD analysis project Ga0111539, IMG submission 79667) | Populus rhizosphere microbial communities from Tennessee, USA - Rhizosphere MetaG P. TD hybrid SRZTD1 (version 2) (version 2) | ecosystem: Host-associated > Plants > Roots > Rhizosphere >...
CGAAGGCGGAATCACTGGCGCAACGATGGGAGGCCGAAGGTGTCCTGTTCACGCCGCGCAATTGGGAGTGGGCAGAACGTGATACCGTTTTCGAATTGAGGTCGCATCCGCCGCTCGGGTCGCTGGCGAGTTTTCAAGAGGGTCTGTTTTATGTGCAGGACCCAAGCACGCTGCTGCCGGTGCGAATGCTTGACCCGAAGCCCGGCGAAGCCGTTCTGGATGCGTGCGCCGCGCCGGGCGGCAAGACAACTTACATCGCCCAGTTGATGGAGAACCGGGGCTTGATTATGGCGCAGGACATCGACGTGCGGCGGCGCGAAATGGTGCGAGAGAATTGCACTCGCCTGGGCATTCGCATCGTCAACCTGTCTCGGGCTACGACCGCGGTGAACCCAGAGCTTTCCGAACCATTCGACCGCGCGCTGGTGGATGTGCCGTGCTCCAACACGGGTGTGATGCGACGGCGGGTTGATCTTCGCTGGCGAATCGAGCAGGCTGAGTTGAAACGGCTCGTCAGCACGCAGCTGCAACTGCTGACAAGGGTCGGCGAGCAAGTGAAGGCCGGCGGTGTGGTCGTTTACAGCACGTGCAGTCTCGAACCTGAAGAAAACGGCGAAGTGGTACGGCGCTTTCTGAGGGAACGTGAATCGTTCAAACTCGAAGCGGAGCGGGCGTTGCTCCCGTTTGAGCATGGGGTCGACGGAGCGTACGTCGCCCAGTTGGTTCGAGCCGCGTAATCCAAAATTATGAGAGCGATAAATGGCTGGATCTGCGCCTGCGTTTGCGTTGCCACCCTGGGGCCGCATGTGAGCGCACAAACAAACACCAACGCGATGGCTGCTGAGGCAATCGCAAAGGCGACAGCGAGCGTGGAGAAGGCGCGGGCACGCGCGGAAGCCGACCCGAACAGGCCGATTTACCACCTCACCGCGCCGGCAAATTGGATCAACGACCCGAACGGACCGATTTTCCACGGCGGATATTATCACATGTTCTATCAACACAATCCCTACGGCGATGAGTGGGGGCACATGCACTGGGGGCACGTGCGCAGTCGTGATTTAGCGAAATGGGAACGCCAGCCGATCGCGCTTTGGCCGTCACTGGACCTGGGTGAAGAGCATGTGTTTTCGGGCTGCGCGACGACCAACAGCCGGAGTGAGCCCGTCATATTTTATACAAGTATAAAGAAGGGGAAGTCGGCCGGAGATTTTGCGGAGCAATGGGCCGCGGTCGGCGACCGGGATCTGGTGACGTGGCAAAAGCACTCGAAAAATCCGGTGCTTGCAGAGTCATTGCACGGGGAAACGAAGATATACGATTGGCGCGATCCGTTTGTGTTTCATCATCAGGGACGTGCGTTCATGGTCCTGGGCGGTAATTTGAACAAGGCCAAAGGAGGGCAGGCGATCGTCGCGCTGTACGAGTCAACCAACAAAGACCTCACGGCGTGGAAATACCACGGCATTCTCTTTACGCACCCGGACGCAAAGGTGGTGAACATCGAATGCCCGAACTTCTTCCCGCTGGATGGAAAGTTTGTGCTGATCGTTTCCCCGCACGGGAAGGTCCAGTATTTCGTGGGCGACTTCGATCTCAAGACGTACAAGTTCATCCCGCAAAAGGGAGGGCTCGTCGACGCGAGCAGCACGTTTTACGCTCCGAATTGCATGCTGGACCCGCAGGGCAACCGGATCCTGTGGGGCTGGTTGCGTGGCTTCAAAGAGGGGTTGGGTTGGAACGGTTGTCTTTCCCTGCCACGCATGCTGAAACTCGATAGCAACGGCGATCTCGCGCAGTCTGCTGCTCCCGCGCTGACCAAACTTCGCTCGGAGGAGAGCCCGATGGGCAGTATCCCCTTTGAGTCTGGAACAAATTCAATCGCGGGTGATATGCCATCGGCGATCGAGCTTGCCGGCGAGCTGCACTGCACGGACGCCGGTCTGGTGTTGCGGGTGATTCGTCACGCCAGTCCGAAGGACGTGGTGAACTTCACGGCCGAAGAACTTGGGCTGGCTTCGGGAAAGAACCAGATCCGCATTTTTGTCGATCGTTCCGTGGTGGAGGTTTTCGCGAACAACCTGAAATGCGCTTCGCGAGTTTTGTCCGGCTTTGGGGACGTGGAGCCGCAGCTCGTGCTGCCAAACGGCACCGCTGAACTCCGTGACGCAGTCCGATGGCAGATGGGAACGATTTGGTAGCGCGGATGCGATGCGCGGCTCGAGTCGGCTTCGTGGCGGTGGCGATGCTCGCATCGTGTACGCGCGCGCCTGTAGCCGAGAAGAAAGCGCCGGCGGCCCATCAATGGTTTCGCGATGCTACGCAGGAACTGGGCATCGACTTCGTTCACGTCGCGGGGACCAATTATTGGATGCCGGACCAGATTGGCTCAGGCGTTTGCCTGGCGGATTTCGATGGAGATGGGCGGCTCGATTTGTACTTCGTGCAGAACAGCGGAACGAATCAGCCGGCGACGAACCGCTTCTATCTGCAGGAGACGGCCGGAAAGTTTCGGGACGCTTCTGCCGAGAGCGGGCTGAATGTAAGCGGGAACGGAATGGGCGCTTACGCGGCGGACGTGAACAACGATGGCCGCCCGGAGCTGCTTCTGACGGAGTATGGGATCACACGCTTGTTCGTTAACCTTGGAGGCGCAAGATTCCGGGAAGTCACGGCTGAATGTGGGATCGATAATCCGCGCTGGGCGACGGCCGCCAGTTTCATTGATTATGACCGGGATGGCCGGCTGGACGTCGTGGTTGGCAATTACGTCGATTACGATCCGACGCAGGTGTGCCGCGACCTTCACGGTGAGCAGGATTTTTGCGGGCCGCAACGGTTTAGAGAGACGGTGACACGAATCTGGAGGAATGTCACTTGCACCAACGGTAGCGAGCCGCGTTTTGAAGAGACAACCGAAACATCGGGCCTGGCCCGCGCGCGCGGCGCAGTCCTCGGGCTCATCTGTGCTGATTTCGATGGGGACGCGTGGCCGGACATTTTCTGTTCGGATGACAGCCGGCCGAACCGCCTTTTCATTAATCGTCGTGACGGGACTTTTTCGGAAGAGGCGGTTGCCCGCGGGCTGGCGTATAACGCGATGGGCCAAACGGCCGCGAACATGGGCACCGCGTTTGGCGATGTTGATGGCGACCAAAGGGCGGACCTGTTCGTTACGCATCTTACTGAGGAGTTTCATTCGTTATGGCGGCAGGATTCTCCCGGAGTGTTCGTGGATCAGATTGCCGCCGCCGGCTTGCAGCAACAGATCTGGCGGGGAACGGGCTTTGGCGCGGTGTTCGGCGATTTTAATTGCGATGGCGCGCCCGATCTTGCATTTGCGAATGGGCTGGTGCGCCGTCTCGCCCCTCCGCAGACGCCTGCGGTCAATGGACTAAACGGGTGGTGGTCGCGTTACGCGCAACGTCCTCAACTCTTCGTGAACACGGGTTCGGGGACTTTCCGCGATGCTTCGGTCGAACAGAGCGAGCTGTGCGGGACCGCCCTGGTAGGGCGCAGTCTGGCTGTGGGTGATCTGAACAATGATGGATTGACGGACATTGTGCTCTGCGGAATAGCGAGCCGACCGCGTGTGCTGATAAATCAACATCGCGAGCCGGGAAATTTTCTTCGGTTGCGACTGGTTGATTCTGCCGCTGGAAACCGCGACGCGATTGGAGCGGAGGTGACGGTGCGCAGCCCGAATCGCCAGTGGTGGTCGCTCTGTCAACCGGCGACCAGTTATTTATGCAGCAACGATCCGGCTGTTCACGTTGGCCTTGGAACCGCGACAACGGTTGACGCGATTGAAGTGAGGTGGCCCGACGGCTCACGGGAGACTTTCACGCGGCAAGATGAGACCAAAGTCAACACGACGGTTGTTTTGCGAAAGGGCATGGCAAAATGAAATTGGGCTGGTTCACCATTGCGCTGCTGATGGCGGGGTGCGCCAAGGATCCTCAGCCCCCTGTGGCCCCGGCCGGTTCCCTGGATTTGGTCTTGGCATCAGTCATCCAGCAGCGCCGTGAGCGCGTCGTGCAAACTCCAAAATCCGGAGAGGCGTGGGGCGGTCTCGGCCAGGCTTTTCATGCGGCAGAGTTACACGAGCAGGCCAGCGAATGTTACGCGCGGGCGATGCGGCTTTCGCCGACTGCTGCGCGGTGGCGTCACCTTGCAGCAGTTTTGCAGTTGCAGAATGATTCGCAGGCGGCCCTGACGAACTTTGCGCTTGCGGCGCAGATCGCCGACAAGGAAGGGCAGGGGGCGGGTGAGCCTTCGCGACTGCGCCTGGCCCACGCGCTGGTGGAGCGGGGCCGATTTGAGGAAGCGGAGCGGCAGATTGGGCAACTGCTTCAAACGAAGGCTGGGCACGCTGGAGCGCAACTTGAGAAAGCGCGGGTCCTTTTTGCGCGGCGCGAATTCGACGCCGCCTTCAAGGAGCTCGAATTGTGCCGAACGGACGCGGCCACGGCGCGGCCCGCGTTCACGTTGCTGGCGCAAATACGCCAGGTTCAAGGCGACCACGAGGAGGCGACGGATTACACGCGGCAGGCGGCCGCCGCGCCGAGCGTCGAGAGGCCGGACCGTTATTTACACGAGGTGCTTGCGCTGCGAACGGACAAACAAACCGTGGAAGATCATATTAACCGGTTGCTCAACCAGGGTCGAATCGAAGAAGCCAAAGCAGCCATGGGCGCTTTGCTCAAGGCGGCGCCGAATTCGCCGGAGACGCTGCTTTTGCTGGCGCGCGTGCGTTACCAACAGCATGACTGCGCCGAAGCGGAGAACATCCTGCAACGCCAACTCGGCATACAGCCGGATTCCCTCAACGGCCTCGTCCAATTGGGGCTGGCGCTTCTATGCCAGGAAAAATGGGCCGAAGCCGTTGAACCTTTGCGCAAAGCAGTCAACTTGAAGCCGGATTACGCGCAAGCGCACTTCAATCTCGGCATAGCGTTTTCGCGCATGGGCAAGGGAACCGATGCGATTGAAAGTTTTCGCGCGGCGTTGCGTTGCACTCCTGGTGACCCGGTCATTCACGTTGCGCTCGCAGATGAATTGCGGCGCGCGGGCGCGACACAGGAAGCCGATCACCACACAAAACGCGCTGCCGAACTGCGCCGCAGTGTGAATTAAGATGCAAAGTCGTGGAGGTGAATGGCAACGTTAGGAACTCGAACCACATCGACCGGAAACGCGAAAGCCCGTTCGTCGGAACGGGCCCTCGCTGAATTTCTGTTAAATGAGCCGCTTACTTTGCCTCGGCTTTCTCTTCTTTCCCGGCTTTGGCCTTTTTCGTCTTTTTGGCCTTCGGCTTCTTTTCGGCCTTTTCAGGTTTTTCGGCCTTCGTTTCCGGCTTTTCCGCTTTAGGAGCCTCGGGCTCCACGACGCCGATATCGACCCATTCGAGGATCGCCAACTCGGCGGCGTCTCCCTGCCGTTGGCTCAGCCGAATGATGCGCGTGTAGCCGCCATTCCGCTCTTTCTGCGTCGGCGCGATCTCATTGAAGAGGATGCGCACAGCGTCCTCCTGGTGCAACCGCGCCGCTGCGAGCCGGCGATCGTGGATGGAACCGCTCTTGCCAAGCGTGACCATTTTTTCCGCGACGGAACGCACCGCTTTGGCTTTGGCCAGGGTGGTTTGAATGCGTTTGTGCTTGATGAGGCTGCAGACCATGTTCGCCAGCATCGCGTTGCGATGCTCGAACTGGCGTCCCAGCTTGGCTGTTCTCTTACGATGTCGCATGTTTCAGTGCCTCTCGGGTTACTCGACGATGGCTTTCTCTTCCTTCGGCGTATCGAGCAGTTCGGGCTCGATGTTCATGCCGAGGCTGAGACCGAGGGCGGCAAGCTTCTCTTTGATTTCGTTAAGCGATTTCTTGCCGAAGTTGCGGTATTTCAGCATCTCCGCCTCGGTCTTCATGGCCAACTGGCCGACCGTAGTGATGTTTGCGTTGTTCAAGCAATTGGCCGCGCGGACGCTCAGCTCGATTTCGTTCACGCTCATGTTGAGCAGTTTCTTGAGCTTGGCGCGCTCGTCGTCCTGCTTGTCAGCGGCTTCTTCGAACTCGACTGCGTTCTTGTCGTATCCGACAAATACGTCGAGGTGATGCTGCAAAATGGCTGAGGCCTGCGTGAGCGCGTCGTCCGGCGAAATGCGGCCGTCGGTCCAAATCTCAAGAAGCAAACGGTCGTAGTCGGTGCGCTGGCCGACGCGAGCGCTTTCCACAGCGTAACGCACGCGCGTCACCGGAGAAAAGAGCGAGTCAATGGCGATGACGCCAATGGCCTGATCGAGTTTCTTGTTCTCGTCACCGGGAAGGAAACCGCGGCCGACCTTGACCTCGAGTTCCATCTCGAACTTCTTCTTCTTGTCGAGCGTGCAAATGAGCTGCTTCGGATTCACCAACTCCACGTTTTGGTTGAGTTGGATGTCTTCGGCGGTGACTTCGCCGTCCTTGTGGACGGAGAGCAGCAGCGTCTGCGGCTCGCGATTGTGCGCCTTGAAAAGGATCTTTTTGAGGTTGAGCACAACCTCCGTCACGTCTTCGACCACGCCGTCGATGGTGGTGAACTCGTGCATGGCGCCGTCGACCTTCAAGGACGTGATGGCCGCGCCTTCCAGAGATGACAGCAGCACTCGCCGCAGCGAATTGCCGATGGTATGTCCGTAGCCGGTTTCGAACGGCTCGGCGACGAATTTGGCGTAAGTTTCAGTGGCGGTTGAATCCTCTTTGGTCAACCGCTTGGGCATTTCGAATCTTCCTAAACGTACTGGCATATGTTCTCCTGCAATTTTAATCTGGCTTTGCCCGGTCTTTATTCCCGCATCCGGGCGCGGCCCATATAATTGCTTTTGGCCCTTCACTCGAAGGACCGGTTGTTACTAGCGGGAATAAAATTCGACGACCGCCTGCTCGTTGGCGATGGGTTGAATCTCATCGCGGGTCGGGATGCGCATGACCACACCCTTAAAAGCGTCTTTGTTGAGCGACAACCAATCCGGCACGGCGCGGCTGGTTGAAATCTCCAGCCCGCGGGTCGCCAATTGGCGCGAGACATTGTTGTCCTTAATCTCGATCGTGTCGTTGACCTTGAGAGCAAAGGAGGGAACGTCGACCTTGCGGCCATTGACCTTCACGTGGCCGTGGCAAACCATCTGCCGCGCGGCCGCGCGCGTGTTCTGGAAACCGAGGTGGTAGACGACGTTGTCGAGGCGCGTCTCCAGAATCTGGAGCATCTGTTCACCGGTGACGCCGCGGCGCTTGAGCGCACGCTCGTAAACACCCCTAAACTGACGTTCGAGCAAACCGTAGTAGTAGCGCAGCTTTTGTTTTTCGATCAGACCCAAAGCGTAGTCGGTGTGCTTGCGGCGGGACTTGGGGCCGTGCATACCCGGGCCGTAGTTGCGGCGCTCGAGGTATTTGGTGGGGCCAAAGATCGGCACACCAAAGCGGCGGCTAATGCGAACGCGTGGACCAGTATAACGAGCCATACAGTTATTTCAGATTCTCAATTTCAAATTTCCGCCCCCTCATGTCGGGGGTTACAATCCTTAGACGCGGCGCTTCTTGCGTGGGCGGCAGCCGTTGTGCGGCACCGGCGTGCAATCTTTGATCACCGAGATTTCAAGCCCGATGGCTTGCAAGGCGCGAATGGCCGATTCGCGGCCCGAACCGGGGCCCTTCACGCGGACTTCGACTTCACGCATGCCATGAGACATCGCCTGGCGAGCGGCGTCCTGGGCGACCTGCTGCGCGGCGAACGCGGTGCTTTTGCGTGAACCCTTGAAGCCGACGCGCCCGGCCGTGCTCCAGCCCAAGAGGTTGCCTTGCATGTCCGTTATCGTTACCTGCGTGTTGTTGAACGTGGCCAAAATATGAGCAATGCCAACGGCGATGTTCTTGGCGTGCTTCGCTTTGATGATCTTGCGGGCATTCGGGTCCTCGCCCAACAGTTCGGCTGCCGTGGGCGCAGCGGGTACTGCGGCCGGCGCTGCGCCTTCAGCCGGAGCTTTCGGTGCCTCAGCAGTTGCGGCTGTCTTCGCTGCTTTCTCGGGCTTCTCGGCTTTCTCAGCCTTTTCACCCTTCTCTGCCTTGGCGGGCTTGTCGGCAGCCGGGGCCTTTTCCTTTGCGGGTTTCTTCGGTTTCGTCTCGTCAGCCATAACAAATCAACTTAGTGAATGCCGGTCTTGGCGTTCGGGTTGCGCTGCACACCCACGGTCTTGCGCGGACCCTTGCGCGTACGGGCGTTGGTCGAGGTGCGCTGGCCGCGCACGGGCAAGCCGCGCAGATGGCGAATCCCCCGATAGCATTTAATGGCCTGCAGGCGCTTGAGGTTCAAACCGACCTCGCGGCGGAGATCGCCTTCGATGACGTACTTGCCATCCTGAATGGCGTGGACGATCTGCGAAAGCTGCTGCTCGTTCAGATCCTTCGCGCGGATGGAAGGGCTGATCTTGGCGCGCTCCAGAATCTCGATCGCGTTGGTCGGCCCGATGCCGTAAATGTAGCGCAGCGCAATATCGATGCGCTTCTCGCCCGGAATTTCGACGCCAATAATACGTGCCATAGTCTTAACCTTGCCGTTGCTTGTGCCGTGCGTTCGTGCAGATGACACGAATCACACCTTTGCGCTTAATGATCTTGCAATTCTCGCAAAGCTTCTTGATCGACGCTCTCACTTTCATATCAAACCTGTTTCAAACCTGTTTCAAAACGATGCGCCCTTTTGAAAAGTCAAACGGCGTCATCTCCAACGTGACGACACGGCCCGCAGCCAGCGGCGCAGCCGGTAAATCTTTTTTGGCCAGGTGCCCCAGCACCTTGTGGCCATTTGGAAGTTGCACCCGGTAAAGTTTGTCCCGCAGCACTTCCACCACTATGCCTTCAATTTCAATGGCACCCGGGCGGGACATGTCATGATCTCCGGCTCACCCTCAGTGATCAGGACCGTATGCTCAAAATGAGCGGATAATTGACCATCTTTTGTCACGACTGTCCAGCCGTCTTTCAAGATTTTTACTTCCGGGGAACCGGTATTGACCATCGGCTCGATGGCCAGGGTCATTCCGGGCCGCAGCTTTGGGGAGCCTTTACCCTCGACGAAATTGGGCACCTGGGGCTCTTCGTGCATCGACCGGCCCACCCCATGACCGACAAATTCCTTCACCACGCTGTAGCCGTTGGACTGGACGCAGGTCTGGATGGCCCGGGAGATATCGTCGACGCAATTACCTGGACGTGCCTGCGCAATTCCTTCGTAGAGAGCACGTTCCGTTACGTCCATGAGGCGTTGGGCCTCGACGCTGCAGCCGCCGACAGCCACGGTCCGGGCGTTATCACCGATAAAGCCGTTGTAAATGACCCCCACGTCGAGGCTGATGATGTCACCAAAATCCACCCGCCGATCGTTGGCCAATCCATGCACCACCTCCTCATTGACCGAGATGCAGATGTAGCACGGGTATTTGCGGTAGTTTAAGAAGGCGCTTCTGGCCCCGTAATGCTTGATCCGCGATGCCGCGAACTGGTCGATCTCACGGGTGGTTCGTCCGGGTTGAATGAAGTCGCTGACTTCGTCGAGGACCGCCCGGGCGACCTGGCAAGCTGGCCGCATCGCGTCCAAATCCCGCTCGCTTTTGAGAATGATCATCTTGGAACGGCCGGCCATTTTAGAACCGGCCCTTGAGGCGGCCCTTCTTCAGGAAGCCATCGTAGTGGCGCATCAACAGATGCGACTCCATCTGCCGCATGGTATCGAGCATCACGCCGACAAGAATGAGGATACTGGTGCCGCCAAAGAACGTCGCCACCGCGTACGGAACTTGCATGAAACGATAAAGCAGGTCGGGAATGACTGCGATGATCGTCAGGAAGACTGCACCCGCGAGGGTGATTCGGCTCATGGCGTTGTGGAGATAATTGCTGGTGGCCTGACCGGGGCGCACGCCCGGAATGTAGCCGCCATACTTCTTGAGGTCGTCGGCGATCTGGATCTCGTTGAATTGCGTGGCGACCCAGAAATAGGAAAAGAAAAGGATCATGGCCGCGTAAAGCGCGAGATAGAAAAAGGCGCCTGGATGGAGCTTGTTGGCGATGGCAACCAGGAATGGAAAGTCCCAGCTCTTGCCCGCATATTCGAGGATTTTCTGCGGGAACATGAGGATGGCTTGCGCGAAAATGATGGGCATAACGCCCGCGTAATTGACGCGCAGCGGCATGAACGAAGTGCCCCCAGCGACGACTTTGCGACCGATAGCCCGCTGAGCGTACTGAACGGCCACCTTGCGCTGTGCCTGCGTCACCGCGATCACCCCGGCCACAACCGCCACCAGAAGCAGCAACATCGCGACACCATGGAATACGTTGAAGCGTCCCTCTTCGATGGAGCCGCCGGGCGCGAACATGTCGAACAGCGCCTGGCCAGCCTGGGGCAAGCGGTTGACAATTCCGACGCTGATCACCAATGAAATACCATTGCCAATGCCACGTTCGGTGATCTGCTCACCAAGCCACATCAGCAGCAGGGTGCCAGTGGTGAGGATGATCACGGTCTGGATGCGGTACCACCACAAATTCTCATACATCACGAGTTTTCCGGTGAAGTTTGGGAAAATGCTCGACGCGTTTTCCCAGCCCAGAGCCATGAAGAAGCCCTGACCAAGGCAGAGCAGAACGGTCAAGTAGCGGCCATATTGGATCAACTTTGGCCGGCCGCCTTCTTCGCGGGCCAACTTGCTCAAGCGCGGCACGACCGCCGTGAGGAGCTGGATGATGATCGTGGCGCTGATGTACGGCATGATCCCCAGCGCGCCAAGAGCACATCGTTCGAGAGCGCCACCCGTGAACATGCTGTACATGCCCAGCACCCCGCCCCCCTCCTGGTTGGCGGCACTGTCCTCGAAGTACTTCTGAAGCGCGGCGCCGTCCAGCCCCGGGATTGGAATCATCGCGGCCACGCGGCAAATCGCCAGCACCACCAAAGTAAAGATGATGCGCGACTTCAGCTCCGGAATTTTGAAGCAGTTCGCGAAGGTGTTAAAAATGCTTTTGAACATCGCCCTAAACGAGCCCGGCCGGTCAGCCGGCCTTTTCGGTCTTCTTCGGCGCGATAACTTCGCACGCGCCGCCCTTTCCTTCAATCTTCGCCCGAGCGGACGCGCTGAAGGCATGCGCGCTGACGGTCAGTTTTCGGGTGAGCTCGCCGTTGCCGAGGATTTTCACGCCTTCAGCTTTGCCGTTGGCCAGACCCGCTTTGCGCAAGGTCTCAAGGTCCACGCGAGCGCCATCGCTGAACTGGTTCAACGATTCCAGGTTCACAGGGACGTATCGCGTCGTGTGTCGCGCGTTATTAAAACCGCGCTTGGGAATGCGGCGAATAAGCGGCATCTGGCCGCCCTCGAACCCGATGCGGATCGAGCTGCCGGAGCGCGCAGTTTGGCCTTTGCCACCGCGACCGCTGGTTTTGCCGTGCCCGCTGGATTCACCCTGGCCAAGGCGCTTCCGGCGGTGCTTCGCGCCGGGACGCGGCTTCAAATCGTGTAAGCGCATAAAATCAGGCTGTTACTGTTGCGGCTGGGGCCGCGCCGCCACGGTCGGTCTTCACCGAAATGCCGCGACTGCGATAAATTGTGTCACGCAACCGGAGTTGTTGCAACGCGTGCAAGGTGGCCTTCACGACATTGGCCGGATTCTTCGAACCAAGAGACTTGCTCAACACATCCTTAACACCAGCAGACTCAAGGACGGCGCGGACGGTCTTCCCGGCGATGACACCCGTACCGGGCGAAGCCGGCCGCAACAAAACGTGAGCACCGCAATAGCGCGAGATGATTTCGTGCGGAATCGTGTTCTCTTTCAACGCCACCGTCACCATCTGCGACTTGGCAACTTCGCCGCCTTTGCGGATGGCGTCTGCAACTTCGCCCGCCTTGCCGAGACCAACTCCCACGCGGCCTCGCTTGTCACCCACAACCACAAGAGCGCTGAAACTGAAACGGCGACCGCCCTTCACAACCTTCGACGACCGATTAATGAAAACCACTTTCTCGCTCAACTCAGAGGCTTGGCCATCGGCGCCGATAAATTCTGTCTGGCCTTCGCCGGGGCGCTGGCGTCGCGGACCTCGCCCGCCGCGGCCACGTCCGCCGCCAAATCCGCCGCCGCCATGGGTACCA